>Ga0207678_10000734_pt1 | contig 30021 bp, 27 predicted proteins | sample KBSC63metaG_FD_184319 | JGI IMG/M metagenome (GOLD analysis project Ga0207678, IMG submission 184319) | Corn rhizosphere microbial communities from Kellogg Biological Station, Michigan, USA - KBS C6-3 metaG (SPAdes) (version 2) | ecosystem: Host-associated > Plants > Roots > Rhizosphere > Soil ... | reverse complement strand
TTTCGCCGTCAGATCGGGCACGATCTGGAAGAGGTCGCCGACGAGGCCGAGGTCGGCGACCTGGAAGATCGGGGCATCCTCATCCTTGTTGATCGCGACGATGGTCTTCGAATCCTTCATGCCGGCAAGGTGCTGGATCGCACCAGAAATGCCGATCGCGACATAGACTTCGGGTGCCACGATCTTGCCGGTCTGGCCGACCTGATAATCGTTGGGCGCATAGCCCGCATCGACCGCGGCGCGGGATGCGCCGACCGCGGCGCCAAGCTTGTCGGCGAGCGGGTCGATCACGCGGTGGAAGTCCTCCGACGACCCGAGCGCACGCCCGCCCGAGACCACCACCTTGGCGCTGGTCAGCTCGGGCCGCTCCGACTTGCTGACCTCGGCACCCACGAAGCGCGACAGCCCGGCATCGCCGGTACCGGATACGGCCTCGACGCTCGCGCTGCCGCCGGTCGCCGCCGCCTTGGCGAAAGCGGTGCCGCGCACGGTCAGCACCTTCGTGGCGTCCGACGACTTGACCGTCGCGACCGCATTGCCGGCGTAGATCGGCCGCGTGAACGTATCGCTGCCCTCGATCGAGAGCACGTCGGATACCTGCATCACGTCGAGCAGCGCCGCGACGCGCGGGGCCACATTCTTGCCCACCGAAGTCGCGTTGAACAGAAGCGCGTCATAGCCGCCGGCAAGATCGACCACGAGCGGGGCGACATTCTCGGCCAGCATATTGGTGTAGGCCGCATCGTCCGCGAGCAGCACCTTGGCGACGCCCGCAATCTTCGCGGCGGCGTCCGCAGCCTGTCTGGCTTCCGCGCCCGATCCGGCGACAAGCGCATGGACCTCGCCCAGCTTGCTTGCGGCAGTGATGGTGGAGAGCGATGCGTCCTTGGGCACGCCCGCTTCATGTTCGACCAGAACCAGCACGCTCATGCGACGACTCCCAGATCCTTCAATTTGGCGACCAGCTCGTCGACCGAGCCGAGCCTGACGCCCGCCTGGCGCTTGGCCGGCTCTTCGACCTTGAGCGTGGTCAGGCGGGCCGAGATGTCGACGCCGTAATCGGCGGGCGTCTTCGTCGCCATCGGCTTGGTCTTCGCCTTCATGATGTTGGGCAGCGACGCATAACGCGGCTCGTTGAGACGCAGATCGGTCGTCACGATCGCGGGGAGCGCGAGGCTCACCGTCTCGAGACCGCCATCGACCTCGCGCGTCACCTCGACGGCATCGCCCTTGACCTCGACCTTGGATGCGAACGTACCCTGCGGACGCCCCGACAAGGCCGCCAGCATCTGCCCGGTCTGGTTCGAATCGTCGTCGATCGCCTGCTTGCCGAGCAGGACGATGCCGGGCTGCTCCTCGTCCATCACCGCCTTCAGCAGCTTGGCGACCGCCAACGGCTCGACCTCCTCGTCGGACAGGATCAGGATCGCGCGATCCGCGCCCATCGCCAGCGCGGTGCGCAGCGTGTCCTGCGCCTTCTGCGGCCCAACCGAGACCGCCACGATCTCGCTCGCAGCGCCCTTTTCCTTCAGCCGGATCGCTTCCTCGACCGCAATCTCGTCAAACGGGTTCATCGACATCTTGACGTTGGCCAGGTCGACCCCCGTCCCATCCAGCTTCACCCGCGGCTTGACGTTATAGTCAATCACCCGCTTCACGGGCACGAGTATCTTCATCAAATTATCTCCGAACCGATTGAGCCTTGGCCTGTCCGATCAGGGCCACGGACCCAGCTCGCTGATTTCGCGATTGAATGGCACATCGTCCGTCACGGGCTTTTCGAATTCCCGGCCATACCGATGTCCGCCGAACACCGCCTGCGCGATCGTGCCCGGCGCCAGACTATCGCCGATCGCGGTGACCGACTTGATATTGGCCGCTTTTAGCCGCGCCTCGTCGGCGACCAGCTCGCGATACAGCTGATCATTGGCGGAACGGGACGTTGCGAGAATTGCCGCATTGAAGCCAGCCTGAGTTTCCTCACCCGTGAAGGCGCAAGCGAGCGTCGCGACTCCATCGACAAAGCCCGTGAGCGCACGCGAGGTAAGGACCTTCACGCCCTTGCGCAGCAAGCGCGCCTGGATGCGCGCCTGCTCGAGCGTGTTGACCGTCCAGGCGGAGACCAATGGCGCCGGGGTTACTAATGTTACGTCGAGACCCTGGTCGCGCAGTCTCTCGGCGATGGCGCCGCCCATATAATAATGGTCGTCGTCGAACACGATGACCGGACCCTCGATCGCAGCGCCGTCCATGACGTCGTCGGGCGTGAAGACACGTTCGGCCTGCAAGCGGGCCATCGGATTGCGATGCCAGCGCGCTACCCCGTCGCGTCGCCAACCGGATCCGGTCGCCAACACGATCCGGTCGAATTCAGCCTCCAATATATCTTCGGCGGTCATAAAGCTCGCCAGAAAGACGCTGACGTCGGGCAATTGATGCAACTGGCTCATCCGATATTCCCGGACGCGTCCCCATTCAGATAGGCCCGGCAGGCGGGATTCACGTGCCACCCGGCCGCCCAGCTCGTCGCGGGCATCCGCCAACGCCACCTGGTAACCGCGCTTGCCCAGCGTGACCGCGCATTCCAGCCCCGCGGGGCCCGCACCGATGATCAGGATGCGATCTTCGCTCTCCTTCGGCGGCATGATTTCCGGATGCCAGCCCCGGCGCCATTCCTCCCCCATCGTCGGGTTCTGGGTGCAGCGTATCGGGGTGTAGGTATTGTCCGACGCCGCGCAGATATTGCAGCCGATACATTCCCGAATGTCGTCGAGCTGGTCGTCCCTGATCTTGTTCGGCAGGAACGGATCGGCGATCGACGGACGCGCCGCGCCCACCAGATCAAGCACGCCACGTCGCACCTGCGCCACCATCGTATCCGGCGAGGTGAAGCGTCCGACGCCGACCACGGGCTTGCCCGTGACCTTCTTCACATGGGCGACAAGCTCCTCGTAAGCCGCCTCCGGCCCAAACCGCGAAGGAAGTGAATCGTCGGACCAGTCCCCGACTGTGACGTCCCAGAGATCGGCATGTCCGGACAGCATCTCGACGACGTCCTTGCCTTCCTCGGACGCGCAGATGCCGCCCGGCCCGATAAGCTCGTCGATGCAGATACGGACGGGAACCGCGCAGGTGTCCCCCACCGCTTCCTTGGTGTCTTCGATCAGTTCGCGCAACAGCCGCGCCCGGTTCTCGAGCGAGCCGCCATATTCATCGGTGCGCTGATTATATTTGCGCGACAGAAACTGCATCGGCGTGACCAAGCCATGCGCCGCATAGACGTAGATCAGGTCGAACCCCGCTCGCTTCGCGCGCAGGGCGGCCGCTTTGTGCCAGCGGCGCAAATTGCGGATGTCCTGCTTGTCCATGGCGCGCGACTGGACGGGGTCGTAGGAGGCAACCGCATGCGCGGAAGGGCCTATCGGTACTTCGCGGGTGGTGCGGTTCTGGGCGCGAAAGCCATGATGGCCCAATTCCACGCCGGCGAGAGCGCCAAATTCGTGAATTCCGTCGGCGGCGCGCGCCAGCGCCGGAATGTCGCGATCGTCCCACAAACGAGCCTCGGAATGGGGCGAGATATCCGCGCTGGGATGGATTTCGCACACTTCGGTGCAAATCACGCCCCATCCGCCCTCCGCCTTCATCCGGCGCATTCCCGCCATGCCGGAAGGCGCGCGATGGCCCATGCCGTTGCAATGGGGGACCTGATAGAAGCGGTTCTTCGCCGTCACCGGGCCGATCCGCACGGGTTCGAACAATATTTCGTATCGCGAATTGGTCACAAGCGTCTCCGGCTCTCGCACGGCGCGACACCAGCATGAACTTACCGTCCGAACCCTGGAAGAGCATGGCGCAAGGACAATGGCGGCGCGGCCCGATGCAGCGTTTATAGATTGCGATATCGAAACACACAATCGTTTTTATGGATATTAGTTGATAAATAGAAACAATGCCGGTACCCAGGTCACAAGCCACAGCATCCGATAGGAGCGTCTAATGACCGTGCCTGCCACTTTCCTCAGCCCATCGAGCGTCCGGGCTCCGTTCGGCCCCTATTCGCATGTTGCGCGCGTGAAGGCCGATGCGGACCTCCTGTTTCTCTCGGGGCAGGTGGGACTGGCGGATGACGACAGCATCCCGGACAGCATCGAGGAGCAGTATGAGCTGACGGTGAAAACCATCCGGGATATCCTTGTCGGCTCGGGTGTCTCTCCCCAGAACATCGTCAAGCTCACGACCTATGTCGTGCAGCCCATCGATTCCGGCGCGCTCAGGCGGCTTCGCCTCCAATATCTGGGCGACATCCGCCCTGCGGCAACTTTGGTTTTCGTACCCAGGCTCGCCGACGAAAAGTTACTAGTCGAGGTCGAAGCTATTGCCGCCGTCTGAGTAACTGAGCGCGGCTGGGCTCGGGCTGGAGGATCGCCTCTACGCAGAGGGCGGAAGACGTGATTATTCTGAACTAGCGAAGTTTCGGACAGGCTGCAGGTAGGGGCCGAGCCTTACCTGGGTGGAGAGAGCTCGGCGCAGCGGGGAGTTAGCAATGGAACATGTCTGGACAGATCCTGCTTCACCGATCCAAGGGCTGGTCAAGGCGGGCGCGCATGGCCGGCGACTGACCACCGCCGGGCTCGTCAGTGCGATCGCCGTCGGTTTCGTCGGCGCGTTGTTCATCTTCATCACCCCGGCCATGCTCGCGCTGATCGCCGCCCAGTCTGGAATGGATGATGCCCACCTCGGTTATATCGCCGCGTGGGACATCAACGCGATGGGGGTGGGAATGGCGGCCAGCACCTTCCTGCTGGTGCGCTGGAATTGGCGGCGCGCGCTTATATTGGCGCTGGCGCTGATCATGCTCGGCAATATCGCGACGGCTGCTGTCCACGATTATGCGATGATTGCCCTCGCGTCCTGTGTCGCGGGGCTAGGCCAGGGGCTGGCCGTCGGCTTTTCCTTTGCGGCACTGGGCCGCGCCAGCAATCCGGACCGGGCCTTCTCGATCTATCTCGTGGTCGGGGCGGTGTTGGGCGCCGCCTTGTTGTACGGACTGCCGATCCTGCAGACGGAGTTCACGCCGGCCACGATCTTTCTCGCCAATGCCGCGCTTACACTGCTGGTTGGGCTGAGCCTGCCGGCTTTTCCCAATGGCCAGTGCGAGGAGGACGAAGTCTATACGGGCGACGGCATCAACTGGCGACTGGCGATCACGGCCCTGGGTGCGGTCGCGCTGGTGTTTTTCGCGATCGGTGCGGTGTGGAGTTATGCCGAGCGCATCGGCGCGGCCAACCAACTCTCGTCCGAAGTCATCGCGCGCGGCCTCTCGATCGGTACCCTGGCCGGCGTCGTGGGTGCAGGGCTTGCCGGCATAATGCCCCAGCGGCTCGGGCGTCTCGTTCCGTTGCTGCTGGGAAGCCTCTGCATCATCGTCGGTTTCCAGATGCTGGCCGGTCGGGTCGGGCCAATCGCCTATCTGATGTCGATCATTCTGATCCTGTTCGGCTGGAACTTCGTTCAGCCCTTATTGTCCGGAATGTGCTGCGACGCCGACGGGCGAGGCCGCATCGTCTGTGCGATGGCGGCGATACAGACTTTCGGCATGGGACTGGGGCCCGCCGTAGCGGCGCCGATGATAGCCGGGGGATCGTTCAGAGGCGCGGTCTGGCTCGCCATCGCCGCCATGATAGCGGGAGGCGGATTCATCATCGCCGAGACCGTGTTGCGCAAGCCGGTTCGAAGCGCCGCACCATAGACGGGGGCTTCATATGATGCCCCGTAGCCGCACTGGGCAAGCGCGGGCTATCGGGCCGCAAACGCGCGTCAGCCCGGCAGCGGCTCCAATGAAATCGGATCGGCCTTGCCCTGGTCGAGACGAAATTGTTCGATCGTCTCCCGACCAGCATCCGCCAGTGGAGCGAAGACCTCAAGCATGTGACCGTCAGGGTCGAAGAAATACAGGCCGACGGCGACGCCGTGATCAAGGATTTCCTGGATGCGAACCTTCTTCTCAATGAAGGTCGCATAGACCCGCCGCAGCACGTCCAGATCCTTCGCGCAGTCGAGCTCGAGCGCGATATGTTCGATTTCTCTTCCCTTGGGCACGTCTGGCTCACCCGGGAAGAGAGCGATATCATGGTCATGTTCGCCAAAGGTCAGGAACAACCCGCCCTTATAAGGGCCATCGCCGATGCGCGAACTAACCTCCATGCCCAGCACGTCCTTGTACCAGGCCGCCGACGCCTCGGGGTCGCGAACAAACAGCACGACATGCGCGATGCGCTTGATCTTAGGCGTGTACATGCGGAAGTCCTTGGTTAGCGGGCACGGCGGGAAGCCATGTCATGTCGGTGATTTCGTTGAACTCCCGCCATTCCTTCTGCCAGCTTTTGCCCCCGTCGCTGCTCGAAAAGAGATCGCCAAATTTGGTGCCAATCAGCAGGAAATCCGGATCGGCGGGGTTACCGCCGGCAGCCCAGAAACAGGAATTGGGTTGCACTGGCATATCGACCTGTTGCCAGCTCGCCCCGGCATCATGGGACCGCAACAGGGCGCCAGTCGTGCCTGGCGTTCCGTCGCCGATCCCGAGCAGGAGTCCCGTATCGCTGCCGTCGATACGCGCGATGAAGCGCGAATAGCGCAAGCCCCAGCTGTCCTTCGCGCCGCTCCGCGTCCAGGTCTCGCCGCCGTCGGTCGAACGATAGAGCGCGTTCACAACCAGCACGAGCACGACATTGGGGTTACCCGGCAGGACCAGAATGCTGTGGACGTCGGAGCTGCCTGGCGCCTCGGGCCAGTCGGTGTCGATGCGGCGCCAAGTATCGCCACCGTCGCGCGTACGGAACAGCCCGCCCTCTTCGACGCCAACCCAGACATCGCGCGCATCGTCAGGGTCGATCGCCATTGCCAGCATCCGCGGGCGGCTCACACCGGCGCACTTTGCGGGCATTTCAAGCGAAGTCCGCTCCCATGTGCGGCCGCCATCCTGCGACCGGAAAAAGATCGCGCGCGTGGGCGAACCCGTGCCTGCATACATGACGTCGGGATTGCGCTCGGCTGCAGCCAGCTTCCACAACGCATAATCATTGAGCGCGCAATCGATCCGCTCCCAATTTACCCCGCAATCCTTGCTGTGGAACAAGCCGCGCTCGGCCCCGGCGAACAGCGCCTTGGGGTCACGCGGATCGTTGAGCAGGCATCTCACCCGATCGTCATATTCGAGATCCTGGTCGATCGAAATGCGATACCAGCTCTGACCGTCGTCATGGCTGCGAATGATCGCCTGACCGTCGGTGGAAACGATGATCGTCTTTTCCATGGATATACTCGTGAGTTGGTATGAAATTCGGGTTTCTCAGCGACCGGGTGACGGACTGAACATCAGCTCAGGTTGATCCACACGCTCTTCGTTTCGCTGTAGAGTTCCATGGCCTGCCGGCCATGTTCGCGGCCCCAGCCCGATTGCTTGAAGCCGCCGAAGGGCGTGGACGGGTCGACCAGGTTGAAGCAATTGACCCACACAGACCCCGCCTTGACGGCGGCGGCTAATCGATGCGCGGTCTTGAGATCGTTGGTCCAGATCCCGGCTGACAGGCCAAATTCGGAATCGTTCGCCTGAGCGACCAGGTCTTCCGCCTCGGACCAGGGGAGCGCGCTCAGGACGGGCCCGAAAATCTCTTCGCGCACGATCCGCATGTTCGATGCCGCGTCGAAGATGGTCGGTTCGAAGAAGAAACCCTGCTCGAGGCCTGCCGGCCGCCGGCCGCCGGCGACCAGGCGCGCGCCCTCCGCCTGCCCGATATCGACGTAACCGCTAACGCGGTCCCATTGCTCCTGCGATACCAGCGGCCCGAAATTCACATCCGGATCGAGGCCGTTGCCAATTTTCAGCCGGCTCGCATGTTCGGCGATCGCCGCCAGCAATTTGTCGTAGATTGACGCATGGGCGTAGAGCCGTGATCCGGCGGTACAGGTCTGCCCCTGGTTGAAGAAGATGCCGTTAGCGATGGCTGCGGCAGCCGCGTCGAGGTCGGCGTCGGGCAGAACGATCTGTGGGGATTTTCCGCCGAGCTCGAGCGAGACCTTTTTGAGGTTGCCCGCCGCGGCGCGCACGATCGCCTTGCCGACCTCGGTCGAACCGGTGAATGCCACCTTGTCGACGCCCGGATGCGCTACCAGCGCCGCGCCCGCGTCGCCGAAGCCGGTCACGACGTTGATCACGCCGGCGGGAAAGCCCGCCTCCAGCGCGAGTTCGCCCAGGCGCAGCGCCGTCAGCGGCGTCTGCTCTGCAGGCTTGAGCACGACGGTGCAGCCGGCCGCGACCGCTGGTGCGATCTTCCACGCGGCCATCGACATCGGATAGTTCCACGGCACGATCAGCGCCGCGACCCCGACCGGCTCGCGCGTCGTATAGTTCAGGATGCGTAGGCCCCCGCGTGGCGATACGGGAAGCGTCTCGCCACCGAATTTGGTCGGCCAGCCTGCGAAATAGCGGAACGTCTTGATCGATCCCTCGATCTCCACCAGCCGCGTGAGTGTAGCCGGCTTGCCGTTGTCCAGGCATTCGAGGACCGCGAGTTCATGCGCGTCGCGCTCGATCAGATCGGCGAGGCGATAGAGCAATAACGAGCGGTCATTGGCGTTCATCCCGCGCCAGGCCGGATCCTCGAAAGCACGGCGCGCGGCTTGCACGGCAAGATCGACGTCCGCGGCCTCGCCATGTGCCACCTGGCAGATCGTTTCGCCCGTGGCCGGGTTGATCGTGGGGAAAGTGCGCCCCGAAACCGCGTCCACCCGCTTGCCGCCGATCAGCATCTGCTGAGGCTTGCTCAGGAGATCTTGGGTCAGGTGATTGGCGGTGTTGATGGCAGACAGGATCGTCATGCAGGCCTCTCCGGATTCTTGCTGACGCCATCGATAGACCAACGTCGCGATTCGAACAATACCATTATTTTTGTAGTGATTATTGCAGAATCGATACAATTGACACGAGGTGGCTCCGCCGCGCGCCGCGAACCTTCCATGGTCGGATCGGAAAGCTGGCGCGCGCTGTCAGCCCGCGATGTCTTCGCCTGTCTCGGCCGCGAAGGGGAGCCGATGTCGCAGCTTGGCGAACTCCACGACCTGGCGGCCGACCAGTTCGAGCTGGTTGCAGGTCGCCGGGTCGGTGCAGCCTTCCGGGCCGAACAATCCCGGTATCGCCTTGACGGTTGCGCCGAGCGGTGTGGGCCAGCCCCGCAGCGAATGGACGATCGACCTCAGCGCGGCGAGCGTCGATCCCGTCGCCTGCCAACCATAAGCGGTTACGATCAACCCGACCGGCAGGCCATCCAGATAGACACGCGCGTCGCGCGCGGTCTCCTCGATATAGTCGATCGCATTCTTAACCAGCCCCGACACGGATCCGTGATAACCCGGGCTTGCAATGATCACGCCGTCGGCGGAGCGGATGGCTTCGACATAATCGCCGCAGGGTTCGCCATGCGTGGCACCGGGCCGGTAATGCGGCAGCAGGGCGAGCGTTGGGCCGTCGAACAATCGGACGCGCGCGCCCTCCGCTTGGGCCGCGTCCAGCGCGAGGCGGAGCGCACGCTCGGTCGCCGAGCCCGGATTGATCGTACCGCCAATGCCGACGATGTAGGGTCCGGGCATAGTCACTCCTCGCCTGCTGATCCGGTCGTCCGCATCACGCTCAGAGTATCCGTTTCAGCACGTCTTTATCCTCGTCGCGATCAAGGAAGCGGTGCTTGAGTGCGCCGAATACGTGGAGGATGATCAGCGCGAGCAAAGTGTAGGCGAAGATGGCGTGTAGGCGCTCGAACACGGCGTAACGCGCATCATTCTTGGGAAGCAATTCGGGCAGGTTGACCCCGAAAAAATAGACGCCGTCACTTTGCGTGAAGGAGCTCGACAGCGAATAGCCCATCAGCGGAACGAGCACCATCAGGGTGTAGAGAGCTACATGCGCAGCCTTTGCCAAGCGGCGCTCCCAGGGCGGCAGGGATCGGGGCAACCCCGGAAGCCGCGCGGATCGCCTTACTGCCAACCTGATCAGTACGAGGATCAGCGCCAGCATCCCGAACGACTTGTGATAGGGGTAGAGCCAATCGAACTTGACCGGCACGGCGTCATCGATGAGGTGAACCATGGTGAAGCCCACCGCCAACATGCCCAAAATGATCACCGCCATGAGCCAGTGAAGCCAGCGCACGCGTCGCGGATAGCGCGTGTTGCCAGGAGCTTCATTCTCCATGGGGCTGCTCCCTGTTCATAGATAGATGCCGCGCGAATAGCCGCCATCGACCGCGATCGACTGGCCTGTGATTCCGGTGCCGATCTCCGACGCCAGAAACAGTGCGGCGCACCCAATCTCTTCCGGCTGGATGAGCCGGCGTGCGGGTGTATCTGCGACGAAATCGGCTTCAATCTCGGCCGCAGTACGCGACTGCGCTATCGCCTCGCCTTGGAAAAACTCGTCAAGATGGGGAGTGCGCACGACCCCGGGGTGAAGCGCATTCACCGCGATATTGTAAGGACCGAGCTGATCCGAGACCGTCTTAGTGAGATGGCTGACAGCAGCGTTGCGCAGGCCCGACAACGTCTCCGAGGTGCGCCCGGTGAAACCGCCGATGTTGACGATGCGCCCCCAGGCCTGCCGCTTCATCGTATCCGACACCGCCTTGATGCAGCGGGCATATCCCACGACCTTCGTGTCGAGGTCACGCAGCAGCGCATCCGCGTCGAGCATGCCGATATCACCGACCAAGCCGGAGGGATCGGCCGCGCAATTGACGAGGATGTCGACCCGCCGGTGCCGTTCGAGCACGGTGCAGACGAGCCGGTCGATGCTGCTCTGATCCCTTGTGTCGCAGCTCACCGCATCGACCAGCTGGCCCGTCCGATCGGACATCGCGGCAGCGGCGGTTTCCAGGTGACCCAATCTGCGTGCGGCGATCACGACCTTTGCCCCGGCGGTGGACAGGGTTTCGGCGATGGCCCGTCCGATACCCGAACTGCCACCGGTCACTATCGCGACGCGATCAGCAAGCATCGGAACCGATCCCTCCGCCATACTCACGGAAGCGACGCCTCGATCAGGAAGGGCCCCTTGACCGAAAGCCCCTGTGCCAGCGCTGCCGAGAAGTCCGCCGCCGTGCCGGCCCGGACGGCGGTCACACCATAGCTCTGGGCCAGCCCCACCCAATCGATGCGCGGATCGCCAAGATCGGTGAGCCGATCCAGCACGGTGTCACCGAGATCGGCTCCGGATCGTTTGAGTTCGGTCTGCAGGATTCCGTAGCGATGGTTCGCGGCGAGGATGATGGTGACGTCCAGTTTCTCGCGCGCCATCGTCCATAGCGCCTGCAGCGTATATTGCGCGCTCCCGTCCGACTGCAGCGCAATCACACGGGCCTCCGGGCAGCCGATCGCGGCGCCGACCGCGCAGGGTAACCCCTGCCCGATCGCGCCGCCGGTGTTGGTCATGACCCGGTGCGGACCCGCCCGATATGCCTGTTGGAGCCATGGACCGCCCAGGGTCGATCCTTCCAGCGAGACGATCGCATCCTTGGGCAATTGCTCGATCAACGCGGCAACGATTGCGACGGGCGTGAGCGCTTCGCTCTGCGGCTGCTCGGATGGCGCGGAAGTTATCGCGGGAGCAGCGGCCGGCGTGTCACCGAACCGCGCGGCGAGCGCGGCCAGCGCTCCCAGGACATTCTCGCCCGGATCCGCGAGCCCGAGTAATCGGCCTTCGGGCACGAGCAGGCTGGGAAAGCCCTCATAGCCGAAATAGCTGACCGGCCCGCGCGCGCCGGCGAGGATTACCTTGGCGCCATCCAGCTGACGCATCACGTCGTCCGGGAAATAAGCGAGCCGTTCCAGCCGGGGCAGATCGCCTCCGAGCGAGACGATCGCGGGATAGGTTTCCATAAGCAAGCGCGCGCCGGTCGCGGCGGCGATCCGGGCGGCGTTGCGCTGGCCTTCGGGCCGAAGCCCTTCGCCGCCGAGCAGCAGAACGACGGGGCCGCCCTCGCTCAGAGCCGTGGCGCATTTGTCGATATGCAGCGCCGAAACGACACCTCGTGGACGGGTAACGCTGCGCGGCGTTTCCGCCTGGGCGGGGCCAGCCGCGTCCATCACATCGGTCGGAATGACGACGGTAACCACTGCTCCCTCTGCAGCCGCCGCGGAGGCTTGCGCGATGTCGCGCTCAATCCGGCTGGTATCCTTCATCCGGATCACGGGGCCGACGACATGCGCAAGCGCGGAGATGTCCGAGGTCAGCGGTGCATCATATTGCAGATGCCAGCGGGCATGATCGCCGATCAGATTGACGATCGGCGAACGCGCGCGCCTCGCATTGTGGAGGTTCGCGACACCGTTCGCGAGGCCGGGCCCGAGATGGAGCAAGGTCAGCGCGGCCTGCCCGGTCACACGCGCATATCCATCTGCCGCACCGGTGCAGACGCCTTCGAACAGGCTCAGCACGGGCCGGATCGCCGGCACGTCGGCGAGCGCGCGGACCAGCGACAATTCGGTCGTGCCCGGATTGGCGAAGCAGACGGAAAATCCGCAATCCCGCGCCGCTTCAAGCAGCATCCGCGCGCCGTTGGGGCTGCCGGTCACAGGATTTCCGCGGCGGTCTCGTTCAGCGCGTCGCTGAAGATCCCGACCAGCTCATCAATCTCGGCCTTGGTGATGACCAAAGGCGGCGCGAACACCAAAATGTCGCCAAGCGCGCGCGAAACCAGGCCACGATCGAACAGCTTGCCCAGCAGGCGCCGCCCGACGCGATCGGCCATCGGAAAGGATTCCTTCGTCGCGCGGTCGCGGACGAGCTCGATGCCGAGCATCAAGCGACGGCCACGGATTTCGCCGACGAGCGGATGATCGCCGATCGCCTCGCGCATACGAGCATGGAGATAGTCGCCGCGTTCGGCGGCACCCTCCACGATCTTCTCTTCATCGAGCAGCTTGAGCGTTGCGATCGCCGCCGCGGCGCCCACGGGATGGGCGGAATAAGTGAAGCCGTGCGCGAAGAGCCCCGCCTCGTCGGACTTGCTTTCGATCACATCCCAGATCCTTGGCGAGACGAGGCAAGCCGACGCTGGGAAATAGCCGCTGGTCAGCCCCTTGGCGGTGGTCAGCAGATCGGGCTGCAACCCATAGGATTGGCTGCCCCAATAAGTGCCGAGGCGGCCGAAGCCCGTGATCACTTCGTCGGCGACCAGAAGCACGTCATGCTTTTCGAGAACGGGCAAGATCTCCTCGAAATAGCCCTCGGGCGGGGGGATCAGCCCCCCAGCCCCCATGACCGGTTCGGCAAAGAAGGCCGCAACCGTTTCCGGCCCTTCTTGCTCGATTTGGGCGTCGAGATCTTCGGCCAGCTTGCGCGAGAATTGCCGCTCGGACATGCCCTCGGCCGCGTAACGGTAATAATGCGGGTTGGCGGTATGGAGTATCGGCCCCTTGGGCAGATCGAACAGGCCATGCATGCTGGGCAGGCCAGACAAGCCGCCGGTCGCCACCGCCGAGCCATGATAAGAGCCCCAGCGCGCGATGACTTTCTTCTTGTTCGGGCGTCCGCGCAGATTGTTATAATACCAGATCAGCTTGAGCTGGGTCTCGTTGGCGTCGCTGCCCGACGCCCCGAAGAAGATCCGCGCGGTCGGCATTGGCGCACGCGCCTTCAGCAGTTCCGCGCATTCGACGACCACGTCAGACGACAGGCTGTTGAAGGCGTGGAAGAAGGACAATTTGGCGCTCTGCGACGCGATCGCCTCGACGATTTCCTGACGGCCATAACCCAGCGTCACGCACCATAAGCCGGCCATGCCGTCGAGATATTCCTGCCCGTGAATATCGCGCAGGCGCACGCCCTTGCCTTCCACCATGATCCTGGGGCCATCGCGCATCAGGTCGGAGACCGAGGTGAAGGGATGGAACAGCGAGTCCCGGTCGATCCTGCCGGCAAGTTGAACGTCGAGCGTCACGTTTCTTACTCCTGATGCGCCACGCTGGTCGTAGCCGGCGATTGCTGATGCGAAGCCCATCCGTCCGTCCCGAGCAGGGGCTCGACGAAGGCACGGACATGGGCGTTAAAAACGGCCGGCGCGTCATCATGAACATAATGGCTCGCGCCGGCGAAGGCGATTTCGCGGATATTCGGATTGCGCTCGACCATGCGGGCGACGGTTTCGGCCGGGCAGAAATCCGAATTGCCGCCACGGATGACGAGCGTCGGCACGGCTAGGCTATCGACGACCGGCCACAAATCCACCATTCGGGCCGGATCGGGATCGACCCGCGTCGCGCCTATCCCTGCGGCGTCATACCGCCACGCGATCCGCCCTTCGGGGCCATCGCACAGGCTCTCCGCCAGCCTCTCCTCGATCGCGGCCTCGCCCAGACTGGCGCGCCGGGCGCGCCAATAGGCCCGGGCCTCGTCCCAGTCGGCAAAGTCGCGGGGCAGGCTTGCCATTTCCGCCACGATCCGCCGTGCGCCTTCGCCGAGCGAGGATGATCCCGGCGCAATATCCTCGACCACGAGCCCGGCCACGCGATCCGGATGCCGTGCCGCATAGACGTAAGCGGTCGTGCCCCCCATCGAATGACCGACCAGCACGAAGCGGTCGAGGCCGAGACCGTCAACCACCTGCTCCAGATCGGCGAGATAGGCGTCCGTATAGTAATTACGATCGGGGTCCCACGCGCTCGCGCCGCGGCCCCTTTGGTCGATCGCGATCAGACGCATGGGCCCGCGCAATTCGGCCGCGAGCTTGCGCCATGTGCCCGAATAGCCGCGCAGGCCATGCAGCAGGACGATCGCGGGCGCATCCGCCGGCCCCCATTCGCGGACCAACAGATCGAGCCCGTTGACGACCCGCATATGCGTGCGTTCGTCGTCGAGCATCGCGACCGGTGCGGGCGATTGTCTCATCTGGATCGGTCCACGCTTGCCGGGCTCGCGATCAGCCGAGGCCGTCCTTGCCCTTGATGTCTTCGGCCTTGAGACCGCCGAGACGCGGATGGAGCCTGCCGCGGGTCGCGACCGCCATCGCGATCACGACCTCATCCGCGGCCGGCGCATCGCCAAACGACGCGGTGATCGTGTCATAATGCGACCGCACGTAAAGCGCGTCCTTGTGCGCATAAGGGATGTCGATCGTGACCCCGGGCGCACCCCGCTTGCCAGTGGACGGAACCCAGGCCAGCGCACCGCCCAGCGCTTCGCGGATGGGGGTGGCGAATTCGGTCGTAAGGAAGGCATTACCATGCTCATATTCGCCGTTCATGCCGACGATGCAGGCTTTGCCGTAGCTTTCGGCCTTCCGGCCGGCGAGACGGGCGAGAATGCGCCGACCGAATTCCAGCCCGAGTTCGCGCGACTCCCCGATGGCCTCGGCCAGGGAGTCCACATACTTTCCGGCATACGGATTGGCGATCGCGGCGGCGATCACGATCTTCACGACCGGCGCGCCATCGGCGAGCGGCCCCGATTCGAGCGCAAGCGTCTCCTCCTCCACCGCGAACCACTTACGAATGTGAAGGCCGTGAAAATTGGCCGGACGTGCAGGCATCGCAAACCCTTCGCGCTTTTGGTTGATATCGGCGCCCTCTAGGGCTCATGAGTCTTTTTGCACAACAATAAGCCATAAACAAGCTAATAGTTGCATTGTGTGAACAATGGGCCGTTCGAGGGCCTGCGTCTTATTGTTGACAAACATCAACATTGGAGGGGATTGTGGGCGGCATGGGAAACAATGTTGAAGTCAGCAACGCCGTCGCCATGATGGCCTTCGCCGCGGTCGTCCGGAACGGCAGCTTCTCAGCCGCGGCCGAGTGGCTCAAATGTTCGAAGGCGGCCGTGAGCCGCCAGATCGCGCGGTTGGAGCAACATTTCGGCGTGCGGCTGCTCGATCGGACGACGCGCACGATCTCGCTCACGCCGGCCGGCCGCGAAGTCTATGAGCGGTGCGCGCGCATTGTCGATGAGGTCAATGAGGCCAACAATGTCATGGCCGGCATGCTCAACACGCCGCGCGGCGATCTCAAGATAAATGCCCCGGTCGTGTCGTCACTGTTCCGCATAACCCAGGCATTCCCGCAATTCCTGCAGCGCTATCCGGACGTGCGCGTGCACATCAATCTGTCGGACAGCCATGCCGATCTTCTTCAGGGCAGTTTCGACGCCGCTTTTTGGGTTGGCGAGCCCTATGATTCGGCGCTGCATGCGGTGAAGCTACGGGAATATTCGATGGTGCTCGCCGGCTCGCCCGAATATTTCGCAAAGCGCGGCCAGCCGACCTCGCCCGCCGAGCTCAAGGAGCATGACTGCATCATCGAGACCCACTTGTCGCGGCCCGGCGAATGGCGGCTGTCGCACGACCAGGTGGTTGCGGTACGCAGCGGCCGCATGTCGTCGAACAGCGTCCGTATGACGCGCGAGGCGATGCTGGCGGGAATGGGTATCTGCTTCCTCCCGCGCTTCCTGCTGAATGACGATATTGCCGCGAAGCGTGCGATCCCGATCCTCGACGATCATGTCTCGGCGGTGCTCCCGCTCTACGTGATGTTCCCGCAAGGCCATTATATCCTGGCCAAGGTGAAGGCTTTGGTCGATTTCCTGATGGAAACGGTCGCGAGCGAAGGCGTCACGCTTTAGCACGCGCCACCGCATCGCGCGGTCGGATACTCATTGACGCCTTCTCTATACCCGCCCGACCTCGGTGCGGCGCGATCGCGCTTGACCGCGCCCGAATCGCACGTCTATGCATTAATGCAACAATACGCCGTTATACGCGTTAAAGTTTCAATATAGAGACAGTGAGGCAATGGGGTGCAAGACCTTCCCGAGCTATCGGCCACGCTTAGGGATGCCCCGATCGAACCGGTAGGTCTCGATCTTGGCTATGCGACCCAAGATCGAATCTGGCACCTGCGGCAGCAAAAGCTGGGCGGCTATAAGCTCGGCCTCACCACCCTCAAGGCGCAGGCCGCGATGGGTGCCTCCGCGCCAATCGCGGGCCGTCTGGCGGAGACGGATCTCGTCCGCGACGCGGAGCGTCTAACCGTGCGCGAGGGGCATATTCGTATTGTCGAAGCCGAGCTCCTGTTCGAACTGGGCGACGATTTGGACGGGCGCACCGAGAAGGTCACCCCTGAACACGTCTTCGCCGCCACGCGCGCCTTCCACGCGGGGATCGAGGTTTGCGACGCGCGTCTGTTTCCCGAGGATGACGCGACTCTCGCCCAGATCGTTGCCGACAACGTCTATGCCGACAAACTTGTCATCGGCGAGCGACTGACGGTCGCCACGCTGGATGATCTGGCCAATATCGAGGTCTATCTGAGCGGTGCGGGGCACGTCATTGCCGGTTCCACGGCGCAGGTGCTCGGCAATCCTGCGGTGGCGGTCGCGTGGCTGGCGAACCACCTTGCGGCGTTGGACGGCTATTTGCGCGCCGGCCTGATGATCGCGAGCGGCAGTTGCACCGGGATGATCGAGGCGCCGCCGGCTACTACGATGCGCGCCGAATTCGCCGGCGGGGCCGCGGCCACGGTCGCGCTCATCCCGCAAAAATCTTGTTGAGGGGACGATTATGAGCATGGATCTGGGCCTGGCTGGCAAGGTAGCGATCGTCACCGGCGGCAGCGTCGGTATCGGCAAGGAGACGGCACGCAAGCTGGCCGCCGAAGGCGTCAGCGTGGTGATCACGGCGCGCTCGCGCGACGCGCTGGAGCGCGCCGCCGCGCAAATCTCGGCCGACACAGGCGGCATATGCATCGCGATACCGGCCGACATGACGGACACGGCGGCGGTCCGGACCTGTGTCGACCAGGCGGTCGAGCGCTTCGGCGGCGTCGACATATTGGTCAATTGCGCCGCAGCGCCAGGCGGACTGGTCCGCAACAATATCGAACTGGCGGACGTCGACGCTCTCAAGCTCGATCTCGACACCAAGCTGATCGGCTATTTCCGCATGTGCCAGGCCTGTGTGCCTCATATGCGCAAGGCGGGCTGGGGCCGGATCGTCAATGTCGGCGGCCTGACCGCGCGCTGTACCGAGGCCCTGAGCGGCATGCGCAACGCGGCGCTGGTGCATTTCACCAAGACGCTGTCCGATCATCTCGGCGCGGACGGGATCACGGTTAATATCGTCCATCCCGGCGTCACGCGCACCGAGCATATCGAAAGCTGGTTCGCAGAGATGGCGCGTGAGGAAGGCGTAACTGTGGACGCCATCGTCAAGCGCGAGGCGGAAGACCCCTCCGCGGTCAAGCGCATGCTGGAGCCCGAGGAAGTCGCCGATCCGATCCTCTTCCTTGTCTCGCAACGGGCGAGCGGACTCACTGGAGAATCGATCGCGGTTGATGGCGGGCTTTCTCGAGCCGTGTTTCTCTGACGCTGCTTCGTTCCCGTTCATGAAGGTTGAGTGGTCGCGCGATCCGCAGATCAAAGCTCCCGCGTCCTATTCGGGGAAACTCTGCCGGCCTCCAAAAATCCCGCAGTTCGTGACGCCGCGGACGAGCCGGACTTGGCTCAGCGGGCTGTTGCTGTTATTGTTGCTGCTGGTGACGTTCCGCGCACAAAAAGCATGGAAAGGCAGTTGCTTAACTGCCCGTCGAGAGTCCTCTTCTGGGGACCCAAACTGGCAGTGTCGGTGTTTATCAGCAACGCGGTTCGTGCGAACTCATTTTCCGTGCAACGCCGACCCGCCGTCTCTCTCTAAGAGCCGATAGCTGGATAGCAGTAGCTGGATTTCTTTTGCGTTCTCCCGAAACGATGTTCGAATATCCTCCACAAAGGGGAGCCATTCACCGCCATCCGCTGGAACTGATGGCGAACAGTGGTGGGCTGGCGGCATGCAGTTCGCATGTTCAGCCTTCTCCGACTGTCTCCTGGGTCATGCCGTCGCTCCAAATCGATCAATCAATAAAACTCGGCCGCGCCGGTTCAAGCCAAGCCCTGCGGCATCCGGCAAAGGGAAGGGTAACTCGCCCTTGTCACGCTTTCGGCTCCTCGGAAGCGGGAAGTACGCCCACCGTTCTCGGCCGAATATCGCTGCTCTAGGTTTATCTGCGATCATTCGAGCGATCATCGATCTATGCGGAAGGGCAAAGAAGACCCGTTCATCGACCGGCGATCCACGTATCAAGCAGTGCTCGCACACGCCTCCCGTCGGGGCGAAACTGTTCCCCGGCACAGTAGCCGATTGTCTAGTCGCGTAGGTAAGGCATTGGCGCTTCCCGCCCGGCGCGCTGCTCTGCCCTGGTTGCAACGTGCCGTGTCGGGATTGCCGATAATCAGAAGATCACAGCGCGGATCGCGCTCCACCGAGCCCGCGAACTCAACTGGAGGACCGTGTTAATCGGACGTGTCAGGGATGATGGACACAGGGGTTTTTCCGATTTCACCCTGCGGCCGACGAAATGGCAGTCGAGCATCCAACCTGTCCGGTCCTCCGCTCTTCCGCTCGCGCTTCTCCCACCGCGCGCGCCTTAGGCGACGGCATGCCCTTGCCGGGCCGGCTGCCGACCTTCGACTTAAAGCTCGATGATCCCACGACGTACAGCCACCGTGACGGCATGGGTACGGTCGTTGACGCCGAGCTTCGCGAAGATGTTTTTCAGATGCGCCTTTACGGTTTCGTCGGAGAGAGACATCGCTTGCGCAATCTCCTTATTGGCTTTGCCATTGGCGACCAGGCACAAGACGCCGATCTCGCGCTTGCTCAATAGTTCGTCAGCTACGTGCATCGCGATCCCCGAGGCGACGTCGCTGTGGACATGACGACGGCCGCGATGGACGTTCTGGATGGCGTCCAGCATTTCCGTTCTGAGGCTGCTCTTGAGCAGATAGCCGATCGCGCCTGCCTTGAGCGCGCGCACTGCCTGAACATCGCCCGCATAGGTGGTGAGGACCAAAATGCGTGCATCGGGAAAATCGCTTCGGATCGCTTGAATTGCCTCCAAGCCGTTCATAACCGGCATCTGCAGGTCCATCAGCGTCACATCCGGCCGCAGCTCGCGAAAGCGCACCACTGCCTCCATGCCGTCGCGGGCCTCGCCCACGACAACCATGTCCGTTCGATCTTCAAGTATCGACGCAACACCTTCGCGTAGAACAGCATGATCGTCGACGATCAGGATTCGGATAGGCGCTTGCTCAGACATCGCCTGCTTCCCTCCTGCCCCCGAAAAGCCGCGAAAAAAGTCGCCATCTGTGCGGTGCCGGGTCAGCGAAAGCCAGACGCGCAGGAATAGCAATCGTTACAGCGCACCCCATGCCGCTCCGGCTGTCCAGGGAAAAACTACCACCGATCCGCTCCGTCCGTTCCCGCATTCCAACGAGCCCGAAATGGCCGGGCTTGTATCCTTCCTTGAGCACGTCGGGTGGGATGCCCATCCCGTCGTCACGAATTTCGATGTCGAGATGAGGCCGGGTAAAGCGGATCGTGATGTCGATCGCGGTTGCCCGCGCATGGCGGGCCGTATTTCGCAATGCCTCATCCACTATCCGCCCCAGCTCGATAGACACGAGAGGATATAAGGGCCGCGGTTTGCCTTCCGCGACGATACGGATCGGGATCGCAGGATCGAACTCCGCGGCGATCCCGCGTTCCTTCAACAATTCGATCAGGTCGCCCGCGCCATCGACAGCTCGCAGATTCTGCACGCGATCGCGCCCTTCGGCGATGACCTCGTCCGCGCGCTTTAGCACCGCTTCGAGCCTCAGTCTGGCGCCCCCCTCAGCAGGCATCTTATTGGCCACAGACTGAAAGCGCAGAACCAAGCCCTGGACGCTTTGCAGCAGTGTATCATGCAGTTCCCGCGAGATGCGTTCCCTTTCGCCGAGCCGTTCTTCAAGCCGGCTCCGGATCGCACGCGCCACCTGATTCATGCGAAATCGGTAGGCCAGCCAGAGCAGGAACAGCGCCAGACCGCCGCATAGCAAGGCGAACCAGGAGGACTGCACGAAGGTTGGAGGAATTACGAACTCGAGCGTGGCGCCTCGCTCATTCCAGATGCCGTTGTCGTTCGCCGCGATCAGGCGGAAGCGATAGCTGCCCGGTGCCAGATTGGTGTAAAAAGCCTGCCGCCGAGTGCCCGCAGCGATCCAATTGGAATCCTGCCCCTCGATCCGATAGCGGACATGCTTGGTGCGCGGGTTGGAAAAACTCAATACGGCGAAATCGATCTGAATGTTCGATGTGCCGGCCGGCAGTGTGACTCTGGTCGGATCGCGATACAGGCGGTCGGCGATCAACGCACCAACCGCAACGTCGGGCGGGCTCCGGTTTTGCGCGACGTGATCCGGATCCAACCACATTGTCCCGCTTTGGACCGCGATCCAAAGCCGACCGTCGCCACCCCGTACGATCGCGTGCCGGCTGTGGGAATGCGGTGGGCTCGTAAGTCCGTCGATGACACCCAATACGCGCATCGGCGGCACCTGAGCGGGATTGCGGAATGCGCTCTCCAGCGCGGCCGTACTAATCCGGAGAACGCCCCCGGGGCTAGCCAGCCAGGTTTCGCCGGACGGCGCCTGCACCATACCATTCACGTCACTGAATAGCGGGACCCTCCGGGCGAGAATGGTTTCAAGGCGCCCGTTGCCGAGCCGTGCCAGCCCGAATCTTCCCGCGACGTACAGGCTGCCCGATGGCGCGGAATACAGCGCTACATCGTCGGGCGCATAGCCATCGAAGGGAATAGACACGACGCGGCGCTGCTGGCCATCGAACCGGATCAGACTGCGGTCGTTCCAATGAACGATCATCCTGCCGCGCAGATCGGTGATCATCGACTTCGGCAAAAATGCGTCGCTGGTCGGTCCGAACATTCGTTCCCAGCGCCCCGCATGCAAGCGCGCCATTCCTCCGAACGACGCGGTAACCCAATAGTCGCCATTTGCGTCGAACGCGCAGTCATAGATCGTGTAGGAAAGCGGCACCCTCTGTGCCAACTCACGTACGGAGCCGTTCCGCCAGACCACGATCTGCTTGTCCTTAAACAAGCTGATCCAGATGGCGCCGTCCGGCGCCTCGCATAAAGTTCGGGGCTCCTTGTTGGTCCGGAAAATCGGCTCGGGCTGCTTACCTGGGCGGACCCGGTACACAGTCGAGGCTTCACCGATATAAACCGTGCCATCGGATGCCTCCAGCAGCAGGTCGCCAAACGCGGCGGGCCGGCTGAGTTCGGGTTCATGGTGCAGCGTCGCCGGCCAGAATTTGTCCACGCCGTCTTCGGTAGTGGCCCAGACATTGCCTTCCCGGTCCTGGAAGATTTGCGTGGTTGCGTTCGACGACAATCCGTCATGCGCCGTAAAATGCTCGACCTGGGCGGAGGCCTGATCCGCCGATGGGGCGCCGCGCGGATCCGGGTGCGGTACGCGCTGCAGCCCGTCATAATAAGTGGCGATCCAGAGGTTCCCCTCCCGATCAAAGGCGGGCCAGCCCCGGATCTCGGCATTGTCGGTCGCGTAAGCGTGGCGAAGTTTCGGCGGCCTTCCTTGTCCCCCTGGTCCGGTGATGGGATAGCTTCCGTTGCGCTCCGTGAACCAAACCCGCTCCTGGGGATCCAGAGATAGCCGGCCCCTCGCGCCAAGCGCATGCCGGACCAATTCGAGCCGATGTCCGCCAGGCGGAAGTCGCATCACTGAATCGTTGAAGGAGACCCAGACCGAGCCATCGCCGGTCACCACCATACTGTAAGGGTTGTCGAGCGGCGCGCCGGCGCCGGTCCCGAAAGATGTCCAGCCCCCATTGCGATAACGCATGAGGGGAAGCCCGACCCGCTCAGTCAACACCCAGACCGTGCTGTCGCCCGCTTCCCGCATAGTGATCACGCGATGCGGTGCGGGCGGCGCCCGCAGGAAACGCAGCTGGCCATCCCGATAGACCGCGAAACGCCCGGAGCGTTCGAAATTGGTCCAGACCTCGCCGTTATGTCGGATCAATATCGCCGACGGAGGGCCATTTGCGATCGGATCTATTTCAGCGCTGATCGGCTCGAAACGGATTCCGTCGAAACGAGACAGTCCGCCGGCGGCGGCGACCCAGAGATAACCGCGCCGATCCTGAGCCAAGGAGAAGACCGGCCTTGGTGCATCGCTTTCCTCGCTCCAACGCTGGTGCGTGTAGTGCGCCAGGAGATGCCCTGGGCCGGCCGCCTCCACTATCGTTGGCGGAAGCAACAGCATCACGACGAAAATAGCCTTGATCAGCCGCATCGTCGTTCCTGCCAATCCCGGTGGATTCCGGTCACACCGTTCGCCATCACGGGCATTCGCCGCACCGCAGGAAGGAAGGTACCCCCGAATGGGGGATCGGAACATCCCCGGAAGGAAGCTGGCGCGCGCCAATCATGGGCGTATCGCGGCCTCATGCCAAAGATGGTCTTACGATATCCGGATAGGTCGACCGGCTTGGCCTTGCTGGTGCTTCGGTCCTCCTGTGCTTCGGGCGCATTTCCCGCCTTTGCCTATTTGCGCCCCGCATGGGAGGGCGCCAACGCCGCGATGGCCGTTTCCAGCATGGTCGCCCTGTGCCTCGTGGTCGGCCTCGGCACGCGAATAGCAGCGTCGCTGCTTCTCGCGGTGCTCATAGCCGATCTGCTCGCTGCCAACGGCAAGCTGATCCAACTCCTCCTCGCCCCGGCCGGCGGCGCGGGAGCCGTCGTGCTTCTGGGGGCGGGTGCCTATTCGCTGGACGCAAGGCGGTACGGCCGCCGCGTTATCCGGCTGGAGGGTCGATCCCCGGATCAGGGAAGCCAGCACTAACCAGCTTGGGGATTTTACCCGATTACACCCCATGAAACAGTTGATCGTCTCCAGTCGGAATAGCCGAGAGGTCCCATGTACCAGGCAGCGCTCTTGACCCGAGAAAGTTACTTTTGGCCCGGACAGCCCAATCATGGCTCGGACGCGGGCGAGCACGCACTCGTCCTGATTGTCGATGATGACGCGGCCGTGCGGAGTGCGATCGAGGAGCTGATGCTGTCGGTTGGCATCGACGCTATCGGCTTCGGCTCGACGCGCGAGCTGCTGGAAACGGAAATACCCGACCGGCCCGGATGCCTGATCCTCGACGTGCGCATGCCGGGGTTGAGCGGCCTCGATCTTCAGCAGCACCTCGCCGCGACAGGAAATCCAAAACCGATCGTCTTCCTTACCGGCTACGGCGACATTCCCATGACGGTGCAGGCGATGAAGGCCGGCGCGGTCGATTTCCTGACCAAGCCGGTGCGCGACCAGTCCTTGCTCGATGCGGTCACCGCCGGAATCGAACGGGATCTCGCGCATCGCGCCACCGCCGGCATGATCAAGCAGCAGGAGGATCGTTATGCGACATTGTCGCCGCGCGAGCGCCAGGTTTTTCGCCGCGTCGCACTAGGCCGGCTCAACAAACAGATCGCCTTCGACCTTGGCATCAGCGAGGTCACTGTGAAACTTCATCGCAGCAGCGTGATGCGCAAGATGGAGATGGCGACGGTCGGCGAATTGATACGCGCGTGGGACATCCTGCCGCCTGAGCTACAGCAAGAGCCGACCTAGACCATGGTATGGTTACAATCCGCTGCAACTTCAGCGACATGCGGAGGAGGCCCCGCCGCAAAGGACCCTCTGCTTGTCCAAATCGTCGTTGATTGCGATCGTGGATGACGACCAGGCCATGCGCGAAGCGCTGTTCGATCTGCTTCAGGTGGAAGGGATGACGGCGCGTGCGTTCGACAACGCAGAAACGTTTCTGGCCTCCGCCGAGACCGCAGAGTTCGGCTGCGTTATCACCGACGTCAAAATGCCGGGAATTGGCGGGCTCGAACTGCAGCGGCGCCTGCGCGCGCGTGGCTCGTCGGTCCCGGTAATATTCGTCACCTCCGCGGAGGATCAGGCTACGCGCATCCAGGCTATGGCCGACGGGGCGACGGCGTATTTCACCAAGCCCCTCGCTAATGCCGAACTGGTACGCAGCCTCGCCCTCGCGCTGGAGCGGCCGCCCGGCCGCTGACATGGCCTCGCTCCGCCCGATCGATAGCCCCATCGCGAATAGGGACGCCGCGCACGAGCGCGAAATGCACCGTCACCGGGGCGCAAGCTGGGCAATCGATATTTCGGGCGTTCGCACACTCATCGAAACCGTAATTGCGGGAGACCGCCCGGTGGATTGGGTCGGCACGCTGCTCGCGGGCGCCGTCATCCTCGACGCCAATGCAAATGCTGTCCATCTCTTTGGCGCTTATGCTGGCCGCGAGCGAATGCTTGGCCAGCCAGTCGCCGCCTACTGGCCCACCGAAGGGCGCAACATCGTCGCGGATCTGATCGTCGGTGCTGTGGCAGCCCGATCCCGCCACAGCGCGCGCAAAATCAGAATCAAGTCGCTGGTTCTTCACGATCCCGTGCTGATTGGCTGGATGAGCGACAGCGTCGAATTGCCCGATGTCGTTTTCCTGACCATCGTCGCGAAGCCGGTCGACGACCGTTCCTTCTGGGCGCTGCGCACCAGCGAGGAGCGATACAACAACCTTATCCATCATCTGCCGTTTGCGTTTCTGGAGGTGGATTCGCGGGCGCAAGCGGAGATATTCGACGAACTTCGTCGCAAGGGCCTCCGGGACGTCGCGGCCTATCTCGACAGCAATCCAGAAGACATTATCAGAGCGCGCGACATCGTGCGGATCACGGACGTCAACCAAAGCGCGGTCCAGTTGTTCGGCGCGAAAGATGCGAGCGAATTGCTGGGCCCGGTCGACCCCGTGTTCGCGGCCTCTCCCGAAACGGCGCGGCGCGTGATGATCCATCATTTCGAAGGCGATCGCAGCTATTCGGAAGTCATGAAGTTTCGGACGCTCGACGGTCGCATGCTCGACGTCTCACTTTCGGTGACTTACCCGACGAGGCCCGAGCGGCTGGATATCACGCTCCTCATGCTGGAGGACATCACCGATCGGCTCCGCACCGAAGCCCAGCTCCGCCAGCTCCAGGCCGACTATACGCGTGCCGCACGGATATCGATGCTAGGCGAGCTCGCCTCGTCGATCGCGCACGAAGTCAATCAGCCGCTATCGGCGATCCTGACGAACGCCGAGACCAGCCTGCGCTGGCTTTCCCGCGACGAGCCCAATCTCCAAAAAGTTGCGCAGCTCACCACGCGTATTTCGGACAGCGCGCAGCATGCCGGTGAGATCGTCCGGCGTATCCGGGGCATGACAACCCGGCACGTTCCCCACCCCGTAGCGTTGGATCTGAACGAGATCCTTGAAGAGGCCCTTCTATTCGTCCGCCACGATATCGAGTCGCGCTCGATCGAGTTGTCGGTTCGCCTTCAACCTAATCTGCCGAAGGTTCGCGGAGACCGGGTCCAGCTGCAGCAGGTGATCGTAAATCTGCTGGTGAACAGCGTCCAGGCGATCCAGCAAAAGCGCCCGACCCGTGGCGCGATCGATCTCTGTACCGAACGTGGCGAATCTGGGACGGTTACTTTCACTATCCGCGACGATGGACCGGGCATTGCGGACGCGGACATCAATCGCGTGTTCAACAGCTTCTTCACCACCAAAGATGAGGGCATGGGTATCGGCCTGGCGATATGCCAGTCGATCATTGCCGCGCATGGCGGCGCGATCCGTGCCGCGAACCGGGCCGAATGCGGCGCGCGCTTCTGGTTCTCCCTGCCCGCGTGCGAATAAGCCGATGTGGTGCCTCGCCGGTGGCAGACGCCATCGGGCGCCCCACGGGTCTGAAGGGGCAATTGCTGCCGATGGATCGTGCGAAGACGGAGAAAGGGCCAATCTGCCGCGCAGTCTCAGGCTTGCCGAAATGCGCAGCAATTCGTCCGCGTTCGGCTCAAACTCCCGGTGATAGGTTGCTGGCTGCGGTTGCCGACCTGCCCCAAGGGTGAGGTTCGCCTGCCGATTGGCGAGCATGGCGCAGCCGTTTGCATGATGTTGGCGAAGCACCGAACGCGCGATCTTTCGCCTCGCTATCTCGTAACGAAGGGTAACAGTCATGAGGATCGTAGTAATTGGCGGAACCGGCCTGATCGGTTCCAAGGTCGTGGAGAAGCTCCAGCAGCACGGCCATGAGGCAGTCGCGGCTGCGCCGAACACCGGCGTTAACACGATCACTGGCCAAGGACTCGCCGACGCTCTCGTTGGCGCCCAGGTCGTCGTCGATGTTTCCAACTCGCCCTCGTTCGAGGAAGACGCCGCGCTGGATTTCTTCCAGACCGCGGGCCGGAACATCACCGAAGCCGAAGTGAGCGCTGGAGTCCGTCATCATGTCGCGCTTTCTGTAGTCGGCACCGATCGCCTGCAGGACAGCGGCTATTTCCGCGCCAAGCTCGTCCAAGAGCGCCTGATCAAAGCCTCGCCGGTGCCCTATACTTTGGTCCACGCCACGCAGTTTTTCGAATTCCTGCGCCAGATTGCGGAGTTTTCCGTCTTGGACGGCGCGGTGCGGCTGCCGCCGGTGATGTTCCAGCCGATGGCGGCCGAGGACGTAGCGAGTGCAGTCGCGAAGCTGGCGGTTGGCGAACCCGCGAATGATACGATCGAAATCGCCGGACCGGAGACCTTCACGCTCGATCAGGCAATCCGTCAGGTGCTCATGCATGACGGCGACGATCGCAACGTGATCGCCGATCCTGCCGCGCCCTATTTCGGCGTGGGGGTGAACGAGAAGACTTTGGTGCCCGGTGCGGGCGCTCGCCTCGGTTCGACCAAATTGGATTGGTGGCTCACGCACGTCCCTCCGCCGCCCGCTCGGTAGTGGTTCGCGGAGCCTTGCAGCCGCTTGTCTTTCAAGGAGGAAGCAATGAAGCTCCTTCATGCCACCTGTACGCCAGCTGAGGCCAATAGTACGGCTCAGCCAGACGAGGTCGCCGCCATTGCGGCGGCAGGCGTGATCCACGACCTCGGCAATCTGATTCAGATCGCTTCGTCGGCTATCAACATCATCGCCCGGACACCGAACATGCCTGCGCTGCATGCAAGGCCGATGCTCGACCGGGCCAAGAACTGCCTCGAGCATGCGGGCGCGCTGGTGCACCAGAATATCGGCGTCATTCGCAATCAGATGATGGAGGACGAGCGCGCGAGCGTCGCAAAATGCCTTTCGGACGTGGCGGCGCTGGTCGAGGCGCTCGGCGAGCCTGGCCTCATCCTCGACGTCAAAGTCGAGCCGAATCTGCCAAAGGTGGAATGCGACGCGATCGGAATGTGCCGGGCGATATTGAACCTGGTCTTCAACGCACGCGACGCGATCCGGGGTCGCGGAAGAGTACGGATCGAGGCATGCGCGATTTGGCACGGGCTTGTCGCATCCGGTGTTTCAATCAGCGTGGCGGATGAGGGCGTTGGAATGGCGCCCGCCACGATCGCGCGCGTTTTCAACCCCTTCTTCACGACCAAGACGGAAGGGCTCGGCGGCCTCGGTTTGTCGATGGTCGCGCGCTTTGTGCGCGACGCCGGCGGAGAAGTCGCCGTCGAAAGCGAACCGGGGGTCGGCACGCTCGTCACACTGCGACTGCCGGCCGTTGCCGGGTCGTCCGGAGGCGATCCGCCCATTCAGGCCGAACCCACCTCAGAGGAGGCTGATCGATGAAACTCTATTACGCACCCGGGGCCTGCAGCCTTGCAAGCCGCATCTCCCTTCACGAAGCCGGAATCGCGGCCGAGTTCGAGCGGGTCGATCTGAAAACGAAGATCACCGAGCGCGGGCACGATTTCAATGCGCTCAATCCCAAAGGCTATGTGCCGATGCTCGTCCTCGACGATTGGAGTGCGGTGACCGAGAACACCGCGGTCCTGGAATTCATAGCCGACTGCGAGCCGCAGCTCGCGCCTGGCGGCCCGCTCGGGCGCACACGTCTGATCGAAATTCTTTCGTATCTCTCGACCGAGTTGCACCCGGCATTCAAGCCTTATTGGGAGGAGGCGGGCGAAGATGAACAAGCCCGTGCGGGTGAGATCGTGGCCAGGCTTCTGAACCTCGTGGCCGAACACGTACGCGAACTCTATCTTTTCGGACCGCGCTTCACGGTGGCCGACGCCTATCTGTTCGTCATGCTGCGCTGGGCAAGAATGTTCGGCGTAGAGGTTCCACTAGTGCTGCTCGGCTATTTCGAGCGCGTCGCGGAGCGAAACTCCGTACGTCAGGCATTGGCGGAGGAAGGGCTGCATGATGCACCCGCACTTACGCATGAATCCTACGCGGTGCCGTCATGAAGATCGTGGTGATCGGCAGCAGCGGCCGCATCGGCAGGAGGCTGGTCAGGGCTCTGCGCCAAGAGGATTGCCGGGTCTTCGAGGCATCGCCGACACATGGAGTGGACGCGTTCACCGGTGCGGGTTTGGCACAGGCCATGGACGGCGCCGAGATCGTCGTCGATGTCTCGAATTCGCCCTCGCTCGAGGGTGCGGCGGCGCTGCGCTTTTTCGACACCGCGTCCCGCAATCTTCTGTCTGCCGGCCGTGCCGCGGGGGTCCGGCATCATATCGTCCTCTCCATCGTCGGGGTCGATGGGCTGATTTCCAATGATTATTTCCGTGCGAAAAAGATGCAGGAGGACCTGGTCAAGGCCTCGGGAATCCCGTTCGCGATCCTCCGCTCCACGCAATTTTTCGAATTCATCAGCGATGTCGTCCAGGAGGGCACCGCCCGCGATATCGCGATCTCTACCGCCTTGGCGCAACCGGTCGCGGCCGAGGATGTCGCGACCATGCTGACGGACATGGTTCTCGGCATTCCAAGCAACACGACGCTGGAAATCGCGGGGTCCGAGCAGTTCCGCCTCGACGAAGTCGCGACCGAAATTGCCACCGCGCACGAGGATGATCGCAGGATCGTGGCGGATCCTCATGCGCGCTATTTCGGCGCGGAGCTTGAGGAGAGGTCGCTGCTTCCCGGCCCAGACGCTCGCATCGCTCCGCTCAGGTTCGATGACTGGCTGCGCGAAAGCCTGAGCCCCGATTGGAGCTCCGTCCCCGCGGCCCGGAATCTCACCGGCAAGGCAAATCGGTGAC
>Ga0207678_10000732_pt1 | contig 30036 bp, 32 predicted proteins | sample KBSC63metaG_FD_184319 | JGI IMG/M metagenome (GOLD analysis project Ga0207678, IMG submission 184319) | Corn rhizosphere microbial communities from Kellogg Biological Station, Michigan, USA - KBS C6-3 metaG (SPAdes) (version 2) | ecosystem: Host-associated > Plants > Roots > Rhizosphere > Soil ... | reverse complement strand
ACCGCGCCGACCCACGGCACGAGCCAGGTCGCGGGGGCGTGCCCCCACAGGCTCGCGGTCATGATCAGCGCGGCGACGATGTTCGCCGCCGCGAAGAAGGGCGCCAGCTGCGCGCGCGAAATCAGCTGCACGTCGCGTAGCGGCGAGCTTTCCGATTCGGCCTCGCGCGCGGCGAGCCCGGCCGACTCCCCGCCTGGAAGCCGTGCTGAAATCAAACGCTTATACCGATCAGGAGCTTCGTACATCCGCCCACCGCTTCCACATGCCCGCAGCGAATTAGACAAAGAGAGTTGAAGCCCGGTTAAGACCTTGGCGCTTTATCTTCGACGGGATCATCGCCGGTTGTTAATCGCGGTTAAGAAACAACCAGGCGCTGGCCGCGAAAGGGCGGTTTGGCGGCCAATGCTCGCAATGGCTGGCGAGCGCCTCTATATCGCGGCTCATGGCGACGGACAGCGCGACCCTCGATCGGCGAGTGGCCACGCCCAGGCGTGCGTCGGATACGCCCAAGATCCAGTCGCCGGCGGAGCCGATCGCGCGGGGCATCGGACTCGACCGCCCGTTTTTCGACGACAAGAACCGCGCCTTCTGGATTCTCCAGTCGATCGGCTGGAGCGGCTATTTCTTCCTGCGCTCGCTGTCCGGCTTCGCCAATTCGATGGGCTGGATGTGGCTCGTCCACACGCTTCTGCTAACCGCGACCGGCTATTCGCTGACGCTGCTGATGGCCTCACTGTTCCGGCGGCTGATCCGGATGAAGCCGATCTGGACCCTGCTGCTGTCGCTCGCCGCGGTGATGCTCGCGTCGGGCAGCTTTTCGGTCATTGAAACGTGGAGCGTCGCGACATTCCTGAAGCCGGCATTCAAGCCGGTCGGGGTCGAATATTTCGGCGCGATCCTGCTCAATTTCTCGCTGCTCGCGGCGTGGACCGCGCTTTATTACGGGATCAATTATTTCCTGCTGCTCGAGATCGAGATCCGCCAGCGCGAGAAGCTCGAGGGCCAGGCGTCGACCGCGCAGCTGGCGATGCTACGCTACCAGCTCAACCCGCACTTCCTGTTCAACACTTTGAATTCGATTTCGACCCTGGTGCTCCTGAAGCAAACCGAGCGGGCCAATGCGATGCTGGCGCGGCTGTCTTCGTTCCTCCGCTACACGCTGGTCAACGAGCCGGCGGGCAAGGTGACGCTGGCGCAGGAAGTCGAGACCCTGAAGCTCTACCTCGAGATCGAGAAGATGCGCTTCGAGGACCGGCTTCGGCCGCATTTCCGGATCGAGCCGGAGACGATCGGCGCCAAGCTGCCGTCGCTGCTGCTCCAGCCGTTGGTCGAGAACGCGATCAAATATGCGGTGACGCCGTCCGAGCATGGCGCCGACATCTGGCTGACCGCAAGCCGCGAGCACGAAGCGGTGCGGATCGAGGTTTCCGACAACGGCACCGGCGGCGCATCCGAAATCGCCGCGAGTCCGTCGACCGGCGTCGGACTGGCGAACATTCGAGACCGGCTGTCGCAGGCCTATGGCGCCGCGCACCGGTTCGAGACCAGACAGAACGAGCATGGGGGGTTTAGCGTTATCCTGGAAATTCCCTTCGAGACCGGAGACAAAGCCTAATGAGCATCCGGACCATTTTGGTCGATGACGAACCGCTTGCCACCCAGGGCTTGCAGCTGAGGCTGCAGGCGTTCGACGATGTCGAGGTGGTCGCCACCGCCGCCAACGGGCGCGAGGCAATCCGCCAGATCAAGACCCACAAGCCCGACCTGGTCTTCCTCGACATCCAGATGCCCGGCTTCGACGGATTTTCGGTCATCCAGGGATTGATGGACGTCGAGCCGCCATTGTTCGTCTTCGTCACCGCGTTCAGCGAGCATGCGCTGCGTGCGTTCGATGCGCAAGCGGTCGATTATCTGATGAAGCCGGTCGACGAAGACCGGCTCGCCGGGACCATGGACCGGGTGCGCCAGCGGCTCACCGAAAAGCGCAGCGCAGAGGAATCGGAGCGGTTGAAGGAGGTGCTCGCAGAGCACGCACCGGAAGCGGCCGAGGAACTCGCCGATGCGTCAACCAGCGAAGCGCCCGCGGCGAACCGCTACGAGAAGATGATCAACATCAAGGACCAGGGGCAGATCTTCCGGGTCGACGTCGACACGATCGAACGGATCGACGCGGCCGGCGACTACATGTGCATCCAGACCGGCGACAACACCCTGATCCTGCGCGAGACGATGAAGGACCTCGAAAAGAGGCTCGATCCGCGCCGCTTCCAGCGCGTCCACCGCTCGACGATCGTCAACCTCGACCTCGTCCGGCAGGTCAAGCCGCACACCAACGGCGAATGTTTCCTGGTGCTCGATTCGGGGGCGCAGGTGAAGGTGTCGCGAAGCTATCGCGACGTGGTCGCGCGTTTCGTCCACTAAAGGCTGAGACTCACAGCGAAATAGGCGATGTGATCGCTGGTGTCGGGGCCGCCGCGGACGAAGCCGTGCTGGTTCATGTAGCCGACCTCACCCGACAGCCGCCGGGTCAGCGGTGTCGAGATGGTCACCAGGTTGCGGACGCGGTCGAGACCCGTCTGCCGCTGGAAGCTGGTGCTGTTGAGATTGAAGAACGGCTCGCTGCTGAGGTTGAGGGCAGTCATGCCGGCAATGGGCAGCGAATATTTGAGGTAGGGCCGGAGGCGCCAGCCGGTGCCGTCGACATTCTCGCGCCAGCGCTGCTCGACGCGAACCCGCGCGCTCAGCTTGCCGCCGCCGATCCGGGCGATGTTGTCGAACGTCACCTGCTCGCGCGCGCGGTGCTCCATCACGGTGAAGTCACCGCCGGAATATTGCGGATCGTGGGTATAGCCGGCCCAAAGCGTCACGGTCTTGTTCAGCCGATAACCGAGCAGGGTGTTCGATTCGATCTCGTAGAGACCGTTCCGATTGTCGCTGAACCGCGCGGTGAGCTCTTGCGAGAGGCGCCAATGGTCCGACAGCTTCACGCTCGCCGAAGCGGTGGTCCACAATTGGTCGTCGGTCGCCGCGTGGGCGGGAAGCGCGACGAATATCGCTGAAACGAATAGGGCGCTCCGGGTCACAAGCTTCATTCTGGCCTCTCTCTTTGTCTCGCCCGTCCTGGCGAGCGGCGCAGAATCTTTCGTGACCGGCGCGCGGCACTTTTGTGACAGCGGCATCAGCCCTCGGCGTCGAGCGAATAGCCGGCCGAACGAACGGTGCGGATGAGGTCGGGCGCGCCGCCCCCGTTGAGCGCCTGGCGGAGGCGGCGGACGTGGACGTCGACCGTTCGGAAGTCGATCCCGGGATCGTGCGACCAGACTGAGTCCAGCAGCCGCTCGCGCGAGAAGACGCGGCCCGGCTGCTCGAGGAATTGCTTGAGCAAGCGGAACTCGGTGGGCCCGAGCTGAACCGTCTTGCCGGCGCGCTTCACCTTGTGCGCGGCAACGTCCATGTCGATGTCGGCATAAGAGAGCTGCTCGCCGGCGAGCGCCGGACGGACGCGGCGGAGCACAGCCGAGACCCGGGCCATGAGCTCGCGCGGGCTGAACGGCTTGGTCACATAATCGTCTGCGCCGATCTCGAGCCCGCGGATGCGGTCGCTCTCCTCGCCGCGCGCGGTGAGCATGATGATCGGCACATTCGCCGTCCGCTCCTTGCGCCTCAAGCGGCGGCAGACCTCGAGGCCGGAAATCCCCTCGATCATCCAGTCGAGGATCACGACGTCGGGGTTCTGTTCATCGGCGAGCAGCAGCGCCTCCTCCCCATCGCCGGTGCGGCGGACATCATATTCCTCGCGCTCGAAATGCCAGATCAGCAGCTCGGCCAGCGCCTTGTCGTCCTCGACGAGCAGGAGTTTCTTGCGGCTCATAGGTCCTCGCGCTGCGGCTCCGCCAACCTTTCCCCTGTTACGGAATAATAGACCATCTCGGCGACATTGGTCGCGTGGTCGCCGATCCGTTCGAGGTTCTTGGCGACGAACAGCAAGGTCGTCGACGGGCCGATGTTCTGCGGGTTCTCCATCATGTAGGTGAGAAGCGTGCGGAAGATGCTTTCGTAAAAATCGTCGAGCGCGTCGTCGCGCTTGCATACGGCCTGCGCCTTGGCGGCGTCGCGCTCCAGGAAAGCGGCGAGCACGTCGCGCACCATCGCCGACGCGATCTTGGCCATTTCCGGGAGCAACGACAAAGGCTCGATTTCGCCCCTGGCCGGCAGCCGCCGGACGCGCCGCGCGATGTTCTTCGCATAATCGCCGATCCGTTCGACGACCCCCGAGATTTTGAGCACGGCGACCGCCTCGCGCAGATCGTCGGCCATCGGCGCGCGCAAGGCGATCAGCTCAATCACGCGCCGCTCGGCTTCTGTTTCCATGTCGTCGAGCCGGATGTCCGCCTCGACCAGCTGTCGCGCCGCGTCGACGTCACGCTCGATGAGGCAACGCATCGCTTCGGCGATCGCGGCCTCGGCGAACGCGCCCATCTCGGCGATGAGGCCGCGAAGCTCGCCAATGTCCTGGTCGAACGCCCTGACGGTGTGGGGGTGCTGCATGTTCATGGCTCCGGTCAGCCGTATCGGCCAGTAATATAGTCCTGCGTCCGCTGGACGCGCGGATTGGTGAAGATCTGGGACGTCTCGCCGACTTCGACGAGCTCGCCCAAGTGGAAGAAAGCGGTGCGCTGCGACACACGCGCGGCCTGCTGCATGTTGTGGGTGACGATGACGATCGTGAAGCTTGTCCGCAGCTCGTGAATCAGCTCCTCGATCTTCGCTGTGGAGATCGGGTCGAGCGCCGACGTCGGCTCGTCGAGCAGGATGATCTCGGGCCGCACGGCAAGCGTGCGCGCAATGCACAGCCGCTGCTGCTGCCCGCCCGACAGCGACAGCGCGCTTGCGCCGAGCTTGTCCTTGACCTCGTCCCACAGCGCAGCCTGCCTGAGCGCGTCCTCGACGCGATCGGCCATTTCGCTCTTCGACAGGCGTTCGTAATAAGACAGCGCGAAGCTGACGTTCCTGGCGATCGAGGTCGCGAACGGGGTCGGTTTCTGGAACACCATGCCGACGCGGCGGCGAAGCTCCGACAGCGAAAAGCCGCGGTCGAGGATGTTGCGCCCGTCGAGCAGGATTTCGCCCGTCGCGCGCTGGTCGGGATAGAGCTCGTAGATGCGGTTGATGGTGCGCAGCAGCGTCGACTTGCCGCAGCCCGACGGACCGATGATCGCGGTCACGGCATTGGCGCGGATCGCCAGTTCGACGTCGGTCAGCGCGCGCGCCTTGCCATAAAAGAAGTCGAGATTGCGCACGGCAACCTTGGTCGGCAGCTCGACCGGCGCGCTGGCGCTCAGCTCGCGGTGCATGAGTTCGATCATTTCGCAGTCCTTCGCGCGATCAGGCGCACAATCAGGTTCAATCCGAGCACGAACGCGGTCAGCATCAGGGCGCCGGCCCAGGCCAAAGCGTGCCACTCGTCGTACGGGCTCATCGCATATTGGAAAATCACCACCGGCACGTTGGCGAGCGGCGCGTTGACGTTCGCGCTCCAGAACTGGTTGTTGAGCGCGGTGAACAGGAGTGGCGCGGTCTCGCCGGCAATACGAGCGAGGCCGAGCAGGACACCGGTGAGAATGGCGCTGAGCGCCGATTTGTAGAGGATCCGCATCGTCACCCGCCAGCGGGGAATGCCGAGCGCGAAGGCGGCCTCGCGAATGGGGTCGGGGACGAGGCGAAGCGCCTCGTCGCTGGTGCGCACCACGACCGGAAGCAGGATCATCGCCAGCGCCAGCGCCCCGGCAAATCCCGAGAAGTGGCCCATCGGCCGCACCGCGACTTCGTAGACGAAGAGGCCGATCACGATCGAGGGAGCGCTGAGCAGGATATCGTTGAGGAAGCGCACGACCCCGGCGATGCGCGAATAGCGGCCGTGCTCGGCGAGATAGGTGCCGGCGGCAATTCCGACCGGCGTGCCGATGAGGAGCGCCAGCAGAATCATGACCGCGCTTCCATAGAAGGCGTTCAAGAGACCGCCGGTCTCGCCGGGCGGCGGCGTCATCTGGGTGAACAAGGCCGGCGTGATCGCCGCGGCGCCCTCAGCCAGCGTGGTCCACAGGATCCACACCAGCCAGAACAGGCCGAACAGGGTCGCGGCGCTCGCGAACAGCATCGCAAGGAGATCGATCAGCTTGCGGCGAAGCAGGATCATCGGCGCCCCCGCTTCGCCGTTCGGCCGATGCGCAGGAGCAGCAGCTTGGCGGTGCTCAGCACCACGAAGGTAATGACGAACAGCAAGAAGGCCAGCGCAATCAGCGACGAGCGATAGAGCTCACTGTCGGCCTCGGTGAACTCGTTGGCGATCGCCGCCGCGATCGAATTGCTCGGCATCAGCAGCGACAAGGAGAGGTCGTGCGCGTTGCCGAGCACGAAGGTCACCGCCATGGTCTCGCCGAGGGCGCGACCGAGGCCGAGGAAGATCGCCCCGATCACCGCCGAACGCGTGTAGGGCAAGGTCACGCGGCTGAGGATTTCCCAACGCGTCGAGCCCAATGCGACCGCCGCCTCCTTGAGCGAGGGCGGCACCGCGTTGAACACGTCCCGCGCGACGGCGGCGATGAACGGGATGATCATGATCCCGAGAACGATGCCGGCGGTCAGCATGCCGATGCCGATCGCCGGCCCGGTGAACAAGACGCCGACAATCGGCAAGCCGCCCAAATGATCGTTGAGCCACGGCTCGACGTGGGCGGCCATGAACGGCGCGAACACGAACAGCCCCCACATTCCGTAGATGATGCTGGGAACGGCGGCGAGCAGCTCGATCGCGACGCCGATTGGCCCGCGAGTCCAGCGCGGCGCGATGTCGGTCAGGAACAAAGCGATGCCGATGCTCACCGGGACCGCGATTAGAAGGGCGATCAGGGAGGTGACGAGCGTGCCGTAGATCGGCACCAGTGCGCCGAACGAGCCGCCGACCGCGTCCCAGTCGCGGCTGGTGATGAACTTAAATCCGAAGGTCTCGAACGCCAGGCGGCCGCCCCACGCCATCGACAAGGCGGTGGCGCCGAGCAACAGCAGCACGAGCCACGCGGAGCCGGCGGTGATCAGGCCGAACGCCCGGTCCGCGACGGCCCCGCGGCTGCGTGTCGCGGGAACGTGGGCTGTCACTTGACCGATTGCGCGATGTAGCTTTCGATCCGTTCGACCAGGCTCGCCGGCAGCGGCACATAATCGAGCTTCTGCGCCTGCTGCTGACCCTTGGTGAGCGCGTAACGGAAGAAGCCCAGCGCCGCCTTCGAGCGGTCCGCGCCCTTCGGCTGCCTGGGCATCAGGATGAAGGTGGTCGCGGTGATCGGGTAGGCATTGGCGCCCGGCGCGTCGGTCATCACCAGGTTGAAGTCCTGCGCGCCGGCCCAGTCGGCGCTCGCCGCCGCGGCCGAGAAGCTGTCCGTATTGGGAGTGACGAAATTGCCGGCCGCGTTCTGCAGCGCCGCGTAGCTCATGCCGTTCTGCAGCACATAGGCATATTCGACATAGCCGATCGAGTTCGGGATCTGCTTCACATAAGCGGCGACGCCCTCATTGCCCTTGCCGCCGACTCCGGTCGGCCAGTCGACCGTCTTGCCCTCGCCCGGACCGCTTTTCCACGCCGGGCTCACCTGGCTGAGATAGTGAGTGAAGTTGAAGCTGGTCCCGGACCCGTCCGAGCGGTGGACGACCGCGATCGCCGCGTCGGGCAGCTTCAGCCCCGTGTTGATCGTCGCGATCGCAGGGTCGTTCCACTTCTTGACCTTGCCGGCATAGATGTCGGCGAGGACCGGCCCGGTCAGGCGCAGCTTGCCCGGCTTGATGCCGGTCAGATTCACGACCGGCACGATGCCGCCGATCACGATCGGGAACTGGGCGAGGCCGCTCTTGGCGAGCTCGTCCGACGCGAGCGGCTGGTCGGTCGCGCCGAAGTCGACGGTGCCTGCCTTCACCTGTGAAATACCGCCGCCCGAGCCGATCGATTGGTAATTGATGCGGGTGCCGTTCGCCTTGCTGTAATCCGCTGCCCACGCCGACAGCACCGGGTAGACGAATGTCGAGCCGGCGCCGGTCACGGCCGTGCCCGCATTGCCCGCCGAATTGCCCTGGTTGCCTTCGCTGCCGCCGCAGGCGGCGAGCGCGAGCACCCCAAGTCCAAGAATGACTTTCTTCACCAATTCCTCCGTCATTTTCATGACGGCGGGTAGCGGCCCCGGCGTTCGCGCGCGTGACTCTTCGATGACACTTTTATGACTGCGCCGGCGGCAGCAGCACGTGGACGGCGGTGCCCTCCCCGAGCTTGCTGTCGATGCTGAGCCGGCCGCGATGGCGCTCGACGATATGCTTGACGATCGAGAGGCCGAGGCCGGTGCCGCCGAGCGATCGGCTGCGACTGGTGTCGACGCGGTAGAAGCGTTCGGTCACGCGCGCGATATGCTCGGGAGCGATGCCTTCGCCCTGGTCAGTGACGGCAAGGTCGACCATTGGCCCTTCGATTCGCGCGGAGACGACGACCGGCGTTCCTGGCTCGCCGTAGCGGAGGGCGTTGGTGATCAGATTGTCGAGCAGCTGGAGAATCTGGCTGCGGTCGGCGGCGACCAGCGGCAGGCCAGGCGCGATGTCGGCGACCAGCGGCGAGCCGCGCTTCTCCGCCATGCGCCGCGCGCTCTCCAGCGCCTGGGCGATCAGCGGGCGGAGGTCGACGGCATCGGTCGGGGCCGTGAACTTCTCCGCCTCGATGCGCGACAGCGAGATCAGGTCCTCGACAACGTGCTGCATCCGCCGCGCTTCGTCGTGAACGATCGCGAGGAAGCGCTCGCGGGTCTCGGGGTCGATCTCGGCGGCTTGCTCGCGCAACGTCTCGGTGTAGCCGATCAGCGTCGCCAGCGGCGTCCGCAGCTCATGGCTGGCGTTGGCGACGAAATCGACGCGCATTTGCTCGGCGGCTCGCGCCTCGCTGCGGTCGACGAAGCGGATCAGGGTGGTCCCGTCACCGAGCGCGGCCGAGCGCATCAGCCAGTGCCGGCGCGATCCGCCGAGGCCAGTCAATTCGACATCGTCGCCGCGACCTGAGCCCGCGCGCTCGAGCGCTTCGAGCGCGGCGGGGTGGGCAATGACCCGGTCAACCTCGGCCCCGGCGATCGCGTCGCCGAGCAGCGCGCGGGCCGCGGCATTGGCCGCAAGCACGCGCCCGCCACCCGCGATCAGCGCGGCTTCGCCGAGCGCTTCGAGCAGCACGGGAGCGGGTGTGGCGACTTCGGCCATGCGCGCGAGATAGAGCGCGCCCGCGGCAAGAGCCAGCATTTGCCTCCCTGCCCGAGCGGGCCTAGTCCAACGGCCATGGCGAGCAAGTTCGAAACCTTTACCGCGCTGCACGTGCCCGGCGATCCGGTGATCCTCTTCAACATCTGGGACGTCGGCAGCGCGCTCGCGGTTGTCGCCGCCGAAGCCAGGGCGCTGGCGACGGGGAGCCATCCGGTGGCGGACGCCAACGGCTGGCCAGATGGCGAGCAGGTGCCGATCGACTTCGCGCTCGACAATGCCGCGCGGATCGCCGCGGCGGTCGAGCTGCCGCTGACGGTCGATTTCGAAAGCGCCTATTCCAGCGACCCGAACGAAGGCGCCGCCAACGTCGCACGCTTGAAGCAAACCGGCGCGGTGGGCTCCAATTTCGAGGACCAGGTGATCGGCGGCGAGGGCGTCCATCCGCTCGACAGCCAAGTAAAGCGCATCGCCGCGATCCGCCGCGCCGTGGGCGAGGCATTCTTCATCAACGCGCGCACCGACCTGTTCCTCAAGACGCAAACCTACGACGATGCGCTGGTCGACCAGGTGATCGAGCGCGGCAAGGCCTTCGCCGATGCCGGCGCGAGCGGCTTCTTCGTGCCGCGCCTGTCCGACCCCAAGCAGATCGAGCGGGTCGTCCGAGAGGTGCCTCTGCCGCTCAACGTGATTGCGTTCCCGGGGGCGCCCGACAAGAAGACATGGGCCGAGGCGGGGGTCGCGCGGATCAGCCACGGACCCTTTCCGCACCGCGCGCTCATGGGCAAGCTGACCGAGATGGCGCGCGAAGCGATCGGCTAGGCGCGGCCGAACTTCCACCAGCGGGTGCGCGGACCGGATTTCAGGACGGTCTTGCGGAACAGCTGAGCGCCCACGCGCAGGATGACCGCGACCCACAATGCCTGCCAGGCGAGCGCCGCGACATGCGGCCACCAACCCGGTTGCTCGGCGGCGCGCGCCAGCATCGCCAGCGGCGAGGACAAGGGGAAGATCGCGGCGGCAAGGCCTTCGGTCGAATCGGGCCGGCCGATCGCGGTCGAGGCAAATCCGAAGATCAGCACCTGGGCGAAGGTCACCGGCATCGACATGGTCTGCACTTCGCGGACCGTCGAGGCCTGGGCGCCGATGGTCAGGAAGGCCGCGCCGAGCAGCAAATAGTTCATCGCGAAATAGAGAATCGCCAGCGCGAGGAACGCCGGCCAGCCGACCGCGGGCGGCGGCAGCGTCTGGACCCCGCCGGTCTTGACGAACTGGATGATCAGCGCGCCGGCGCTGATCCACACGACGATGCCGAGCACCGAGGCGGCGAGCATCGCGAACAATTTGCCCACAAACAGAGCGTCGATGGGCACGGCAGCGGCGATCACCTCGATGATCTTGTTCGATTTCTCCTCGATCAGCTGGGAGAGCAGCATGCCCGACAGCAGGATCGTCAGGAAAAACAGGATCATCTCGCCGATCTGGGCGGTGACCGCGCGGTCCTTGACCAGCGAACCGGTCGACGCCTGCATGTTGGTGATGTCGATTTCGGGCGTCTCGGCGGGGCTGGCGACGCGCGCATTCGCGATCAGCAGCTTCATCTGTCCGACGATGTCCTCGTCACCGCCGAGCGCGCCGACCAAACGCGGGTGATCGAGGCCGCCGCTCAGCACCGCCCGCACCGGCGGCTTGCGGCTTTCTAGCAACGCCTTGCGCTGCGCGGCGACATCGCTCTCCGGCGTGTAGCCGGCGAGCGTGACGACGGATTGGTCGCCGATCGCTTCCGCGAGCTGGTCGCGCGCCGCCGCAAGCCGCTCGAACTCCGCGCGTGGGGCGATGACCGCGATCACCGGGCGCTCGGCGTCGGTCGCGACGCGCGCGCCGATGCCGCCGAACACGCCGCCCATCAGCAGCGGGAACAGAGGCGCCAGAAGAAAGAAGATGAAGGCCTTGGACAGCACGGTCGCGGCGAAGTCACGCCGGGCGATGACGAATGCGGAGCGCAGGAAGCGCATCATTGCACCTTCTCCTGACCCATGGCGGCCGCGGCCGCATCGCCGGCAATGGCGACGAACGCGTCGTGCAGGCCGGGGCGCTCGATGGCGAGAGTCTCGATCCCAGCGCCGCCGTCGATCAGCGCCTTGAGCAAGGGTTCAGGGCCGCCCTCGGGGAGCTCGAACACCCATTCGTCACCCTCGCGCCGGGCACCCGCCGGGATTGCCGAACGCCACGGTCCGTCGCTCGCGCGGGTGCGCAGCCGGACGATCTGACGCAGGCGGGCGCGCGCTTCGTCGACTCCGCCGTCGAACGCGACCTTGCCCTTGGCGATGATCGCGACGCGTTCGCAGAGCCGCTCGGCATGGGCGATGACGTGGGTCGAGAAGATGATGGTGACGCCGGCGCGCGCCTCACGGCGGATCAGCTCCTCCAGCCGCGCCTGGTTGATCGCGTCGAGCCCCGCGAACGGCTCGTCGAGCACGAGCAGCCGCGGCTTGTGGATGATCGTGCCGAGCAGCTGGACGGTCTGCGCCATGCCTTTCGACAAGGTGCGGATCGGCTTTTTCGCCCAGTCCGCAAGATTGTGCTCGGCAAGCAAGGCATCGGCGCGCCTGCGGCCTTCGGCGAGCGGCAGCCCGCGCAGCGCGCCGACGAAGGCGATCGCATCGCGGGCGTGCATCGCCGGATAGAGGCCGCGCTCCTCGGGCAGATAGCCGATCTCGCTGGCCGCCTCGATCGGGCGGTTGCGGCCGAGCACCAGCCGGCTGCCACTCGACGGGTCGATGATCCCGAGCAGGATGCGCAACGTCGTGGTCTTGCCGGCGCCGTTGGGGCCGAGCAGGCCGTAGATCGAGCCGGTGGGCACGGCGAGGCTGACGCCGTCGACGGCGCGGGTCTCGCCGAAGTCCTTGACGAGGTCATCGGCCTCGACGGCGATCGTCTCGGATTGCGAAAGCTGTCGAAGCACTGAAATTCCTACGAAAAGTCCGAATGCCGGTGTAGTGGCGCGACGTGGATAACGGGCAAAGCCTTGAAGAAGCAATAAGAGCGGAAAGCCTGCGGCTGGGCTTTTCCGCCTGCGGGTTCACGCGCGCCGACGCGGCGGACGCGGCCGGGCTCGACATCCGGCGCTGGATCGAGGCCGGACACCACGGGACGATGGGCTGGATGGAGGAGCGCGCCCCTCACCGCGTGTCGCCACTTGCGCTGTGGCCGGATGCGAAGTCGGCGATCGCGCTGGGGATGAGCTATGCGCCGGTGTCCGACCCGCTGGCGCTCGCCGACCATCCCGAGCTGGCGCGCATCTCGGTTTATGCGCAGGGCGGCGACTATCACAAGACGGTCAAGAAAGCGCTGAAGGCGCTCGCCCGCTTCATCGTCGACAAGTGCCCGAGCGAGCTCAAGGTGTTCGTCGACACCGCGCCGGTGATGGAAAAGCCGCTGGCGCAGGCGGCCGGGATCGGCTGGCAGGGCAAGCACACCAACCTGGTCAGCCGCGAGCATGGCAGCTGGCTGTTCCTCGGCGTGATCCTCACCAGCCTCGAGCTCGAGCCCGATGCAGCCGCCGATCATGGCCAGCATTGCGGATCGTGCACCCGCTGCCTCGACGCCTGCCCGACCGATGCGTTTCTCGGTCCTCACCGGATCGATGCGCGGCGCTGCATCTCTTATTTGACCATCGAGCACGACGGCGCGATTCCCGTCGAGCTGCGGGGCAAGATGGGCAATCGCATCTACGGCTGCGACGACTGCCTGGCCGTCTGCCCGTGGAATCGGTTCGCCGATGCCGCCGCGGCGAATCGCGCCTTCCTGCCGCGCGCCGAGCTCGCCGCCCCCTCGCTCGCCGACCTGCTGGCGCTCGATGACGCGAGCTTTCGCGAGATGTTCGCGGGCTCACCAATCAAGCGAATCGGAATTCGCCGCATGATCCGCAATTGCCTGATCGCCGCCGGCAACAGCGGCGATCCGTCGCTCGAGCCGGCGGTCGAGCGGCACCTCGACGCCCCCGACCCGGTGATCGCCGAGACCGCCGAATGGGCGTTGGATCAGATGCGCTGGTTGCGCAGCGAGAAGATGCAGGCGGACGGATCGATGTCGCCGCCCGACGGAAGCCGGGTGTCGACGTGCGTGACCTTGAGCGTCCCCGAGCCGCCAGACGGATACAAATAGGCGTCCATCACGCAGCGCGGTCCGCGGAACTGAAGCTTCAGGCTGCTTCCCTCGCGGATCTGAAGCGCCGGCGTGCCGAAGCGGCCGACCAGCTCTTGCGCGGTGAGACCGGACAGGCTGGTCTCCTGTTCGGGTTCGGGTTGAACCGCTGGAGTTTGCGGCTGCGGCGGCTGCTGCGGCCGGGTGGCGCAGGCCGCGAGGACGAGCGTGAGCGAAAGAGCGAGTGAACGGCGCATGGGCTGACGATGCATGGCCTTGCGCGCCGAGGCAATGTTGCGACGCGCCGAACGGCCCGCTAGGCGCGCCCTTTCCCTGATACCCGGAGTTTTTAATGCCCGACCCGCGCCTCGACGTCCTGTGCATCGGCAACGCCATCGTCGACGTGATCGCCGACGCGGGCGACGACTTCCTCGAGCGCGAGGGGCTCGTGAAAGGCTCGATGCGCCTGGTCGACGCCGAAGAGGCCGAGCGGCTGTACGACCATATGGGCGCCGGGCGGCAGGTCAGCGGCGGATCGGCCGGCAACACCGCCGCCGGCGTCGCCGCGCTCGGCGGCCGCGCCGGGTTCATCGGCCAGGTCGCGCCCGACCCGCTCGGCAAGTTCTATCGCGACGACCTCACCGCGACCGGGGTCGAGTTCATCACCGCCGCAGCGGACGTCGGGGCGCCGACCGCGCGATCGATGATCCTGGTGACCCCCGACGGGCACCGGACGATGAACACCTTCCTCGGCGCCGCGCAGCATCTCCCGGCAAGCGCGCTCGACGAAACGCAGATCCGCGATTCGGCGATCCTCTACCTCGAAGGCTATCTGTGGGACCCGGAGACGCCGCGTTACGCGATGGTCCGGGCGATCGAAGTCGCGCGCGAGGCCGGACGCAAGGTCGCCTTCACCTTATCCGATACCTTCTGCGTCGATCGGCACCGCGCCGGTTTCATGCAGCTGCTCGATACCGGGCGGATAGACATCCTGTTCGCCAACCAGGCCGAGATCGAGGCGCTCGCGGGAGTCGCGCACCTCGAGACAGCGGTCGCCGAGATCGCGCCCAAGGTTGAGACGTTGGTCGTCACCCGCAGCGAGGACGGCGCGCTGGCGATCCGCGGCGGCGAACGCGCCGACGTGGCTGCCGAGCCGATCCGCGAGCTGGTCGATACCACCGGCGCCGGCGACCTGTTCGCCGCCGGCTTCCTGCTCGGCGCGGCGCGCGGGGAGAGCCTCGACCATTCGCTGCGGCTCGGCGCCATCTGCGCGGCCGAGGTCATCCAGCATTACGGCGCGCGCCCCGAGGCGGACTTGCGGGCGCTCGCCGGCGATCTCATCGGCTAAATGCTCGAGGGACAGTCCCTTGCGAGGGACTGTCCCTGTGCGCGGTTATGGCCGCTCGGCCAGCTCCGGCTGCAGGTTCGGGTCCGGCACCACGTCGATGATGCCGCGGCCGACGTAGCTGCGGCGACGCGAGTAGCCGAAGTAGATCAGCAGTCCGACCGCGCCCCACACGACCAGGACCATCTTCGCGACGAACGGCAGGTTGAAGTAGAGTCCGACGCAGCCGATGATCGCGAGCGGCGCGATGATCGCCACCGCCGGTGTCCGGAACGGCCGCTTGCGCGTCGGGTCCTTCCTGCGCAGCACGAGGACGGCGAGCGCCACCATGGCGAAGGCGAACAAGGTGCCCGAGTTCGAATAATCGGCGAGCTTGCCGACCGGCAGGAACGCCGCGGCGAGCGTCACCACGATGCCCGTGAACGCGGTCACGACGTGCGGCGTCTGGAACTTCGGGTGAACGTCCGCGAGCCGCTCGGGAAGCAGGCCGTCGCGGGCCATGACGAAGAAGATGCGGGTTTGGCCGAACATCATCATCAGCACGACCGACGGCAGCGCGACGAACGCGGCGATGCCCATCAGGTCGCCAATCCGCTGATAGCCGATCGCGCGGAGCACATGGGCGAGCGCTTCCTTCGAGCAGACCAACGGCTCCATCGCGCCGCCGGCGACGATCGCCTGGCACTGAGCCGCCATTTCCGCCGAGCCCGGCGGGAGCACCGTGCCCGCCGCATTGCGCACCGGCTCCGCGCCGAGCGCGCCGATCGCGCCCGCCGCGACGAGCAAGTAGAAGACCGTGCAGAACAGCAGGCTGCCAATCAGGCCGATCGGTACGTTGCGCTGCGGATTGACGGTCTCCTCGGCCGCGGTCGAGACCGCGTCGAAGCCGACATAAGCGAAGAAGATCGACGCGGCCGCGCCGACCACGCCGTACGTGCCCCAGCCGTTGGGGATGAATGGCGTGAAGTGCGCCCCGTTCAGCACCGGAAGCGTCAAGACGACGAAAACGGTCAGCGCCAGCACCTTGACCAGCACCAGGGCCGAGGTGACGCGCGCGCTCTCCTTCGTGCCGACGATGAGCAGTCCCGTCACCAGCAGCGAGATGGCGACTGCGGGAAGGTTGATCAGCCCGCCCTGGCTCGGCCCCACCGCCAGCGACAAGGGGACATCCACGCCCCAACTCTTCAACAACCCGACGAAATAGCCCGACCAGCCGACCGCGACCGCGGAAGCGCCCACGGCATATTCGAGGATCAGCGCCCAGCCGACCATCCAGGCGAGCAGTTCGCCCATCACCGCATAGGTGTAGGTGTAGGCGGAACCGGCGACCGGAACCATCGACGCCAGCTCGGAATAGCAGAGCGCGGCGACCGCGCAGACGAAGCCCGCGATGACGAAGCTGACCATCATCGCCGGGCCGGCCTTCTGCGCCGCCTCGGCGGTCAGGACGAAGATGCCGGTGCCGATCACGGCGCCGATCCCGAGCATGGTCAGCTGGAACGCACCGAGCGAGCGCTTGAGGCCCTTTTTCTCGGCCGTAGCCAAAATCGCATCGAGCGGCTTGACCCGCCCGAGCAGGAGCCCTCCCTGCGGTGCTGAAGTCGCCATTGAATTCCCCTCCGAACAGATGTTGTCGCGGAACCTAGCGGCTGTGACTCCGAGCACAATCCTCTTTCGACAGGCAGCTTATCGCGAAAGCATCGGCCCGAGCGGTCTCCCAGCGAAGATGTGGACGTGAAGGTGCGGCACCTCCTGCCCCGATTCCGGCCCGGTGTTGGCGAGGAGCCGATAGCCGTTTGCCACCAGCCCCGCCTCGCGCGCGACCTTGCCGACCGCACGAACGAAGCCGGCGATCTCCGCTTCGCTCGCGTTGCCGGAGAAATCGTCCCACGACACATAGGCGCCCTTGGGGATCACCAGAATGTGCGTCGGCGATAGAGGATTGATGTCGTGGAACGCGAGCGCGTGCTCATCCTCATAGACTCTCTTCGCGGGGATCTCGCCGCGCAGGATCCGGGCGAAAATGTTATTTTCATCATAGGCTTGGGTGGCATCGATCGGCATTCGGCGGACTCCGCTTGACCGGGCTCATTCGGCCGCTACCACAAACGAATGACCGACGAGACTCCCGAAAGCCTGATCCCGTACGACGAGATCGTGCAGGATGCGCTGCGCGCCGTCGTCGGCCGCGTGCTGGGCGAAGTGGCGCGCTCGGGCGGGCTGCCGGGCGAGCACCATTTCTACATCACCTTCAAGACTCGGATGCCGGGGGTTTCGATTCCCAAGCATCTGCTCGAGCGCTTCCCCGACGAGATGACGATTGTCATCCAGCACCGCTTCTGGGATCTGAAGGTAGAGGAAGACAGCTTCACCGTCGGCTTGTCGTTCGGCGGCGCCCCGGCGACCCTGCACGTGCCGTTCGACGCGGTCACCCAATTCCACGACCCGGCCGTCGAGTTCGCGCTGACGTTTCACGCGAACGCCGACGAAATGCCCCACGAGGAGCATGAAGAGGCCGAGAACGACCGCCCCGAGTCGCCCCCGCCGGCGAAAGCGGACGACGGCTCGAACGTCGTCAGCGTGGATTTCACACGGAAGAAATGACGCGCGCAGCCTGTCCGGGGGACAGGCGAGCATGTCATTCGAGCCCCTGAGCTCGTCACCCCGGACTTGATCCGGCGTCCATCTTCCCTTTAGCGGCACGATGGAAAGAAACGTGGATTCCCGCCTTCGCGGGAATGACGATTCACGAGGAAATCATGTCCACCACCACCCGCACCGAGACAGACAGCTTCGGTCCGATCGACGTTCCCGCCGACGCTTATTGGGGCGCGCAGACCGAGCGATCGATCGAGAACTTCCCGTTCGGGCCCAAGGAGCGGATGCCGGCCGAGATCGTCCATGCGCTCGGCTTCATCAAGCAGGCGGCGGCGCGGGTGAACGCGCGCATTGGCGGGCTCGACCCCAAGATCGCCGAAGTCATCCAACAGGCGGCGGGCGAAGTCGCGCGTGGCGACCTCGACAGCCAATTCCCTCTGGTCATCTGGCAGACCGGGTCGGGCACCCAGTCCAACATGAACGCGAACGAGGTGATCGCCGGCCGCGCCAATGAGATCCTGACGGGAAAACGCGGCGGCAAATCGCCTGTTCACCCCAACGACCAGGTCAACAAGAGCCAGTCGTCGAACGACAGCTTCCCGACCGCGATGAGCATCGCCGCCGCGCGCGCCGTGCACGACCGGCTGCTTCCGGCGCTCAGGACAATGCACGAGCGGCTCGCCGATCAGGCCAAAAGATGGGACCGAATCGTCAAGATCGGGCGGACCCACTTGCAGGACGCGACGCCGCTGACCCTCGGTCAAGAATTCTCCGGCTATGCCGCGCAGATCGAGGATTGCATCGCCCGCATCGAGGCAACGATGCCGCGCCTGCTTCGGCTGGCGCAAGGCGGGACCGCGGTCGGGACCGGGCTCAATGCGCCCAAGGGGTTCGCCGAGGAATTCGCGGCCGAAGTCTCGAACCTCACGCAGCTCCCCTTCACCTCGGCGCCCAACAAGTTCGCCGAGCTCGCCGCGCACGACACGATGGTCGAGCTGTCGGGCGTGCTCAACGTGATCGCGACCGCCTGCACCAAGATTGCCAATGACATTCGCCTGCTCGGCTCGGGCCCGCGCTGCGGCCTTGGCGAACTGAAACTGCCCGAGAACGAGCCGGGCAGCTCAATCATGCCGGGCAAGGTCAACCCGACCCAGGCCGAGATGCTGACGATGGTCTGCGCCCAAGTCGCGGGCAACGCCGTCGCGGTGACCATCGGCGGCATGCAAGGGCACATGGAGCTCAATGTCTTCAAGCCGATGATCGGCGCCAACGTTATCCGCTCGATCAACCTGCTGTCGACCGGCATGGAAAGCTTCACAAGGCGAATGCTCGACGGCGCCGAGCCCGACGAGAAACGGATCGCCGAGCTGATGAACCGCTCGCTGATGCTGGTGACCGCGCTCGCGCCCGAGATCGGCTACGACAATGCCGCGGCGATCGCCAAGCATGCCCACAAGACCGGGCAAACGCTCAAAGAAGCCGGGCTGGAACTCGGCCTGGTCGACGAGGCGACATTCGACCGGGTGGTGAAGCCGGAAGCGATGCTCGGCCGCTAAAGCGCGAGGTTCATCCGCACGCCGAGATTGTCGATTCCGGGATTCTCCCGTCCGAAAATCTGGGCGTGGCTCATGTGGACCCAGCTCGCTTCGACGCTGAGGCGGGGGTTGAGCTGCGCGCCGAGGCCGATCTCGGGCTCGAACAGCACGCGGCTGCCGAAGGCGATCTTGTCGGTGCGGTAGAATTTGTCGGCCGAGCCGGTGTGGATGGCGATGCCGAGGCCGGGGCGGAAATACCAGTGCGCGCCGAGCGGGAACTTGGCCGCGATGCCGGCCGCGGCGTAGCTGGTGTTGCCGTCGCTGTTGAGCGCGCCGAAGATGTATGGCTGCAGCGGCGCTTTCCACAAATGGCCGATCGCATCGCCGCGATAGCCGAGCGACAAATCGACGCCGCTTTCGATTCCCGACTTGTCGAGCGGCGTCTTGACGTCATGCACATGAAGGCCGCCGAACAGCTCCGCGGCCGAGGCCGCGGCGGGAAAAACGGCGGCAAGCGCGGCGACGCACAGGCCTGTCAACAGTTTCAACGCCTTGTCTCCTGTTTTGTCAGCCGCCCGCTTGCCAGGCCTGCAGTGCCGCGTTGGGTGCGAGTAACGCCCAGACGTTGAGCGTCAGGTTATCCCGGATGGCTAACAGCGGGGTAAGCTCCAACGCAATCAGTAAGGCGATCGATCCCCAGACGGGGAGTTTGCGCGCGAGCAGGAAGCCGGTAGCCATCATCGCGATGTCGGACAGCGAGTTGATGACGCTATCTCCGGTGTAGCCGAGCGCCGCTGCCGTCGCGCGGTAGCGGTCGATCACCATCGGCGTATTCTCGATCACTTCCCAGCTCGCTTCGAACAGCAAGGCAGCGAGCAAGCGCAAATCCACCGGAGCCCGCCGCGCCGCGATCCACAGGATTGCATAGAAGAGCAGCCCGTGGACGACGTGGCTGAAGCTGTACCAGTCGAGCAGCATCTGACTGGTCTTCGGGCTGTTTCGCGCGCCGACCCACAAATCGATCGTGCCGCAGGTGCAGATCGGGTTGCGGCCCATGGCGAGCAGGATGGCAATGGCCGCGGCGAGGATCGCGAATGCCGGAATCCAGGCGCGCCGTGCAGTCATGCGGCAAAGGCTTAGCAGCGCCGAAGGGATTGCAAAGAGCGGCTGTTGGGCTGATCACCCGCAGCGATGCTGCGCGCTTACGGCCCCGGTTGCGACGGAAGCCTGGTCGACCCGAAGGTCGAATCGATTCCGGACAAGGCGACCTGGGTCGATCTTGAGGAACCGACCCCGGAGGAAGAGAAGTTGATCGAGCGGTGCATCCACATGGACGTGCCGACCGAGACCGAGATGGCCGAGATCGAGCCGTCGAGCCGCCTCTACGAGCGGCGCGGCGCGCTCTACATGACGGTGAGCGTGCTCTACGGCGTGCAGGACGGGCAGCCGAACACCAGCCCGATCAGCTTCGTCCTCACCGACAAGCGGCTCGTCACCGTGCGCTATGCGACTCCCAAGCCGGTGCGCGCGTTCGCCGAGCATGCGCGGCGCGATCCCGACCTCGTGCGCGACGCGCCGACCGCGCTGGTGCGGATGCTCGACACGATCATCGACCGGCTCGCCGACGAGCTCGAAGCGGTGAGTGGCGATATCGAGCAGATCTCGTCCCACATCTTCCGCAAGGACATGGACCAGCGGCGGATCCCGGCGGCGCGGCTGACTGCCCTGCTGACCCGCATCGGCCGGACGCAGACACTGCTCACGAAGATTCGCTATTCGAGCCTCAGTACGATGCGCATGCTAAGCTTCCTCTCGGGGTCACCGCGCGTGAACCTGGAAGCGAACGCCGAACTCAGGCATTATGTCGCCAGCATGAGCACGGACGCAACCTCGCTCAGCGAGCATGCGAGCTTCCTCTCCGACAACCTCCAATTCCTCCTCGACGCCTCGCTCGGCCTGATCAGCATCGAGCAGAATGCGGCGATGAAATTGTTCAGCTGGGCCGCGGTGGTGTTCCTGCCGCCGACCCTGATCGCCGGCATTTTCGGCATGAATTTCCACTACATGCCGGAACTCGGGTGGCATTACGGCTATCCGGCGTCGCTGCTGCTGATGTTGGCGAGCGCGGTCGGGCCCTATCTCTATTTCAAGAAGCGCGGCTGGATTTAGGGCGCGTCAAACCGGCTGGCTGAGCGGGATCGCCGGGCGTTCGTCGGCCGCCGCGACAAGGGCCGCGCGGCGCCGCGCCAGAGCGGCATAAGCGAGCGCCAGCTCACCCGCGACTTCGACCCGTTCCGGCTCGTCCTTCGAGCAGGCAGCGGCGCGCGCTTCGGCCGCCCGGCGGCGGAAATAATCATGATCGCGAGTCAATTTGGATTCCTCGTTCCTCTGTTAACCTTATTTATTGCGTCAGCGTCACCAATGCCACTCCCATGGCACCGATCCGCCGCAACACTCGTTCCATTGAGCGCAAGATCTGGTTTTCCAGCCGACAGTTTGCGGCGCCTGAAGCGGGTTGCTAAGCGCGCCGCGGCTCCCATGTAGAACGCAGCCCCAGAAAGATAGCGATGATCCCCACCGGCCAGGACAGCCTCCACACCCGCTCGACTCTCGAAGTGCAGGGCAAAACCTACGCTTATTTCTCGCTCAACAAGGCAGCCGCTACGCTCGGTGACGTCTCGCTCCTGCCCTTCTCGATGAAAGTCCTGCTCGAGAATTTGCTGCGGTTCGAGGACGGCAAGACGGTCACGCGCGACGACCTCCAGGCAATGGCCGACTGGCTCAAGGAACGGCGCATCAATCGCGAGATCCAGTACCGCCCCGCGCGCGTCCTGATGCAGGATTTCACGGGCGTTCCCGCGGTCGTTGACCTGGCCGCCATGCGCGATGCGATGGCCAAGCTCGGCGGCGATCCGCAGAAGATCAATCCGCTGGTCCCGGTCCACCTGGTGATCGACCATAGCGTGATGGTCGACGAGTTCGGCAATCCACGCGCGTTCGAGAAAAATGTCGAGTTCGAATATCGGCGCAACGGCGAGCGCTACGAATTCCTCAAGTGGGGCAGCCAGGCGTTCCGCAATTTCAAGGTGGTGCCGCCCGGAACCGGGATCTGCCACCAGGTCAACCTCGAGCATATTTCCGCGGTTGTGTGGACCGGCCAGGACCAGAATGGCGAAACCGTCGCCTACCCCGACACGCTCGTCGGAACCGACAGCCATACGACGATGGTCAACGGCCTCGGCGTGCTCGGCTGGGGCGTCGGCGGGATCGAGGCCGAGGCCGCGATGCTCGGCCAGCCGATCAGCATGCTGATCCCGGAAGTGGTCGGCTTCCGCCTGTCGGGCGAGTTGCGCGAGGGGATCACCGCGACCGACCTCGTGCTGACGGTCACCCAGATGCTGCGCCAGAAGGGCGTGGTCGGCCGCTTCGTCGAATTCTACGGTCCCGGTCTCGACAATCTCCCGCTCGCCGACCGCGCGACAATCGGCAACATGGCGCCGGAATATGGCGCGACGTGCGGCTTCTTCCCGGTCGACGAACGCACGCTCGATTATCTCAGGCTGACCGGCCGCGACGAGCAGCAGATCGCGCTGGTGCGCGCCTATGCGCAGGAGCAGGGCATGTGGCGGGGCGCCGACACGCCCGAGCCCTTGTTCACCGACACGCTCGAGCTCGACATGAGCACGATCGAGCCGTCGCTGGCCGGACCCAAACGCCCGCAGGACCGCGTGCTGCTGAGCGAGGTCGACGATCAGTTCAACATCGATCTCGACGACATCTACCGCAAGGGTGATGAGCCACGGGTCGCCGTCGAAGGCGCGGACTATGATTTCGGCAACGGCGACGTCGCGATCGCGGCGATCACCAGCTGCACCAACACATCGAACCCGTCGGTGATGATTGCCGCCGGCCTGACTGCGCGCAAGGCGCGCGCCAAGGGGCTGACGGTAAAGCCGTGGGTCAAGACCAGCCTCGCGCCCGGTAGCCAGGTGGTCACCGATTACCTCGACGAAAGCGGGCTCAGCGAGGATTTGAACGCGCTCGGCTTCGACCTCGTCGGCTATGGCTGCACGACCTGCATCGGCAATTCGGGCCCGCTGCCTGAGGCGATCAGCAAGGCGATCAACGACAACGACCTGGTCGCCGCCAGCGTGCTTTCGGGCAACCGCAATTTCGAGGGCCGCGTGTCGCCCGACTGCCGCGCCAATTATCTCGCCTCGCCGCCTTTGGTGGTCGCTTATGCGATCAAGGGGACCGTCCGCTCGGACATGGTCAACGAGCCGCTCGGCACCGCGTTCAATGGCGAGCCGGTCTATCTCAAGGACATCTGGCCGTCGAACGAGGAGATCCGCTCGCTGATCGACGCCCACGTCCATTCGGAGATGTTCCGCCGCCGCTACGCCGACGTCTATCATGGCGACGATCGGTGGCGGGACATCGCGGTGACCGGGGGAGACACCTACAGCTGGCCGGCGCATTCGACCTACATCCAGAACCCGCCTTATTTCACCGGCATGACGATGGAACCGGTGCCCCCGGCCGACATCGACCGCGCGCGGCCGCTGGCGATCTTCGGCGATTCGATCACCACCGACCACATCTCGCCGGCCGGCGCGATCAAGCCCGACAGCCCGGCCGGGCGCTACCTCGTCGAGAACGGCGTCACCCGCGGCGAGTTCAACAGCTACGGCTCGCGCCGCGGCAACCACGAAGTGATGATGCGCGGCACCTTCGCCAACATCCGCATCAAGAACCGCATGCTCGATAACGTCGAGGGAGGCTTCACCCGCTACGCGCCGACCGGCGAGGTGATGCCGATCTACGACGCGGCGATGCTCTACAAGCACGATGGCCGGCCGCTGGTGGTCGTCGCGGGCAAGGAATATGGCACCGGCAGCTCGCGCGACTGGGCGGCCAAGGGCACCGTCCTGCTCGGCGTCCGCGCCGTCATCGCCGAGAGCTTCGAGCGCATCCACCGCTCGAACCTGGTCGGCATGGGCGTGCTTCCGCTGCAGTTCCATGACGGCGAGAATGCCGTGACCTACGGCCTCGACGGCAAGGAGAAATATACGATCGACGGAGTCGCCGGAATCCAGCCGCGCCAGGATGTCGAGGTGAAGGTCACGCGCGACAGCGGCGAGGAGTTCAGCTTCACCGCGCGCTGCCGCATCGACACCTACAACGAGCTCGAATATTTCCGCTCCGGCGGCATTCTGCACTACGTCCTGAGGAAGCTCGCGACCCATTGAGCGCCATCGAAATCGCTATCGAGGTCGCCGGCTGGGCCGGCGCGGCGCTGATCCTGCTCGCCTATTTCCTGCTGTCGATTGGCAAGCTCGGCAGCCGGTCGCTCGCCTACCAGGCGATGAATCTGGGCGGCGCAATGGGGTTCGTGATCAACAGCTGGTGGCATGGCGCGATTCCCAACGCGGCGATGAACGTCGTCTGGGCGGGAATCGCGATCTATTCGCTAGTCCGGCTAGCGCGGCGGCCGCGAGCGCGCGCCTGAACTAGGGCACACCCGCGGTCGCGAGGATGGTCGCGAGCAGGATTCGCTTGAGCTTGACGTTGGGCGCCTTCTCGACGTCGACCCATTCGGCCGGCGAATGCGCGCCGAACGACTTCACCACGCGCGACATGGTGATCGCGGGGATGCCGAGGCTCATCGGCATATTGGAGTCGGTCGACGAGGTCTCCTTGCTGACCGCGATCCCTTCGGCGCGATAGGCCGCCTCGGCGAAGCGCACGATGTCGGCGTCGTCGGGCGTATGGCCGGCGGGACGGTCGCCGATCGGCTTGATATCGACCGAGATGCTGCCGACCCGCGTCGAGCGCGCGGCATTTTCCGCCGCTACGGCGCGCGGCACGATGGCGAGGAACTGCTTTTCAAGCTTTGCGAGCTCGGCGGCGCTCGCCGAGCGCATGTCGACCTCAAGCCAGACAGTGCTCGGGATCGCGTTGACCGAGGTCCCGCCACCGACGACACTGGCGCTGTAGGTGGTCTTGGGATTCGCCGGTACGCCAATTTTGTAAAGCTCGGTGACCGTCGTCGCGAGCGGGACCATCGGGTTGACGATGCCGAACGCGCCATAGCTGTGGCCGCCTGGCCCGTTGAAGGTCACGCGATAACGCTTCGAGCCGGTGCCGCCGGTCGTCATCGAGGTGAGGCCGCTGCCGTCGAGGGAGAAGAAGGCGTGGACGCGGCCCTTGTACTCGCCTTTCTCGAACAGGTAGCGGACGCCGCGCAGGTCGCCGAGCCCCTCCTCGCCGACGTCGCCGACGAACAATATGTCGCTGCGCGTGCGGATCTTGCCGGCGTTCATCGCGTCGACCAGCGACAGCAAGGTGGCGAGGCCGGTGCTGTCGTCGCCGACCCCCGGGGCGCTCAGCCGCGTGCCGTCGCGCCTGACCTTCACGTCCGTGCCTTCGGGGAACACGGTGTCGAGGTGTGCGGCGACGACCGTGACGGGCCCCGGCTGGGTGCCCTTGCGCAGGGCGAGGACATTGCCTTCCGCATCGATCCTGGGATCGAGGCCGCGCGCGCGCAGCATGTCCGCGAACGCCCGGGCCCGCGCCTGTTCCTTGAAGGGCGGCGACGGGATCTCGGTGATCTTGACGATGTCCGCGACCCACTGTTCGTGCTTCGCGTCGAAATCGGCGGCGGCGGCGCGATAGGATTGACTGGCGACGATCCGCCGCACCGCGGCATCGGCGTTCGTGGCAGCCGCGGCCGGGGCGGCCCCGGCGAACAGGCTCGCCGCGGCGACAATCATCGGGATTCGGCTCATCGGTTCGTTATTGCTCCTGCCCCGCATCGGCTGGCTCAAGCGCTGCCGCCAGCCAGTCGGGCCTAAGCGCGCCGCTGAGATCGTCAACCCGGCGGTGCTCCACCGCCAGACCGAGATCAGGATAGAAGATGCGTGCGCGAGGTCCCGGCGCATCGGTTTCCACCACCACCAGCCGCCGGTTGACCTTCTGCCGCCAGTTCATGCGGGCGGTGTTCTCCTGGCCGACGAAGCAGCCCTTGGTGAAGCTGACGCCGTTGAGCTCGGCGGCGTTGCACTCGAGCCAGAGAATGTCGCCAAGTTCGGCGCGGCCTTCCGTGACGCCGAGGCGCAGGCGATGCCCGAGCCAGTCCTGCGCCGGATCGTCGGCAGGGCCGAGCCAGCGATTGCCGAGCGTGGGCAGGCGCGGGTCGGGAACGCCATTGCTACCAGCCGGCGACCAATGCACCGCGAGCGAATCATCGCGGGCGATCGTGATCGGCCGGCGCAAGCGGTACATCGCCAGGCGCTTGATGAGGTCATCGGCCGCCGCGGCTTCGCAATCGAGCAGAAGGTCGTCGCCGTCCGGCCACACCATGAAGTCGAACAGGCATTTGCCTTGCGGCGTCAGCAGGCCCGTCCACACCGGCAGGTCGCGCGTGACGTCGCTGGTGACGAGGCCCTGGAGGAAGCCGCGCACATCATCTCCGGAAAGGCGAATCACGGCGCGGTCGTCGAGGGTGGTCGCGGGCATGCGCCTTAGCTAGGGAGCCATTCGTGGCATCGCAAACGCTGACCATCCGCAAGCCCGACGACTGGCACGTGCACATGCGCGATGGGGAGATGCTGAAGCGCGTCGCGCCGTGGACCGCGCGGCAGTTCGCCCGCGCGATCGTCATGCCCAATCTGGTGCCGCCAGTGACCGGGGTCGAAGCGGCGCGCGACTATCGCAAGCGCATCCTCGAGGCGACGGCGCCAGGCTTCACGCCGCTCATGACCTGCTATCTGACTGACCAGGCGGACCCGGACGAGATCGCGCGCGGCTTCGACGAGGGCGTGTGGGTCGCGGCCAAGCTCTACCCCGCAGGCGCGACGACCAACAGCGCGTCGGGCGTGACCGACATCCGCAACATCTACCCGGCACTGGCGCGGATGGAGACGATCGGTATGGTGCTGTGCGTCCACGGCGAGGTGACGGATCCCCAAGTCGACGTGTTCGACCGCGAGGCGGTGTTCATCGACCGCGTGCTGCAACCCCTGGCGCGGGACTTCCCGGCGCTGAAGATCGTCTTCGAGCACATCACCACCGCCGACGCGGTCCAGTTCGTCGAGACGGCCGGCAACAATATCGGCGCGACGGTGACTCCGCAGCACCTGCTGCTCAACCGCAACGCGATCTTTGCCGGCGGCCTCAGGCCCCACGCTTACTGCCTGCCGGTTGCCAAGCGCGAACGGCACCGCCTCGCCGTGCGCAAGGCGGCGACCTCCGGCAGCGCCAAATTCTTCCTCGGCACCGACAGCGCGCCGCATGCGCGCGAGGCGAAGGAAAGCGCCTGCGGCTGCGCCGGCATCTTCAACGCCCCATTCGCGCTGGAAAGCTATGCGACCGTGTTCGACGAGGATGGGGCGCTTGGCCGATTGGAGGCGTTCGCGTCCGTGAATGGTCCGCGCTTTTACGGACTGCCGGTCAACGAGGAAACGGTGACGCTCGAGCGCGCGGCGGTGACCGTGCCGGACGAGATCGACGGCCTCGTGCCGTTCCATGCCGGCGAGACACTCGGCTGGAGGCTCGCGAGCTAGGCCGTTCCGCGGCCGCTGGTGCCGATCACCGCGGTGAAATGCTCGGCCAGCCGCTCGTAGCATTCGCAGGCGCGGCGCTTGAGGCCGGCCCGGTCGGTGATGCTGATCCGGCCGCGTCCGGTCGCGATCAGCCCCTCCGACACTAGCTCCCGGATGACCGCGTTGACTGTCGTGCGCTGCACGCCGAGTAGCCCGGCAAAGGCCTCCTGGGTGAGGTCGATCCGGTCGCCGGCGCGATCCTGAGCGTGAAGGAGCCACCGCGCGGCCCGTTCGGGAATCGAATGATAAACGTTGCACACGGCCGATTGCATGACCTGCGCCAGCAGATAGTCCGAATAGCGGCAAAACAGGTTGGCGATGAACGGCGAGCGGTTCTTGGCATCTTCGATCGCCTGCATTGGCACGCGAAGGGCGGGGCCAGGCACGAGCACCTCGGCGCGGGCATAGGCCGGCGCATGGCCGCAGCTGACGATTCCGCCGACCGCACCTTCGCGGCCGATCGACGCGACTTCCGCGGTTCGGCCGCCCGACAACTGGACGGTCATCGAGATCATCGTCTCGCCGACCGGGAACAGGGTCGAGCGGACCTGCTCTCCGCGCATCAGCACGACCTCGCCGGTGGCCAGCTCCTGCATCTCGCCGAACGGCTCGATCAGCGCCCGCGCCTCGGGCGAGAAGGTCGATAACAGGCGGTTGCCGGCAAAAGCCTGGTCGGCACGGTTCAATTCGTCGGTTATCGGCTGGTCCACGTCCATGTCCCGCGGCCGGCAGGTTTCACCGCTACGCAGCTGGTCCGGCACCTGGGGCTTCAATGCGCCGGCATCCAACTTGCTCCATTACATGGTGATCGGGTCGACTTGCGTGGTGCGGGCGAGAAGAAGGCAATCGGCGACCAGCCGGAAGGGCGCGACATCGACCAGGCTTCGGCGCTCGTCGATCAGGTCGGCGAAGGTGCGGTAGATGTCGGGATATTCGCCGGGACCGTCGTCGCTCTGCGCTTTCCCGTCCAACACCAGCTTCGATCCGCCATCCTCGAGCCGCAGCGACACGCCGTTCGAGGTCTCGACCGCGATCGTCCATTCCTCGCCTTCGCTGCGCCGCCAATCGAGGCTGGCGCGGAGCGGCCCGTCGGCTTCGGGGCTCGAGAAAATGATGTCGGCGGCAATGGGAGTCTGGGCGTTCGCTGGCACCTGAAACTCGGCGGACTGGACGAACAGGCCTCCGGGAAAGATCTTGGTGGCAATCGAGAAAGCGTTGATGCCGGGGTCGAAAACGCCGAACCCGCCCGGTTGCCAGATCCATTGCTGGCCCGGGTGCCATTTGTGCACGTCCTCGTGCCACAGGATTTCGAGCGACTTGATGCGCTTGCCGGCGAGCACGCGGGCGGCCGCCTTGACGGTCGCATGATGCTGCGCGTGCCAGGTGGTGTAGAGACTCACCTTTTGCGCCTGGGCCAGGCAATCGAGCTCGGCGATTTCGGCGAGCCCGGCCGTCGGGGGCTTTTCGAGCAGGCAGTGGAGCCCCGCCAGGATGCACTCGCGCGCGATCTCGAAGCGCGGCCCCGGCGGCGTGGTGATCGCCACCGCTTCGAGGCCCTCGACGCCGCGGATCATTGCGCGCCAGTCAGTGAAGGTGCGCGCCACGCCTTGCCCCGAGCGGCTCGAGGACGCGACGAGATCGAAGCGGTCGTTCGCCTCGATCGACGGCGCGTGCTGGTCGGCGGCGATCTTGCCGAAGCCGATGATGGCGATGCTGATCGGCTTCATGGGCGCAGCCCGGCGACATAGGCGCGCGCCTTGTCGAGCGTCTCGGCCGCCGATTGTCCCGCCTTGTAGAGCCCGCCGCCTAGCCCGAAGCCGACGGCGCCGGCGTCGAGCCAGGGACGCATATTGTCCGGCTTGATGCCGCCGACCGCCAGGACCTGCACATCTTTGGGAAGCACCGCGAGATGTGCCTTGAGCAGGGCCGGGCTTCCGCCTTCCGCGGGGAAAAGCTTGAGCGCGGTGGCACCGGCACGGATCGCCGTGAACGCCTCCGACGGCGTGAAATAGCCGGGATTGGACACCAGTCCGGCGGCGGCCGCAGCCGAAATCACGTCGGGATTGCTGTTGGGCGCAACGATCAGGCGGCCCCCGGCGTCGCGCACGCGAGCCACATCGGCGGGATCGACCACGGTGCCGGCGCCGACCAGCATCTCCTCGCCGAACCGCCTCGCGAGCCGCTCGATGCTGTGCAGCGGATCGGGCGAGTTCAAGGGCACTTCGATGATCTGGATGCCGCCGTCGCGGACGGCGTCGCCGATCGCCTCGACCTCGCCTGGCGTGACCCCGCGAATGATGGCGATCAGCGGGCACTCGCCCATGTAGCGGTTCAGCGTGTCGTGAGCGTTCATCCGATCCTCTTGGCGATTTCCTTGGCGCCGGCGACGAAGCATCGTTCGCCGTCGACCTCGATCGCGTCGCGCTCGGCAACCTTGATCGCGGCGGCATAAAGGCGGGTGAGTTCCGGGCGGCCGATGACGGTGATCTGCGCCATGGTCGGCGTGTCGAGCCCGATGTGGACGTCGGCCCCG
>Ga0207678_10000730_pt1 | contig 30054 bp, 20 predicted proteins | sample KBSC63metaG_FD_184319 | JGI IMG/M metagenome (GOLD analysis project Ga0207678, IMG submission 184319) | Corn rhizosphere microbial communities from Kellogg Biological Station, Michigan, USA - KBS C6-3 metaG (SPAdes) (version 2) | ecosystem: Host-associated > Plants > Roots > Rhizosphere > Soil ... | reverse complement strand
GCGCGGCCTGGCCACGGTCGACGGCGTCGTGCTGCTGGTCGACGCGTCCGAGGGCCCGCTGCCACAGACCCGCTTCGTGCTGCGCAAGACCCTCGAAGCCGGCCTGCCGGTGATCCTGCTGGTCAACAAGACCGACCGCCCGGACGCCCGGATCGCCGAGGTCGTCGAGGAGACCCACGACCTGCTGCTCGAGCTGGCCAGCGACATCGAGGACGCCGACCACGACGCGATCCTCGACCTCCCGGTCGTCTACGCCTCCGCGCGCGCCGGCAAGGCGAGCCTGGAGCAGCCCGCCGACGGCGAGATCCCCGAGAGCGAGAACCTCGACCCGCTGTTCGACACGCTGCTCCGGCACGTGCCGCCGCCGGCCGCCGACCTCGACGCGCCGCTGCAGGCGCTGGTCACCAACCTCGACGCGTCCAACTTCCTCGGCCGCATCGCGCTGATCCGCATCCACGCCGGCAAGCTGCGCAAGGGCCAGACCGTGGCCTGGATGCGCGAGGACGGCAATGTCCAGAACGTCCGCATCTCCGAGCTGCTGGTCACCGAGGCGCTCACCCGCGTCCCGGCGACCGAGGCCAGCGCGGGCGAGCTCGTCGCCATCGCGGGTATCCCGGACATCACCATCGGCGACACGCTCGCCGACTCCGAAAACCCGGTGGCGCTGCCCCGGATCACCGTCGACGAGCCCGCGATCTCGATGACCATCGGCGTCAACACCTCGCCGCTGGCCGGGCGCAACGGCGGCGACAAGGTCACCGCGCGGCTGGTCAAGGCCCGCCTCGACCAGGAGCTGATCGGTAACGTCTCGATCCGCGTCCTGCCGACCGAGCGCCCGGACACCTGGGAGGTCCAGGGCCGTGGCGAGCTGGCGCTGGCCATCCTGGTCGAGCAGATGCGGCGCGAGGGCTTCGAGCTGACCGTCGGCAAGCCGCAGGTGGTCCTGCGCACGATCGACGGCAAGCTGCACGAGCCGTTCGAGCGCCTGTACATCGACTCGCCGGAGGAGCACCTCGGCGCGATCACCCAGCTCCTGGCCGCCCGCAAGGGCCGCATGGAGGACATGAGCGGCAACGGCACCGGCCGGATCAAGCTGGAGTACGTGCTCCCGTCGCGCGGCCTGATCAGCTTCCGCACCGACTTCCTCACCGAGACCCGCGGCACCGGCATCGCGAACCACGTGTTCGAGGGCTACTTCCCGTGGGCGGGCGAGATCCGCACCCGGCACAGCGGCGCGCTGGTCGCCGACCGGTCGGGCCCGGTCACCGCGTACGCGATGATCCAGCTGGCGGACCGCGGCACCTTCTTCGTCGAGCCGGGCGCCGACGTCTACGAGGGCATGGTCGTGGGCGAAAACCCGCGCTTCGAGGACCTCGACATCAACATCACCAAGGAGAAGAAGCTGACGAACATGCGTCAGTCCTCCGCCGACGTGATGGAGACGCTGGCCCGCCCGCGCAAGATGGGTCTGGAAGAGGCGCTGGAGTTCTGCTCCGTCGACGAGTGCGTCGAGGTCGCGCCCGAGGTCGTCCGGGTCCGCAAGGTCACCCTGGACGTCAACACCCGCGCGAAGGAGCGTTCGCGCGCCAAGAGCCGCGACAACGGCTGATCCCGGCTTCGGAAAAACCTCCCGGCCTGCGCGGCCGGGAGGTTTTTTTGTGCCCCGTCCCTTACGCTGGGTCGGCCGGTCAAAGACCCAACGTCACGAATTCCGCCGTTCTTCTCCTTATATCTTTATAGGGGTTCCGACGGCTTCATCGCCTGGCGCCGACCACCGGTGTGAACCTTTTTCGTGTCCGGCCCGTGTTCGTTCCGCCGTTCCGGAACGGTCCGGGAACCCGGACGGCCTCCCGCGCGTCTTTCCGGCAGCGCCCACCTTGGGGCGGCGGAGCGGCCCGATCCGGGTATGGGAATCTCGGTTCCGGCGGCAGAGCCGGTCGTGGGAGCATGGCTGACCCGATCGGGGAGAAACTGGGAGGAACGGGGCGTGCGGGTGAATCGCAAGGCGGTGCCGGTACTGGCACTCGCGACCGTGCTGCTCACCGCCTGCTCCAACACCCCGCCACCGCCGGTCGTGTCCTCGTCGGTCGCGCCCGTGTCCACCACCGGCAAGACGCCGTCGCAGATCGTCGTCGGCGTCGACGACGTGCTCGGCGGGTACAACCCGCACAACCTCGCGGACTCGTCCCAGGTGACCTCGGCGCTCTCGCAGCTGCTGCTGCCCTCGGTGTTCCGCCAGAAGGACGACGGCACCACCCAGCTCGACAAGAACCTGATGAAGGCCGCCGAGGTGATCTCGCAGCAGCCGTTCGTGGTGGCCTACGACATCCGGCCCGACGCCTCCTGGTCCGACGGCGCGCCCATCGCCGCCGAGGACTTCGACTACCTGCGCACCCAGATGCGCGACCAGCCCGGCGTGATCGAGCCCGCCGGCTACCGGCAGATCACCGACCTGCAGTCCCGCGAAGGCGGCAAGCGCGTCGAGGTCACCTTCGCCAAGCCGTACCCCGGCTGGCAGACGCTGTTCTCCGACCTGCTGCCCGCCCACCTGCTCAAGGACGCGCCCGACGGCTGGCGCGGGGCACTCGCGACGAACTTCCCGGCCATTGCCGGCCCGTTCTCGATCAAGAGCCTGGACACCGCCCGCGGCGAGGTGATCCTCGAGCGCAACGAGCGCTACTGGGAGAAGCCCGCCGCGATCGACCGGATCGTGCTCCGCCGGTCGGACCAGAACACGCTGCTGGCCGCGCTGCGCAGCGGCAACGACCAGTTCGCGCTGGCGCGCACGAGCGGCGACGAGCTCAAGCTGCTCGGCGAGCTCGGTTCCTCCGTCCGGCTGCACACGGTGGCCCGCCCGCTCGTGGCCGACGTGCTGCTGCGCCCGGTCAGCGCGACCCTGCAGGACGCCCAGGTCCGCGCCGGTGTCGCCGCGCTGATCGACCGCACCAAGCTGATCACCGAGGGCGTCAACGGCGGCCCGTCGTCGCAGCTGCACGCCGACGCGCAGGTGACGGCGCCGTCGGTGAAGGGCTACGCGGCGACCATCCCGCCCGGCCCGCCCACCGCGCCCGACGTCGCCAAGGCCGAGCAGTCGCTGAAGGCGGCCGGCTACACCAAGACCGCGGGCACCTGGCGCAAGAACGGCCGGGCGCTCTCGCTGGTCATCGCCTCGCCGGCCGCCCAGGAGCCGTACGCGACGATCGCCAAGGAGCTCGCCAGCGAACTCGCCGCCCAGGGCATCGAGGTCAACGCGATCACGCCCCCGCCGCGCGACCTGTTCAGCGGCCTGCTGGCGATGCCGGTCGTCGGCGGGGTCCAGCAGCCGACCGGCGACTCGGCGGGCAACGTCGGGGTCGACATCGCCGTCGTCCCGCAGGCGGTCGGCGGCGACACCGCGTCGGTGCTCGCGTCGACCTTCGGCTGCCGTCCGGAGCAGACGGCCGCGGGCGTGGACAAGACCAAACCCGTCGTCCCGGGCAACGCGGCCGGGTTCTGCGACCCGGCGCTGCAGCCGTCGATCGACGCGGCGCTGTCCGGATCGACCCAGACCAGCGAAGCGCTCACCACTCTGGAGCCTGAACTTTGGCGCCAGAACGTGGTGATTCCGTTGTTCCAATTGGCTGACACCCTGGCGATCGGATCGGGCATCTCGGGCGTAACCCCTGGTCCCCCCATGGTGGGCCCGTTCGGGTCCGCGGTGAACTGGACTCGCGGCCCGAAGTAATCGGTTGGCTACGCATTCAGTACTACCGGGTGATCTTTACCAACGCCTTCGAGTGGGACGCTGTGAATCCATGAGGTAACCGTCGTATTTCTGGATGTCGACTGGAAGTCACCCTTTGGTCACGATCGACCCTGAACTGGTGACTGTCGGTGCTTTTCCTTTCTAGCGTGCTCCCGCAGTGCGCCAGTTGAGTGTCGCTTGGCGTGTCGTAGGCTCCGGCCCATCCAAACCGGAGCGGTGTGGGCCCTTGTCCCGATATTCAAGGGCTCAGTGCTAGGAGGGCACACTTCATGAGGAGATCCAAAGCAGTCTCCGCTTTGTCGCTCGTCGCCGGCGCTTCGCTGTTGCTGAGCGCCTGCAGCGGTGGTGATTCGGGCTCGGGCAACACCGATCAGAACGGATCGTCGACCGACGTCAAGGCGATGGCTGTCGGCAAGGCCGAGACCGGTGACCTGTTCAAGCTCGCGGACACCCCGGGGTACGACGGCACGGTCACGATCGGTATCGACGACGGGTACTCGGGGTACAACAACCAGTCCCCGGACACCAACAGCTCGTACAACAACTACGTGTTGACCGCGGTGCTCTCCGGTACGTTGAAGCTCGACGGCAACAACAAGATCCTGCTGAACAACGACGTCTTCGAGTCGTGGGACGTCACGCAGAAGGACCCGCAGCAGGTCACGTACAAGATCAAGCCGAACATCAAGTGGTCGGACGGTGCTGCCTACGACTGCAAGGACATGTACCTGGCGTGGCTGTCGCAGAGCGGCCTCGCCAAGGGTCCGGACGGCAAGACCCCGTTCAACTCGGCGTCGACCACGGGTTACTCGCTGATCAAGACGGCGACCTGCAAGGACCCGCTGACCTTCGTCACCGACTACAGCGAGCCCTACCTCGACTACAAGGGCCTGTTCAACGCGCCGGCGATCATGCCCGCGCACATCCTCGAGGCCAAGACCGGCATCGCGGACATCACCAAGCTGGCTCCGACCGGCGACCCGGCCGAGCTCAAGAAGGCCGGTGACTTCTGGTCGAACGAGTGGAAGGGCTTCAAGGCGGACATCATGCCGTCGTCGGGCCCGTACAAGATCACCGCGTTCGACGCCAACCAGAAGGCCGTCACCCTGGAGAAGAACCCGCTGTGGGCGGGCGGCAAGGGTGGCCCGTCGAAGATCGTCGTCAAGGCCATGGAAGACACCAAGGCCATGGCGACCGCGCTGCAGAACGGTGAGATCGACGTCGCTGCGTCGACCCAGCCGGACGCCACCGCGGCCCAGACGATGAAGGGCCTCGCGGCGCAGGGTGTGACCTACGGTTCGGCCTCGCAGCTGACCTACGAGCACCTCGACCTGAACTTCAAGCGGGTGTTCGCCGACAAGGACCTGCGCAAGGCCTTCATGGAGTCGGTCAACCGCAAGGAGATCACGGACAAGCTGCTCAAGGAGGTCCAGGCGGACGCGGCGCCGCTGAACAGCGTCGTGTTCTTCCAGGGTGAAGAGGGCTACACCGACCTGTACGGCAGCAAGGCAGGCCTGGGCGCCGAAGCGGCGGCCAAGACGCTGACCGACGCCGGCTGGACCAAGGGCGCCGACGGCATCTTCGCCAAGAACGGCACGCGTGCCTCGTTCACGATCACGCACAACCAGAACGCGCGGCGCACCCAGACCGTCGAGATCATCATCTCGCAGGCGAAGGCGGCCGGCATCGAGGTCAAGAACGAGACCGACGCCAACTTCCTCAAGGGTGGCCGCGTCTCGACCGGTGACTACGACGTCGCGCTGTTCGGCTGGTCGTCCCAGCCGTTCAAGGCGGAGTCGAAGTCGATCTACGTCTGCCCGGACAAGGGCGGCGAGCAGAACTACCAGAACCTCTGCGACCCGAAGATCGACGACGCCTACAACGCTGCGGTGAAGGCCACCGACGAGCAGGTCAAGCTGCAGAAGTACCAGGAGGCCGACAAGGCCATCGCCGACGACTACGCGACCCTGCCGCTGTTCCAGACGCCGAGCATGTGGGCGTTCAAGGGCATCGACCGCGTCTACATGCAGTCGTACGACGGTGTTCTGTGGAACGTCGGCGAGTGGGAGCAGAAGAAGTAGGGCTCGCCCCGCGTCTTCTTTCCCCTCGCTCCAGATGACCTGGGAGGTACCGGGGTCCGGCCACGAGCCGGGCCCCGGTACCCACCGGAAGTAGCTGTTGACCGTAGGGTTACCGCCACTACGGTAGACAACCGGGTAGCGGTCCAGCGCACTTCTGACGACCAGGCCCGGATGAGGAGCAGTTCGTTGAACCTGGTGATCTACATCCTTCGCCGTCTGGCGATATCGATTCCCGTCCTGCTGGTCGGGACTTTCCTGTGCTTCGTCATGGTCGCCGGCACCGGTGACCCGCTGGGCGAGCTGCGGCAGAACCCGACGATCAGCAAGGAAGCGCTGGCCGCGACGGCCGCGAAGCTCGGTCTCGACCAGGGCATCGTCCCCCGCTACTTCACGTGGCTCGGTGACTTCCTGAGCGGGAACTGGGGCATCTCCATCGCGCAGGGCAACGCCCTCGCGCCGGTCGCCCCCAAGGTGATGGCGGCGTTCGGCGTCACCCTCAAGCTGGTTGTCGGCGCCGAGATCCTCGCGCTGATCATCGGCATCATCGTCGGTGTGCTGGCCGCGGTGAAGCAGTACTCGATCATCGACTACCTCGCGACCACCCTCGCCTTCCTGCTCTTCTCGATGCCGATCTTCTGCGTCGCGATCGTGCTGAAGAACTACGCGATCGAGATCAACGGCTGGGTGCGCGACCTCGGCCTCGCCGACATCCTCGGCAACCCGTGGCTGCGCACGACCAGCCCGGAGCAGCTGAAGACCGACGGCGTCGGCGACTTCATCACCAGCACGATCGGTGCGTACCTGCTGCCGACCCTGTCGATCATGGCGATCAGCTTCGCCGCGTACAGCCGGTTCCAGCGGGCCTCGATGCTCGAGGTGCTGGGCTCGGACTACGTGCGCACCGCGCGCGCCAAGGGCCTCGGCAACGGGCGGGTCATCTTCCGGCACGCTTTCCGCAACGCCCTGATCCCCGTGACGACGCTGTTTTCGGTGAACTTCGGCTCGGTGCTCGCCGGCGCGATCATCACCGAAACCGTCTTCAACTGGCACGGTATGGGCACATTGCTGGTGGAAGCCGTCTCGAAGAACGACACTCAGGTGATGATGGGTTGGCTCGTGGTGATCGCCAGCAGTGTCATCGTCGCCAACCTGATCGCCGACCTCATGTACGGCGTCCTGGACCCGAGGATTCGCGTTGGCTGACTTGAACTCTCTTCTCGCGAGCGAAACCGCCTCTGCCGAAGGCACGTTGCCGCCGGAAGCGCTGCCCGAGCCGCGCAGCCAGGGCAAGCTGGTCCTGCGGAAGTTCCTCCACCACAAGCTGGCGATGGCGTCCACCGCCGTGCTGATCCTGATCGTGCTGCTCAGCATCGTGCTGCCGCTCTTCTGGAAGCACAACTACGAGGACAGCTCGTTCCCGTCCTTCGCCAAGCCCAGCGCGGACTTCCCGCTCGGCACGACGCAGGTCGGCAAGGACATGGTGGCGCAGGTGCTGCGCGGCACGCAGTACTCGCTCCTCATCGCCCTCACGGTGTCCATTCTGGCCACCGTGGTCGGGGTCGTGCTCGGGGCGATCGCCGGCTACCTGCGCGGGTTCTCCGACTCGACCATCTCCCGGGTGACGGACCTGTTCCTGATCATCCCGCAGATCGCCGCGGCGGCCATCCTCGCCAAGGTGTTCGGCGGCGGTTCCTGGTACATCGTCGCGCTGGTGCTGGCGGCGTTCGCCTGGATGCAGATCGCCCGGATCACCCGCGCCGAGGCGATGTCGCTCTCCCAGCGCGAGTTCGTCGACGCGGCTCGCGCCTCGGGCGCCGGAACGTTCCGGATCATCTTCAAGCACCTGGTGCCGAACATGGTCGGCAGCATCACGGTCAACGCGACCCTCGCGGTCGCGCAGGCCGTGCTGGCGGAAGCCGCGCTGTCGTTCATCGGCCTGGGCGTCCAGCTGCCGGACACCTCGCTCGGCCGCGTCATCCTGGAGAACTACGCCCAGCTGCAGACCCGGCCGGCGCTGTTCTTCGGGCCGTTCATCGTGCTCGTGCTGATTTCACTGACGATCAACTTCATCGGTGACGGCCTTCGCGACGCCTTCGACCCGCGCCAGCGGAGAATGAAGGCCTGAGCTCGTCGTCAGGCGAAGGGCGCCGGGAGGTGCCCTCGGGTTGCTCGCGGATGTGGCCTTTGGCCGATCTCTGTCTGTCGGAGACCGGCCAAAGGCCACACTTCGTCGATGCCCACGACGTCGGCGCAGCGCTACCCGGCGGCCGGCCGTCGAGAGTTTGTGTGAGCAACCCGACTTCGAGTAAGTTTGTATCCGACTCGAAGTGGGGAGCGACGAGTGAGGGTGACGTTCGGCCTCCTCGGCCGGATCACGATGGAGATCGACGGGCAGCCGGTCGAAATCGGGCACGCACGCCAGCGGCTCGTCCTGGCCGCACTGCTGGTCAGCCCCAATGACGTCATCGCCACCGACCAGCTGATCGATCGAGTGTGGGGCGAGGATGCGTCCGCCGGCGCGATCAAGACGCTGCGCAGCTATCTGACGCGGTTGCGGACAGTGCTGGCCGGTGCCTCTGTGGCCATCGAACGTTGTTCAGGCGGCTATCGCCTGGTCATCGAGGATGAGCTGGCCGTCGACTTGCACCGGTTCGCCCAGCTGTCGACCCGGGCACGGGCGACCGTCGAGCCGAGAGCTGCCGCTGAACTGTTCTCCCAGGCGCTCCGCCTCTGGCGCGGAGAAGCGCTGGCCGGCGCCGACTCGCGCTGGGCGGACGAGGTCCGGGATCACCTGGCCCAGCAGCGCGTCGCAGCGGAGCGCGAACACACGGACCTGAGCCTGGAACTGGGCAAGCACGCCGAGCTGCTGCCCGCGCTGCTGGCCGACGCTCGACAGCACCCGCTGGACGAGCGGCTGGCCGCGCAGGTGATGCTGGCGCTCTACCGAACCGGCAGGCAGAGCGAGGCACTGGCCCACTACCGGCAGCTGCGCGAGGAACTCGTCGGGGAACTGGGGACCGAGCCCGGCGCCGAACTGCACCAGCTGCACCAGCGCATCCTCGGGAAGGATCCGGCACTGCTCGTGGCCGGTCCGGCCGTGCCCGAGCAGCGCGGATCCAGAACGCCGCGTCAGCTGCCGGCTCCGCCCGCCTGGTTCACCGGACGCGAAGCCGAGCTGACTGCGCTCACCGCCACTTTCGGTGCCGCGCGCGCCGCGGCCACGGTGGGGATCGCCCTGCTGAGCGGCCCCGGCGGGATCGGGAAGACATCACTGGCGATGCACTGGGCACACAGCAATGCCGCGGACTTCCCCAGCGGGCAGCTCTACGCGAACCTCCACGGCTTCGAAGCGGACTCGTCACCGGTGTCCTGGGTTTCGGTTCTGCACGGCTTCCTCCACGCGTTGGGCGTGTCCGGCGACTCGTTGCCTGCCGATGTGGAGGCGCAGATCGCGCTCTATCGCAGCACCGTCGCGGGCAAACGGATACTGGTCGTCCTCGACAACGCACACGACACCGCTCAGGTCGCGCCGTTGCTGCCGGGAGACCCGGCGTGCGCGGTGCTCGTGACCAGCCGTGGCCGGCTGACCGGCCTCGTCGTTTCCCACGGCGCGCATCCGCTGCCGCTCGACGTCTTGCCGTCGTCGTCGGCACGTGCGCTGCTGGTGAAGCGACTCGGCAACCGACGACTCGAGCACGACGCCGTCGCAGCGGCGAACGTGTTGCGGTCCTGTGCCGGATTTCCGCTCGCGCTGAGCATTCTGGCCGGGCGCCTCGCCGCCCAGCCGTCGCTCTCCCTGTCCTCGCTGGCCGACGTGCTGGCCGACGCCACCGCGCGGTTGGACGCCTTCGACGACGGTGAGCCCAGCGCGAGCCTTCCCGCGGTGTTGTCCTGGTCGTTTGACGCCCTGACGCCGGAGCAGGCACGCGTGGCCGAACTGCTGGGGCAGGCCCCCGGGGGCGATGTCGAGGTGACCGCGGTAGCCAACCTCTGCGAGTTCTCCCCGGCCAAGACCGACGCGATCCTGCGTTCACTGGAGCGGGTCTCCCTGATCAAGCAGGTCGGTTCCGGCCGCTACCTGATGCACGAACTGATCCGGTTGTACGCCGCCGGGCGGACCGGTCCGGATCCGGATGCGGTGCGCAGGCTGGTCGATTTCTACACCGGCACCGCTTTCGCCGGGAACCAGCTGCTGCACCCGCGCGGCGTACTGGTCAACACCAGCATTCCCGGGCGGGGCCGGTACCCGCAGGAGCTTCCCGGCCGGGCCGACGTGCTCGCCTGGTTCGACGCCGAACACGCCAATCTGCTCGCTGCCCAGCAGTGGGCGTCCGCCCACGGCCGGCATGCCAACGTGTGGCAGCTCGCGTGGGCGTTGACCGCGTACCACCACGGGCGAGCCCACTTCCACGACGACCTCGCCGTCTGGCGGGCTGCGGTGCAAGCCGCCGGCCAGTTGTCGGATACAGCTGTCCAAGTGGTGGCGAACCGGCGGCTCGGCCTCGCCTGTGCCCGCGCGGGCCGCCACGACGAGGCCGAGTCCCACCTCGATCGAGCGCTGCACCTGGCCGAGAGCGTCGGCGATGTCTCCGCGCAAGCCATCATCGAGCACAATCTCGCGCAGTCGTCGGAGCTTCGCGGAGACGACCGGCGCGCGCTCCTGCACGCCGAGCGCGCCTTGCGGTTGTTCGAGGCGCTGGACGACCCGGTGTGGCGCGCTCAGGCACTCAACGGTGTCGGCTGGTACCTGACCCGGCTCGGCCGGCACGACCGAGCACGCGGGCACTGCGAAAAGGCGCTGGCCATCTATCGCGAACACGGCCACGTCGGCGCGGCCGACGTCCTCGACAGCCTGGGGCACATCGCCCACCACACCGGCCGGTACGCGGAAGCGCTGGACCGCTACCACGAGGCTCTGGTCCTGTACCGGGACTCGGGCAACGCCTTCATGGAAGCTGACACGCTGGACCACCTCGGCCGCGCCTACGCCGCGTTCGGAGAGCACGATCAGGCGTTCGACGCCTGGTCCCGCGCCCTCGAGCTGTACCGCGCGCAGGGGCGCATCGCACGAGCCGACGACGTGACGTCGTTGATGGCCTCCAAGACCCCGGCTGACCAGGTCTTTTGACCGGCGCTGCGCGTCCGGCCGGCGTGCGTTCAACCTTTGTTCAACCCCCTCCCCTTAGCGTTCACGTCTGTCAGGAAGCGCGGCCTCGAGCCCGGCGGTGACCGGGGAAAAGTCACCTGAGTGGGGGAGTCGGCGGTACAGGCCGCGTCCGCCATCCGAACTCGACCTGTCCTGGGCTTCGCGCCTTGAGAACAGCATCGAGTTTCGCAATTTCCCGAGGAGGTGAAAGTGATGGAGGAGAACACTTCGGTGAAGGCCGAGCCCGCCGCTCCGGCCGACGTCGAGGACGCCGAACTGCTGGAGCAGTACGGCGTGCTCGTGTCCGCGGAGTACTACAACCGCTCCTGAGCGGGCATCCCGGCCACCCGCACCGCGGGTGTGGCGGGGCGAGTGCCCCGTCTGCTCCTCCGAGGGATCTCAGGGGAGCAGACGGGGACCGCACCTACCGACCATCCCCAGAGGAAGAACATGAACGACGTCGATGTGATCATCGTCGGTAGTGGTCCCGCGGGTGTCTGCGCCGCGCTGCCGCCGGCCTCGGCCGGGCGGTCCGTCCTGGTGCTGGAGCGCGACACCTTCCCCCGCCACCACATCGGCGAGTCGCTGTTGGCGCGCACCGTCCCCTACCTCAAGCGCCTGGGCGTCTGGGACCGCCTGCACGAGCAGGGGTACGTCGTGAAGCCGGGCGCGCTCTTCGTCTGGGGAGGCAGGGACGAACCGTTCGTCCTCGACATGCCGGAGCCCGGCTATTCGTTCCAGGTGCCCAGGGCGTCCTTCGACAATCTGCTCCTGCAGGAGGCGGTCGAGCGAGGCGCCGATGTGCGCCAGCGGTGCCGGGTGGTGGACGTGCGGCAGCTCGACGACGGGGTCGTGGTCACCGCGGTCGGTCCCGACGGGGAGTTCACCGCGCGTGCCCGCTACGTCGTCGACGCCTCCGGCGGAAACTCCCTGTCCGCCCGCGCCCTGGGGGCCCGTTCCCAGGAGTACGACGGCGCGCGCATCGCGGTCTCGGCCTACTTCACCGGTGCCACCGCCATCGCCGAACCGCACTCCGGGCGGATCATCACCGAGGCCTCGGCCAACGGCTGGATCTGGTTCATCCCGCTGTCCCCGGACACCGTCAGCGTCGGCCTGGTCTCGGACGCCCGGAGGCTCCGCGCGTCGGCCTCGCCGCGGCAGGCGCTGTTCGAGGAGCTGGCCACCGCCGGGTTCACCGCCGGCCACCTGGCGGAAGCCACCGCGACCAGCGATTTCCAGGTCATCCGGTACGCCAACCACCGGATGATCGAGCCCAAGTGGAGCGGCCGCATCGTTCGCGTGGGGGACGCGGCGATGTTCGTCGACCCGCTGTTCTCCACCGGCGTGCACGGTGCCGTCTACAGCGGCTACATGGCGGGCTCGGCGCTGGCCGGCTGCTTGGCGGGCGAGGTGGAGCCCGCCGACGCCGCGCAGGTCTACAACGCACACTGCGACGAGTACTTCGAGCGCACCAGGGAAACCGTACGGCTGCTCTACGGCTTCCACCCGGGGGACACCCCGTTCTGGAAGGACCGTTCGATTCCGGAGATGACCGCCGCCGAGGCGGCCGAGTCGCTGGCCGCGCTGGGTGTCCCCGGCGCGGCGATCTTCCACACCATGCGCCACGGCTTGGCGATGCCCACGGCGTTCCGAGCCGCGCTCGCCGACGTCGTCTGGCCGTCGGCGCCGGCGCCGGTCGAGGTGGGCCGGGTGCTGGCTCTGCGCGACAACGTCGAGGTCCGGCCCGGCCTCGTGTTCCACGAGCTGGGCCTGGTTCCCGGCTTCACCATCACCAGCTCGGACGGCTGCTCGGCGTCGATCAGCATCCCGGACGCGGGCACGCACGGCGCCATGCTCCGGGAGCTGGCGACCCAGAGCGCCGCGGGCACCGGCCTGCGCATCGGCGATCACCACAGCGGACTGCTCGCCGGTGCCCTGGTCTCCAGCGGCAACGCGTCAATCGCCTGATCCGCGGGCGGAGAGGACAACAACGATGATCATCGGTACCCAGGCCCGCGTCATGCGGCCCTACGTCGACCTCAGCCTGGAGCCGGGCGGTCCGCTGCACATGCGGGACCTGGTCCGGGTCGCCGGCTCGGTGAACCTGCCCGACGCCGCCCCGATCCCGGCTCAGGTCGTGCACCCGGCCGGCTTCCGCGCGACTCTCGCCGGACAGGCAGCGCCGCTGCGGTGCGCGGTCACCAGCCCGACCGAGGTCGCTCGCGACGACGCGGGCCCGGCGTGGGCGAGGCTGGTGGCCGGCTTCACCGAGCGCACCGACGTGGTCTGGACCGCGGAAATGCTCTTCCGCCTCGGTTTCTTCTCCGCCTTCGGCGAGTTCCACACCGCCGCCCAGGCCCCCGGAGATCCGCGGTGGTCGTCTTACCTGGCGGTCCTGGCCGCGCTGGCCCACCAGCGCGCCGCGGGCACCCGCGATGACGACCGGGCCATGGCCGGGCTGGCCTCCGACGAGCGGCTGTGGGCGCCCAGCAGGCTGCTCGCCGCCGCGGCCACCATGGTCGCCTCCGCCACCCGGCGACCGGCCGACGCCGAGCGCACCCGCGAGATCCACGCGCTGACCCTCGGCCTCGCCGCCGAGGTCGAGGAGAGCGGCGACCCCGACGCCCTCCCGTTCCTGGCGACCTACTGGCGGGCCGCGGCGTTCGTCCCGCACCTCGACGGAGACGTCGCCACCACCCTCGGCTGGCTGGACCACTGCCTGGAGCTGGCCGACGCGGTCCGCCCGGTGATCGGCGAGATCCCGTTCCGGATGACGGCCTATCCCGTGCTGGAGACCCGCGCCCGGGTGCTGCGCCTGGCGGGCCGCCGGGAGGAGGCGGCGGCGGACTTGCGCACACTGGCCGGGCTCGACCCCGAGGACAGCCGCGTCCTGATCAAGCTCGGCGACACCTACCGGGAGATGGGCCGTGCCGACGACGCCGAGGTCTGCTACCACCGCGCCAGCACTCAGGTCGGCGTTCTCGCGCCGCTGGCCCACCTCGCCCTCGCGGACCTGCTGCGCACCCGCGGCATGCTGACCAAGGCCGGGATCCACGTCGACGCGGCTCGCCGAATCGACGCGGCGGTGCCCGGCGCCGCCCCCCGGGTCCGGGCCGAACCCGCGTCGCGCCCGGCCGGCGTGGCCACCCCACCGCACCCGACCGTCGAGCCGGACGCTGCCCGCGCGGTGGAGATCCGGCACCACACCGCCGTGAAGCGCAAGCGCGTCCTGGCGGCGCTGGAGGGAACCATCGCCGCGCGCGCCGGCGATGCCGCCGCCGCGCGGCTGTCGGCCGCGGTCCGGGAGATCGACGGTCTCCAGGGGACCGGTACCGGCGCCCTGCTGTGCGGCGCGACCTTCTCCTTCTGGCTCGGCGAAGCCATTGCGCTCGCGGCGACCGGTGCGGGCGATGCCGACGCGCTCGCCGACGCCCTGCCGCGCATTGTGGCGGGCCAGCGCGAGCACGGTGCCCCGGCGTTGCGCGTCGGGGTCCCCGAAGACGAACTGGAACGCGGCTTCTACCAGCGCTTCCTGGACCGCATCAACGCCGAGGACCGGATGCGCGGGGGCCCCGGTGACGTCGCCCTGTGCGCCGACCCGGCCCAGATCGCCCGGCTCAACGGGCTGATCCGGCTGATCGAGACCACCTCGCCCGCCCTGCACGCCGAGCTGGCCGCGACGATCCAGCACGTCGTGCCGTTCACCAGCGATGTCAAGACCGCCATCACCAACGCATCCGTGCACGGCACCGTCTTCATCCGGGTGCCGCTCGACGACGACTCGATCACCATCGACCGGTTCGTGCACGAAGCCGCCCACGTGCTGCTGAACCTCGCCCTGGAAGCCGCTCCTTGCCACGACCACGGCTCGATGGGCCTGATGATGCCCTCGCCGTTCCGGGAGGGCCCGCGTCCGGTCGAGGGCGTCCTGCACGGCGTGTACGTTTTCTGCCGGGCCGCGGCCGCCGTCGTCAAGGCGCTCGGCGCACTGGACAACCCGGCCATCGCCTTGGCGCGCATCCAACGCAGCCTCACCCTGATCTCCAGCGGCCTGCTGCTGCTGCAGAACTTCGGCGAGTTGAACGAGTTCGGTCTGCGGATCGCCGGCGGGGTCAACGACGCCGCCGCGGTGATCATGCGCGACTTCGGCGTGGCGCAGTTCTGATGGCCGCCCCGGACACCGACTTCGCGATCCGGCTCGACATCGGCGCGACCGAGGGGCAGATCGTCGCCGACCGGGCCGCGGCGGTCGAGCGCCGGGCGGCCCGGTTCCGGCCGGCCGGTGCCACCGGCAGGGTCCGTCCCGCCGAACCGGAGAGCACGCACCTGCTCCGTGGAACCTGGCGCGCCCCCTGGCTGCGACCCGAGCAGCGCGCCGCGCTCCGCGCCCACCTCGAAGCCGCGGTAGGCGCGACGGCGAGCTGCACCGTCGACTGCCCGTTGTGCACTCTGGAAGCTCCGTACGCCGGCCTGGAGCCCAAGGGGCTCGCGCCGGTCGGGGTGAACGCGCTCAGCAGCGGCATGATCGGCCACCTCGCAGCAGGCACGCCGGACCTCGGCTACCCCGAGAAGCGGGTGCGGCTCGCGCCGCCCGAGTCCGCTGCGCGGGCCCGGGACCGGCTTTCCGCCGCGCTCACCTTGCTCGAAGCGCACCTGCCGTGGTGGGCAGACCTGCGCGACGAGGCGTGCGCGCGAATCGTGCTGGTGGAGAGCGAAAACCTGTTGGGGTTCTCCTCGGCGCTGGTTCCCGACACCGTCTTCCTCAACGCCGAATGCGGTGTCGCTCAGTTCGTGGAGCGGCTCGTGCACGAGGCCACGCACTGCCAGGTCTACCGCATCCAGGACTCGCTCAAGCTCACCGATGCCCCACCCGGCCACCTGATCGCCTCGCCGCTGCGGCGCGACCCGCGGCCGGTCCTCGGGGTGCTGCACGCGACCGTGGTCAGCGCGCGGGTGCACCTGGCCGCCGCGGCGATGGCGGACGCGGGCGAGCACCGCGACGAGTTCACCCGGATGGCGCGAACCGCGGCGGCGGACGTCGCTTTCGGGGCCGGCGAACTGTGCGACCGGGGCATACTCACCGAGCACGGCCGAGTCCTGGTTCTCGCGGCGAGCGCGGCAACCACGTGGTGGGGGGAACCGCATGAGCCGACCAGGTGAGCCGCTCGTCGAGGCGACCGAGATCCACGCGGCGTACGGCAAAACGCCCGTCCTCCACGGCATCGACATGCGCGTGGCGGCAGGCGAGATCATGGCCGTGGTCGGGCTCAACGGCGCGGGCAAGTCGACCTTGATGCGCTGCGTCGCCGGGCTCAAGCGGCCCACGGCGGGCCGGGTGGTCGTCGGCGGGGTCGACGTGCACGGCGGCGGCCAGGCCAACATCGCTCTCGTGCTGCAGGGCGTGGCGATCGAGCGGCAGCTGACCGGCGTGCAGTACCTGCGGTTCGTGGCCCGCACCCGCGGGGTCTCGCGGGCGGAGGCGCGGTCGCTGGCCACCGCGGTGATCGACGAGCTGGATCTCCGGTCCTTCGCCGAGCGCCGAGGCAGCGAGATCTCCGGTGGGCAGGCCAGGCGGCTGCAGCTGGCCGGGAGCCTCGTGCGCCGCCCGGACGTGCTGCTGCTGGACGAGCCGACGACCGGGCTCGACGCCGTGGCCCGACGGCATTACTGGACGGTGCTGCGCGATCTCGCCGATCGAGGACTCGCGGTGGTCGCCGTCACCCACCACGTGGACGAGGCCTCGCTGGCCGACTCCGTCCTCGTCATCTCCGACGGCCACGCGGTCTCCTCCGGCAGGCCCGAGCAACTCGTCGGTGAGGCCGCCCTGAGCGTGGTCGAGGTCGTCTGCGGCTCTCGCGAGCAGGTGGGCGCCGTCGCCGACGCCCTGCCCGCGGTCGACGCCGAGCGCAAGGACAAGGTGATCACCCTGACCACCGCCGACCCCGGCACCGCGCTGGCGACCGTCCAGGGGCTCGGGCTGCCCGGGGTCTCCCTGTCCGTGCGGCCCGCGGCGCTCGACGACCTGCTCATCCGCTTGGCGAAGGAGAGGCAGTCCTGATGACGGTACGAATCCGGACCGGCAGCACCACGCCGTGGGCGGTCCGGGCCTGGCACGTGCTGGCAGGCTTCTGCGCGCGGGACTGGGCACTGCACTTCCGCTCACCGCTGTCCGTGGTCGGCACCCTGGCCGGTCCTCTGCTGCTCCTGGTGGCGGTCGGGATCGGGCTCGGCGGCAGCGTCGCACCGGGACAGCAGGAGAACATCCTGGCCCTGATCGTCCCTGGGCTCTGCGCGATGAGCGCGTTGCTGGTCGCCTCCCAGCGCAGCGTCGCGGTGTTCCACGACCGCTCGTCCGGGCTGATCGACGAGATCGTCACCGGCCCGGTGTCGCGGCCGGTCGTGGTGGTCGCCCAGGCGCTGTCCAGCGCCACTCTGGCCACCGTGCACGGCCTGGTCATGCTGGTCCTCGCGGTGGCGCTGGGTGCGGGCTCGCTGCCCGGTTCCCCGGTGGCTTTCACCGCGGCCATTGCGGCGTTCGCGCTGCTGAGCTCGTCACTGTGCAACGCAATGGCTTACGGGGCGAGCAAGCCCGGCACCATCCAGTCCCTGCTCAACCTGGTGATCAACCCGCTGTTCTTCCTGTCCGGGGCGCTCTACGACGTCACAACGACCGTCGTCCCCGTTCGCGTGCTGGCGCTGATCAACCCGCTGCACTACGCGGTGCGGCTGATTCAGGCCGCTTACGCCGAGACCCCGCCGGACGGGGCCCTGCCCACCGCGGAAGCCCTTGCCGTCGTCGTCGCGGTGGTCGTGGCCTGCTGGGCCATGGCCGTCCGGTTCTCCCGGCGGGGGTAGGCCATGACCACGAGGATCACTGTCGCGTACGCCATACCCCATGAGCTGCCGGATGGGTCCGGGGTGGCGCACGTCGTGGAGCACCTTGTCGGGCACGGGCCCGCGGGCGGGCCCCGTTACGCGATGCCGGCCCTGCTCGACGGCGCCGGTCTCGACACCTTCACCGGGCTGACTTTCCGGGGCTTCACCTGCTACGTCGCCACGGGTGACGAGCCCGCCACGGCGGCGCTCGACGAGCTTTTCCAGGGCGCGCTGCGCTCTCCGGTCAGCGATCCCGCGTCCATCGCGGCCGAGCGGGGTAGCTGGGCCGGCGACGAGTGGCGTCCGGGCTCGGTGGCGGACGAGCTGCGGCTGCGCGAGTCGCCGTACCGCGTCGCGGTGTCGGCGGCCACTGCCGCGGTCTACGCGGGGGAGCCGGTGGCCCACGACCCGGCGGGCACCGCCGAGGCGCTCCGGCACCTCGACACCGAACGGATCATCGGCTTCCAGCGGGACTGGCTGATCCCGGAACGCGTCAGCGGCGTGCGGCTGGATCGCGCCGGATCGGTGGAACGCTTCGGCGCGCGCGCCACCTGGTCTTGGCACCCCCGCACCCAGGTTTCGGCTACCCGGGCCGGGACGGGGTGGGCGCTGGCCTGGCGGGTCGGATGCGCGCGTGGGCTCGCCGTGGCAGCCGCCCGGACCGTGGCCGCCGCGCTGCGCACGCCCGCGGTGCGCGCCGCGCTCCGGAACGCGGGTCTCCGGGTCGAGTTCGGCCCGCTGGTGGACGCCACGGTCCCCGACCCGGTGCTGGTCCTGGTCGTCGGGTGCACCGTCGACGGCGTCGAGGGCGCGGAGATCGCACGCCGGGTCGGCGACGCGGTGCTGTCCACCGGGTTCGGCGGGCTCGACACCGCGGCGGCCGGCCGGGCCGCCGCCGCCCCGGCGCCGCTGGTCGAGGACGAGTGGGGGTCGGTGGCGGTCGATCTGCTGGTCGCGACCATGGCGGGCACCCACGACCCGGCCTCGGACATCGCCGCCGTTCTCGACGCGGCTCGGACCGTGCTGTCGGCGGAAGTCACCGTGCCGGCGCCGGAAGCGGGTTTCCGGGTGTTGGGGGCCTCGTCCGGGCTGCCGCAGGGGGCAGCCGTCGGTGACGCCGTGGTCCGGCGTTCGCCGGAGGTGGGTTTCCGGGTGCCGGGGCCCCCGTCCGGGGTGCCCCGGAGGGCAGTCGCCGGCGACGTGGTGGTGGTCGAGCACGACGGCACCTGGCCGCGTGGGCGTGCGGGCGCGTCGGTCCGCTACTACCCGGCCCGCCCCGAGTCCCTGTCCGGCCTGACCGGGATCCGGCGGTGGGGCCGGGTGCCCGCCGCGGCCGGGGTGGAGGGCGTCGGCCTGCGGGGGATCCCGTACCTCGAGCTGACCGTCGTCGCCTCCGACGCCGACGGGGTACGCGCCGCGCTGGAAGCTCTGCCGGACGCCCCGGGGACCGCAGCAGCGGACGCGTTGCCCACGTTGTCCACGCTCGCCGCGGCGTTGGCCGGGGTGGCCCCCGCGGCGGCGCAGGTGGGGCTCGCCGGGTTCCGGTTCGGGACAGCGCCCGCCGACCGGTCGGTGTGGACCGGACCGGGCGGGTTCGGCGTCATCGTGCTCAGCGGCGTCCGCGAGCGGCGGGCCGCGGTGCGGGATGCTGCGTGCGAGGCGGTCGCCACGCTTCGTGCATGGGTCGACGCCCGGGAACCGGAGCCCTGTGCCCCGCGGGCCGTGCCGGTCGTCGACCAGGGCGGCGGAGCCTGGTCGCTGGACGCGGAGGGCCTGCCCCGGTCGACCGCCGTGGTGGACCTGACGGCGGTGCCGTTCGCCGAGGTCGTCGGCCAGGTGCGGGCCTTCGTGCGCGATCGCGGTGTCTACGCCGTCGACGGGCGCCTCCACCCCCGGTGGGGGACCGGTCTGCTCACCGTTTTGGGCTGCACCGACGGGTTCCTGCGGCAGGCGCTCGCGGGCGTCGGCGGCCGCGGCGGGGCGGGCCCGGGCATCGCGCCCCGACCGGTCACCCTCCCCGACGCCCTGGTCGCGGGCCAGCACGAAGCCCTCGACCGGCGCTTCGGCACCGACAGTTCCGAGCTCGCGCGGCTCGCGCGGCCGGTGACCCACCTTCACCAGGGAAAGGCCGTGATCACGTGACGCTGCTGCACCTGCGCCCGACGGCGCACCGTGTCGTGCGGGGCGGGCGGCTGGTACTCGGCCACCGCGATCGCCACGTGGCGTTGTCGCCTTACGACGTCCTGCACGAGGACGTTCTGCGCTTGCTCGCCACCGGCGTCGAAGAGGACGCCCTGCGCCGCGCCGTCGAAGACCGGCACGGCCGCGCCGGGTGGGTTCGCGCCGAGGCGTCGCTGGCGCGCCTGCTCGACGCCGACATCGTCCGCCGCAAGCAGGCCCCGCCGCCGCTTCCGGGCCGGTACCAGCGGACCCTCACCTACCTCTCCCAGTACGCCACGTCCGATGTGGACGAAGTCGCGCTGCTGAGCAGGCTGCGGGACTCCGTCGTCACCGTGGTCGGTGTCGGCGGCCTGGGCAGCTGGCTGCTCTCCGGTCTGGCCTGCCTCGGCGTCGGCGAACTGCGCATCGTGGACTTCGACGTCGTCGAGGGGTCCAACCTGAACCGGACCCTGCTCGTCGGCGCGGGCGACGTCGGCGCCCCCAAGCTCGAGGCCGTGTCGGCGCGCCTCGGCGAGCTGACCGAGGACACTGTGGTGCGCTGCTTCCCGCTCGCTGTCGGGGCGGACCCGCTGCCCGCGGAGGTCGTGGCAGGCGCCGACGTCGTCCTGTCCACCGCCGACAAGCCGGCCTGGGTGGTGCGCCGCGCCGTCGCCCTTGCCTGCCTGGACGCGGCCGTGCCGTTCCTGTGCCCCGCGGGGTTCCGGGTCGGCCCGTTCCACACCGCGCCCGGCGACGCGTGCGTGCTCTGCGACTACACGCGCCGCTGCGCGGTCGTCCCCGGCTTCGCCGAGTCGGTCGCCGAGCAGCAGCGGGTCCCCGCCTCCGAGCCCGGCTCCGTCCCGCACATCGCCGCCGCGGTCGCCGGGGTGGTCCTCCAGGACACCCTGCGGGTGTTGACCGGGATCGAGGAGCCCGCCACCCGCAATCGCGTGTGGAACGCCGGCTGGGACCTGTCCGCCACCTATCAGGACGTGTCACCGGCGCCGGGCTGTGCCTGCCGCTGACCCGCTCCCTGCCATCCCACACCGAACGAAGGCTGCCCCATGTGCTGTTCCGCGCTCGCCGCAGGCTCCCCGCCTTCACTGGGCCAAGACCGCGTGCTGGTCTTCCTCGCCCAGCTGTGCGGTCTGCTCGTGGTGGCGTTCCTCTGCGGTCGCCTCGCCAGGCGGTTCCGGCTGCCCGCGGTGGCGGGGGAGTTGCTGGGCGGCGTGCTGCTCGGGCCGTCGGTGCTCGGCAACCTGCCCGTCGAGCTGTCCGCGTGGCTGCCCCAGCGGAATCCGCAGCAGCTGGCGCTGCTGGAGGTGGTCGGGCAGATCGGCCTCGTGCTGCTGGTCGCCCTCGCCGGGGCGCACACCGACCTGAAGCTGCTGCTGCGGCAGCGGCTGACCATCGGGCGGATCAGCGGGTGCGGGCTGCTCGTGCCGCTGGCACTGGGCGTGGGAACCGGCTTCCTGCTCCCGGCATCGCTGCACGGACGCGACCGGCTGTCCTTCGCGCTGTTCCTCGGCGTTGCCTTGAGCCTCTCGGCGATCCCGGTCATCGTGAGCATCCTGACCGACCTCGGCCTGGCCAGGCGGCCGTTCGGCCAGCTCGCGACCGCGAGCGCCGTCGTCGACGACACGGTCGGCTGGCTGTTGCTGGCGTTGCTCACGACCACGGTCACCACGGGCATCACCGTCGGCGCCGTGGCGGTCTCGGTCGGGTCGCTGCTGCTGGTGGTCGGCGCCGCCGCCACCATCGGCCGCCGCGCCGTCCGGGCCGCGCTCACCGCGGCGGGCAGAGCCGCCGACCCCCGGGCCACCGTGGCGCTCGTGATCATCATGGTCCTGATCTACGCGGTGCTCACTCAGGTCGCCGGGTTCGAAGCCGTCCTGGGCGCGTTCCTGTGCGGGATGACGATTGCCTCCCTCGACCTGCCCGACGACGTGCTCGCTCCGCTGCGCACCGTCGTGACCTCGGCGTTCGCGCCCGTGTTCTTCGTGCTCGCGGGCATGCGCATGGACCTCACCAGCCTCGCGGACCCGGCCGTACTGCTCCCCGGCATCTGCGTCCTCGCCGTGGCCGTCCTGGGGAAGTTCGCCGGGGCCTACGCGGGTGCCCGGTGGAGCCGAGCGGGTCACTGGGAGGCGATCGCCCTCGGCGCGGCGCTGAACGCCCGCGGGGTGATCGAGGTGGTCGTGGCCACCGTCGGCCTGTCCTTGGGCATTCTCGTGACGGCGTCCTACACCATCGTTGTTCTCATCGCCATCGTCACCTCTGTCATGGCCCCGCCCATCGTCCGACTGGCCATGGCCCGCATCCCCGGCGAGAGCGGAAACGCCCCCAGCCACGATGGGCGCGTTTCCCGCTTTCCGGAAACCGGGATCAACAGATTCTTGCCGCGGTCCTGACATCGATGCCCCGGCATCGACGTCAGAACCGCCGGCTTCCGGGCGCTGGGAACGCAAAAGGGCCCACCCGAAGTTCGGGTGGGCCCTTTTGCGTCAGTCCGTCAGTCGGCCACCGGGGCCAGCTTGCCGGCCTCCCAGGCCGCGCGGCGCTCGGCCTGCAGCACCGGGTCCGCGACCGGCGCGGCCGAGAGCAGGCGCTTCGTGTACTCCTGCTGCGGCGAGTGCAGCACCTGGTCGCGGGTGCCGACCTCGACGAGCTTGCCGTGCTGCATCACCGCGACGCGGTCGGCCAGCAGGTCGACCACCGCCAGGTCGTGGCTGATGAACAGGCAGGCGAACTGCAGCGACTGCTGCAGGTCCAGGAACAGGTCCAGCACGCGGGCCTGCACCGACACGTCCAGCGCCGACGTCGGCTCGTCCGCGATGAGCAGCGCCGGGTCGAGCGACAGCGCGCGGGCGATCGCCACGCGCTGGCGCTGGCCGCCGGACAGCTCGTGCGGGTAGCGGTTCATGTAGTGCCCGCCCAGCTCGACCTTGTCGAGCAGTGAGCGCACGCGCGCCGACAGCTCCTTGCCGGCCAGCACCTTGTGCAGCACCATCGGTTCGGCGATCGACTCGCCGATCGTCATCTTCGGGTCCAGAGTGGACGCCGGGTCCTGGAACACGATCGAGAAGAACCGGCGCAGCGGCCGGATCTCCTTCGCCGACATCGTCGTGATGTCCTTGCCCGCGATGGCGATCGTGCCCTGGGTCGCGCGCAGCAGGCCGACGGCGCAGCGGCCGACCGTCGACTTGCCCGAGCCCGACTCGCCCACCAGGCCGACGATCTCGCCCTTGGCGATGGTCAGCGAGACGTCGTCGACCGCGCGGTTCTTGGCCTGGCCGCGGCGGCCCGGGTACTCGAGCACCAGGTTCTTGATCTCCAGGGCCGGGGCGGCCTCCTCGATCACGGCTTCCAGCTCGGCGTCGGCCAGCCGGATCTCCTCGGCGATCTTGGCCGCCTCGGTGCTGTCGGCGTCGATGCCGGCGTCGTCGAGCAGGCGGCGGCCCTCGGGGCGCTGGCCGAGCACCGGCACCGCGGCCAGCAGCCGCCGGGTGTAGTCCTCCTTCGGCGACGCGAACAGCTCGCGCACCGGCGCCTCTTCGACGATCTCGCCCTGGTACATCACGATCACGCGGTCGGCCATGTCGGCGACGACGCCCATGTCGTGGGTGATCAGCACGATCGCCGTGTCGAGGGTGTCGCGCAGCTTGCGCAGCAGGCCCAGGATCTCCGCCTGCACCGTGACGTCGAGCGCCGTGGTCGGCTCGTCGGCGATGATCACCTTCGGGTCGCAGGCGATCGCCATGGCGATGACGACGCGCTGGCGCAGGCCGCCCGAGAGCTGGTGCGGGTACTGCTTGAACCGCAGCTCGGGGTTCGGGATGCCGACCATGTCGAGCAGCTCGACCGCGCGCTTGTCCGCGGCGTCCTTGGCGATGTCGAGGTGCGAACGCAGGGCCTCGCGCAGCTGCCAGCCGACCGTGTAGACCGGGTTCAGCGCCGTCATCGGCTCCTGGAAGATCATCGCGACCTGGTTGCCGCGGATCTTCTGCATGTCCTTCTCTTTGAGATCCGCCAGGTTGCGCTCGCCGAGGCGCAGCTCACCGGCGATCCGGCTGGTCTTGGGCAGCAGGCCCAGCACCGACATCGACGTGACGGACTTGCCGGACCCGGACTCCCCGACCACGGCGACGATCTCGCCCGGCTGCACGTCGAACCCGATGCCCTTGACCGCGTCGACGACGCCGTCCTCGGTCTGGAACGACACGCTGAGGTCGGAGATGGACAGGACGGATCCGGACACGCCGGCGACGTTCGCCGAAGTTGCTTCAGTGCTCACCAAGATGCCCTTCGTGGGGGTACAGACGGTCACGACGCGGCGGTCGCGACTCGCGCGAGAATAACCGAGGGTGTCCCCGACGAACGTCGGAGCACGGGAATTACGCTCAACCCGTGATCTCCCCGGTATCCCGACGGCTGCTGTTCGTCCACGCCCATCCCGACGACGAAAGCATCACCACCGGCGCCTCGATCGCACGATACGCCGCCGAAGGCGCCGAGGTGACCGTGGTGACCTGCACGCTGGGTGAGGAAGGCGAGGTCATGGCCGGCCTCGGGGAACTGGAGGGGCTGCGCGCCCACGCCGCCGACCAGCTGGGCGGCTACCGCGTCACCGAGCTGGCGGCCGCGTGCGCCGCGCTGGGGGTGTCGCGGCACCGTTATCTGGGCGGGCTCGGCCGGTGGCGCGATTCGGGCATGGCGGGCACGCCGTCGGCGTCGCACCCGCGGGCGTTCACCGGGGGATCGCCGGACGTGCAGGCCGCGCAGCTGGCGGAGATCCTCGACGAGGTCCGGCCCCAGGTCGTCGTCACCTATGACGCCTTCGGCGGTTACGGCCACCCCGACCACATCCGCGCCCACGAGATCACCATGGCCGCGGCTCCCCGGGCGAAGTCGGTGGAGCGCGTCTTCCACACGGTCGCGTCGCGGGACGCGGTGCGCGCCGGGCTGGCCGCGGTGCGTGACCACGAGCCCGTGTTCGGCGTGCCGGAGGACGACGAACTGCCCACGACGCCGGACGAAGAGATCACGACGGTGCTCGACGTCGCGGCGTACCTGCCCGCGAAGGTGGCGGCACTGCGCGCGCACGCGACGCAGCTCGCCGTGGTCGACGACGGCGTCCCGTACTTCGCGCTCACGAACGAGATCGCCCAGCCGATCCTCGGGCGCGACTTCTTCGTACTCGCGCACGGCCCGGCCGAGGGCGCGGCGGACGACCTGTTCGGCGGGCTGTGACCGTGGACGAGCGGCTGACGCTCGAGCAGGGGCTGCTGCTCGCGCTGCTCGCCGTCGACACGGTGCTGCTCGCCCTGCTGGAGCTGTTCTTCCTGCCGCTGCGGATCGGGGTGGTCCCGGTGCCGGTGACGGTGCTCGTCGGCGCCGTCACCACGCCGTGGCTGGTGTGGACCACGGCGAAGCTGGTGCGGCCCGGGCTTTCGTGGGTACCCCTGGCGGTGTGGGTGCTCGTCGTGTTCGGGGTCGGCATGCTGGGTCCGGGCGGGGACCTGGTGCTGATCCAGGACTGGCGGGCGTTGCTGTTGCTCGGCGCGAGCGCGCTGCCGGGCGCGATGGTGCTGGGCGGCGCGCCGCGCCGTCCGGCGGGAAGGGGACCGGGACGTGGGTGAGGCGATCTCCGACCGGCACGTCGTGGCGGTGCTGCGGCCGTTCGTGCGGGCGTGCGGGCCGATGCTGGACGCGCTGCGCGAGTCCGACCCGTTCGGCCTGCAGGCACGGGCGTCGGAGGACTTGGCCGAGGTCGAATCCGGGCTGAAGGCGAAGCTGATCCACGGCGTCACGTCGGTGAAGGTGCCCGGCACGGCGGCGTGGGCCCGGATGACCGGCTACGACCGGTCGAGCTGGTGGATGAACCGCGTCGGCCGCTTCACGGCGCTGCTGACGTCCGTCCCCGGACTGGGTGGCGCGCTGGCCGACCGCCTGCCGGTCCAGGACGCACTCGGCGCGGCGTCCCAAGGGCTCCTGCTGTGCGCGATCGCGGGCGAGTACGGCGTCACCGACGTCGGCACCCGGGTCCGGCTCATCGCGTGGGTGCTCTTCGAGCGCGACATCGACCCCGACCTCGCGGCGGGCAAGCACGCGGAGCACGACGAAGCCGCGGAGGCGGACGAGGCCGCGAAGCTGACCGAGGAACTGAGGGCGTCGGAGAAGAAGCACGGCAAGGCAACGGTGAAGGCGGCGGGCCGGACGCTGTGGCGGCTGGGCCGGGGACTGCTGGGGATCACCGAGGAACTGGAGAAGCGGCCGCGGGGCAACCTGTTCCACCGGGCGATCGGCATGCTGCCGGTCGTCGGCGCGGCGGGCGACTACTTCGGCGAGCGGTCGGGGCTGCGGGTGGTGTGGAAGCGCGCGCACGTCTGGCTGACCGAGCGCCGCACCTGATCTTCCCGCGCGGCGCCCGGTCCAAACCTCACTTCCAGAACTGGAAGAGGAAGAACCCGTCCGTGGCACCGGGATAGCCCCCCAGCGCGTCGAAAATCCATCCGGCGCCGGTCCACAGAGCGGCGGCCGCCGGCTGGAACAGGAACAGGAGCGCGAACAGGGCGATCGGCGCCCACGGGCGCACCTGCGCGCCGAACGCCCGCGCCTGCGGCGGCAGGTACGGCTCGATCGCACCCCAGCCGTCGAGGCCCGGGATCGGCAGGATGTTGAGGATGAACGTCACGACCTGCAGCAGCGCGAGGAAGGACATCGCGATCACGAGGCCGTGCGCCATCGGGACCAGTGCGACCACCAGACACAGCGCCGCGCCCACCGCGAGGTTGCTCAGCGGCCCGGCCAGCGACACCCACGACGACGTACCCCGTGAGCGCAGCGCGCCACGGTCGATCCAGACCGCGCCGCCCGGCAGCGGGATGCCGCCGATGAACAGGAAGATCAGCGGCAGGATGATCGACAGGACGGGGTCGGTGTACTTCCGGACGTCGAGATTCAGGTAACCCTTGTGGGCGACGCTGTAGTCACCGCCGCGGTAGGCCACCATCGCGTGGCCGAACTCGTGCAGTGACAGTGACGCCACCCAACCGGCGGCGACGAAGATCACGACACCGGCCACGGCCAGTGTGTCGTGATCTCGGATGAGGTACGGATTGACGTGACCGAACGCGGCCATGACACCGCCGACGGCGGTGAGCGCGAGGATGCCGAGGAAGACCGGGCTGGGGCGCACTGCTGACTTCTGCACGTGCTCCAGTCTTCCGTATGCCCGGTGTGAAGTTACCGGCGTGTCCCCTTGCGCGATCGGGCCGGAACGTCCCCCGAACTCGCTACTCCGCTTGACCTGACCGCACTACACGGGTGTAATCACAGTGATGTCATTCGCCGCCGAGAGGGGACGGCGAGTGTCGTTTCACCACCGCCAGCCTGGGGAGTGCTAGGGAGCGAGGAGGCGGACGTGCGGTTGGAAGCCGATGGGAAGGAATGGGGGCACGTCATGAGTTGGGGCGAGATCCCGGAGCAGGCTCTGGGAGATCTCACCGAGCTCATCGATGCCACCGACGAAGAGCAGGATTGGCAGGAACGCGCCCTGTGCGCGCAGACGGACCCGGAGGCGTTCTTCCCCGAGAAGGGCGGTTCCACCCGCGAAGCCAAGCGGATCTGCCTGGGCTGCGAGGTCAAGGACGAGTGCCTTGAGTACGCACTGGCCCACGACGAGCGCTTCGGCATCTGGGGCGGTCTGTCCGAGCGGGAGCGCCGCAAGCTGAAGAAACGTGTCGTTTAGCGCGAATCACCGGTGATGCATTGCGTCACCGGTGATTTCCCGCGCTGGACACGGCGTGGGTTCACCATCGGGTGACGGACCGGGGCCGTAGGGTGGCCGCACCGACTGCCGCCTGATCTGGAGCGTTCGTTGCCCCGCACCGCTGCGCCGCCCGTCCCGCGCACCGCGCCCGTTCTGGCCATTGTGGTCTGTCACGACGGCGAAAACTGGCTGCCGCTGGCGCTTTCCGCGTTGCGCCGCAGCACCGTCCGGCCCCGGCACGTCCTCGCCGTGGACACCGGCTCCACCGACGCGACCCCGCGGCTGCTCGCCGAAGCCGCCGACGATCCCGGGCTCGGTTCTTCCCCCGTGCTCTCCGGGGTCATCACACTGTCGAGTGAAACCGGCTTCGCGGCCGCGGTCGCCGAAGCCGTCGCGCACGCCACCGAACGCTGGGGCGATCCCGGTTCCTGGCTGTGGCTGCTGCACGACGACTGCGCGCCCGAACCCGACTGCCTCGAGCAGCTGCTCCAAACCGCCACGAAGGAACCGTCGGCCACCGTGCTCGGCTCGCTCGGTCTCGATTGGACCGATCCGCGGCTGATCGTCGAAGCCGGCCTGTCCACCGACTCCTCCGGCCACCGCCAGCAGATCGCCACGACCGGCGAAGACCCGGTGGAAGTGCTCGCCGTGCCCAGCGCCGGCTCGCTCGTGCGCCGCGACGCCTGGGACTCCCTCGGCGGCTTCGACCCGGATTTCCCCTTGCTGCGCGAGGATCTCGACTTCGGCTGGCGCGCCAACGCCGACGGCGGCGTGGTCCTGACCGTGCCGCTCGCCCGGGTGCGCCACGCCCGCGCCGTCACCACCGGACGGCGTTCCGCCGACGCGCTCCCCGGCACCCTGCCCGCCGCGAACCGGGCCCACGGGCTGCGCGTGTTCCTGGTGAACTGCTCGCCGTTTTCCTTCTGGCTCGGCATGATCCGGCTCCCGCTGCTGGCGGTGCTGCGCGCGCCGGCCTTCGTCCTGCTGCGCCGGACCGGGGAAGCGCGGGCCGAGTTCGCCGCCGTCGCGTACCTCCTCAGTGGACGCGGCGGATTGCGCGCCGCGCGGGCCCACCGGCGGCGGAATCCGCGGCCGGGCAGCGTTCGCGGGCTCTTCACCGGACGCGGGACCCGGCTGCGCAACGCCGTCCGCGCCGGCGTCGTCGGCCTGGTGCGCCGCGGCGTCGAGAACGACGTCGCGCTCGGGCGGATCCCCGAGACCGTCGAAACCGAGTCGGCGTGGGTGACGCCGGAAGCGCTCGACGCCCGCGAGAACCGCCCGGTCGGTCCGGACGCGTTGCCCGCCGGGGCGTTGCGCGGCGTCAGCTCGCGCGGGTCGGGGCTGCGCCGGCCGGGCACGCTCGTCGCCGTCACACTGCCGGAAACCCCGGCACTCGAAGACACCGCCGAAGACGCCATCGAAGCCGAGGAGCCGGAACCCGAACTCGTCTTCGTCGAGGTGAACCGCCGCCGCGTGCTGGCGGCCACGATCTTCGCGCCGCCGGTCGTCCTGCTCGTCGTGCTGACCGCGCTCGGCCTGGTCGTCAACCGCGCCCGGCTCGGCCTCGACCTCTTCGGTGGCAAGCTGCTCCCGATCGGCGGCCTGGGGGAGCTCTGGACGTCGTACCTGACGCCGTGGCACGCGATCGCGGGCGGCACCGGCGCGCCGGCGTCGGCCACCCTGCCGGTGCTCGGCATCCTCGGCGCGGTGTTCGCGCCGATCGGCGGGCCCGCCGCGCTGGTGGCGGTCCTCCTCATCGGCGACATCCCCCTATCCGCACTGAGCGCGTACGCGGCGACAAGGCGGCTTCGCGTGCGTCGCTGGGTTCGCGCGGTCGTCGCCGCGACGTACGCGCTGCTGCCGGCCGCGACCGCCGGCGTGGCGCAGGGCCGGCTCGACGTCGTCGTGGTGCACCTGGTGCTGCCGCTGGTGGCCGCGGGCATCGCCGGGCTGCTCGTGCACGCGGACACGCGCTGGCTGCACGTCTCCGCGCTGTCGGCGTTCGGGGTGGCGCTGCTCGGCGCGTTTTCGCCGCTGGCGCACGGCCTCGCGCTCGCCGGGCTGCTGATCGGGTTCGTCGTGCTGCCCGCGCCGACCGGGCTGGCGCGGCGGATCGCGTCGGTCGGCATCGTGGTGCTGCTGCCACTGGCGCTGCTGCTGCCGTGGCCGACCGTGCTGTTGAAGCACCCGGAGCTGCTCGTGCAAGGCCTCGGCGGCGCGGCTTCACCGGTTTCCGGCACCGATCTGGCCGGGCTCGACCCGGGCGGGCCGGGCG
>Ga0207678_10000729_pt1 | contig 30064 bp, 25 predicted proteins | sample KBSC63metaG_FD_184319 | JGI IMG/M metagenome (GOLD analysis project Ga0207678, IMG submission 184319) | Corn rhizosphere microbial communities from Kellogg Biological Station, Michigan, USA - KBS C6-3 metaG (SPAdes) (version 2) | ecosystem: Host-associated > Plants > Roots > Rhizosphere > Soil ... | reverse complement strand
TGTCGATGCGCGACTTCTCGACGTTGAGGATCTTGCCGCGCAGCGGGAGCACCGCCTGCGTCGAGCGGTCGCGGCCCTGCTTGGCCGAACCGCCGGCGGAGTCACCCTCGACGATGAAGATCTCGGCGATCTCGGGCTCCTTGACCATGCAGTCGGCCAGCTTGCCCGGCAGGCCCATGCCGCCCATGGCGGACTTGCGCGCGGTGTCGCGCGCCTTGCGGGCCGCGGCGCGGGCGCGTGACGCGTCGACCGCCTTGCGGACGATCCGGTCGGCTTCCTTCGGGTTCTCCTCGAGGAACTCCGTCAGCTTCGCGTAGACAACTGAGGAGACGAAGCCCTCCATCCCGGGGTTGCCGAGCTTGGTCTTCGTCTGGCCCTCGAACTGCGGGTCGGTGAGCTTGACGGAGATGACCGCGGTCAGGCCCTCGCGGATGTCCTCGCCCTCGAGGTTCTTGTCCTTGTCCTTGAGGATGTTCTTGCGCGCGTAGTTGTTGATCGTGCGCGTCAGCGCGGAGCGGAAGCCCGACATGTGCGCGCCGCCCTCGTGCGTGTTGATGTTGTTGGCGAACGAGTGGACGGACTCCTGGTAGGTGCCGTTCCACTGCATTGCGACCTCGACCGCGCCCTCGTCGCTTTCGCCCTCGAAGAAGATGACCTTCTGCTGCAGCGATTCCTTGTTCTCGTTGAGGTAGCGAACGAAGTCCTCGATGCCGCCCTCGTAGTGGAAGGCCGCGGACTTGCCGCTCTCGCCGCGCTCGTCGACGATCGAGATGTGCAGGCCGCGGGTGAGGAACGCGGTCTCGCGCAGGCGCTGCTCGAGCGTGGAGTACTCGAACGTCAGCGTCTCGAAGACCTCGTTGTCCGGGCGGAACTGGATCGTGGTGCCGGTCTCGTCGGTCGGCTCGCCGCGCTGGAGGTCGCCCTGCGGCACGCCGCGCACGTAGGACTGGTGCCAGTAGTAGCCGTCACGCTTGATGGTGACCTCGAGCTCGTCGGAGAGCGCGTTGACGACCGAGACGCCGACGCCGTGCAGACCGCCGGAGACCTTGTAGCCGCCGCCTTCACCGAACTTGCCGCCGGCGTGCAGGACGGTGAGCACGACCTCGAGGGCGGACTTGTCCTCCTTCTCCATCGTCGCGACGGGGATGCCGCGCCCGTTGTCGATGACCGTCACGGAGTCGTCGGGGTGGATCGTCACCGAGACCGTGTCGCAGTAACCGGCCAGCGCCTCGTCCACCGCGTTGTCCACAACCTCGTAGACCAGGTGATGCAATCCGCGCTCGCCGGTCGAGCCGATGTACATTCCGGGGCGCTTGCGGACGGCCTCAAGACCCTCGAGTACCGTGATCGAGCCTGCATCGTAGGACAAACCGAACTCCATCCTGCATGTGAAGCGCGCGGCCCAGCCCCCCACGATGTGGCCTTCCTTGCGCTAATTCATTTTACCTGTACGTACCGACAGCCAGGGTCGTGTTGCCCCACGTGTCGGGTTAGCCATACGTATCGCCCGGGCCCTTGCTGCCGGGGACGCGCCAGCCGCCGCGCTGCCGGGGCGGGGCCGGACCGCGGACTTTGACCCGGCGGACCGATCCGTCGCCCAGCTCGGCGTTGAGCCGCTTGACGAGCACCGCGGCGAGCAACCGGACCTGGGTCGCCCACGCGGTCGAGTCGGCCGTCACGGCCAGCTCGCCGTCGGCGAAGCTGTCCGGCCGGGTGTGCGCGGCCAGGTCCGCGCCGACGATCTCGGCCCACCGGCCGAACACCGAGCCCATCGCCGCCCGCTGCTGCCAGCCTTCGGTGTCGAGCAACCCTCCGATCGCGCTGGCCAGCGGCTGCGGATCGTCCCGGCGGGGGCGTCCGCGACCGGCCGAAGCGCGCCCGCCCGGCGTCGGCGAACCAGTCTGGGAGGGGGCGGATACCCCGGACCGTTCGGGATCATTGGATCCGTCCGGCCGTGCCAGGCCGGCCGGCCGGTCACCGCGGGCTCGCGCGTCCGCCCTGGCTACGGTCAGCGCCTCGACCGCCAGCCGGGGCCGGTCCGGGTCCGCGGCGCTAGCCGTCACCGGCGACCACGCCCGCGCGGACCGTGAACCGCGCGCCGGCCAGCACCGCGGGGATGTCGGCGGGCACCGCGGCGGTGATCAGGACCTGCTCGGCCCCGGCCACCAGCCCGGCCAGCCGGTCCCTGCGGCCGGTGTCGAGCTCGGCGAACACGTCGTCGAGGATCAGCACCGGGTCCTCGCGGCCCTCCCGGAGGAGCGCGAAGCTGGCCAGCCGCAGCGCGAGCGCGAGCGACCAGGATTCACCGTGGCTGGCGTACCCGCGGGCGGGCAGGCCGCCGACAGCCAGCTCCAGCTCGTCCCGGTGCGGGCCGACCAGGCAGACGCCCCGGTCGAGCTCGCTGGCCCGGACCCCGGACAGCGCCTTAAGCAGCGCCGTCTCCAGTGCACCAATCTCGTCGAACTCATCACTATTTTCCAACGCTGAGCTGCGGTAATTCATTCCCGACGCCTCGCCCGGCGGACCGCCGGAGACCGCCTCGTAAGCCGCGGTGAGGTGCGGCCGCAGCGCGGCGACCAGGCGCATCCGACCGGCCAGCAGCGGCGCGCCGGCCCGGGCCAGCTGCGCGTCCCAGGCGTCCAGGGTCGAGGTCATCGCCTCGCGGGCCGCACCGCGCAGGTTTCCCTTGGACCCGGCCGACTTGAGCAGCGCGGTGCGCTGCTTGAGCACCCGCTCGTAGTCGGCGCGGACGCCGGCGTAACGCGGCGCGGTGGCGGTCAGCAGCTCGTCGAGGAACCGCCGCCGCTCGCCGGGATCGCCCTTGACCAGGGCCAGGTCCTCGGGCGCGAACAGCACCGTGCGCAGCGCGCCCAGGACGTCCCGCGGCCGCGGCATCGGCGCCCGGTTCAGCCTGACCCGGTTGGCCCGGCCGGGGTTGAGCTCGATCTCGATCAGCGTGCTGCCCTGCGCCCCGGTCACCGCGGCGCGCAGCACGGCCCTCTCAGCGCCGCGCCGGACCAGCGGCGCGTCCGTGGCCACCCGGTGGCTGCCCAGCGTGGCCAGGTAGCCGATCGCCTCGACCAGGTTGGTCTTGCCTTCCCCGTTCGGGCCGCTGAACGTGGTCACGCCCGGCCCGAGCTCGAGGCTGAGCTCGGGATAGGACCTGAAGTCGGTCAGCGCGAGCCGGGTGAGGTGCACACCCCGAGCGTACGACCCTTCAGCCTGCGGAACGGATGGGCATGAGCACGTAGCGGTAGTCGGGGTCGCCCTCGCTCTTGCCGGTGACGACGGCGGGCTTGGTGGGCGAGGTGAACGAGATCCGGGCCATGTCCGAGTCGATCGCGCCGATGCCGTCCAGCAGGTACTGCGGGTTGAAGGCGATCTGCAGGTCCTCGCCGTCGAACGCCGCCTCGAGGACCTCCACCGCCTGCGCGTCCTCCGAGGCGCCGGCCTCGAGCACCAGCTGCCCGGCGCTGAACGCCAGGCGCACCGGGGTGTTGCGCTCGGCTACCAGCGCCACCCGCTTGACCGCTTCGGCGAACGGGGCGGCGGGGAGCTCGGCGGTCGCGCTGAACTCGCTCGGCAGCAGCGACTGGTACTTGGGGTACTCACCGGACAGCAGCCGGGTCGTGGTCTGCCGGCCGGCCCCGGCGAACCCGATCAGGCTGTCGCCGCCGAGCGAGATCGACACCTCCGCACCGGAGGTCAGGGCCCGGGCCGTGTCACCGAGCACGCGCGCGGGAACCAGCACGGCGGTGTTGAGGTCCGGCTGCGTCGGGTTCCAGCGCAGCTCGCGGACTGCCAGCCGGTACCGGTCGGTGGCCACCAGGGTGAGCCTGTCGCCGGCGATCTCGATCCTGATGCCGGTCAGCGCGGGCAGCGTGTCGTCCCGGCCGGCCGCGATGGCCACCTGGGCGATGGCCGAGGCCAGCGCGTCGCTGCCCACCGAACCGGTGAGCGGCGGCATGTCGGGCAGCGTCGGGTATTCCTCCTCCGGCAGCAGGACCAGGGTGAAGGTGGCGCTGCCGCACTTCAGGGTGGCGCGGGTTCCGTCGGTGGCCAGGTCGACCGGCTTGGCGGGCAGCGACCGCACGATCTCGGCCAGCAGCCGGCCTGACACCAGCACCGCGCCTTCCTCGTCGGTGATCACCGGCACGGTGGCCTGCGCGGAGACCTCGTAGTCGAACGTGGAGAGGGTGAGTTCGGCCCCCGCGTGCAGGCGCATCCCGGCTAGCACGGGGGCGGTCGGACGGGCCGGCAGGGCACGCGCGGTCCAGGCCACAGCCTCGGCCAGATGATCGCGCTCAACCTGAAGCTTCACGGGAACTGCCTCCTGGTATGGGTCCGTGGAGAATACAGGGTGTCGGTGCATGGGGAAGCGGGTATGGCCGTGGTGGCTGTCGGCTTCCCGGGTCTCCTCGTCTCAGTGCACACAGGGCCTACTTGGTGTTGTTCTTTTCTTATTGAGAGAACCGTCATAGTCATAGGTACGGTGGATTCTGGGGAGAACCCCTCTTCCCGCAGGTCAGCGGTCATTTTCTGCGCACAGGGCATGTGCCTGGCCAGGGGACGGAGGGACCTGCCCTGTGGCCGCCGGATAGTGCCGAACGGGCTTGCCACTAGTTGTCCCCCGGTTATCCGAAACTCTTCCACAATGTTGTCCACAAACTGTGCGCATAGGAAGCGATCGCCGCGTCAGCTCGTTCGCGCCTGCTGCTTGATGCGGTTGGTTAGCTCGGTGACCTGCGTATAGATCGACCGGCGCTCCGCCATCAGGGAGCGGATCTTCCGGTCGGCGTTGATGACGGTGGTGTGGTCGCGGCCGCCGAACTGCTGGCCGATCTTGGGCAGCGACAGGTCGGTGAGCTCGCGGCACAGGTACATGGCGATGTGCCGGGCCGTGACCAGGACCCGCGACCTGGACGTCCCGCACAGGTCGTCGATGGAAAGCCCGAAGTAGGACGCGGTCTGGCCCATGATCGTCGCCGCGGTGATCTGGGGCCCCTGGGCCTCGGGGATGAGGTCCTTGAGCACGATCTCGGCCAGCTGGAGATCGACCGACTGGCGGTTCAGGCTGGCGAAGGCCGTCACCCGGATCAGCGCGCCCTCCAGCTCCCTGATGTTGGTGGAGATCCGGCTGGCGATGTACTCCAATACCTCGGGTGGCGCGTTCAGGCCCTCCTGGATGGCCTTGCGGCGCAGGATCGCGATGCGGGTCTCCAGCTCGGGCGGCTGGACGTCGGTCAGCAGCCCCCACTCGAACCGGCTGCGCAGCCGGTCCTCCAGCGTGACCAGCCGCTTGGGGGCACGGTCGCTGGAGATGACGATCTGCTTGCTGGCGTTGTGCAGGGTGTTGAAGGTGTGGAAGAACTCTTCCTGCGTGCCTTCCTTGTTCTCCAGGAACTGGATGTCGTCGACCAGCAGCACGTCGACGTCGCGGTAGCGGCGGCGGAAGCCGTCCTGCTTGCCGTCCCTGATCATGTTGATGAAGTCGTTGGTGAACTCCTCCGAGCTGACGTACCTGACCTTCAGGCCGGAGTACAAGGTCTGCGCGTAATGCCCGATCGCGTGCAGCAGGTGGGTCTTGCCTAGCCCGGAGTCGCCGTAGACGAACAGCGGGTTGTACGCCTTGGCCGGCGCCTCGGCGACCGCGACCGCGGCCGCGTGCGCGAACCGGTTGCTCGAGCCGATGACGAACGTCTCGAACGTGTACTTGGAGTTCAGCCGGGTGCCGCCGAGCCTGGCGGCAGGCTGGATCCCGCCCGGCCCCCCGGGACGGCCCTGATCCTGGCGGGCGTGCTCGCCGGCGTTGTGCATCCCGCCGTCGTGCGCCGGGTGCGCGTGCGGCGCCGCGGGCCGCGGGCCGAGGTCGCCCTCGGCGACCTGAGGTCCGGCCAGTCCCTGCCGCCCCACCTCATGCAGGCCCACTCCCTGCAAGTGCGGCGCTGGCGGCTCCGGCGTTCCCGGGCCGAGATCCTGGCCCGGCCCGGATCCGGGCATCGCGGCCTGCGGCGCCGGGTCGACGGTGACGGCCAGCTGGATATCGCGGCCGAGCTGCTGGGACAGGGCCTGGGTGACCAGCGCGCGCAGCCGGGTCTCCAGCTGTTCCTTGACGAACTCGTTCGGCGTCGCGATGAGGGCGGTGTTCTCCACCAGGCCGAGCGGCCGGGTGAGTTTCAGCCAGGCCCGCTGGTGCGGCTGGATCTGCAGGTCGGCCAGCCCGTCGAGGGATCGTGCCCATACTTCTGCCAGGTCCGAATTTGCCACCTGTGCGCTCCCCTCGCATCCCCACGTCGCGAGCCGCGCTCACGATCCACAAAGCAATCCACATGTTGTGCACGTGGCATCCCCGCTGCATACCGTGACTGCGGCCGCATGGGGATAGTAACTATCCACAGCCTAAGTCGCCACAGCGGGGCACGCTGGCAAACGGCGGGGTTCCAGATGGTAGCCTGTGGTGAATCCGAGAACCGCACGCCGCCTTCGAGCGTGCCCGCGACATGATCCCTACCTGGAGCTCCAGTGAGTAAGCGCACGTTCCAGCCGAACAATCGGCGCCGCGCGAAGACGCATGGTTTCCGGCTGCGCATGCGCACCCGCGCCGGGCGCGCCATCCTCGCCGCCCGCAGGCGCAAGGGCCGCGACCAGCTGAGCGCCTGATCCTGCCGCCCCAGTCCCGGATGCGCCGCAGCGCGGAGTTCACGCTGGCCGTGCGCACCGGGACCCGCGCGGGCCGGCCCCTGGTCGTAGGTCACCTGCTGGTCCGCGAGGACGTTCGGCACCGGCAGGAGCCGGCCAGGGTAGGATTTGTGGTGAGCCGGGCGGTTGGCCCGGCGGTCACCAGGAACCGCGTCAAGCGGCGGCTTCGCGCGCTTATGCGCGGGTACCTTCAGTCGCTGCCTGACGGTAGCCTTCTTGTGGTGCGCGCGAACGCCGCGGCCGCGCACGCAAGCCATCCGGATCTCGCCGCAGATCTGGATTCGGTGATCAGCAGGTTGCTGCGGCGGCAGGTTGGGACGCGCGTCGGTAATGCCAGCAATAGACACTGATCAGGGTTCGGTCCGCACCACGCCAGGTAAAGGCACGGTGCCGGCCCGCCTGCTGATGCTCCCCATCGCGGGATACCGGCGGTTCATCAGCCCGCTGCTCGGGCCGCGTTGCCGGTTCGCGCCGTCCTGCAGCGAATACGCCCTTGCCGCCCTGTCCGAACACGGCGCGGCCCGTGGGCTCTGGCTCGCGGTGGCGCGTATCGCCCGGTGCCATCCCTTCCATCCCGGCGGCTACGATCCCGTGCCGGCCAGGAAACCCAAGGTCGCGAGGAGCTAGCAGGTGGCTATCCTTAACCCGCTGAACGACTTGGTGGCCTGGGTCATCATGCGGTTGCACGCCGGGCTCGGCGCGCTCTTCGGCCCGGACTCCGGATGGGCTTGGGGCCTGTCCATCGTGTTCCTGGTCATGATTATCCGGCTGTGCCTGGTCCCGCTGTTCGTTAAGCAGGTAAACGCCCAGCGGAAGATGGCCCAGCACGCCCCGCAGCTGCAGGAACTGCGCAAGAAGTACAAGAACGACAAGCAGCGTCTCAACGAAGAGACGATGAAGTACTACAAGGAAAACGGGGTCAACCCGCTGGCGGGCTGCCTGCCGATGATCCCGCAGCTGATCATTTTCTTCTCGCTGTTCAGCGTGCTGCGCTTCATCGCCGACTGGAAGCCAGGTCACCCGCTCCAGTACGGGTTTACCGAGTCGGTGGTGGAGAGCGCCCAGAAAACGACCATCTTCGGCGTTCACCTTTACGACAAGCTGTTGTTCCGGACCGCCGGCTCGCCCCCCCTGTCCACGCACGTGATCATCGTGATCGTGCTCACCGTGGCGCTGAGCGCGACGACGACGTTCATGACCGTCCGGCAGACCGCCAAGCGTGGTCTCATGCAGACCAGCGTGGACCCGAGCAACCCGATGGCCCAGTCGCAGAAGTTCATGCAGTACATCGTGCCGTTCTTCTCGCTGACCGGGCTGTACTGGCAGTACGGCCTGGTGCTCTACTGGGTGACGACCAACCTGTGGACGCTGGGCCAGCAGTACATCATGTTCAGGAACTGGGACCCCCAGCCGGTCGGCGCCGCGGGCGCGGTAGCCGGCGCGACCACCGGTGGCGCGGCGAAGACGACGCAGAACCCGGCCCGGCCCGGCGCGTCGGGGACCGGCTCATCGCGGCCGGCCTCGGCCCGCCCGGCCTCGGCCCGCCCGGCTCCGGGTGCTAAGACCGCAGCGGGTGCCAAGACGGCGGCCGGGGGTGCCAAGACGGCGGCCAGCGGCTCGCGTAACGGCACGGCGAGCGGTCGGCAGACGGCCGCGTCGGGGTCGGCTTCGGCCCGGGCCAAGGGCACTACCGCATCGGGTTCCGGCTCGACCGGGAACGCGCGGACCGGCACGGCGCGGACCGGGACGGCGTCCCGCCCGGCGACGAGCGCTTCCCCCCCGGCCAGCGGGCAGAACGGCACGGGAATGCGCGGGCTGCTGCGACTAGGCCGGGCGAAAGCCGAACCCGAGCCCCAGGACGACGTGCCCGCCGCTAAGGTGGTGCGGCAGCAACCGGTGCGGCAGGCGAAAAGCAAGCGGTCGGGCAAGCGGTGACGGGAACGCAGATCACGGTGAGCGTTATGCGAGACCGACTGTGAGTGCAGCGGGTCTCTTCGTGCCTGCGCGAGCAGTCGGCCCCATGCAGGTCGCACGGACAGCAACCTCAGCGGGTTCCTGCGTAACGCGAACTTTTGCAGAGACACAGTGGGAGGTCCGGTCGTGAGCCAGCAGGACGTGGAGGTCACCGACGCGGAGGAAGTCCTCGACGGAGCCGACGACGGCGAAGCCCTCGACGGAGCCGAAGACGGCCAGGACGCCGACGCCGGTACCCAGCTGAGCGACCTCGAGCTTGAGGGCGACATCGCCGCGGACTACGTGGAAGGCCTGCTAGACATCGCGGACCTCGACGGCGATATCGACATGGATGTCGAGGGCGACCGGGCGATCGTATCGGTCGTCGGAGCAACGCTGGACGAGCTGGTCGGTGACGACGGTGCGGTCCTGGAAGCGCTCCAGGAGCTGACCAGGCTCGCCGTGCACCGGCAAACCGGTAACCGGGCCCGGCTGATGCTCGACATCGGCGGCTACCGCGCCCGCCGTCGCGCCGAGCTGGCCGACTACGGCCAGAGCGTGGCCGAGGAGGTCGCGCGCACCGGCGAGCCGAAGACCCTGGCCGCCATGACGCCGTTCGAGCGGAAGATCGTGCACGACGCGGTGGCCGCGGCCGGCCAGCGCAGTGAGTCGGAGGGCGAGGAGCCGAACCGGCGAGTGGTGGTCTACCCGGCGCAGTGACGCCCGGATGGTAAATAGTCACGATTTCGATAACCAGGATCGTGCTGGCATGGCTGTCGATACTGATTTCGCTGAGGATGATGACGCGGCGGAGCTGCCGCCCGGTGCCTCGTCGCCTGGTGCCGTGCTGCCTGGTGCGCCGGCGCCGCCTCCGGGCGCCGCCGCGGTGTTCGGGCCTGCCCTGGACGAGGCCCGTGCCTATGCCGGCATGCTGGCTACCCGCGGGGTCGAATGGGGCCTGATCGGGCCGCACGAGGTGCCCCGGCTGTGGGACCGGCACCTGCTGAACTGTGCCGTGGTAGCGGATCTCATCGGCAGCCGGTACCGGACCCTGGTGGACATCGGTTCCGGCGCGGGCCTGCCCGGCATCGTGCTGGCCATGATGCGGCCGGAACTAGCCGTCACCCTGCTCGAGCCGATGGAGCGGCGCTGCCGGTTCCTATCCGGATGCGTGGCGGAGCTCGGCCTGGCCAACGCGAGGGTACTGCGCGGACGCGCCGAGGATGCCACCCTGCGGGCCGACGTGGCCACGGCGCGGGCGGTGGCACCGCTGGACCGGCTGGCCGAATTGGCGGTGCGCGTGGTCCGGCCGGGTGGCCTGGTGCTCGCGATCAAGGGACAGACAGCCGACGCCGAACTGAGAAAGGCCCGCCCGGTGCTGCGGCGGATTGGTGCTCGCGGCGCCAAGGTTGTGCGGGCGGGGCAAGGTAAGGTCGATCCTGCGACTACCGTCGTGCGGTTCTTCGCTACATGAGGCAGGGCATTAGGTGGCGCTCAGCTATTACCCGCCGGGCACGGCCAATCCATCGGCGGCAGCCCGGAGCGCGGCCCCTGGAGCCGGCCTCGGCTGGCCGGATGGGGCGCTGACCTCCCGGGCGCACAGCGCCGTGCCGGCCAGCGCGGCCAAGATCGGCGGCCTGGGCTGGCCAGGGAATCCAGGATCGGTCACGTCGGTGCCCACTACGTCAGGGCCCACCATGTCAGAGCAGAGTGCGGGTCAGGGATCGAGAGGCGTTCAGGTGAACGAGGCAAGGTCTGAAGCCGATGGTGGCGAGGTTCGCGGGACCGTCGGGTCCGGGGCCGGCGCCCAGCGCCCGGACCAGGCGGCAACGGCGGTTTCACGTAAAACCGGCACCGTGGTCATCCCCGTTGTCCCGCCGGATCCGGCTGACACTCCGATCGCCCGGGCCGCGGAGGCGGCCGTCGGAGTACGTGGCGGCCGCCAGCCCTGGCCGCGACCCCCGCGTTGCCGGATCATGACCATCGCCAACCAGAAGGGCGGCGTCGGCAAGACCACCACCGCGGTGAACCTGGCCGCCAGCCTGGCCCAGCACGGCTCGCGTGTCCTCGTGGTCGACCTCGACCCACAGGGGAACGCGTCGACCGCACTGGACGTGGCGCACCACATCGGTGCCCCTTCCGTGTACGACGTTCTGGTCGATGACCGGCCGCTGGCCGAGGTGGTCAGGCCGGCCGGGGAGATGACCGGCCTGTACTGCGCACCCGCCACCATCGACCTGGCCGGCGCGGAGATCGAACTGGTCCCGGTGGTGGCCAGGGAACTACGGCTGGCCCGGGCGCTGAAGGCGTACGACATGTCGAACCTGGACTACGTCCTGGTCGACTGCCCTCCGTCGCTCGGCCTGCTGACCTTGAACGCGCTGGTGGCCGCCGAGGAGGTGCTGTTGCCGATCCAGTGCGAGTACTACGCTCTCGAGGGTGTCCAGCAGTTGCTGAACACGGCCGAACTGGTGCGGGTCAACTTCAACCCGGGACTGCACGTCTCCACCGTGCTGCTGACGATGTACGACGGCCGCACCCGGCTCGCCTCCGATGTGGCCGACGACGTGCGCGCGCACTTCGGCGCCTCGGTACTGAGCACTATCATCCCGAGGAGCGTCCGGGTGTCCGAGGCACCGAGCCGCGGCCAGTCGGTGATCAGCTACGACCCGGCCTCGAGCGGCGCGATCGCGTACACCGAAGCAGCGCACGAGCTGGCGCTGCAGTCGGTGGGCGCACGCTAGGGCGGCTTGGAACGGCACGGCGAGACCGGGGAGAAGGCAGTGGCTCAGCAAAGGCGCGGACTAGGCCGGGGACTCGGCGCGCTCATCCAGGATTCGCCGCGCGCAGCCGACAGTGATGCCGCTCGCGGACCGGACTCCGCCGCGCAGCCGGCCAGATCCGCCGATTCGGCCGACGTGCCGGTAGAGGTCCTGGGCGCTCACTACCGGGAGATCGAGGTCTCGGCGATCACGCCGAACCCCCGGCAGCCACGCCGCACCTTCGACGAAGACGCTCTCGACGAACTCGCGGAGTCGATCCGCGAAGTCGGCCTGCTGCAGCCGGTGGTCGTCCGCACGGCCGGGCCCGGCCGGTATGAGCTCATCATGGGCGAGCGGCGGTGGCGGGCCAGCCAGCGCGCCGGGCTGACTGAGATCGGCGCGATCGTCAAGCAGACCCAGGACAACGAGCTCCTCCGGGACGCCCTGATCGAGAACCTGCACCGCCAGCAACTCGATCCGCTCGAAGAGGCCGCCGCGTACCAGCAGCTCCTTGACGATTTCGGTGCCACCCACGAAGAACTGGCGCGCAAGATAGGCCGCTCCCGACCGCACATCAGCAACACCCTGCGGTTGCTGAACCTGCCGCCAGTCGTCCAGAAGCGGGTGGCGGCGGGCGTGCTCAGCGCCGGCCACGCCCGGGCCCTGCTCAGCCTGGATAGCCCCGAAGCGCAGGAGCGCCTGGCCAGTCGCATCGTGGCCGAAGGCCTGTCGGTCCGCGCCGTCGAGGAGATCGTCGCCGTCGGCTCCGACGATTCGCCGCCGCGTCGCGCGGTCCGCACCGGCGTCAAGTCGCCGACCGCACCCGGCCTCCGTCACCTGGCCGACCGCCTCTCCGATCTGTTCGAGACCCGGGTCAAGGTGGAACTGGGGCAGCGCAAGGGGAAGATCGTCGTCGAATTCGCCTCGATCGATGACCTGGAGCGGATCGTCAAGGTCATGAACCCGGCCGCGTCCGAGCAGGAGCCCGCCGAGTAGCAGGCAGCGCGCGACCACCAGCGTCTGACCAGGCATGTCTTGGAGTGCCGGACGATCCTTGACCTAGGAGGGCCAGGCCTCGCGGAGCTGCGTGAACAGATCAGCAAACGGATCAGGTGAAGGGGCGGGCTTACCGGGCGAGGGAGAGGGCGCGCCGGGTGCAGGCGCTGCGGGAGACGTGCCCCGGGAACCTGACGGCCCGGCCGGCTCACCGGGTGCCGCGGGCTCGGCCACTGCCTGCGGGTAACGCGCCTTCATCAGCTGGAACCGGTCGAAGCTATGACGGTCGAGATCAGGCGAGAGCCATAGGTCGAGGAGCGGCACGAGCTCGTCGCGAAGGTAAGGGCCACGAGCCATCCACTGAAGGTAGTCTCGCCCGCCGTGGTGATACGGGCCATACAGGCGTCCACCGGGGAAGGTCCGCTCCAGCCACCGGAAGATCGCCTCGTGCCGGACATGCATCCGCAGCGTCACCTGAGCCTGGCGGCCGTCGCCGCCGAAGTGGCCTTCTCCGACCAGAAGCCCGACGAGGAACCCGACGTCGAACTGCGTTGGCATGGCCACCCCCGTTGTTTCACCGTCATGTTACACGGGAAACATCGGCGGGATCTGGCTACGAGGCGGCCGCCGATCGAATGTCGGCGAGAAAGGCGTCCACGTCGGCCTCAGTGGTGTCGAAGGCCGTCATCCAGCGGACCACGTTGTCCCCCTCATCCCAGACGTGGAACGTCCAGTTCTCCTGGAGAGCCGCTATGTGGCGGGGGTGGAGCCGGGCGAAGACGGCGTTGGCCTGGACGGGATGGACGATCTCGATGCCGTCGACGGTGGCCGCGCCTTCGGCGAGAAGCCGGGCCATGGCGTTGGCGTGAGAGGCGTTGATGCGCCACAGGTCGTCGCGAAGGAGCGCGTTGAACTGGGCGGCCACGAAGCGCAGCTTGGAGCTGAGCTGGAGCAGTTGCTTACGCAGGTACGGCGCGTCAGCGGACAGGGTCGGCCGCATCACGATCAGGGCCTCGGCACCCATCGCGCCGTTCTTGGTGCCGCCGAAGCTGAGCGCATCCGCGCATTCGGCCAGTTCCGCCAGCGAGCAGTCCAGCGAGGCGGCCGCGTTGGCCAGCCGGGCCCCGTCCAGGTACAGGCGGAGGTCGCTGGCGTGGCAGAAGTCGGCGATCTTCCGCATCTCGGCGAGCGTGTAGCAGGTGCCGAGTTCGGTCGACTGGGTGAGCGCGACCACCCCCGGCTGAGAGCGGTGATCGTCGCCGCGTCCAGACAGCTTCTCCGCGATGAGGTCCGGGGTGATCTTTCCGTCCGCCGTCGGCACGGTGAGGAGCTTGGTGCCGACCAGTTGCTCCGGGGCGCCGCACTCGTCGGTGTTAATGTGCGCCGACTCGGCGCAGATGACCGCCTCGTGCCGGCGCAGCAGCAGGCTCAGCCCGAGGACGTTGGCGCCGCTGCCGTTCAGCACCAGGAAGGCATCGTCGGCGCCGAAGGCCTCGCGCAGCCCGGCGGTGGCTTCCCCGGTCCACACGTCGGCGCCGTAGGCAACCGCGTCGCCCGGGTTCGCGTCCGCGATCGCGCGCAAGACCGCCGGATGAACGCCCGCATGGTTGTCGCTGCCGAAGCTCTTGGGAAATGTCATGCCCACGAGCCTAAGACCCCGGGTGTCAGGCTCGGACGGCAGCCGGTCCTCCGGCACGATCGCCCGCCGAGCCGCGTCAGCTTTGTGTCCGAATCAGGTACAGGGTCCACGCGCGAGTTTCTCGCGAGGCGCGTGCTCGCTCGTCGGCCCGGCGGCGTAACGCCATGAACCCCGGTTCCAGTGCGTCCTGACGCCGTGGATGTGCGGTTCCATGGCGTTCTGTCGGGCACTGCCGCCCAGGCCCCGCCGTGTCAGCCGGTAAAGGGGCCACGAACCCCGTACCAACCCGTCGTCGACAGTGACCAATGGTGCCTGTGAGGTGTGAGGACTGTCCTGCGGTCGGTCGGCGTCAGGCGCCCCGGGCGGCCGCCTGCTCGAGTAGGCGGACGCAGGTGCGGCCGAACGGATGACCCGATGCCTCGAGCGCCAGCGGCAGCGTGCTCGTCTCGGTCATCCCGGGGGCGACGTTGACCTCCAGGAACCACGGCGTGCCGTCGGCGTCCACGATGAGGTCGGTCCTGGACAGGTCGCGCAGGCCGAGCACGGTGTGCGCGGCGATAGCGATCCTCGCCACGTCGTCCGCGACCGTGGCGGGCAGCCGGGCCGGAACGTAGAACTCGGTCTTGCCCGCCGTGTACCGGGCCGCGTAGTCGTATTCGCCTTCGCCGGGGACGATCTCCACCGCGGGCAGCGCCTGCGGACCCTGGCCGAGGTCGATCACGCCCACCGCCACCTCGGTACCGGAGATGAACCGCTCGATCAGCGCGGTGTCGCCGTAGGCAAAGCAGCTCAGCACCGCGGCCGGCAGGTCCGCGGCGGTGCGGACCGCCCCGGCGCCCAGGGCTGAGCCGCCGCGGGACGGCTTGACGTACAGCGGCAGCCCGAGCCTGGCCACGATGAGGTCGATGACCGCGGTCGCGCCGAGGTCATGGAAGGTTTCCCGTGGCAGGGTCACCGACGGCGGCGTGGCCAGTCCTGCGGCCGTGGTCAGGGCCTTGGCCGTCGGCTTGTCGAAGGCCATCTGGCAGGCGCTGGCCACCGAGCCTACGTACGGCACGCCGAGCAGCCCGAGTACCTCCCTGATCGCGCCGTCCTCGCCGCAGACCCCGTGGATGGCCGGGAACACGGCGCTGGGCGGGTCGGCGCGCAGCATCGACAGCAGCGCCGCGTCGGCGTCCGCGACGACCGCGTGAATACCGGCCTCGGCCAGGACGTCACGCACCCGGTCCCCGGACCGGAGCGAAACCTCCCGCTCGGGGGACAAACCGCCGGCCAGGACGACAATGCGCTCAAGATCGCTCATGATTTTGAAAAACTGCCTTAACTAGGAGGCCGACATGGGTCCGAAGTCGTCCCGCAGCTGCATCTCGGTCTCGATCACCGCGGCGAGCCTGCGGATGCCCTCGCCAATGCGGTCCGGGTCGGGAAGCGAATAGCAGAGCCGGGCGTACTGGCCGCCAGAACCGTCCGCGTAGAAGCCCGTGCCGGGCACGTACGCGACCCGGGACGAGATCGCCCGCGGCAGCATGGCCTTGGAGTTGATGCCGTCCGGCAGCCTGAGCCAGACGTAGAACCCGCCGGCCGGGCGGGTCCAGTGGCACTCGGACGGCACCATCCCGGCCAGCGCGCGCAGCGTCGCGTCCCTGCGCTCCCGGTAGAGCTCGCGGAAGTCCTTGACTTGCTCGTGCCAGGGCTGGGTATTCAGGTACTCGCGCACGGTCAGCTGCGAGAAGCTGGAGTGGCAGAGCACGGCTGACTCGGCGGCCAGGATCAGCTTCTCCCTGATGGCCGTCGGTGCGACGGCCCAGCCGACCCGGACGCCCGCGGCGAAGGTCTTGGAGAACGTGCCCAGGTACACCACCCCGTCGGCGTCGTCGGCCCGCAGCGCGCGCATCGGCTCACCGTCGAAACCGAGCAGGCCGTACGGGTTGTCCTCGACGACCAGCAGGCCCGCCCGGTGGCAGATGTCCAGGATGCGATGCCGCCGCCCGGCGGCCAGGGTGACCCCGGCGGGGTTGTGGTAGTTCGGCACGGTGTAGAGGAACTTGGCCCGGCGTCCCGCCGCGGTGGTGCGCCGGATGGCTTCCTCGAGGGCTTCCGGGATCAGCCCGTCGTCGTCCATGGCCACGTGCACCACGTCGGCCTGGTAGGACGCGAAGGCGCCCAGCGCGCCCACGTAGGACGGAGCCTCGACCAGCACCACGTCGCCGGGATCGATGAAGATCCTGGCCATCAGGTCCAGGGCCTGCTGCGAGCCGACGGTGACCACGACCTCGTCGGGGTGGGCGCGGATTTCCTCCAGCGCCATGACATCGCAAATGCGCTCCCGCAGGCCCGCGTCGCCCTGGGCGGTGCAGTACTGCAGCGCGGTCGCGCCCTGTCCGGCGATCAGCTGGCCGATCATGTCGCCGACGACGTCGAGCGGAAGCGCGGCCACGTACGGCGAGCCGCCGGCCAGCGACACGATCTCGGGCCGGGCGGCGACGGCGAACAGCGCCCTGATTTCCGAAGCCACCATGCCGACCGCCCGCTCGGCGTACTGGCCGACGTAACGGTCGATTCGTTGCGGCTGCGATATCGGCTGCTGTTCTGGTGTCACGGCCTCTCCCTGTCTTCTCGGGGGGACGATCCCCCCAGACCCCCCCTGCTCTTGGGGGGCTAGCCCGCCCCCCAAACCCCCCGGCGGGGGCTGAAAGGCCCCCAAAGCCCAGGCTAGGGTCAACCCCTGGGACCCATGGGGCGCACGGGGGGTTCTCGGCCCGGGTATCATGCCAGGATACGGGGTATCTCCCGGGAACGCTTGTGGATTCTGCCGGGGAAGCCGGGGAACAGGATGTCACGTCGTATCGTCAACATTACGCTGGATAATCTCGGCGACCTGCCGCTGAAGTGCCGTAAATGTGTTTTCTGGGAACTTGACCCGGTTAGCCGGGAGCGGGCCGAGGAAAGCGGGGACCTGGAACTCGAGAAGGAGTCCTGGGTTTCTTCCGTGCTGCTCGAGTGGGGCAGTTGCGGCAAGATCGCTTATGTCGATGGCGTGCCCGCTGGGTACATGCTGTTCGCGCCGCCGCAGTACGTCCCCCGCTCGATTGCCTTTCCGACTAGCCCGGTGAGCGCGGACGCGGTCCTTTTCATGACCGCGCACCTGCTCAGCGAATTCGCCGGCGGCGGCATCGGCCGGATGCTCATCCAGGCCATGGCCAAGGACCTCACCCGGCGCGGGGTGCGCGCCATCGAGGCCTTCGGCGACCGGCGCTGGGAGTCCCCGGCCTGCGTGCTCCCGGTGGATTACCTGCTCGCGGTGGGGTTCAAGACGGTGCGTCCGCACCACCACTACCCGCGGCTCCGGATGGAACTCAGGACCGTGCTGAGCTGGCGGGAGGATGTCGAGGTGGCGCTGGAGCGGCTGCTCGGGTCCATGACGCCGTCGACCCCCCAGGGTGCGCTACGGCCGGTATGACCGGCGCCGCGCAGGACCCTGAGGGGCCGTAAATCCGTTCGGGTGCGAACAGGATTAAATATATTCGGCCAGCTCGCGCAGGATAGCCGACTTCGGCTTGGCCCCCACGATCTGCTTGACGACCTGCCCGCCGGAGAACACGTTCATGGTCGGAATGGCCATGATGCCGTAACGCTGCGATACCGCGGGATTCTCGTCGATGTTGAGCTTTACGACGGCGATCTTGTCCGCGTACTCGGTGGCGATCTCCTCGAGCACCGGGCTGACCATGCGGCACGGGCCACACCATTCGGCCCAGTAATCCACGATGACCGGCTTGTCGTTCTTCAGGACCTCCGTCTCGAAGGTCTCGTCCGTCACGACCTTGGTCGCGCCCACTTGCGATCACACCCCTTTGACTTGCGATTAATAATTTCTGCCCAGCTTGCGCTGTGTCTTGCCCGACGCTCACGGTCAGGTTTCCTTGCTGGCCAGCCAGCGCTCAGCGTCGAGCGCGGCCGCGCAGCCGGTGCCGGCGGCGGTGACGGCCTGCCGGTAGGTGCGGTCGACGACGTCGCCAGCCGCGAAGACGCCCTCGATGGCGGTGCGCGTCGACGGCTGGTCGACCAGCAGGTAGCCGTCGGGGTCGGTGGCGAGCTGCCCGGCGAACAGATCCGAGCGCGGGTCGTGGCCAATGGCCACGAAGACACCGGTCACCGGCAGCACCTGCTCGGTGCCGTCCTTGGTGCTCCTCAGCCGCAGGCCGGTGACCTTCTCCGTTCCGAGGACCTCGACCACTTCGCTGTCCCACACGAACGTGATCTTCGGGTTGGCGAACGCCCGCTCCTGCATGATCTTCGAGGCGCGGAGCGTGTCGCGCCGGTGGATCACCGTCACCGACTTGCCGAACCTGGTGAGGAACATCGCCTCTTCCATGGCCGAGTCGCCGCCGCCGATGACCGCGATGTCGTGGCCGCGGAAAAAGAACCCGTCACAGGTCGCGCACCAGGAGACCCCGTGGCCGCCCAGCTGCTTCTCGCCCGGCACGCCGAGTTCCTTGTACCGCGAACCGGTGGCGATGATCACGGCCTTGGCCAGGTAGGTGTCGCTCTCGGTCTTGACCACCTTGGGGTCCGCGGTCAGGTCGACCGCGATGACGTCATCCGACAGCAGCTCGGCGCCGAACCGCTCGGCCTGCTTGCGCATCGAGTCCATCAGCTCGGGACCCATGATGGCGTCCGGGAAGCCCGGGAAGTTCTCCACGTCAGTGGTCTGCATGAGCGCGCCGCCGGCCGTGACCGAGCCCTCGAAGACCAAGGGCTTCAGCTCGGCGCGAGCCGCGTAAAGTGCCGCCGTATAACCGGACGGGCCGGACCCGATGACGATGACGTTCCGGACTTCAGTCACCTCTGCCAACCGTTATCAACCCCTCATCTGACTGGCCCTCCAGTGAACCGATACTAGGGCCCGGAGATTCCCGATGAGAGCGTGGTCGTGGCGAGTACATGACGATAAGTGTCCGAGCAGTCCGGGGCCGCTATCCAGGCGGTGTCCTCCGCGCCGGTGCGGGCCACGACGAGGGTGGCCGGCTTGCCCTCGAAGTGGACGCTCTCGACCAGCTCCACCGTGTGGCCGTCGGCCAGCTTCGCTACGCAGCCGCGTAGCTGCGGAGTCGGGGTTTGCGTGCGGCGGGCCGAGGCCGGCACGAGCAGCTCGACCCTGACCTGCTGCGCGAGGTTGGCCTGGGTGAGGTTCCGCTGGCCGGCCACGACGGAGAAGCCGGCCCGCGCGATCCCCCGCGGCACCGCCGCTGCCTTGGAGGGATTCGCGGCGGGCGCGTTGACGTGCCCGGCCGACTCGGCCCCGGCCGCGACGCTCGGCGCGGTCGGCGCTGCGCCCCCTGCCGTGGAGGAGGCGGCCGATGAGGAGCTTGAGCCGAGGTTGAGGTGGCTCAGCCCGTAGACGCCCGCGCCCAGCACGACGACGGCGGCCGCGGGCGCGAGTACCCGCAAAGCCAGCCGCTGGAAGCCGCGGTTTCCGCCCGGCCGCCGGGGCGCGGGGGATTCGCGTGTGCCGTCACCGCCCGCCCGTTCGGCCTGATCTGCTGGTGCCGCCTCTCCCCGTGCCGCCGCCCGCCCGGCCGCATTTCTCTGAGCCACCTCGGCCGCGAGCACCGTGTCAAGCCGCTGGGCCACGCTGTCCGGCATGGTCGGCGCCGGGACCGAGGCGAGCAGCGAACGGACCCCGGCCAGCTGCTCGTCCAGGGCGGTGCAGCGCTCACAGCCGCCCAGGTGCGCGGTGATCCTGGCGCCGCGCCGACCGGTGATGAGTCCCGCGCGGAACTCGGCTAGGACGTCGGTGTCCAGATGGGTCATCTGCCCCCTCATGCTGTGTCGCCTCCCTGCGCAGGTGAGACGCTCTGGCCGGCCGATCGGTTCCCTTGCAGGTGCACGAGATGCGGCAGCAGCCGGGCCCGGGCCCTGGCGCAGCGGCTCTTCACCGTGCCCGGCGAGGTGTCCAGGATGGCGGCGGTGTCTGCCACCGAGAAGCCGAGCATGTCGACTAGCACGAGCGCGGCCCGTTGCTGCGGTGGCAGCAGCCGCAGCGCGGCGTCCACGTCCAGCCTGGTATCCGAGGTGCGCGCCGGATCACCGTCCTGCGCGACCAGGGCCTCGAACGCCTGCTCGTCGCCTGTCGACAGGGCGGGCCTGGCGGCGCGGCGGCGGAGCCGGTCCAGCGACGCGTTCACCACGATCCGGTGCAGCCACGTGGTGACGGCGGACTCGCCGCGGAAGTCGGCGGCGCGGCGGAACGCGGAGACCATGGCGTCCTGGAGCGCGTCGGCGGCCTCATCCGGATCGCACACCGTGCGCAGCGCCACCGCCCACAGCCGGTCCCGATGCCGGCGGAACAGCTCGCCGAACGCGTCGGCGTCCCCGGCCACGTGCCGGCGGAGCAGCTCATGGTCAGCTGGCGCGCCCTCGTCCGGCATGCCGCATCAGCCCGAGGTGAAGCCGCGCGCGGTGATGTCGTAGATCATCGTCTCGTACCGGCCCGGGCTGCCGGCCAGGGGCGGCAGGTCGGTGATCCAGATCAGCACGTAGCGGCCGGTGGCCTGCTTGGTCACGTTGAAGGTGGTACTGCCCTGGGCGGCGCTCGAGCTCTGCACCGGGGTGAACGTGCTCAGCGCCGCGGTGCTGGCCGTATTGCTGTTGCCGACCTCGATCAGGACATGGGTGCAGCAGCTGCTGCCGAACTGGACCCTCAGCTGGCTCAGCCGCACCGGCTTGCCCATGTCGAGGATCAGCCCGGTGCCCTTCTTCAGGTTTCCGAACTGATGGCCGAGGTAGTAGCTGGTGTGCCAGAACGTGCTGGCGCTGCCGTCGATCGCCTTCGACGCGTCGGCGGGGTCATCGTCGCCGCTGCTGCCGAGCGGGTTGTAGACGGCCGCACTGGCCGGCGTGAGCGGCACGGCGGCCGCCGCCGCGCTCTGCGATGGCGAATGCGTCCGGCTCGGCGCCGGGGTCGGCGAGTGGTGCAGGCCGCGGCTGATCGACCAGGCGGCCACCCCGACCGCCGCCAGGACCAGCGCGATCACGGTGGCGATGACGGCGCGGGCCGCGGTGGAGCGCTCGCCCGGCGGCTTGCGGCCGCCGCCCGGCCGGCGGCTCGGCCCGGGGTGCGGTCCTGGATGTGGCCCCGGGTGCGGCGGGGCATCCGGCGGCCGGTACGGGTTAGTCGACCCGTCCGGCTGGTAGTCGTAGCCCGGCGCGGCGGTCCAGGCTGGCCCGGCCGCGGTGGAGAACGGCAACGGCATCGGCGGGGCGGCAGTGGCCAGGGCTTCGGCGAAGGTCGCCGCGGTGCTCAGCGCCGGCCCGTGCCGGCTCGGCTGCTGGAACAGCGCCCGGCAGGTCACCTCGTCGACGCCGGCCGGGACACCCGCGGACACCTGGCGCGGCGTGCACAGGCCGGAGCCGTTCTCCGGGGCGGGCGGCAACAGTGCTGGCGTTGTCGCCTGCGGCAACGGGCCAGGCGCCGACTCGGCGGAGCCAGGCTGGCCGGGCCAGTAGCCGGTCAGCGCGGCGTAGAGCAGCCGGGCCAGGTCCTGCGTGTCGGTGAGTTCCGGGTCGTCCGCGCCGTCCCCGGACGCGGTCAGGGTCTCCGGGTCCGGCCCGGCCAGCGCGGCGTCGATGCAGAGCCCGGCGATCTTCACCCCGCCGCCTATCGTCCAGTGCACGCAGGACGGGTCCAGCCTGAGGTGCGCCAGGCCGATTTCGTGCGCGGCCGCGATCGCCCGCGCTGCTTCCACCATCATCGCGGCCGCGCGGGGCGGATCCAGCGGGCCCTCGGAGAGCAGCATGTCGAGCAGCGACTCCACGGCCACCCACTCCAGGACCACGTAGGCCAGCTCTTCGCCGTCCTCCACGTCGAACACCTGGGAGAAGCGCGGATCGCCGAGCCGGCTCGCGGTCCGGGCGGCGGTCACTGTCTCGGCCACCCGGGGGAAACCGGTCGCGAACGTGAGCACGGTGACAAAACGGGCGAGGGTTTCGTCCGTAGCTTTCCAGTACGTCCAGCCGGTGCCCGAACGGACCTGGTCGACGAGACGGTACCGTCCTGCCAGCCGGGTTCCGGGTTCCGACGTGTATGTGCTCATAGGTTGCCACCCATGCTAATGCCGGCCCCTTAGTGTTGGCCTCCCCGGCTACCGAACCGTGCCGCCATCGTTTTCATCAGGAATCCGAACTCGGCTACACGCAGTGACCTGGAACAGAGGGCGTACAGCGCGATCGCGCCGCCGCCACCGACGACGGTGACCACGAGTCCGTAGGCCGGGCTGGGGTCATGCAGGACGTGGGCGGCGCCGGCCATGACCGCGAGCGCGAAGATGACTCCGGGCACGGTCGCCAGGTGCATCCGGGTCAGGCTCCGGGCGATCGCCCACCCGTCCAGGCTGCCGACCCGGCGCAGCAGCAGCGCCCAGCCGGCGATCGCGCCGACCAGGTTCGCCAGCCCGTACGCGACGGCGAGCCCGGCCACCACCTGGGCCGCGGGCAGCATGGACTTGGCGGTGAGCGCCGCGGCGATGCCGAAGACCATGATGAGGAAGCCGACGAAGGCGGCGGTCCTGCTGTCCTGGAACGAGTAGAAGACACGCAGCTGGAGCTGGGTGAGCATGTACGGCACCAGGCCCAGGGCGAACAGGCCGAAGACCTCGCCGACGTACCTGGCGTGCACCGCCGAGGTACTGCCGTAGGAGAACAGGACCTCTGCTATCGGGCCGCCGAGCACGCCCAGGTAGATCGCGGCCGGCACCACGATCACCGACGCAAGCCGGACGCCGATCGAGAAGTCGTCCCGGACCAGCGAATACCGGCGCGCGCTCGCGTGCTCGCTCATCCGGGGCAGCAGCGCGGTGATCACCGAGATGCCGACGATCGCGTACGGGAGCTGGAACAGCTGCCAGGCGATGGAATACGCCGAGTAACCGTTCACGCCCGCCGAGGCCGCGTTGGCCAGGATCTGGACGACCAGGTTCCCGGCCCACTGGGTGATCACGTAGACCGACATCCAGCCGGCCATCCGGCCCATCTCGGACACCTCGCCGGGCCGGAACCCGAGCGTGGGCCGCCACCGGAAACCGGCCGCCCGCAGCGACGGGTACAGCGCCACGGTCTGCGCGATCACGCCGAGCGTGGTGCCGATCCCGAGCAACTGGACCCCGGCCGGGGAGATGGTCCACGGTTCCTTGTTCACGCCGACCGTGACGAAGTAGAGCGCGCCGACGGCGATGACCACCAGGTTGTTGACGACCGGCGCCCACATCGGCGCGGCGAACCGGCCCCGGGTGTTCAGGATCGCCCCGATCAGCGAGCTCATCCCGTAGAAGAAGATCTGCGGGATGAACCAGTACGCCCACACCACCATCAGGTTGTGCTCGGCGGCGAGGTGGCTGCCCGGCGGGCCGTTGATGCTGGGCGCGTACAGGTGCACCAGCGGACCCGCCAGCAGCGTGGCCAGCACGGTAACCCCCAGCAGGGCCAGCGCGCCCAGGGTGAAGACCCGCTGCGCGTAGGCCTCGCCCCGGTCCGGGTCGCGCCGGGCCGCCCGGACCAGCAGCGGTACCACCACGCTGGTGAAGATGCCGCCGAGCATCAGGTAATAGACCGTGTTCGGCAGCGTGTTGGCGTTGTTGTAGGCGTTGCCGAGCGCTCCGATGCCGACCGCGTACACCAGGACGAGGGTGCGCAGGAAGCCGGTGCCCCGCGAGACCAGGGTGCCGACCGCCATTCCGGCGCTGGATCGGATCAGGCTGGAGCGCTGGGTCGCGGCCGGAGCCGGGGGCCCGGCGTGCCGGGCCCCCGCCGCCCGGCCGGCCGGCCCGCGGGGCCCGCCGCCGGGTCCACCGGGCGGCCCGGGGGGTCCTGGCGCTCCGGGCGGCCTGGTCGGCGTAGGCGTGAAGGTCGGCTGCGGGCGAGGCGGCTGGGCGGGGTCGAGCCCGGCTGGATCAGGCGGGGCGTAGCCGCCGGTCCTGGGGACCCGGCGCCATCCGGGCGGGCCGGGGGGAGGCGAGCGGTGCGGCCGGGTCGGCGGAGCCGGCCACTTGAGCGCGAGCGGCAGCGTCGTCTCGGCCGGGCTCGGGCCGCCGCCCGGCATCGGGCCCTCGATCGGCGGCAGCGGATCAGGAGCGGCGTGCCGCCCCCGGCGCGAGGGTTCGCCGTCGTCCGGCCCTGCCTCGTCCGGCCCTGCCTCGTCCGGTCCCGGCTGCTCCGGCCATGGCGGCTCCTGGCCGCCGTCAGGCGTCGTCGACCCAGCGTCGTGCATCGGCCAGGTCATCCGGTGCCTCCGTCGGGTCTCGCGCGTCGCTGGTGCCAGTCACGACGCTACCCGGTGGGCTGGCTTCCTCGCTGACGAGATGCGTGTCGTCGCGCAGCCGCCGGCGGACGGCGCGGTACAGCGAGGTGAGCACGAAGACGCCGATCGCGGCGCCGATGAGGAACAGGATCGCCCGGCCGTACCTGGTGGACTGGACGGTGAGCTTCTTCTCGGTGAACAGGAGCGGGGTTCCGTTCGCGCTGGTGAGGCTCAGGCTGATCTGGGTGGACCCCTGCGGGGCCGAGCTGACCGGCAGCCGTACCGGAGACGACGGCGACTGCGGCGGGATCGTCACGACGTCCTGGAAGTGGCCGATGGTGAGCTGGGAGGTCCGGCCGGGCAGATTGACCACGGTGGCCACCACCCGGACCCGGATGGCCTGGTGCAGTCCGTTCTCGATCGTCACCGGGACCAGCCCGGAGGCGCCGCCCATCGGTACCTGGGCCGAGCTGATGATCTTGACCTTCCGCTCCGCGGACGTGACGTATTCGGACAGGCCGTGGATCAGGGCCGCCCCGCGCGGTTGCCCGCCGCCGCGCCAGGCCGCCGACTGCGTGGCGAGCAGCGCCTCGTCCAGGGAGCGCGTGTACGCGGCCGTCGGCCGGTACAGCATGGACCGGTACACGCTGAGCCTGCCGCCGACGACGCGCACCGCGTTCAGGTAGCCGCGGCTGAGCTCGCCCGGGCTCGCCTTGCTGGCAGGCGGCGAGTGCCTGGGCACCGCGCGTTCGGTGTCCGCCGCCGAGCTCAGGCTGGTCAGCTGGGTCGGTGTCAGCCACGGGGCCTTCGTCGTCTCGCGGAGCAGGTCGCTGGCGAGCGCCTCCGACGGGCTCCAGCCGCCCGGCGGGGCCACCACGATCGTGCGCCTGGAATCGGGTGCTTCGGCGGCGATCATCGCCGTCTCGGCCAGGAACCGCTGCCGGACGGCGAACTCGGTGTTCTTCGCCAGGGTGCCTGAGCTCGTGTTGCCGGCCCTGAGCACCCCGGTCAGGGTGTTGTCGGACAGCAGCACGTTCATCGGCAGGCCCGCGACCCGGAGCGAAGCGACCGCGTCGTCGGGCCGGAAGACGGCGTCGGCGTTGACGGGCGGCATCTGGCTGCTGTTCAGCACGACCGTGCCCACGTGCTCGATCGCGGCGAGGTTGGTGAGCAGGGACAGGTCAGCGGTCCCGCCGGGCGGCCAGGCGACATTACGCCCGGACGTCCTGGGCAGCACGCTGCCCGCCACGGCCGCGCCGGTCCGGTACGCGGTGGCGAGATTCCGGGTCAGGCCCTGATGGACCAGGGCCGACATGTCCACGTTGGCGTACGGGGTGAACACGGTCGGCTGGTCCGGCGTGACCTTCCTGAGCGCGGCCAGCCACCTGGCCGCGGCGGTGCTGGCCGCCTGGGGAGTGGCGCCGGTGCAGGTTGCCTGGCCGCCCACCTGGTAGCGGCGGGTCATCGTGCTCACGTCGCTGAGCAGCGCCGGATCGATGACCCAGGTCAGCCGGGCGCCGGGATGGCTCGCCCCGGCGTCGAGCAGGGCAGACAGGCGGCCGCCCTGGCCCAGATCGCCGGCCAGGTCGTTGCTGGCCAGGGTGGCGGTGCACACCTTCTGCTGCGGCTGGCCGATGAGCGGCCAGAGCCAGGAGATCTTCAGCGGGCTGGCCAGGGCCGCCACCCGGGATCCGGGCCAGAACGGGAGCAGCGTCTGGTCGGCGGAGATCACGTTGCCGGCGAGGTCCTGCAGCTGGGCGGTCACTCCGTACACGCCGAAGCTCGTGATGCCCTGGGTATCGGCCTGGAACGACGCGGTCCACGAGGCGGTGGCCCCGGGCCTCAGGCTGGCGGAGACGAAGAACGGGTTCCCGGCGGGTATCAGGTCGCTGGCCACGCCGCGGGACACGTAGGCGTCCATCCCGTCCCGGGCGATGAAGTGGCTCGCCGAGGTGAACAGCCGCACGTCAAGACCGGCCTTGGTCTGGCGGGTGCCGTTGGTGACGGTGCCGGACAACCTGACCGTGGCGCCGGGCGCGGCGTACGACGGGCTCATCGCGTTAATGGTCACCGAGAGGTGGCCCGCGCTGGCCCGTTCGGCCGGGCTGGCCTGCGCCGGGCCGGCCGACGCCAGCCCGGCGGCCAGGGTTCCGGCCAGGATCGCCGCCGGAACGGCGAACACGGCGGCCTTCCGGAGGATCCGCCTGAGGTTCGCCGTCGCAAAGCCGCGCACACCTGGAATGCTAGTGTCTGGAAAAAGGTCCGCGTCCGGCCAGGAACCCGGCTGTTCGCGCGGGACCCCTGCGGTCGCTACTCTCAATGGCCGTGCCCATGAGCAACGAACAGCGGAAAGCGATCGCCGCGCTGCTGCGCGAGCGGATACCCGAAGTGGCCGAGATCGGCCGCCTGTTCGCGCGCCACGGCTACGAACTCGCGCTGGTCGGCGGTCCGGTCCGGGATGTCCTGCTCGGCCAGCAACCCGGCGACCTCGATCTCACCACGAACGCGACCCCCGATCAGGTGCTGACGATGGCCAGCGGCTGGGCCGACCGGACCTGGGAGGTCGGGATCGCGTTCGGCACCGTCGGGCTGCGCAAGGGCAACGCGGTCTTCGAGATCACCACCTACCGCAGCGAGCAGTACGAACGGACCTCGCGCAGGCCCGACGTGCGGTACGGCACCTCGCTGGAGGAAGACCTGGGGCGCCGCGATTTCACCGTCAACGCGATGGCGGCCCGGCTGCCCGGGTACGACTTCACCGACCCGTTCGGCGGCTTCGAGGCGCTCGGGGAGAAGGTGCTGCGGACACCGGGCCCGCCGGAACGGTCGTTCGGCGACGACCCGCTGCGCATCCTGCGTGCGGCCAGGTTCGCGGCCAAGCTGGGGTTCACCGTCGCGGACGACGTGCGCGCCGCAATGACCGACCAGGCGGAACGCCTGGAAATCGTGTCCACCGAACGGATCACCAGCGAGCTGACCAAGCTGATGCTGACCCCCGATCCGGCCCTCGGCATCGACGTCCTGGTGCAGACCGGGGTGGCCGACGAGGTGCTGCCCGAGGTATCCAGGCTCCGGATGGAGGCCGACGAGCACCACCGGCACAAGGACGTCTACCAGCACAGCCTCACCGTGCTGCGGCAGGCGATCGCACTGGAGCCACGGTACGGGCTTGACGGCGACCTTACGGTCCGGCTGGCCGCGCTGCTGCACGACATCGGCAAGCCGAAGACCAGGACCCTGCTGCCGGACGGGCGGGTCGCCTTCCACCTGCACGAGGTGAAAGGCGCGAAGATGACCGAGCGCAGGCTGACCGCGCTGCGCTTCCCGAACGACGTGATCAGGGACGTGTCCCAGCTGGTCGAGCTGCACCTGCGGTTCCACGGTTACGGTGACGGTGAGTGGACGGACGCGGCGGTCCGGCGCTACGTCCGCGACGCCGGGCCGCTGCTGACCCGGCTGCACGTGCTGACCAGGGCCGACTGCACCACGCGGAACCGGGCGAAGGCGGCTAGGCTGGCGCGCGCCTACGACGGCCTCGAACAGCGCATCGCGGAGCTCAGCGAGCAGGAGGAACTGGCCAGGCTGCGGCCCGAACTCGACGGCAACGACATCATGCGCGTCCTCGGCGTTCCCCCCGGTCCGGTGGTGGGGAGGGCCTACAACTACCTGCTCGAGCTGCGGATCAACCAGGGCGAGCTCGGCCGGGAGCGCGTCACTCAGTTGTTGCTCGACTGGGCCGCCGCGGAGGGGATCTCCGCGCCTGAGCCGCCGGACGAGGACTGACGCCGGCCCGCGGCCAGCCAGTAGGCGGCCGCGACCACGGCGAAGCCCGCCGCCACCAGGGCGACGAGGAACGGTGAGTGGCCGTCTTCCGGCAGGACGATCACGCTCAGCGCGGCCCCGGCTACGTAGGCGGCGTTGAACATCATGTCGTAGAACGCGAACACCCGGCCCCGGTAGGCGTCGTCCACGTCTTCCTGCAAGATCGTGACCGCGCAGATCGCCACGCCCTGCCGGGTGAGGTAGAGGCAGAACCCGATGCCCAGGTAGGCGACCTGCAGGAAGGTCTCGCCGAGTGCGAGGGTCACCACCGCGCTCGCCAGGAGCATCAGCGTGATCCAGGCGGGCTTGGACAGCCGCCTGGTGGCCGGCGGGGTTACCAGCGCCGCGCAGGCGTAGCCGATCCCGGCCAGGATGACCAGCAGCCCGAAGTGGCCTTCGGCCACGCTGACGCTGGACCGGTAGAAGTAGTTGCGGTAGAGCAGCACCGACATCAGGAACAGCGGCCCGAAGAGCAGGCTGAAGCCGCCGGTGGCGCCGAGCGCCGCCGCCGGGCCGCGCCGCCGGACGACGTAGCGGGCGCCGTCGGCCAGCCCGGCCGCGACCGAGGCGAGCTCGCCGAGCAGCGGCCCGCGCGGCGGCGGTGCCCCCTCTCGGCCGTCCGGCCGGGCCGGGCCGAGCCGGTCGCGGGCCATGGTGGCCGCGACCAGGCTCGCCGCCACGTAGCAGGCGCCGCCGAACAGCAAGGTGATCGCCGCGCCGCGCTCGGTGTTGCCGGTGGCGACGTTGAGGCCCAGGGCGACGATGCCGCCGATGGTCGCCGAGATGCCGCCGATGGTCGGCGACACCGAGTTCGCCATCACCAGCTTGTCCTCGGCCACCACGTGCGGCAGCGCGACGGAGAGCGAGGACAGGAAGAACCGGTTCACGGCCAGGACGAGGAGCACCGCCGCGTACAGCAGCGCCCCCCGGTTGCCCAGCGCCATGGACGCCGCGGTCAGCACCACGAACACCGACCGGAGCAGGGCCGACCGGACCAGGATCTGACGCCGGGACCAGCGGTCGATGAAGACCCCGGCGAACGGCCCGATCAGCGAGTACGGCAGGTAGAGGACCGCGAAGGCCGCCGCCCCCGCCGCCGGGCTGGGGAACGTGGTCGCGTTGAAGAACACGTAGGTGCCGACGCCGGCGGTGACGATGCCGTCACCGGCCTGCGAGACTAGCCGGGTCGCGAACAACCGACGGAAGTCGCGCCCGGCCAGCACCGCGCGCAAGTCGGCCCAGACCGCTGACTTGGACCCGTTGGCCACGCCTTCCAGCTTAGGGGGCGTGGCCAGCGGACGTTATCGGGCGACTTCGCCGATGATGAACTTCTCGACCAGGTCCCGGCAGACGTCGTCGCCGTACTGCTCCGGCGGTGACTTCATGAAGTACGAGCTAGCCGAGGTCACCGGCCCGCCGATGCCCCGGTCCAGGGCGATCTTGGCCGCGCGCACCGCGTCGATGATGACGCCCGCGGAGTTGGGCGAATCCCACACCTCGAGCTTGTACTCCAGGTTCAGCGGCACGTCGCCGAACGCGCGGCCCTCCAGCCGGACGTAAGCCATCTTCCGGTCGTCCAGCCACGGCACGTGGTCGGACGGGCCGATGTGCACGGCGGCACGCTCCATCTCGTGCGGGATCTGGGAGGTGACCGCCTGGGTCTTGGAGATCTTCTTCGACTGGAGCCTCTTGCGCTCCAGCATGTTCATGAAGTCCATGTTGCCGCCGAAGTTCAGCTGGTAGGTGCGGAGCAGTTCGACCCCGCGGTCCTCGAACAGCTTGGCCAGCACGCGATGCGTGATGGTGGCGCCGACCTGGGACTTGATGTCGTCGCCGATGATCGGCACGCCTGCCTCGGTGAACTTGGCGGCCCAGGCCGGGTCGGAGGCGATGAACACC
>Ga0207678_10000728_pt1 | contig 30068 bp, 33 predicted proteins | sample KBSC63metaG_FD_184319 | JGI IMG/M metagenome (GOLD analysis project Ga0207678, IMG submission 184319) | Corn rhizosphere microbial communities from Kellogg Biological Station, Michigan, USA - KBS C6-3 metaG (SPAdes) (version 2) | ecosystem: Host-associated > Plants > Roots > Rhizosphere > Soil ... | reverse complement strand
GATGCTCGACAAGGTGCGCGGCTGGCTGTCCGGCGCGAGAAGGTACTTTCCGGTCGGCTTGCCGGTCGACAGGCTGAACTTGAACACGCCGGCCTTGCCGAAGTCGGCTTGCGTGAAGCCCTTGAAATACACCGAAGCGCTGCTCGCCACGTACAGCGTGTCGCTGGCGGGATCGGCGGCCAGCGCATACACCGACCACAAGCCGTTGGCTGCATCCGGCTTGATGAACTCCTGCAGCTTGCCGTCCTTGCCGACCAGCGAGACGGTGCCGTCGCGCACGCTGCCGACCAGGAACTGCTTGCGTTTCGGGTCGAACGCGAGCGATTCGTACAGATGGTCGCCGCGCGGCAGCGAGAAGGCGACCTTGCCTTTCCCGAACGGCTCCAGGTTCTGCTTCAATCCATCGACGATGTATTTCCAGACCTTGGTGTCGGCAACCTTGGCGAAATTCGGGTTGTTCGACAGGTCGTAGCCGAAGCCTTCCTTCTGCACCTTCAGCAACAAGTCGTACGTCTTGCTGCTGTCGCCCTGCAGCGCGTAGGTCGTCGCCAGGGCGATCTTCAGGTCGCCGTTGTCCGGACGCAACGCGATCAGCCGCAGCAGCGTCCATTCCAGGCGCTGGCTGTCGCCGCTCTGCTTGTACACCGTAGCCAGCCGGAACAGCGCCTCGGGGACTTGCGTCTGCGCGATCTGCTCGCTCGTCAGCGTGGCCGGGTCCAGCGCCGGCCGGCCGCCGGCCGCACCCTGCTGAGCCGTCGCCAGCGACGCCGTCAGCACGGATGTCATCAATACGAATGCGAACGCGCCCACAATTCGCTTGATCTTCATCGGGAATACCTCGCAAGCTAACCGAACGTGCGCAGACCGATGATGCGCGGGAAAGTTCAGGGAAGCCGAGCACGATGACCGAAACCGAAACGCTTTGCAACGGCAAATGGCTGCGCCTGAAGCGGCGCGGGCGCTGGGAGTACGCCGAGAGGACGAATCCCGGCGGCGGCGTGATGATCATCGCGGTGACGCCGCAGGACCGCATTCTGTTCGTCGAGCAGTTCCGCCCGGCGATCGAATGCATGACGATCGAGATGCCCGCGGGCCTGGTCGGCGACGTCGCCAGCAGCGCCGACGAGAACGCCGTCGACGCGGCGCATCGCGAACTGGTCGAGGAGACCGGCTATCGCGCCGGGCGCATCGAATTCCTGATGGCGGGCCCCACCTCGGCTGGCATGAGCAACGAAATCCTCGCCTTCGTGCGCGCCTACGACCTCGAACGCACGCACGAGGGCGGCGGCGACGAAACCGAAGACATCGTGGTGCACGAAATCCCGCGCCGCGAAGCGGCGGCGTGGCTGGTCGAGAAGATCCGCGCCGGCTACTCGATCGACCCGAAGATGTTCGCCGGGCTGTACCTGCTAGACCACGGCGAGGCGCTGTTCGGCGCCTGACGCTTCAATGCGCGGCGGTCGCGATCACGAACCACTGCCACAAGAGCAGCAGCGCCATCGCCAGCATCGCGAGCCAGGTGAGGCCGGTGCCGGCGAAGCGGCCGAAACTGTTGCCCGAACTGCTCGAAAGTCCGAAGGCGTGGAGCACGCGCCCGACGATCAGCACGATGCCGAAGACGTGCAGCCACAACGGCTGGGTCTGGTTCAATTCGAGCAGCAGCAGGAGCAGCAGCGCGAGCGGCAGGTTTTCCAGCGCGTTCGCGTGCGCGCGGATGCGCAGCGACAGATCGAGATGGCCGCCGTCGCCGAATTCGGTGCGCGTCGACTTGCGGCCGAGCGAGACGCGCGCGGCGAGGGCCAGCACGAGCAGCGTCGCGAGTGCCGCGTAGATGGCGGTGATGTGCATCAGATTCCCCTTTCCGATCGGTCGCTCATTGCTTCGAGACGGCCTGCAGCCGCTCGTCGTGCTGCACGCCCGTCAGCTGCCGTTCTCCGGACGCGACGATACGATAGCTGACGCGCAAATCGCCCGCCGCAGGCTTGCCGGGGTCGGCGCCCGCGTACAGTACGCCGTCGCGCTCGCGGAATGTCGCCGCCAGGTTCGGCGGCAGCTGGTTTGCATGCACCGGCCATGCAACCCCTTCGGAACCTTCGAGGGCGGCCGTCGCCAGCGCCGCATCGAGCTTGAAGGCACCCAGGCGCAAGTCGCCGGCGAGGAAACGCGCGCTGGCAAAAGGAAATCGCGTGGCGTTCTCGTGGCCCTTGCGTTCGCGGAACGCACTGGAGTCGACCGGCTGCTCGGACCACGCGAGCGCGTAGTCGCAGGAGGACGCAGCGCAATGCTCGCGCCATTGCAGCATTTCGACCTTGCGCAGCAGGGCGACCGCGTCGGCGCTGACGCCGAGCTGCGTATCGCGCGCGGGTCTGCCTGCACGCAAATTGCCGGAGATGCTGAGGGTGCGTCCCTCGTTCGCGAAATCGATGCGTTCGGCCGACGCGGCGAGCGGGGCTTTCGAGCTGTCGCTGGGCGTCGCGGCGACCGGCGCCGTCGATGCGGACCTGTGCGTCGTCGCGGAGCGCTGCCAGAAGAACCACAGCCCCGCCGCGATCACGACCAGCAGCACCACGCCGACCAGCGGCGACGACGACGGCGATCCCTTGCGTGCGCGCTTGTTCACGCGATCTCCCCGGCGAGTTCGGCACGTTCGTCGACGGTCGAGTAGCGCCCTTTCGCATCGCGCGCGACGCGCGCGCTGGCGCAGCCGACATCGTGCGTGAAGAACAGGCGCACGTTGTGCGCGAGCTTGTCGTCGAGGAACGCGTGCTTCTCGTCGATCAGCAATTCCGGATAGCGGTCATAACCCATCGTGACCGGCAGATGCACCCAGGGCCTGCCCGGGATCAGGTCGGCGCAGAAGACGATACCGCCGTCGTTCTCGGCAGAGCCGGCGATCTCGGCCAGCATCAATCCCGGCGTGTGTCCGTTCGAATAGCTGAAACGCACGTGCATGCCGAGCGTCGGCGAACGCGTGCCCTGCACGCGTTCGAGCCGGCCGGAGGCTTCCAGCAGCGGCTGCAGCTCGGCAATGAACGAGGCGCGGTCGCGCGGATGCGGACGGATCGCACGCTGCCAGCATTCCTCGCCGACCAGATACGTCGCGTTCGGAAACAAGAGCTGCGGCGGCTTGCCCTCCTCCCACGCCGCGAGCAGGCCTCCGGCATGGTCGAAGTGCAGGTGCGACACGACCACCGCATCGATGTCCTCGTGCGAGAAACCGGCCGTCTTCAGCGAATCGAGCAGGACGTGGTTCGATTCGACGACGCCGTAGCGCTCGCGCATGCGCGGCTCGAAGAACGCGCCGATGCCGGTCTCGAACAGCACGGTCTTGCCGTTCAGATCCTCGACCAGCAGGCAGCGGCAGGCGAGCGGAATGCGATTCTCGCCGTCCGGCACGATCCAGCGCTCCCACATGCCGCGCGGCACGTTGCCGAACATTGCGCCGCCGTCGAGTTTTTGCGAGTTGCCGAGGAGGGACCAGAGTTTCATGGCTGTTTGGCTACCTTCGAAAGCGCTACTTCACGAGCCTGTTCGTTCGACAGGACGTGCCCGATCCAGATCAAACTGGACGAAGCTCCCGCGCTCTGGGCAAGCTCGGTCAAGACACGATGTTCCACTTCACAAAGCCCCTCGTCCACCATTGCAAGCGGATGCATCAGCATCATTGGGCTGCGCGAGAACCAACGCCCTCGGAACTCGCCGACCATGGATCGAAGCAACGTCTGCGCTATCAGAAACTCCCCTACCAGCAGGCGCCGCGTCGTGAATCCCGGCCTGGCCTTTCGCTGGACGACGTGATCGCTGTCGACATTTCGAACATACAAATCGTCGATGTCGATTCGCACGTAGAGAATTCCAGGATGCGAAAGCATTCGGCTTCCTTCCGGCTCCGATCGTCCTACTTCACCACCCCGCTCCCCGAATCCCCGCGCGGATCGGACCCGGCGTGCATTTCGCCGGTCTTGCGATCCCAGCTGACCGCGTTCATGAAGCCCCAGCGACGTTCGGATTCGCTGACCTTGTGGCCCATCGCTTCGAGCTGCTTGACCTCGTCCGCGGTGAAGGCGCCCTTTTCGGCCGAGATCACGTCGGGCATGTACTGGTGGTGGTAGCGCGGATTGCCGACGAATTTCTCCGGCAGCTCGCCGTCGATGAAGGCGAGGATGCCTTCGAGCACCATCGTGATGATGCGGCTGCCGCCGGGCGTGCCGATCACTCCGATCTTGTCCTTGCCGACGACGAAGCTCGGCGTCATCGACGACAGCGGCCGGCTGCCGGGCTTGGGCGCATTGTTGTCGTTGCCGAGCAGGCCGAACGCGTTCGGTTTGCCGGCGACAAGCGCGAAATCGTCCATCTCGTCGTTCAGCACGAAACCGGTGCCGGGCACGACGAAGGCCGAGCCGAAGATCAGGTTGACCGTCTGCGTCTCGGAAACGAGGTTGCCGTCCTTGTCGATGATGGAGAAGTGCGAGGTGTGCGTGCCTTGCTGCGAAGTCATGTAGCCGGGCAGCAGGTCGCTCGGCGTCGCCTTGTCGGGGTTGATCGACGCGCGCAGGCCGGCGGCGTAGTCGGCGCTGGTCAGCTGCGCGATCGGCATCTGCACGAAGTCCGGATCGCCGAGGTATTCGGCGCGATCGCGGTACGCACGCCGCATCGCTTCGACGGTGAGGTGCACGCGATGCACGCGATCGAGCTTGTCGAGGTCGTAGCCGCCGAGGATGTTCAGCATCTCGGCGATCGCGATACCCCCGGACGACGGCGGCGGTGCAGTCACGATGTGCCAGCCGCGATAGTCGAACGCGAACGGCGCGCGCTCCTTGGCGACGTAGCCGGACAAATCCGCCAGCGTCCAGTTGCCACCTTCCTTGCGCACGCCGTCGACCAGCGTCTGCGCGAGTTCGCCGCGGTAGAAGCCGTCGTTGCCGTGTTCGGCGATGCGTTCGAGGACGCGTGCGAGGTCGGGCGTCTTGAACGTCCAGCCGGCCTTGGGGGCCTCGCCGTCGACGAGATAAAGCGCCTTCGAACCCGGATAGCGTGCGATCACGTCCTTGCGCCCGGCCAGTTCGCCGAGCATGCGCGCGTCCGGCTGGAATCCTTCGCGCGCGATGCGGATCGCCGGCGCCAGCGACTTGGCCAGCGGCAGCTTGCCGTAGTGTTCGGCAATCCAGACCAGGCCCGCCGGCTCGCCGGGGATCGCCGCCGACAACGGACCGTTGGTCGAATGATCGCGGTCGGGCTGGCCGTTGGCGTCGAGATAATTCTTCGGATCGACTGCCGCCGGCGCGGTTTCGCGTGCGTCGATCATGACTTCCTTGCCGTCGCTCGCGCGGCGGAGCAGGAACAGCGCACCGCCGCCGATACCCGAGCTCTGCGGTTCGACGACCGACAGCGTGGAGGCAACCGCGACCGCGGCATCGAACGCGTTGCCGCCTTGCGCGAGCACTTCGAAACCGGCCTGCGTCGCCAGCGTGTGCGCGCTCGCAATCGCCGCGTGCTGCGGCTTGTCGGCGGCCGTCACCGGAGTTGCGGACACGAACGTCAATACCGCCGCGCTTGCGACGACGAAGCCGGAAGCGCGCTTCATGAGGGATCCTTGCCGGTCAGGGTTTGATATTTGGCGAGCAGCTGCTCGCGCGATTCGGGGTGTTCTTCATCGACGAAGATGCATTCGACCGGACAGACCTCGACGCATTGCGGCGTGTCGTAGTGGCCGACGCATTCGGTGCACAGGTCCGGCGCGATTTCGTAGATCTCGGGGCCGAGATAGATCGCCTTGTTCGGACAGACCGGTTCGCAGACGTCGCAGTTGACGCAGACATCGGTGATCTTGAGTGACATGCGCGAAGCTTAGCGCATGGGGCGGCTCGCTCGAACCTCGAGTGTTCGGCGAGCCGCGATCTTTCATGTGGCGACGAACCGGAGTCGGCGAGAGCGGAGGAGCTGGATCCCGGCTTTCGCCGGGATGACGCTGGGAGGCTGTCGACTACTCCAGGGCGCGCGCTTATTTCGCTTCGACGAAGCGCACGTCGGCGCTCGAAGCGGCAAGCGCCTGCTTGACCGCGTCGGATTCGGTCGGCTTGCCGACGAACAGCACGACGACGTCCTTGAACGAACCGGCCTGGGCGTCCTTGAACGCGTCGGTGATCACCTGCGCGGTCATCGCCGAATCCGGGCCGCCGAAGGCCAGCATGTTGCCCGGCAGGACGCCGCGCGAAACGGTCGTCTTGACGTTCTCGAGCTGGTTGGCGCGATCGGCCTTGGCCGCGTCATCGTCGCCGCCCGGTACGAAGTACATGTACGGGTGCGTGCTCTTGACGCCCTGCATGTTCGCCGTGACGACGCTGATCAGGTACTTCTTCCACGCTTCCTTGTCGCCGGTGGCCGGCGCCGGGAGCACGGCGGGCGCCGCGGCGGCAGCGTCCGCGGCGGCGTCCTGCTTGGCCTTCTCGCCGTTGTCGCAGGCGCTCAGCGCGAACGTGGCGGCACAGGCAAGGGCGGCGATCGAGAGAATCTTGCGCATGGTCGTTTCTACCTCTGGTTGTTGATCGACTTCAGATAGCGCGTTCGCAGCGCCTGTTGCACCGCCGGGTGGACGAACCCGGACACGTCGCCGCCGAGCCGCGCGATCTCGCGCACCAGCGACGAAGAGATGAAGCTGTATTGTTCGGCCGGCGTCAGGAACAGCGTCTCGGCGGCCGGGATCAGGTGCCGGTTCATGCTGGCCAGCTGGAATTCGTATTCGAAATCCGACACCGCACGCAGGCCGCGCAGGATCACGCCGGCGCCGATTTCCTCGACGAAGTCGGCCAGCAGCGCGGCGAATCCGCGCACCTCGACATTGGGCAGTCCCACGAGCGCCGTGCGCGCGAGGTCGATGCGCTCGTCGAGCGTGAAGCTCGGCCCCTTGGTCGAACTGTCGGCGATCGCGACGATGACACGGTCGAACAGCGGCGAGGCGCGGCTGGCAAGGTCGATGTGGCCGTTCGTGATCGGATCGAACGTGCCCGGATAGACCGCGATGCGCGAGCGCTGCTGCGAAATCGCCATGGATTGCTGCCGTCCTTAGAGCCTGGTTCGACGCGGAGGGCGCTAGCTTAACGGATCGTGCGCGAAGCGACGATACAAGGCGTAGTGCACTGCACCAGCGCGCCCCTCGCGATGCAGCCGCCAGGTGTCCGGCGGCGCGAAAGCGGCCTCCGGCACCGCCTCCACGTAGATGTGCGCATGCGCGCCGAGCCAGCCGCCCTGCTCCAGCCGCCGCGCCGATTCGCTCCACAGGTCGGCGGTGAATGGAGGATCGAGGAAAACCAGGTCGAACGGTGCCGGCGGGCGGTCTTCGAGAAACCCGAACGCCTCGTCATTGACCACGCGCGCATGCTCGACGTGCAGACGGGCGATGTTGTCCTGCAATTGCCGGCTCAAGGTTCGATCGCGCTCGACGAAGACGCATTCCCCCGCGCCGCGCGACAGCGCCTCGATGCCGAGCGCCCCGGTGCCGGCGTACAGATCGAGGCAGCGCGCGCCTTCCAGCACGGGCGCCAGCCAGTTGAACAAGGTCTCGCGCACGCGGTCGGGCGTGGGCCGCAGGCCGTCGGCATCCGCCACCGGCAGCCGGCTGCCGCGCAAGCGGCCGGCGACGATGCGTACGCTGCCGCCGCTGGACCTGCCCTGGGGTTTCGACATCGGCTGCCTTGCGCGTCCGGCGCGGGTGTTAGCATGGAAGGCTCGCATTCTCGCTCGTTCATTCGCGATGCTGAAGTTCTGGAAGAAAAAAAAGCCGGTCGAGGAAACGCCCGAGGCCAGCGCGGCCGCGCAGCCCATTGCGCCGCCCGAAGACATCGAAGTGCAGCCGGTCGAAGCGCCGCTCGTTGCCGAAGCCGCGAGCGAAAGCATCGCCGAGCCTGCGCAGGACTCCGGCACGGAAGACACGCCGCCGCCCGCTGAAATCGCGGCATCGGCGCCGCCGCCGAAGCGCTCGTGGCGCGAGCGGCTGTCCGGCAGCGGCTTCGCGCGCGGCCTGTCGGCGCTGTTCACGCGCCATCCGGTGCTCGACGACGCGTTCCTCGACGAACTGGAAACCTGCCTGATCACGGCCGACGTCGGTGTCGCCGCGGCGACCGAACTGGTCGAAAAGCTGCGCGCGCGCGTCGGCCGCCGCGAATTCCCCGATGTCGATGCCCTGCTCGCGGCGCTGCGCGCGGACCTGGTCGAACGCCTCAGGAAAGTCGAGCTCCCCCTCGACGTCGGCGGTCGCAAGCCCTTCGTGCTGCTGATGGTCGGCGTCAACGGCGTCGGCAAGACCACGACGATCGGCAAGCTCGCCTGGCGCTTCCGCAACGAGCGCCGCTCGGTCGTGCTCGCGGCCGGCGACACGTTCCGCGCGGCCGCAGTCGAGCAGTTGCAGACCTGGGGCGCGCGCAACGACGTGCCGGTGATCGCGCAAGGCTCCGGCGCCGATTCGGCCAGCGTCATCTTCGACGCGCTGCAGACCGCGCGCTCGCGTGGCATCGACGTGCTGATCGCCGACACTGCCGGCCGCCTGCACACGCAATCGGGCTTGATGGACGAGCTTTCGAAGATCCGCCGCGTGCTCGCCAAGCTCGATCCGGAAGCGCCGCACGAAGCCTTGCTGGTGATCGACGGCACCACCGGCCAGAACGCGATCAACCAGGTGCGCCAGTTCAGCCAGGCGATCGGTGTCACGGGCCTCGTCGTGACCAAGCTGGACGGCACCGCGAAGGGCGGCGTGGTGTTCGCGCTCGCGCAGGAATTCGGTCTGCCGATCCGCTACGTGGGTCTGGGCGAGAGCGCCGAGGACTTGCGGGTGTTCGACGCTGCCGCGTTCGTCGACGGCCTGCTGCCGGCTTCGCTGAAGGGCAATGGCTGACACCGATGCCAGGCCGCGGCGGCACCGGCGCCGCTGGCTGACCGTGCTGGGCTTGCTGTTCGTGCTCGGCGCGATCGTGCTGCACCGCTATTCGCGGCCGGAGCGGCTGACCGCTTTCCTGATCGAGCAGACGCGCGGCCTCACCGGCGCCGAACTTTCGCTCGGCGGCGTGGCCGGCTTCGACTTCTCGCCGAACCTGCACCTCGTATTGCCCAAGCCCGCACTGAGATCGAAGGACGCCGCGCTGCTGACGGCCGCGTCGCTCGACGTCGCCGTGCCGTGGCACACGCTGTGGAGCGACCGCATCGACATCGAGCGCATCGTCGTCGAACAGCCGGTGCTCGACCTCGACGCGCTGAAGGCGTGGCTCGCGGCGCGTCCGCCGAGCAACTCGTCCACGGATGTGCGTTTCGTGCTCGACCTGCGTAACGGAGCCATCCTCTCGGGCGGCAAGAAGCTCGCCGAAGGCGTCGATCTGCAGCTCGCCAATGCCGGCGATCTCGCCGGCTGGCTGCAGAAGTGGCAGGCCGCCGGCAACAAGATCGATGCGCTGCCGCCGCTCGACGGCAATGCCGCAGCGCGTTCGGTCGAGATCGGCGGAACGCGTATCGAGGGCTTGCGCGTCGAACTGGGCAACGACGCGCCGGCGGCCAAGCCGTAGTCCGGCCGTGCCGAAAGCCGCCCGCCATCACGAATCGCCGAGTAGCGTCGCAACCGACGGCGCGACCGACGCATTCGCGCACGCGCTACTCGCCTGGTACGACGACCACGGCCGCAAGGACCTGCCGTGGCAGCAGTCGCGCAACGCCTATCGCGTGTGGCTGAGCGAAGTCATGCTGCAGCAGACGCAGGTGCGCACGGTCATCCCCTATTTCGAGCGCTTCGTCGCCGCGCTGCCTACGCTCGCCGCGCTCGCCGCCGCGCCGCAGGACCAGGTGCTCGCGCTGTGGTCGGGCCTCGGCTACTACAGCCGCGCGCGCAACCTGCACCGGGCCGCGCAGCTCTGCGTCGAGCTTCACGGCGGCGAACTGCCGCGCGACATCGACGCCTTGTCCGCCCTGCCCGGCATCGGCCGCTCGACGGCGGCGGCGATCCTGGCGCAGACCTGGAACGAACGCCACGCGATCCTCGACGGCAACGTGCGCCGCGTCCTGGCGCGCTGGCACGGCGTGCACGGCTGGCCCGGCGCGACGGCGGTACAGCGCGAACTCTGGTCGCTGGCCGATGCGCACACGCCTGCCGCGCGTGCCGGAGACTACACGCAGGCAATCATGGATCTCGGCGCGACCTTGTGCGTGCGCTCGCGCCCGCATTGCATGCGCTGCCCGGTGTCGTTCGGCTGCGTCGCCCTGCGCGACGGCCTGACCACGCAGCTGCCGCAGGCCAAGCCGTCACGCACCGTGCCGACGCGCGCGACGACCATGCTCGTCGTGCGCGACGCCGACGGGCGCGTACTGCTCGAACGCCGCCCGCCGACCGGCGTGTGGGCGCGCTTGTGGAGTCTTCCCGAAGTGGACGATGCCGCCTCGGCCGCCGCGCGCCTGCGCGAGCGCTACGGCGTTCGCGCGGAGCTGCACATGGCGCTCGATCGCTTCGTGCACACGTTCAGCCACTATCATCTGCAGATCACGCCGCTGCTGCTGCACGGATCGCCGCTGCCCGATCGCGTTGCGGAAGACGCCGACCACGGCTGGCACGCACCGGCGCAACTGGCCGCGCTCGGTCTGCCCGCGCCGGTGCGCAAACTGTTGCAGACCCTCGACGAGGAAGTTCGATGACGCGTAGCGTCCACTGCGTGAAACTGCAACGCGAAGCCGAAGGCCTCGCGTTCGCGCCCTGGCCGGGCGAGCTCGGCAAGCGCATCTACGAGCACGTCTCCAAGGAAGCGTGGGCCGGCTGGCTGGCGCACCAGACCATGCTGATCAACGAGAACCGCTTGAATCCGCTCGACGCGAAGACACGCACGTTCATCGCCGCCGAAATGGAGAAGTACTTCTTCGGCGACGGCTCGGAAAAACCGTCGGGCTACGTCGCGCCCGACGCGTGACGCGTCATTTCGGCGCGTTCTTGTCGTCCTTCAGCAGGCGCGCGTAGTCGAGCGGCTGGATCTGGATGATGCGGCAGCGGTCGCCGCCCGCGTTGACGTAGTCGATGCGCCGGCTGACGAAGTGGGTCTGCTGCGTCGACAGCGTGATGCCGTCGGCCCATTGCAGCTTGGCGCACGGCTGTTCGACGGTCAGCAGATAGGCGTCCTTGACCGTCGTCCACACGACGATCTTTTCGGCGCCGACCAGCTGCCATTTGTAAAGCGACCAATACGAGAACTGATCGACCGGCGGCTGCAGGTACGGCGTATAGCGGTCGAGGTTCTTCTGCTGCGTTTCGGGCGTGTCGGCATGCGCGGGCATGCCGGCGGATACGCCGAACACGACGGCGAACAGCGAAGCGGCGAGGCGGCGGTTCATCGGGGGTCTCCGTGGATGGACGATCTCCACGACGGCAGATTACCCCGATTCGGCGCACGCCCACGCGTGCGCCGTTCGCGTGCGTTCAGGTCTGGAATCGATCCAGCGCGCGCTCGGCGGCGCCGCGCTCCGAATCGGACAGCTTGCCGGCGACCTTGCGGTAGCGCGTGATCAGACCGGCATCGTTCGGCATCACGCGTGCGAGCGCGATCAGCACCTCGCGGCACTCGTAGTCCGAACCGATGCTGCCGGCGGCGTCGAGCACGGCATTGGAAGCGCCGGCGCCGAACTTCGGCGCGCGGATCAGCGCGAGCAGCGCCTCGCGGCGTTCGTAGTCCGAGCCGATGCCGCCGACCGCCTTCGCGTACATCGGCGCGACGCGCTCGCTGTCGCCGACGCGGCGCAGCGCCGACACCAGCAGCTCGCGGCGCTCGTAGTCCGAGCCGATCGAGTCGGCCGAGGTGATGACCTCGCCGAGCATCTTGTCGTCGAGCTGCGTGTTGTCGAGCAGCGCGGTCAGCGTGCGGCGGTGTTCGTAGTCCGAGCCGAGCTTGACCGCCGCGTGCAGCCAGGCTTCGCGCACGTCGGGCTGCGAGGCGAGCTGCGGCACCATGCTGGTCAGCAGCTCCGCGCGCTCGTAGTCCGAGCCGATCTTCTCGGCCTGGGCGATGACGAGCTTCTGTTGCTGCGCATCGAGCGGCGCGGCGGCCGCGAGCGCGGCGAGCACGTTGCGGCGCTCGTAGTCCGAGTCGATCGCGTCGATCAGGCCGATCGCACGCGTGACCTCGGCCGGCGACAGCTTGGCCGTCGCGAACAGCTGCTTCAAGTACACGCCGCGCGCGTAGTCGCCGTCGATGCGGCCGACCTCGTCGAGCACGGCGCCGGTGCCGCCCTTGGCGTAGATGCGCTTCACGCGCGCTTCGGCACCGATCGCCGAATCGCGGATCACGGCCGGCAGGAACGCCTTGATCCATGCTTCCTGCGCGGCGTCGGCCGGACGTTCGTCGTCGTTTACGAAGCAGCGGCGTTCGATCTTGCCGCCCTGGCTGCGGTACTGCACGCGGCGCTCCACGCCGTCCTTGGTCTCGGTGAAGCTGGCGCTGCCGCCATCGCTGAGGCTGGAGACGTCGTCGTCGCTGTCGGTGAAAGCGATCTCGCCCTTTATCTGCACTTCGACGCTGTGATGATCGTCACTGGAGCGGATCGTGGTGGTCTGGCGCTTCTTGCTGCCGCTGCTGTCGCTATCGGAAATGTGGATGTGGCTTTCCGAACTGGCCTTCGGCGCAGCCGGCGGTGCAGGCGGTGCAGGCGGCGCCGGAGGACTCGGTGGCGACGGCGGTGCGGGTTGCGCCTGCGCCTGCGTGCCGAAGCCCGGCAGCAGCAGGATCGCCAGCGCCAGCGCCAGCACGGCGGCGGAGCCGGCGCGCAGGTGCGACAAGGTCGTGTTCATCGGTGTTCCCCCAATCAAGTGATCGATACGCTGCAGCAGCGGCGATTCGCGCTGCGCCATCGCCGGCGCGAGCCAGGATTCGAAACCTTCGAGGCGCCGCTCGGCGCATTCGGCCAGGCACTCGGCGAGCGAGCGGCCGTCACCGAGATGGCGCGCGGCCCAGGCGTCGCAGGCCAGTTCCGCCGCTTCGTCCAGACGCCGCCGCGCGATGCCCGCCAACGGCAGGAACCACAACAGCGAGCGGCAGATCGCGATCGCGAGTTTCCAGCTGGCGTCGTGCCGCGCGAGGTGCGCGGTCTCGTGCGCGAGCATCGCGCGCAGCTGCTCGCGGTCGAGCAGCTCGCAGGCCCAACGTGGCAGCACGATGCGCCCGCCGCGCGCGGCGAAGGGACTGGCCAGTTCGTCGAGCACGGCCAGCCGCGGCGCGCGCACGCCGGCCTGCAGCGCAAGCGCGGCGGCATCGGTCGCGATCGCTGCGTTCTGCAGCGGCTCGGCGCCCTGCACGGCGTGTTCGAGACGCCACCACGTGGCTGCCAAGCGGAACAACGCGAGCAGGCTGCCGGCGAGCCAGGCGGCGAGCAGCAGGGTTTGCCAGGAGAGACCGGCGCGGGAGAGCCGCTTCGCCTGCTGCTCGCCATAACCCGTGGATTCGGTAGTCGACTCGGAGACGCGTTGGGCGTTCGCGGCAGGCGCTGTGTCGGCGCCGCGAACCTGCAATGCGGCTGTGGGAGCGAGTTCAGTCGCCATGCGCTGGCTGGGCGAGGTCTCGCGGCTGAAGCCGCTGCCACCAATAGCCGAGGATGTAGGCGCGATGCTCGTCGCCGATTCGCGTTTCACCGCATCGTCAGTGCTCGCGACGATCGCGGCGGCAGGAACGCTCCTCTGCGCCACCGGCACCGCGAATCGCGCCGACGTGCGCAGATCCAGCATCGTCTGCACGCTCGCCGTCAGCAGCCCGCCGAACAGCGCCGTGCGCCACAACAGCTCGCGCCACGCCGGGCGCTGGCGCAGCACGCCGCGATCGACGACCCAGGCAAGCGCCAGCAGCACGCTCGCGTGTAGTGCGAAGGTCAACAGCCAGGCGACGATCGATTCGTCATGCATCGTTGTTCTCCCCGCGCGCCAACCGGCGGCGCACCTTGGCCAGATCGCCCGGGGCGATCTCCGATTCCTGCACCAGATGCGCGACCAGCCCCTGCGCATCGCCCGCGAACAGTGCACCGACGAGGTCAGCGACCATCGAACGCCGCACGTCCGCCTCGTCCACCAGCGCTCGATAGAAAAGTTGCCGCCCGTCGCGCCGCTGCGCGACCACGCCGCGCTTCTCCAGCCGCGTCAGCAACGTGGCTACCGTGGTGTGCTTGAGCCCGCGCTCCTCCGCCAGCTGCGCCGCCACGTCCGCCGTGCTCGTCTCCCCGCGCGCCCACAGCACGCGCATCAACGCGATCTGCAATTCGCTGAGGCTGATGTCCGCTTTCTTGACCATCGGATCGCTTCTACAAATGTCGTACTACAGTTGTAGAAGAATGGACACGGGAACGCAAGAGGGCCGAAAGTCATGCCCTGCCCTGTCGCCCCCACGAGCCGCAGCCGCCGCCGAGCGACGATCTCGACGAACCGTCTTGACGGATGCCCGCACCGCGGCTCTAATACGCGGCCCCGCTGCGGCCGCACCCCGACCGCACGCAAGCAGCACATCCTGGCCGGGTAGCTCAGTTGGTAGAGCAGGGGATTGAAAATCCCCGTGTCGGCGGTTCGATTCCGTCCCCGGCCACCATTAAATCAATGGGTTAGACATGTTGCGCACCGCGGCGTGCCGCGCTGCGCCAAGCTATTTGCCATTGATTTGCCGTTTGCTACGGATAGGCCCCGAACCGGGACAAGCCGGGACAAAGCGAGATCTAGTGGGACGCAGTAGCATCAGCGCGCCGCGATCAAAGGGGGGATCGAAATGGGCGTCTTCGATGTAGTCATCGCATCAGCGCAGGTTGACCCATGGGTTCGACGGACCGGCGTCGCAACTTTTTGCGCAGCGTTCGTCGCCCTACTCGTTGGCGTTCTGCCTCTTCTATACAGCCTGTCATCGGCCAGAGCACGAGGCAGACTTCTAGCCGGAGCAGTCGGAGCGACTTTGCGCGAAGCCAAGGCGGCCGCAGACGCCGCGATCGATGGAATCAACCAAATTGCGCAGGAGGGCATTCGGATGCATTCCGGCCGCGCAGCCGCCTACATCATTCCGCAGGCTGACCTCCTCGTCGCTGTGATTCCGCAGATCGAACTTCTGAATAATCCCACACACGTCGTCCATGCGTTGAGCGAGATCTTGGCAATCAACGCTGTGCTGCGGGCAATAGCAGAGATGCCCGAGAACGATCGCAACCACGTGTGTGGCCCGATGATTGCGAGCACGATCGGAAAGCTCAACTCGCTGAGCGCCTATCTCGCCACAGCCGCCGACCAGGTTGGCCGCCCCACGCCGGTTAGATGGTGGGAACGAATCGTCCGAGGTCGCTGATCGGGCTAGGCACGTCCCTGTGCCCGCGTCGCTCAGCGATCTTTGTCGGGCCGTTCGAGGCCTGCTCGAATAGCTGCTTGCCTCAGCGCCTCCTGGTCGAGCAGTCGTGGACCGACGCGTATCCTTGGGAACGAAGGCTCCGCATCCGCGGTCACACCAGTCCGTCAAAGACTGCACCGCGTGAAGATATGCCTCGGCGTCGCGTAGTCACTGGAACCCGGCTGCTCCTCATCGGCGCATTGATCCATCTCCTGCAAATCGTCGCCGGCGCCATTGCTGGGGTAGATGACGGGTCGACACGCGTTGGGTTCCCGTTCGTCTTTGCGGCATGGCCTGCGTTGTGGTGGCCCAACACTCACTCGACATTTAGCCGGATTTCGCTCGCCGAGACGACAACTTTTTGGCTGGCTTTAGCGATCACGCCTCGTCTTTGGCAACGGCCGCGAAGAGAAGCTTAGACGAACGGTGCCACCAACGACGAAAGGGCACATCCATGTGCCGCGTCGCTCGTCCGCTAGGCAGGCTCGGCAGTCTTCCGAGGCGATCGCCGACGCGGCTTGCGCGAACCCTCGCGGAGGTGCTCCGGGCGCCAAGCGCAGTCGGACCACGAAACGAGCATGTTGCCGTCGGTGGCCGGCTCCAACTGTTCTTCGCCCGGGCCAAATTCTTCATCATCGTCGAGCGGATGCGTATCGCCCCAGCAGTCCGGGGCCACCACCCAATCGCCATCACCGTTATCGACGCGCCTCGCGATAGTGCCCTGCTCTCCAGCAAGATATGGCCAATATTTGCTCCACTTGATGCGCACGCGCTGACCAATGAAGAAGCGGCTCATGCCTGCACCCTCACGCTGAGCCCTTTCGAACTGACAAGCCGCAGTCGCTTCTTGTCCCGGGCTTCTTCCTCAAGATCTTTCGCCATGTTGGCGATCGCAATCTTCCTCGCGAGCCCGTAGAAGTCCGGATCTCTGAATTTCAGGTCACAAACGCACTCTCTTGCGCCACGGCAAGCGCAATGTTCGGGCGGTACGCCAAGGCCGTACGAAAGCCATCGCCCCCTAAGGAAGCGAGCGTAGTAGTGCGAATGGGCTGGGTTGCGCAGGGGCGATTCCTTGTCAACAAACTCATCGATGACCTCCTTCTGCCATTGGGCAAAATGCGGATGCTCTGGATAGACCTTGACGATTGCCAACTTCGGCTTGCGCTTCCGCAAACCATGCTTTGGTGCGCGAGCAGCCGAGTCTCTAGAGCGCTCCTCAAGAATCTCCGCGAGCGCGTCGAGCTCTTTTTTTGTGAGAGCCATCACGCGCCCTCCTTCGCAACGTCGAGCGAGTCAAGGAGGCCCTTACCGATCGATGTCAGCCAGGAGCACGCCCATACCACGTGATAGGCGAGCACCTTGTTGTCGTCGTCTTCGTACGGAAACTGCACGAGAAGATTACAAACTGTGTCGAGTAGGCCAGAGGCGAGCTCCTGGCGCTGGCCGGCAGACGCTTCATGGGAGGCGCACAGGGCGCCGTAGTCGAACGCGGGAAGACGAATCGGACAGACCGCGCGCGCGGCCGGGGACTGCTTGGACATGGTGGACTCCTCTGATTGGGGAAGCCCGCCACTGCGCTGCTAAACGAAGGTGGCGGACGGCGCGGGTTAGCAGACCGGATCAGAGGAACCGGCACACCTTGCGGTGTCCACACGCCGCCCACCATGAGTGGGTTATGCACACGCCGCGCCGAACGCAGGCAACAAAAAAGCGCCACGGCAAGACGGGCGCTTTGGGCGCCTCTGACATTCGGGCTGCTAAACCCGGTCACCGAATTGGCGGCGACGACATCAACATGCACCCGAATCCGGGTGCATGTCAAGAAGGCGCGCTCTTACTCGGCCTTGGGCTGCGCTTTGGTCAAAAGTTCCAGTACGGACTTTGAGCCGCTAATCGTTTCTGCGCCCGCCCTACTGAAGCCGGTGTCTTGAGGGGCAAAAATACAGGCGGCCGCTTGAGCTACGATAATGTCCTGCGCGCCTTGATCCTTCGCTGCGTCAGCCAATACGCGATAGGTCTGGAGCGCAGTCTGGCGATGCCTATTGACTACCACATTATGCCTATCTGAAATGTAATTTTTGGCAGCGAGGATCAGCATGTAGCTAAGTACGCCAAAAATAAGCAACTTGCTGGTTATAAGCTGTGCCGTTTCATACGGCGTGGTGGGCGCCATCCAGGGCAGTTTATGGATGAACAAGCTCAGCACAGCAAATGCTCCGACGTAACCCGCGCGCCATTTTATTTTTTTATCCCACTCAACTGCGGATTTTCCGTGGTCGTCGGCTTGCCTCTTGAAGAACTCAGCTTGTTGAGAAACACCCTGCTCGGCCGCAACGGCCTTGATGTTTTCTAGGATCTTCTGCGCGTCAGCCTCAAACTGAGTCATCGCAGCCTTTGCAGAAGAATTTTGATCAGAAATTTGCTGGAACGCCGCCCTTGCGCGCGTCTCTAAGGCCGAAGAATCCGTCACTTTCGCGACGCCGTAGGCGATAAACGTCCAAATCGAATTAAACGTCTGGTCATATCCAGACTTAAACCCTGCTACGATCTGACGTCTCTGTTCCGATGCATTGCCGGTCTCTTCGGGATCGAAGCCCTCAACCTGCTTGAATCTATTGAAATCAGCATCTGCTGCCTGCTGAATCATGCTCAAATGCTGAGGAGTCAAATCTTCTAAAATACTTTCTGGCAGCCGTCTATACAGCTCGATAATTCGTCTCGCATCGGGAACCACTTCTGAAAAGTTCAGGGCCGTACCGAGATCCGCGGTGCGCGCCAACCCGTCTGGATCGTAGTTCTGGACCCGAAGCAAAGACGTTCGTGTAGCTTCGACCTCTTTCTGACCCATGTTCTCCCCCTGCCTAGCCCTTGTGAAGTGAACAGTTTACGCAGAAGGATCAAACAGACGCGACAGGGCTGTAAAGACAGCCTTCCATCGCCCTACTGTCCGTTACGAATAGTATCCTTCACGGTTCAGCGCCTAAGCTTGCCGGTCGACGTCGTCGATGACTGGACGCCGCCCTCGATCAGTCCGAACGGAGGCTTGCGCTCGCCATCGACGATAAAACCGGATCCGCGTACGCCATCAGTCACGCGTAGGAATTCGATCTCTGCTTTCGCCGAGTTCACGACCACCTGCGCTACTTCAGCGATGGCGCGTGCCCGGTCTACGGGCATAGGTTTTCTTCGATCCTGCAGTGCTTCGAGCGTGGCGAACAGATGATCTCGCAAGTCTTCTATCTTGTTCTTCATGCTCTCGCTTCCTGATTGCTCGCTTGAGTTCGGAGAGCAACGCCATGACCTCCCGCAGCTCTCGCGGAAAGTGGTTCCACGAATTTCGCCTTAGGCACTCAGCGTTGGTGATGAGTTCCAAGTTATCCAGGTCTACGTTCCGACGATCGCCGTCACGAAAGGTGAGCATGTAGCCGTCTGGTACAGGCCCATGCTCCCGCTCCCAGTTGAGAATGTGAAGGCGCTTCCAGTTCGTTTCGTATGCTCCTGGCTCTGCGGCCACCTTCTGCTTGAGCACGCCATAGTGCTCGGCGATTGCGCCGATCGGCGCAGCAGGTGTTTTCCACCGCTCGCCGATAGCGCGATTTCGAATCGGCTGGCCCTTTCTCAGCCCCATCGCCCAAGCACGCGAGGACACTGCAGGCACAGTTCGTCCCACAGCCTTAGCGATGATGCGGACGGGTGCCTCGAAGTAAGTCAGCCGAAGAGTCTCAAGCTCGATGGCGGTCCAAGGACGCAGCCTTCTGGGTTTGGGTGCACCAGACATCCACGTCTCCTGCGAATCGCCTAGTGAGCGGCTAACCATTCTGAATGCAGAGATAGAAAAATGGCTCGCCGCACGCGCAAAGGTCACCGTTCGGTAGGCTTAGAGACACTCACTACGCCGTCTTCGATCATGGACGAATCAGCATTCGGCAAGCCATCAGCAGCGACACTGAGTTTTTTCACTTAGCCTTGCTGACTAGATTAGCGGCGCTGATTTACGCGGACAGTTCCCTATTAAGATACTTATCGACCGACAATCGTACGAATGCAGTTTTAGCAGGAGGTTTCGATCTCGCTAATGATGCCCGACCGCCGAGCATCTAGCGCATGTAGGAGAAGATAGATGGCCGTCCAAAATGAGCTTTTTGGTGTCAAGTGGACCCTAAATAAGCAGTCGTCAAAATTCACGAAGGGATGGAGTCCCGAATCAGAGACTAGGCTTTACGAAGAAACTCCGAATGGCTATAAGCTTTCCGTTAACGGCGTACATGAAGGGAAGCCATACTCTTGGGGATATGACGCGAAGTACGATGGAAAGGATCATCCCGTACATGGCCGCGAAGACGCGGATGCGATCGAAGCTTACAAAGTCAATGAACGAATAACACTCGGCTTCTTCAAGAAAGGTGGACAATTGTGCGGTCCGTACGCTCGGAAGCTATCGACGGATGGATCTTCTCTTACTGTCCAATCTGTTGGACGCAGAGCTGACGGGTCAGCCTTCTTTGATGTCATTCAGTATCAAAAACCATAGGCGCATCCGCCGCATTGAAGTGCTCGATCGGTAAGTTGCTGACCATCGTGAATTTCGGCAGTGTGGAACGTCAGGAGAGGATATCGCGATTCGTTGATTCTTAACGGAGCTCCGGCGGTTGAGAACAACCGCCCAGCGACGTGCACTTCAAACCAGGAGATGTACTTAGGATTGTGCGGCCGCTCATGCCGCCAACCTGTGCTCGTAGTACGGGTGCCGCTTGTCGTCGAAGATTGCGTAGAGCGCGGCGAGGTTGCCCGAACCACCAAAGTAAAAGGCCTGCAATGCTGCAGGCCTTGGATAGCGACAGAGTTTCCTACCCGATCGACCTCAGTTACTCGGCGAAACGCTATCCGGTGCGGGACAGTTAGCCGGCGCATCAGGTTTACATGGACCGTTGCCGCCGCCGCCCGTGAACTCCAAATCATCCTTTGTTACATACCAGGCGCCATCATCGAAACCACCGTCAGCATTGGGATCTGGCGTCACATCTCGCGTATACGTCGTGTCTCTCGTGTAGCCATTCAAATGTGTGGTGTAGTTGACATTACCCACGCTCGGCGGCACCGTTCCCGACGCCGGAGGCGGCGGTGTTCCGGGGGCTGGACCGGTAGGCCCGGACTCAACAGTCTCGTCGCCATCGCTCCATCTTTCCGCTGTCGCCACGACTGAGCTGTCGCTGTTATGAACTAGTAGAGTCCGTATCCCGGCACTAGGCGCGGTTGCGGCGAACCTCTGAACAGCTTCCTTGATGATCGACGAATCCGTAGCCGACGAACCAAAAGCAGTGACGACAATTTTTCCGTTGCGCGCAACTACCGTCTTGCCAGATTGCGACAGAATTTGATCCGCTTTGCTCGATGCCATAGCGGCAGCTGGCAGCAGCGCAGCGGCGATCAGGGCGACCAGTAGCGACTTCCTACCTGCAATTTTGACACTCATCCCGTGAGTCCTTAAGAGAGCTAAGTTGAGTCCCCAGGCGGCCGATGATTGCACAAGCGCTGTCGACTACAAAAACGGTGGCCGCCCGGAAGGCGCCATTTGCAAAACCTTACATATGCTGCCGTATCGGAAGCTCAGGAGAACGTCCCTGTGGCTCCCACAGCCACACTGACCCTATCGGGTTCGGGGATGGCAGATAGTCGATCTGCGCAAGCTCAGGATCGACCTCGTCGTAGTCCCCCAAAGGCATCGTCCCGTCCGCCATGCGCCAGCCTAGGATGCGCCAGCCCTCGTGCACGCCGACTGCGCTGGTCACGTATTCGTGCGTTTCCTGGTGGCGCCCCGGAACGCTCCAGAGCTGGCGGTCCTCGTTGATGAGCACCAGCTCAATCGCGCAGTAGCGCGGTGGTGTCCGTGCGTAACCCTTGCCGTGCTTGCCGTAGCAGCGTTCGACGTAGAGAGAGCCGGGGACCGAGAGGGGGACGCCGAACTTCATAGTCGCGGACTTGAAGCGCCTCGTAGCCATGGTGACCTCCTTGTGTGGGGAGGGCGATCCTACGGGTCGAAGTCTCACCGGGAGAGAACCGAGTGAGCGCGCGGCTTACTTGGCGTTCAAGAGCGGGTAGATCGCTGCTTCCCTGGTCATGTCGGAATTCACTGCCGTTTGGCGTCTGGACGTCTGTGGGGCCTAGTCTCACACGTGAGCAGGCACTGCTGGGCAACTACATGTCATCAGCCAACGACAACGGAGAGTGCATCGTGAAGAAGGTAGAAGAGGCCGACTCGGCCGAGGCCAGCGTTCACACGAGATGGCGGATTGAATCGCCCGACGAGCTGCAGCAGACGAATGCAGCCGGAGACGGCGTCGGCTGCATGTTCTATGGCACCCTTTATCCTGAAGGGACGGTTCTCAGGAAGGGAGACGTGGTCGCGCGATGTTCCGGTGGCGTGTGGGTCGGCCCGCCGCCGCGAGAGGTTCTCGTCTAGTCGAATTTCGTCACGCGGGCTGTCCGCACGGGATCTTGTTAGGGAGAAGCGCCCCGTCAGCCGGCCAGAGGGGTGGCCGTCGCCAAACGGTCTGAGGCGGCCGGCCTCGGGGGCGATCGGAGGATAACGCCGCGTGTGGCGGGAAACCGCCATGTGACAGTGAACAATTGTCAGCGCTGAAGGACTCTGTGGAGAATCGTTGCGGCGGCTTTGCAATCGGAGACGCTGCCCCTCTGACGATCGATAGTCGATGACAGATCGCCACGGTGCATCGACGCGCCACAGCACGACCGCGAGCATAGTTTTACTCGAATCCTCATGGCCCTTGCGAAATCGAGCACGGAATTATTTAGTTTCTCGCAGCATGATAGCGCTACCGACACATTCCGTGTCGGAAAGGACTTCCGAGGGCGGAAATGAAAAATATCGCATTTTGGTTGGCTGTATGGATAATAGCCATTGCAACAACAAGCACTAGCCATGCTCAGTCTGCGATACAAAGTCAGATCGACAGTGCTTGTACAACAGGAGGAACGGTTACGATGCCGGCATCGCTAACATTAACAAGCACGTTGAACTTGCGGTGCCCTCCCGGCGACATCCCTGTAACGCTTGCGGGAGCCCCGACAAAGATAACGTGCCAAACTGGGTCGACGCCTTGCATCGTAATCGGTAGCACCGGGGCTAATAATACGAGTCGCCAGAATTTATCGCTTAAAGACGTTGTCTTGACCGGACCCGGCGCAACGATCGCTGGATCGGAGGCTGTCCAAATATTGCCGTCAGGTGGGTATTCAAAAATCTCCGGCCTTAGGGTCAACTACTTTGAAACTGGCCTGCATTTGATCGGCGACGCAAACCTGCTCAGTGTTCTCTACCTAGATCAAATTACAATTGGTGCGCCCGGTGCAACCACGAGCACCGCTGTTCACCTCGACGGTCACATCGCAAACGCATACTTCACGAACTTCACCCTCTCTGGGATCAACCGCGTTATTTTGGACGACGGCCCTGGCGTAAGCGGAGCCGGCGCCTCGTTTACCGATGGCGTATTCAATACCACAACGGTCGAAGGGACGGCGGCAGTCTCCGTTTCTAGTTCCGATGGAAATCAGCATCAACTTACGCTTACTAATATTCAAGATTGGGAGACCGCGTGCCCGTATCTTGAGATTGGCGATCAATCTAGCGTTATCATCAATGGCGTCGCGTGGACTGGGAATCCTTGGGGCGCGACAACTAGCGCCGGCATCCACATTCTTAACGGCAGTGCGGCATGGCTGAAGATAAATAACGCGACTTTAAATTATTGTACCGTTAACGGTGACATTCTTAAAGTCGACGGCCCGAACGCGTTTGTTACCGTCTCATCGTCTGACTTCTACCTAGGGAATATCAACTTCGTCGGAGCCTCCGCAGGTACATTCGTGGGAAATCGTTGCGTTTCTTCAAATGCAACTGCAATGATTGGCAACCTCACGAATGTCCGCAGCAGCGCGAATATTAGTAAGTGTCCTGACCGATAGCTAGGTCGTAACCTCCTCGACACTGCGCCATGCCGTTGTAGCATGGCGCAGTGTCCCTTTGAAGCTCAAGCCGCCTTCGCCTCCGGCCCCTCTGTGCCGCCGACGATGCGCAGATGGGCCTGTCCGACGGCTACTTTCGGTTCTTCTCGACGATCAGCTTGGCCCGTAGCTGGGAGTGGACGAACCTGTAGAGTTCGCTGCTCGACATCGTGCACCCATCCATCTCCGGGAACGTTCGCAAGCGCGCCATGACCTTCATGGTCAGTAGCCCAAGCTCAAGCTCGGCCTCGATTGCGGCGATCTGCTTGGCGAGGCGGCGCCGACCAGCATCGAGGAACGAGACGACATTCGTCGTGGGCATGGTCAGAACCGGTTCGCAGAAATACGATCGAGCTGAGGTTTGACGAGCCGCGCTAGCTGCTCGCCCAACTTGTTCGGATCGGTTCCGATGACCGAGCCCTGCACCGTGACAGTGATGCTAGGCGCGCCCTGAGATTGGCCTGGTGGGTTCGGTGCTGGAGTTGGCTGGCGGCCATTGTCCCCGCCACCGCTAGGACTGCCAGAGTTCGCATTGTCGCCATTGCGCGGCCCCACGCTGCTTCCGTTGTCACCGCCGCCGGAGCTAGTACCGTTCGCCTGCTGCTCCTTGCGGATGTTCGCCATCTTCAGGGCGTGAAGCTGGTTTTCGAGTTGTACGAGACGGTTGTATTCCGCGGTATTGAGCGTGCCGTTTTCCTCTGCCTCTTCTTCGATGTTCTTCAGCGCGTTCTCGTGACGGCGATCCTCGATGTCGGTGTCGTTCCCGGTGAGCTGGTCGATCTGGTCTTGGATAGAGTCGGCCTCATCAGCCATACGCTTCGCAGAGTCCTCCGCGCGCTGTGCGGCCGCGTTGAGATCATCCAAACGCTGCTGCAGGACTTGCGCGCCAGCACCAATCAAGGGGCCGATCTGCTCCAGGACGTTCTTCGCCGTCGTGAGATCAAGCGTTTGGTAGGTCACGCCTCGCGATAGCTGCTCGTTCAGAGCCTTCATCGCAGCGACCTGGTCATTGTTCAGGGCGATGACTGCACCGAACGCCGCGCCCGATGCTGTGGCCGCCTGACCAGCGGTGTCGTGCGCCTTCTTCGCGGCGTCGCCGAACTCCTCCGTCGAGTCCTTCGCCTGGTCGATCGATCCCTTGGCGTTATCGAAGGATTGCGCGGTGTCGTCGCCCGCCTTTTTGCCCGCCTGACCGGCGGTGATAAGGACAGTCTGCAGCCCCAGAGCTGACGCCTGCGCATCGAGCTGTGTCTGTGCTTGCTGCTGCACGGCCGCGGAACTATCCGCGAACTCTGCCTTGACAGTCTGCGCATAGGCAGCGAAAGCGCGCTGCAAATCCTCGATCGGCACTTTCCCGGCAAGGAACGCTTGCTTGATGATGTCGAGATTATCAGAGGCTGTCTGCGCCGCTTTGTTGAGTTCCGACTGTGACTTGATGTGCAGGTCGGTGAATGCCTGCCCCAGTTTCCGCTGTGCCTCGGCAGCCTCGTCCGTCTTGCCTGTGAGCGCGTCGAGCTGATCCTGCGCGACCTTGTACTGATTGGCAGCCGCCTGCATCGCGTCGGCGCTGGCACTGCCAGACTGCACCAGCTTGTCGAGTTCCTCCCGCGCCTTCTTGACGTTCTCCTGCGCATTGGCGACCTGGTCTGCGTGGGCCTTTGCTGCAGCGGCGGCTTTATTCTCCGCATCCGCCGTCGCGTTGAAAAGCTCGGGTAGTACGCCGAACGCGTTGACCGAATTTTCGACAGCGCCGGTTACTGCGTTGAAGTCAGAGACGAGGTTTCCAGAGGTGTCGCTGACTGATGCAGAACCCGCCTTCACGTTCTTGAAAGACGTGCCGAGTGCATCGACCTTCTTGCCGGTGTCCTCAGCGACGCCGCCAAGAGCCTCAAGGTTCTCCCCAACCTTGTCGGAGTTAGTGCGCAGATCTTCGAGACCCTTGTTGGCAGCGTCCCTTGCGGCCTGCTGGATTGCCTCCAGCGCGATCGTTACTTGTGATGTTTTGCCAGTGAGCTTGTCGATCGCCCGGCTAGCGGCCAGCGTGACTGAGGTCAGCGCCGCCTCGGTGCCGGAGATCGCTACCTTAGCGAGGTCGAAGACGACAGCGACAGCGCGGAAGACGACGCCGATCGATGCGCCGATCGTGTTGAGCACAGTGGCGACGGAAGCGAGATTGTCCTTGAGCTCGCCGATCGACCTACTTGCCTCGTTGACGGCGTTCTCGGCGCCGTCGATCAGCTGTTGCCAGTCGAGGTGCGAGATGAAGTCGTCGAACGCCTTGGTGCCGTCATCGAACAGCTTACCCAACGAGGTCTTGAGGTTCTCGAAGTCCTCGGACTTGGCGAACGCATTGAGCTGATCCGCCAGCTTCTGAAGTTCTCCGCGGAATGGTTCGAGCGACGTCTTGAGCAAGCCCGAACCGAGGCGATCGAGCGCGTTCTCGAAGGAGGTGAAGGCTCCGCCGAGCGTGTCATCAATCGTCTTAGCGGTCTGCGATGCGGTGCCACCGGCTTTTGCCAGGGACGCTACGAAGGCATCCACTGCCCCCGGCGCTTGCTGCAAGAGGAAGAGCACGAGGGAGCGTGCAGAGCCATCGAGCGCGAGCAATGCATCCTGCCCATCTTTGCCGGACCGGCGAATCGTCTCGATCGCCTTGCTGAAATTTCCGGACGAGTCGCCGAGCTGGTGGAGCGCTAGGGAGAACTTGGATGCCGGATCTTCGAGATCCTGAAAGACCGTTCGCAGTCCCTTCGCTGCCTTGCTGGCATCAATACCGTTCTGGCCCATCAGGCCGAGAAGGCCGACCAGCTGCTCGAAGCTAAGGCCTAGCTGCTGAGCGTCGGGCGCCAGGGAGCGCAAAGCAGTCGCAAGCCCAGCAATCCCATCCTTCGAGCCCTTCGAGGCAGCGACGAGCTGATCGACGACCAAGGCGGCATCGCCGGCAGTCTTGCCGAAGAGGTCGAGCGCGTCATCGGCAATGCCGGCGGCTTCGGCGACCTCGATCTGAGCATCTTTCGCGAGGAGCAGCGTGGGCGTCAGGGTCTGGAAGATCTCATTCGCGCTCTCACCCTGTGCGGCCAACTCGGCGGCAGCGTTTGCCGCGGCGGTCGAACTGACGTTCGCATCGATCGCCGATTGTTCGATCTGTTCCGACAGCTTCTCGAAGTCTTCGCCTGTCGACTGAGCGATCGCTTTGACGCGCGCCAGTGATTGCTCGACGTTGGCGGCCTCCTTGAACGAGTCTTTTCCGAACTCGATACCCTTGAGGGCAAGCTCCACAGCGGTTGCGATCGAGACGATCTCGACCAGGTGCGCCTTCAGCTCACCGAGAACTCCGCCCGCTTCCTTGCTGCGGTCGCCTAGTTCCTTGGTCGCATCCGCCGCCTTCTTCGTGCCGGCAGCCGATTCGGCGGTTTTTCGCCCACGGTCTTGATCGTGCCGGCGAGCGCCGCACTCTTCTCGTTGAGCTGAGTGCTCGCTGCGGCTAGATTCGTCGTGTCGATCCCAGCCTTCTGCAAAGACCCTTCCGTCTTCGCCAGCGCCACCGCTTGTAAGTTCTGCTTGGCCGTCAGACTGGCGACCGCCTTGTCGGCCGCCGCGAACGCCGCCGTGACCTTCTTCGAGCTGGTGTCCGTGCGGTCGAACTCGGTGTTGAGCGCAGTGACCGCTGCCTTGGCGGCCTCAAGCTGCGATGTAGTCTCGGCGAGCGCGGCCTTCTGACTCAGCGCGTCATTGACCGCCTTAGACTGCGCCGCAAGCGTCTTGAGGGAAGCCGCCAGCGCCTGAGCCTCGGCATCGGCGAGCTTGCCCTGGTCGGCCATCTTGACCAGCGCACCGGCCGTGTTGGCCAGGTCTTGGTCGCCAGTGGTCTCGTAGACGAAACGGATTACGGTGTCGCGGGAGGCGCCGGCCATCAGGTGTTCCCCAGGTTCGTGTTCATTCGGAGGCTTCGGCCGACTCGTCAGGCGAGGCGACGATGCGTTGGTAGAAGGATTCGCGGGTGCGATCGACGGACTCAGACATCGCGGTCACTTGCTCAGGGCTCAGGCCGCAGTCCCGCTCCATGACGTCGGGCAACGTCTCTAGGAACTGCACGAACTCCTTGGTCATGTCGGCCAGGTCGGCCTCGTGCTCGGCGGCGGGGATCAGCTGCCCAGTCGTCATCTCGACATCCAGGCGGCGGGCCTCGCTCTGATACCAAGCGTTCCGTTGCTGCGGCGGCAGGAAGCGCGGATCCAGGTTTCCCTCGGCGTCAGTACCCGTCGACCCGACAAGCGCCTGCGCGGCGTCCCTGAGTCGGTAGACGGGATGCCCGTGCCTGCGCCCACAGGGCTGCACGCCGTGCATCGCGAGCCGCTTCGAGATCGTGTCCCGGCTCATTTCGAACTCGTCCGACAGCCGCCGGAGCGACATCGTGATTTGCCGCTCAGCGAGCGATAGGACTTCCACTGTTGCCACCCCTAAACCCTTGGAAATAGGGCCTCCGCACCGCCTGGTGGTGGAAGCCAAGAAACCCGAAAAACTCTGTCTCTACGCGGTCGTCGCTACCCGCTGGCAATGCCCAGGATTCCAGGGACCCCCGCCTCAGTTCGTTCATCGACGGCGCGCCGCAACTCGTCTTGGAATCCGTCGCTCGCGATCTCGTCCAGGACGTCGTAGACCTGGACGCGTACCAGTTCCTGCAGCTTCACCATCTCGGCGGGTGTGGCGCCGGCTTGTGCTGCGACCTTGACGGGCAGTGCGAGCAGCTTGGTGCGCATGCCGGCCACCATCGCTTCCACCTGGGCCAACGCACTCGGCGTTGAAATCAGGTCGCCCCGTAGTTCGGCTACCTCCAGCTCGGTCTTGTCTGCCTGCGCTTTCGTGAGGCGCGCACGTTCGGCTGCGTAGTCGTAAGCCTGTCCGTCGTTGGCCACGCCCAGCTCGCCAAGCAGGCGATCCCGCACCCAGCGGCCGAGCGCTACCGGTGGGTAGCCGCCGCCAGCATTTCGCTCAGGACCTTCGCCAGCCTTGTCCAATTGCTGCAGTCTGCGCGCCGTCAGACCGACGATTTCGGCGACTTGGCCTTGGGATAGCTCTGTTGCCATGCGAACGAAATCCTTGGGAGTTCTGGCGCTGGGAGAACGGCGCGAACTCGATACCCGCTTGCCGTCGACCCGTCACAGGGGCCCACTCATTCGGTTTGGTTGCCGCGTCACCCACATCTCAGGGCCGCGGCTGCAGTGGTTGTTGTGTTCCGGACACGCCTGCTAGTCCGGTTGTGTAGCCCTGCATCCCACGAGGGGATGAGGTGGCCGTGATGCGGTCACCAGAGACGGACCCCGCACCTCGGCCGATGTGCGCGATTCCCGCTGCCTGATCAGAAGACGGGTCACGCGCTCAACTGAAATGGCGTAGCTAAGCCTTAGGCCGCCGCCTTTGATTCGAGCTTCGTGCGTACATCGGCAGGCAGTGCGAGCCTGATGGCGCTTCGCTCCCCCTCTGTCGCATCGCTCTGGAAGAAGAGGACGCCGACGGGATTCGCTCGGCCATCCAAGGCGGCGGGATCCCAAGGTCCATGTTTGCCAGACGCGGTGATTTTGCCGAGCACCGTACCCGTCGGCAGGTTGTAGCCCTTGGCGATCTTGATGTCGGGCGGATCGGCGGCAGCGGCGCGTTCGAAGACGGTCATCTCGACGACGGCCATTCCTTTCGAGTAGTTGATGCTGTGCGTGGTCATGGATGTTTCCTGTGCTGAGATGGAAAAGGTGGCTGCGGCAGCTACTGGACTGCCGCAGCCGATGTGCGCGAACCAGAGGGAATCCGACTAACCCCTGATCCGCGCGCAACGGGTGATAGGTGGCTGCGACGATGGAGCCCCTCACCGTCGCAGCCGTTGACCGCGACCCATGCCCGCCACGGGTCGCGAACAATCGTCATGCGGTCTTACGCTTGACCGTGCTGCCCAGTTCCTCGACCAGGGCAGCGACGGCCTCGTCACCGATGAAGCGCGGGTCGTCGATCGCCGTGAAGTACGGCTGAGGTGCTGGCTGCTTGGGGAGCGTGCGGTGAACCAGCGGCATCGGATCGATGGTCGGAAGGTTGACCTCGGCGTAGAGCGGGTGTGGGTACTGGCCGCCGATGAGGTCGCGACCCTCAATGTCCAACTCGGTGGTGCTATCGACCGGCGCCTTGGTGTCGATCCGGCAGTACGAGCGCCCCGACATCGACGACTGCACCAAGCCGTGCAACGGATGGCGCGAGTCATTGACGTGGATCGTCTTGCGCTCGACAAACTCGATCCACTGGCTGGGCGTGCAGCGGATGGCGTTGCTCTCGGGAATCGTCTGGCGACCTGCGGCGTGGAGTTCGGCGTTGCTCTGCACGATCAGCGCATCGATGGCGGCAACCTTCTGCAGCACGGCAGCGAGTGCGCGGGCGTGCTTGGCGTATTCGGTGCGGATCAGGCGTTCGCCCAGCTCTCGGGCGCGGTTGGCGCGGTCGGCGATGATGTCGAGATTGGCGCCGGCCTCGCGCTCGTGTGATTCGGCCAGGCGCTTCTCCAGAATCTCCAAGCGTTCCTGTATCCGGAACTGCCGGTCCCGGCACTGGTTGATCTGCGCTTCCACGCGGTCGAGCGCGGCATCGTCGCCGGCTTCGAGCGGTGCGATGCGCTGACCGGTGAGGTCGTGCTCCATGTTCTGTTCG
>Ga0207678_10000727_pt1 | contig 30082 bp, 24 predicted proteins | sample KBSC63metaG_FD_184319 | JGI IMG/M metagenome (GOLD analysis project Ga0207678, IMG submission 184319) | Corn rhizosphere microbial communities from Kellogg Biological Station, Michigan, USA - KBS C6-3 metaG (SPAdes) (version 2) | ecosystem: Host-associated > Plants > Roots > Rhizosphere > Soil ... | reverse complement strand
GTCGGGGCGGGTCAGCGCCGGCACGAGCTCGAGAGTCTCGATCACCCGCCCATCCTCCGCCGTGCCATGGGACGCTGCGCGCATGGGGGTCTCCCTGGTGGTACGCGGGCTGCGGCTGGCCGCGGCCGGGCTCGGCACCGCCGCCCTGGCCACCGCGCTGGTGCAGAGCACCGGCTCGGTGGCGAACTTCTTCTCGTACTTCACGGTCGAGAGCAACGTCCTCGCGATCGTCGTCCTCGTCGGCGGTGCGGTGCTGACCCGCTGCCCGCGCGGCTGGCCGTACTTCCGCGGCGCGGTGACGCTCTACCTGGCCATCACCGGGATCGTGTACGCGCTGCTGCTGTCCGATGTGGACGTGCAGCTGTCCGGCCGGTGGATGAACGCGACGCTGCACGAGATCCTGCCGCTGTTCCTGCTCGTGGACTGGATCGTCTTCCCGCCGTGGCCGCGGGCGTCGTACCGGAAGGCGCTGGGGTGGCTGGCGTTCCCGCTGGCGTTCGTCGCCTACTCGCTGATCCGCGGACCGATCGTGGACTGGTACCCGTACCCGTTCCTGGACCCGCGGCCGCACGGCTACCTGCCCGTGGTGTGGACGTCCGTGCTGATCGGGCTGGGCATGGTCGTGCTCGCGCTGGCCGTCATGTGGATCGGCCGGCGGCGGCTGGCGGCTCAGTCCCGCTCGCCGGCGGCCAGCACGATGTCGAAGCGGACCTGAGTCCAGCTGCCGTCGACGACCCGGCCGTCCGGGGTCGGCCCGTCGGAGCGCAGGAACGGCTTCACCAGCGAGTCGCGCACGCCGAACACGCTGTCCCCGCCGAGGGACTCGCCGGCCACGAAGATGTGCGTGACCAGCGTTCGGTAGCCCGGCGCGCTGACCATGAAGTGCAGGTGCGGCGCGCGCATCGGCGACCGCGCGGTGGCATGCAGCAGCCGGCCGACCGGCCCGTCGGCCGGGATCGGATACGGCGTCGGGGTCAGCGCCCAGAACCGGCACTCGCCGTCTCCGTCGGCGACGAGGTGGCCGCGGGCGGCCGTGCGGTCGTCCGGGCGCTGCACGTCGTACAAGCCGTCGTCGTCGGCCTGCCAGACCTCCAGCAGTGCGCCGGGGATGGGCCGCCCGTCGACGTCGCGGACGGATGCTTCGACCCAGCAGGGCTCCCCCGGCGCACCGAAGGCGATGTCGCCGCCCTGCTCGACCTCCGGCGAACCGGCGACGAAGAACGGGCCGAGCACGGTGGACTCGGTCACGTCGCCCTCGGCCGCGTGATTGATCGTGATCGTCTGCATCGACAGCCCGAGCACGTCGGAGAGCAGGATGAACTCCTGCCGCTTGTCGTCGGTGATGTGGCCGGCCTCGGTGAGGAAGTCGATCGCGGCGGCCCACTCGGACTCGGTGAGCCGGACCTCGCGGGCGAACGCGTGCAGGTGCCGGATGAGCGCGGTCATCAGCGTACGCAGCCGCTCGTCCGGGGTGCCGGCGAAGCTCGCGACCACCGTCTCGGTCAGCTGCCGCTCGCGCTCGTCCTGGTCGCCGTGTGCCCGCTCGCGCTGCCAGCTCCCGCCCTCGCTCATGCCAGCCCTCCCGGAGGGTCCCCGGCCCACGCGGCCCGCAGCAGCCGGGTCAGCGCGGCGGCGTCGACGGGGCGCGGGTTGCTGGCGGGTACCGCCGGCAGGACGGCCTCGACCGCCTCCGGCAGGTCTTGCGCGCGCAGGCCGACCTCGCGCAGTGCCCGTGGTGCGTCCAGCTCCTCGCGCAGGTCGAGCAGGCCGGTCACCGCGTCGATGGAGCCGAGCGCGGCGGCGATCCTGGCCGCGGCGTCCGGTGCGGCCGGCGCGTTGAAGGCGACCACGTACGGCAGCACGATCGCGTGCGTGGCCGCGTGCGGCAGGTCGAACCGACCGCCGAGCACGTGGCAGATCTTGTGGTGCAGGCCCGACCCGGCCGAGGCGAACGCGACCGCGGCGAGGTAGCAGCCGTACTGGGTGCGGGCGTGGTTGCCGGCGTGCAGCCCATCGTTGAGCGCGCGCAGGCCCTCCATGGCGAGGGCGGCGTCGATCGGGTCGGCGGTCGGGCCCCACAGCGCGTCCACGCAGTGCGCGACCGCGTTGAGCCCGGACGCGGCGGCCAGCGCCGACGGCATCGAGGCGACCAGGTCCGGGTCGTAGACGACCACGTCGGGCAGCACCCGGTCGGCGCTGCCGGTGCGCTTGCCGCCCGGTCCGGTCAGGCCCCAGACGTTGGTGGCCTCGGAGCCCGCGTACGTCGTCGGGACGGCGACGATCCGCACCGGCCGGTGCAGCGCGATCGCCTTGGCCAGCCCTATCGCGGAGCCGCCGCCGACCGCGACGACGACGTCGACACCGGCCCGGTCGGCGGCACTGGTGGCCCGCTCCGCCAGCGGTTCGGGGACGTGCTGGGCCACCTCGGTCCAGCGCAGCGCGGTCCGGCCGGTCAGCGCGTCCATCAGCACCGCATGCCGCTCGCTGCCGATCACCATGACCGCACGCGGCTCCAGCCGGTCGAGCTCCGCGCGGATCCGCGCGACCGCGGCACCCGGGTCGAGCACGACCCGCTGCCCCAACGTCCGATGCGCGAACCGCACCTCAGCCCGCCCCGCCGAACCCGACCAACCCCGTCCTCCGCCCTGAGCGCCTGCCGTCCCGCGCCCAGAATCTAGCCGGTGCGACCGGTTCGGCGGGCCGGGCCGCGGGTCAGGGCCCGATGCCGCAGCGCGAGGCGAGCACGACCGCCTCGAGCCGCGAGTGCACGCCGAGCTTGCCCAGCATGTTCTGGATGTGCGAGCGGGCCGTGGCCGGCCGGATGCCCATCCGGGCGGCGATCGCATCGGTCTCCTCGCCGCGGACGAGCCGGACCAGGACCTCCCGCTCCCGGCAGGTCAGGTACCGCACCAGCCGGACCGCGTCGTCCTCCGGCATCGAGCGGTGCACGAGCGCGCGGCGGGCCAGCTCGGCGTCCACCACCGCCTCCCCGCCGGCGACCCGCTCGATGCACGACGTGATCGCGTCGATCTCGCAGGTCTTCAGCACGTACCCCGCCGCGCCGGCGGTCACGGCGGCACCGACCACCGCGGGCTCGTCGGTGCCGCTGAGCACGACGACCCGGGTGGCCGGCGAGGTCTCCCGCATATGGCCCGCGGCCGCGACCGCCGCCGCGGCGTCGCCGTCGAACAGCGCGTCCAGCACGCAGACGTCCGGGTGGTACGCGGTGACCGCCGCCACCGCGGCGTCCGGCCGGTCCACCACTGCCAGCACCTCCCAGCCGCGCTCCTGCAGCACGACCGCCAGCGACTCCGCGAACAGCCGATGGTCGTCGCAGAGCACCAGCCGCAGACCGCTGCGGGGACCGGTCGTGTCGGCGGCCGGCAGCGTCATCTCGACCCTCGTCCCGCCGAGCACCGAGTCCTCGACCACGACCTGGCCGCCGTGCTCCCGGACCAGCCGGTCGACGATGACCAGGCCGAGCGAGACACCGCCGGCGCCGCGCAGCAGGCCCGGCCCGTCGTCGTCGACGCTGACCCGCACCCGGCCGTCGGTCGTACGCACCTCGACGTGCACCACGCCGCGGCCGGCGTGTGCGGCGTTCTCGATGAGGTTGCTCAGCACCCGGTCCAGCTGCGCCCGCTGGCCGATCACCGGGGCCGGCCCCGGTGCCGACAGGTCGAGCTCGCCGTCGTAGGTGACCCGGACGCTCTGCACGACCTCGCGCGCGATGCCAGCCAGGTCCACCGGCTCCCAGACCGCCGGGCCCGCCAGCACGGCCTGCACCATGCCGCACAGGCGGCGCGTCTCCCGGCTGATCTGCGCCATCCGTTCCCGCGCCGGCCCGGCGAGCTCGGCGGTACTGGCCGCGGCCAGCTGGACGAGCGCGGCGACCGGCTGGCGCAGGTCGTGGCAGAGCTCGCCGACGTCCCGCTCATCCGGCCGATCGTCGGCGCTGTTGATCACCCTCGATTGCCGCCCCCGACCACCGGGCGTGTCGATGACCGCCACGGCTTCCCCCCCAAAGGTCGCCTCGTGCCTGCGATCTCCGCAGAGCGCTCTCGGCCCCACGTGTAGACCGGAGGTCGCGATAGAAGCCTCAAGCGTTCGCCCAACGTTCGCCACCCGTTTGACCAAAACAATACCCAGGGTTGACATGACTACGATCTGCAACTCATGCAGCTGTACTAGCCAGAGCTGAGGCGGATTGGGGTCGTCCCGCCCGCGGTGTCGGGCGAGAGTCCGAGCGTGCAGCGCAGTCGCATTCTCGTGGTCGACGACCACCGGGCGCTCGGCCAGGCACTGGTCGCGCGGCTCGGCGCCGAGCCCGACGTCGCGCAGGCGAAGGCCGTGGCCACTGCCGGCGAGGCGCTGGCCGCGGTGGAGACGGAGCGGTTCGACGTCGTGCTGCTCGACGTCGACCTCGGCGCGGACGACGGGCTCGCGCTGTGTGCCCGGTTGCGGCAGCAGGCGCCGGGCCTGCGGGTGGTCATGCTCAGCTGCGCGTGCGACGCGCAGACGGTCGTCGCCGCGCTGCGGGCCGGCGCGCTCGGCTGGGTGCCGAAGGACCTGCCGATCGACCAGCTGTTGGACGCCTTCCGGCAGGTCCGGGCGGGCGCCGCCTGGCTGCCCGGTTCGATGCTGCGCGGGGTGCTGGACGAGTTCCTCCGGGACCGGTCCGTGCAGGACCGCGAGCTGGAGCTGATGGACCGGCTGTCCGTGCGGGAGCGCCAGGTGCTGCGGGAGCTGGCCGCCGGGCACGACGTGGCGTCGATAGCGCACCGGCTGTACCTGTCCCAGAACACCGTGCGCACCCACATCCAGAACATCCTCGCCAAGCTGGAGGTGCACTCGCGCGTCGCCGCGGTCGCGCTGGTGCACGGCTCGCTGGGCCCGCCGGCCGGGTCGCCGACGGAGGCGGGTCGATGACCGCCCTCCCGCAGTACGACCTCAGCCCCCCACCCGCCGCCGCGGCCCGGTCCGGGCCGGCTGCGGCCCGGTCCGCGCCGGCTGCGCCCGACGTCGGGGTGCCGTTCGCGGCGGCCCGCCTCACGCCCGAGGCGCTTGCCGGCGCCGAGCGGGTGCTGCGCTCCGGGTGGCTCACCACAGGTCCTGAGGTCGCCTCGTTCGAGGCCGAGTTCGCGGCGCTCGTCGGCACCCGGAACGCGGTCGCGGTGGCCTCGTGCACGGCCGGGCTGGAGCTCTCGCTGCGCGCGCTGGACCTGCCACCGGGCGCCCGGGTGCTGCTGTCCTCGGTCACCTTCGTCGGCGCCCTGCACGCAGTCGTGCACAGCGGCCTCGTCCCCGTGCTGGCCGACGTCGATCCGGTGACCGCGATGCCGACGCCGGAGAGCACCGCGGCCGCCGCCCGCCGGTGCGGCGGGGTCGCGGCGATGATGGTCGTGCACCTCTACGGTGACGCCGCCCCGGTGCCGGCGCTGGCCGAGGCGGCCGGCCTGCCCCTGCACGCCGTGGTGGAGGACGCCGCCCACGCGCTCGGCACGACGGTCCGCGGCCGCCCGGTCGGGGGCCTGTCCCGGGCGAGCGCGTTCAGCTTCTACGCGACCAAGAACCTGCCCATCGGCGAGGGCGGCATGGTCAGCACCGACGACGACGCGCTGGCCGGCGTGCTGCGGCGGACCCGGCTGCACGGCATGTCGCACGACGCCTGGCGGCGCTACCTGCCCGGTGGCGGCTGGCGCTACGACGTCGACCGGCCCGGCCTCAAGGCCAACATGACCGACCTGCAGGCCGCGATCGGCCGCGGCCAGCTGACCGCATTCGGCGACTGGCAGCGCCGGCGGGCCACGATCGCCGCCCGGTACGACGAGCAGCTGGGCGGGCTGCCCGGACTCGCCCTGCCGCACCGGCCGAGCCGCGCCGGCCACGCCTGGCACATCTACGCGGTCCGGGTAGAGCCCGGCGCCCGGCTGCACCGGGACGAGCTGGCCACCCGGCTGGCCGAGCGCGGGGTCGGGACCTCGGTGCACTTCGTGCCGTTGCACCACCTGCGCTACGGCGCGGCGGTGACCGGGCTGCGGGCGGGCGCGCTTCCCGGCGCCGACCTGGTCGCCGGCCAGCTGCTCTCGCTGCCGATGCATCCGTGGCTGTGCGACGCAGACGTCGACCGGGTGTGCGACCTGGTGCACGAACTGGTGGGTGGCCGGGGGCGGCCGGCCTGAGGGGAGGGGGGACATGCGGACCAAGGCGCAATGGGCCCAGCTGCGTACGGTCATCGTCGGTGCCGGCGAGGCCGGCCGGGCGATCGCCCGCGACCTGCGCGGGGTGCCCGAGTACGGGCTGGATCCGATCGGGTTCCTCGACGACCACGACACGGTCGGCGAGGTCGCCGCGCTGCCGACGCTCGGCCGGCTGGACGATCTCGGCGACGTCCTTCGCGAGCACCGGCCGGACGTCGTGGTGGTCGCCATCCCGGCGCTGGCCCGGGCCCGGGTGCACCAGCTGGCCGCGATCGCCTCTGCCTGGGGTGCGACCGTCCGCTACCTCCCCTCGTTCGTCGCCGCGCTGGAGCGGGACGCCCGCACCAGCGACCTGCGCTCGCTGAGCATGTCCCACCTCATCGGGCGGGACGAGGCCCACGTGGTCAGCCCCGGTGCCCGGGAGGTCGTCGCCGGCAAGCGGGTGCTGGTCACCGGGTCGGGCGGCTCGATCGGCGGGGAGCTGTGCCGGCAGGTGGCCAGCTTCGAGCCGGCCAAGCTCTACATGCTCGACCACGACGAGTCCAACCTGCACGGGTTGCAGCTGCGGATGTCCGGGCGGGCACTGCTCGACGACGACGGCATCATCGTCGCCGACGTCCGGGACGCCCGCCGGATGGACCAGGTCTTCGCCCAGTGCCGGCCGCAGGTCGTCTTCCACGCCGCGGCGCTGAAGCACCTGCCGCTGCTGGAGCAGCACCCGTGCGAGGGCGTGAAGTCCAACGTGCTCGGCACCCAGAACCTCGTCGAGGCCGCACTGCGGCACGACACCGAGCGGTTCGTCATGATCTCGACGGACAAGGCCGCCGACCCCACCTCCGTGCTCGGTGCGACCAAGCGGCTGGCCGAGCTGATCGCGCAGGCGTACGGGACCGGGCCGATGCGGGTCGCCTCGGTCCGGTTCGGCAACGTGCTGGGCAGCCGCGGCTCCTTGCTGACCGTGATCGAGGAGCAGGTCACCCGGGGCGAGCCGGTGACCATCACGCACCCGGACGTGACCCGGTTCTTCATGACCGTCGAGGAGGCCGTCGGCCTGGTCTTCGAGGCGGCCAGGATGGCCGACAGCGGCGAGATCTTCGTGCTCGACATGGGCGAGCCGGTCCGGGTGCTCGACCTGGTCAACAGCTACGCCGAGCAGCGGCACGCGGACGCCGACGTGCAGGTCCGGTTCACCGGGCTCCGGCCGGGCGAGAAGCTCAACGAGACCCTGTTCGGCCGCGGCGAGGAGCAGGCGCCGACCGAGCATCCACGCATCACGGTGACCCGGTCCAGGTCGGCCGGCGCCGAGCTGCTCCCGCTGGTGCGCTACCTGTATGAGAGCGCGCAGGCCAACGAGCCGACCCAGGTACGCCGGCTGTTCAGCGCGCTGCTGCCCGAGTACGACGCGCCGGCGGTGGCGGCTCCCGCGCCGGCGTCGGTGCTGTCCGCGCCGTACCCGGACGGCTTCTGATGCGCCGGGCCAGGCCGGCGCCGCTGCGGAGCGTGCGGTCATGGAGATAGACGAGGTCGCCGCGCGCATCCTGCGCCGGTACTGGCGACTGCTGCTGGTCACCGTCCTGGTCCCGGTCGCGCTGGTCGGCTTCTACTACGCCGGCCGACCGCCGGAGTACACGTCCCAGGCCCGGCTGGTCGCCTCCGACACGCTGCCGACGTCGACGGCCGAGGCGGACGCGGTGATGAGCGAGACGCGGGCATTCGCGACCAGCCGCAATGTGCTCGCCAACGCGATCTCCGATGCGCACGCCGACCGGCAGGTGGACGCGGTGCTGCCGCAGGTGTCGGTGTCCGGGCTCGGCACCTCACCGGTCGTCGAGCTCGCCGTGTCCGACCGCGACGCCGACACCGCCCGTCAGCTGGCACAGGCACTGGCCGACCGGGTGGTGCAGCAGCTGGGCACCTCCCGGGTGGGCAGCGTGGACACGGTGCTGAAGAACATCGACAACCAGCTGACCCAGCTGGCATCCCGGCGGGCACCGCTGGCCGCGGCCGCGGCCGCGGCGCCGCACGACCCGGTCGCGCAGAACCGGCTGGCCGGCATCGACCGGCTGATCTCGGACCTGTCCGCGGACCGGAACAAGGTCTCGCTGGACGCCGCCGCGATCGGGCAGCCGCGGGTGGTGCAGCCGGCGCAGCAGCCGCCGGCGGCGGACTCCGCCGGGCTGGTGCCGCGGCTCGGCCTGGCCGGTCTGCTCGGGCTGGTGGTCGGCGTCGCGATCGCGGCCTGGGCCGAGACGATCCGGCCGACGGTGCCCGGTGCGTCCCGGGTCGCCAGGCTGCTCGACGCGCCGCTGCTGGGCACGCTCACCGGCGCCCCGGTGGCGGCAGCGGACGTCGGCCGGCGGGTGCGGCTGGCGGCGGCCCGGGCCGGAGTGCGCACGGTCGTGCTCATCGGCACCGGCCGGCGGCCGCTGCCGCCCCGGGTGGTGGCGGCGATCGCCGCCGCCGCGCTCACCGACGGCGACGGCGAGCCGCTCGACCCGCCGGACCCGGCCGGCGCGGCATCCGCTCCGGCGGGCGAGGACGGCGTCCCCGAGGCGGTCGACGGGCGGCCGCGGGACAACGGGGTCGCGGCACACCGACCGACCAGCCGGCCGCTGGCCGCCGGGTCTGCGGGCACCCTCACCACGCCGGCTCCGGTGGCCGCCGATGGTGCTCCGGCCGCCCTCCCCTCCGGCCGGAGCACCCTCGACGGCGCCGGCCGGGTCGAGCTGCGCCGGGTGTGCGGGTTCGGCGACCTCGCACCGGGCGCGGAGTCGAGCCGGGAGACCGGCCCGGTCGGGCTGGTCGTCGTCGCACCCCCGGTCAACCGGCTCTCGGCGGTGCGCGCGGTGCGGGACCTGATGACGATCTCGGCGTGGCCGCTGCTCGGCGTGCTGGCCGAGCGCAAGGGCGGCGGGGGTGCCCGGTCGTGACCGGATTCCTCGCCACCGCCGGGGAGGTGGTCGCCGTGACCGCACCGCCGGCGGCGGCCCGGCTGGTCGAGCAGGCGGCCGGTGAGCGGCTCGCGGCCACCGCGCCCGCGGCGCCGACCGTCCTGCTCGACCTGCAGGCCGACAACCGCCCGTTCGACCGGGCCGGGCTGCGCCCGCTCACCCGGGGCGCGTACGCCGGCGGCGGCCGGGTGCTGCTGCTGGACGCCTGCTCGTCCGGCTTCGACCTGCTGGTCACGGCCGGCGAGCCGGCCGGCACGCTGGCGGTGCTGGCGCGTTACCGGCCGGCGACCCGGACCAGGGCCGCCAACCTCGCGCTCGCCGGGCGGTTCCGGCTGCTGGCCGGGCAGACGCTGCTGCACTACCCGGTGCTGTGGCGGTCCGGCTGGCGCGGCCGGGTGCCGCTGCACGCCGCCACGGTCGCCTTCGGCGGCGGCGTCCTGCTGCTCGCCGGCCCGGGCGGGGTCGGCAAGTCGACCCTGATGCGCAGGGCGGTCGCCGCCGGCGCGGTCGCGGGCGCGGACAACCTCTGCAGCGCCGGCGAGACGGAGTGCTTCGGCCTGGCCGAGCCGCTGCGGGTGGACGGGTCGGGCCGGCCGGGTCGGACGTCGCACGGCCGCCGCGCCGCGCCGTTCGGGCACCGGGCGGCCCGGCTGGCACCGGACCGGGTCGTCGTGCTGGAGCGCGGTCCGCGGACCGAGGTGGCCCGGATCGGCGCGCCGGAGGCGGCCCGATCGCTGGGCGCCGGCACCTACGCCGCCGGCGAGCTGCGCCGCTACTGGGCCTTCGCGGCGACCCTCGCGCTCGGCACCGGCATCGGCCCGGTGCACCCGCCGGTCACCGCCATCGCCGCCGGGTACGCCGACCGGTCGCCCTGCCTGCGGGTCCGGGTCGGCGACCACGACGCGGTCGACCTGGAGCGGCTGACGGCGCTGCCGGCGGCGGCCGGAAGCTGAGGGGAGTGGGATGGCCAGGCTGCGCGTCGCGACGGTGATCACCCGGCTGCAGGCGGGCGGTGGCGGGGTGGCGCTGCGCGGGGCGTTGGCACTCGACCGGGACGAGTTCGAGGTCACCATCGTCACGGGTGGTGCCGGGCTGGACGGGCACGCCGGCGAGCCGCGCACGACGGACGGCGTGCTGTTCGGGGCGGACGCGGTCGCCGGCGCGCCGGAAGGCGATCTGCTCCCCGAGGCGTACACGGCGGGCCTGGCGGTCGCCCGCGTGCCGGCTCTGGTGCCGCCGATCTCGCCGCGGAATGACCGCGCCGCGCTGCGGACGCTGACCTGGCTGCTCGCCGACGGCGGGTACGACGTGGTGCACACCCACAGCGCGAAGGCGGGCGCGCTCGGCCGCCTCGCCGGCGTGCGGGCCGGGCGGCCGCGGATCGTGCACACCTTCCACGGCTTCCCGTTCCACGAGTTCCAGTCGGCCGTCCGCCGGTCCGCGTACGTCGGGCTGGAGCGGCGGCTCGGCCGGCATACCGACGCCTTCCTGGCCGTGGGCACCGCGGTCGCGACCGAGGCGCTGCGCCGCGGGCTGGCCACCGCGGAGCGGATGCGAACGATCCCGCCGGCGGTGGAGCCGGTCCGGTGCGCACCGGGCGACCGGGCCGAGGCGCGCCGCCGGCTCGGCCTGCCCGCCGGCGCTCAGGTGGTCGGCACCGTCGGTCGGGTCGACTACCAGAAGGCGCCGGAGCACTTCGTCGACGCGCTCGCCGGCTTGCCGGACGGCGTGGTGGGCGTGTGGGTGGGCGGCGGCCCGCTGGCCGGTCGGATGCTGGACCGGGTCCGGCAGCGCGGGTTGACCGACCGGTTCCGCTGGCTCGGCCACCGCGACGACGTCCCGCGACTGCTGCCCGGGTTCGACGTGTTCGCCCTCGCCAGCCGGTACGAGGGACTGCCGTGCGTGCTGGTCGAGGCGGCCGGGGCCGGGGTGCCGGTGGTGGCGACCGCCGTCAACGCGGTGCCGGACCTGGTGGTGCCGGGCGAGACCGGCCTGCTGGTGCCGCCGGGCCGGCCGCGCGCGCTCGGCGCGGCCGTACGGCACCTGCTCGAGCACCCTGCCGAGGCCGACCGGATGGCCGCGGCGGCGCGGGACCGGCTCGGCGACCGGTACACGCCCCGGGCGCTGGGCGCCGTGCTCGGCGAGACCTACCGGGGTGACTCCCGGCGGCCGCGGGCGGGGGCTCTCACCGATGCCTGAGTGGAGCGAGCCGGGCCGGCGGTGGCGGCTGCTGGTACCCGCCGGCGCCACGGTCGTCGACGCCGGCGCGACCGTTCCGGCCGACCTGCCCTCGGGCGCGACCGTGGTGCTGGCCGGGCCGCGCCGGCGCGTCCGCGCGCTCGTCCGGGCGTCCGGTCTGGCCGTCGAGGCCGAGTACCTGGCGCTGCCGTCGCTGTCGGGCGCCGTCGTGCTCACCCGGGCCGGCGGGCTGCCCTGGACCGCCCGGGCCGTGCTGACCGTCCCGCCCGGAGTCACCCGGCTCCAGGTCGCCTGGTCGGCGGCGATCGCGGTGGTCCGGGCGTTCCCGGTGCTGCTCGGGGTGGTGGCCCGGGACCGGGTCGTGGTGGGCAGGCAGCGGTGACGGCCGGCCTGACCCACCGCGGCGGTCCCGACCCGGCGGCGGTCGGGCTGCCGCCCACCGCCGGCACGCTCGCGGAGCTCATCGCGGCCGGCGGGAGCCGCGCGGCCGTGCTGGTCGGCTCCCGCGACCCGAACGCGAAGCTCACCCTCGTCCTGCCCGCCGCCGGCCGGAGCCCCGCGGCGCGGCTCGCCGTCAAGGTGCCGACCACCACGGCCGCGGCCGCGGTGGTGCTGGCCGAGGGCGCGCTGCTGGCCGCGGTCCGCCACCGGCTGCCCGCCGACCTCGCCGCCACCCTGCCCCGCCCGGTCCGGTACGTGGACGCCGACGGGCTGCCGGCACTGGTCACGACCGGGCTGCCCGGCGTACCGATGCTGGTCGGCTACCACCGCTGGCGGCACACCGCCCGGCCGGCCCGGGTCGCCGCCGACTTCGCCGCCGCCGGCGCCTGGCTGGCCCGGCTGCAGGGCGCGACGGCCGGCGCGGCGGAGCCGGCGGCCGGAGCGGAGGCCGTGCTGCACCGGATCGCCGAGCGCTTCCCGGACCATCCGGCTCTTCCCGCGATCCGGTCCGGGCTGCCGGCGGCGACCGGCCCGCTGGCCGCCGCCCGGATGCCCACGACGGTCGTGCACGGCGACTACTGGTGCGGGAACCTGCTCGTGCACCGCGGTCGGGTCAGCGGCGTCGTCGACTGGGAGGCCGGCGAGCCCGCCGGCGAACCGCTGCGGGACGTGGTCCGGTTCGTCCTGGCGTACGCGCTGTACCTGGACCGGCACACCCGCCCGGGCCGGCCGGTGGCGGGCCATCCGGGGCTGCGGGCCGGCCGGTTCGGCGCCGGCGTGCTGGCCGCGCTGGCCGGTCGCGGCTGGTTCGCCCGGCTGGCCGAGCAGTTCGTCGAGGCGGCGCTCGCCCGGCTGGGCGGGCCGGCCGGCGCCGCCCGCGCCGCGCTGCTCGCCGGCGTCGCCGAGGTCGCCGCCACCGCCGACCACCCCGGCTTCGCCGCGGACCATCTCGACCTGCTGGCCGACCTGCTGGCCACCGGGGCGGCCCGATGACGGCGCCCGCACCGCCCGCACCGGCCGTCGGCCGCGCCGCGCTGACCGGGGTCCCGAGCCGGCACACCGCGACCCAGGTCGGCATCGTGCTGGCGGTCTGCGCGCTGCCGCTGCTGCGTCCGTCCGGTCCCGGCAACACCGGCCTTGTCGACGTCGGGGTGGTCGTGGCGATGGTGGTCGCGCTGCTGTGGCTGTCCGGCCACCGGTATCCGGTCCGCTTCCCGTACGCGCTCCCGGTGGCGCTCGGCATCGTCGCCGGCGCGCTCGGCGGCCTCGCGGCCGGCGGCGGGTTGCTCGCGCTGAGCCAGGACCTGTTCCTGTTCGGCTGGACCCTGGCCATCGCGAACCTGGGCCGCTCCCCCGCGCTGCTGGGCACGCTGGTGCGCGCCTGGGGGTTGAGCGTCACCGGGTGGGCGGCGCTGCTCATCGGCGGCGTGCTCGGCCACGTCGCCTGGCTGTCCGGGCAGAGCGGGCTCGACGGCAGCCGCGCGGCGCTCACCTTCGGCGACCCCAACCTGGCCGCCGACTACTTCCTCGTCGGGCTGCTCGTGCTGCGCGCCGCGCAGGTGCCCCGCCGGCGGTCCCTGCGGCTGCTGTGCTGCGCGGTGGTCGTCGTCGCGATCGTGCTCACCGGCTCGAACGGGGGGCTGACCGCGCTCGTGTTCGCCACCGTCGGAGGCTGGCTGTTCGGGCTGGTGCGGTCCGGGCGGGCACCGGCCGCGGTGCTGGTCGCCTGCCTGCTGGCCGGTGCCGCGGTCGCGGCGGCGAGCACGGTCGACCTCAGCGGGGTCGCGGCCCGGGCCAGGGACTCGGCACCGGTGCTGCGCGACTCGATCGGCCGCGAGGCGGAGAGCGGCGGCAGCCGGCAGACCCTGGTGCGCGAGGGGTTCTCGCTGTGGCTGAGCAACGACTCGCCGGTCGGGGTGGGTCCCGGTGGGACCAAGGCCGCGCTGCAGGCCGAGCAGGCGCCATACGTCAAGGAGGCGCACGACGACTATCTCGCCGCGGTCGTCGAACGCGGCCTGCTCGGCGGGGTCGCACTGGTCTGGTTGGTCGCGCTGGTGGTCGTGCGGGCCCGGCGGATCGGCCGGCGGGACGCGCTGCGGCCCGAGTTCGCCGCGGTGCTGCCGCGACCGGAGCTGCTCGGCGCCGCCGCCGGCGCCGTGCTGCTGTCGGCGCTGTTCTACGAAGTGCTGCACTTCCGGCACGTCTGGGCGCTGTTCGGGCTGATCGCCGCGGCCGAGCTGTGGGGTCGGCGGCCGCGCGCGCCGCGGGTGCCGCGATGAGCAGCGCGGTCAGCCCGAAGCCCACCGCCGCGCCGCCCCGGGTGCGCCGGCTGCTGGCCGGCAACGTCGTGGCCCGGCTGGTCGCGCTGGCGGCGCTCGGCGTCGCCACCGTGCTGGTCGCCCGCGTCGGCGGTCCGGCCCTGGTCGGCGGGTTCACGCTGCTGCGGGTGCTGCCCGGGCTGGCGGGCGTGCTGGCCTGCGCGGGCCTGCCCGGCGCCGCGCCGTACTTCCTGGCCGGCGAGGGCCGGCAGGACCCCCGGATCAGGGCCGCGCTCGGGCTGCTCACGGTCGCCGGCGCGACGCTCGCCGCGGTCGGCTGGCTGGTGCTGACCCCGGTCCTGCACCGGGCGTTCTTCGGCACCTGGTCGACGGCGGTGACCGCGCTCGCCGCGACCGCGGTCTTCACCCAGCTGTTCGTCGCGGTCGGCAAGGCGCTGCTGCAGGGCAGCGACGACATGCGCGGCGCGAACGTCGCGATCGCCGCCGAGGAGGCCGCGTTCCTGCCCTGCTACGTCGCGCTGCTGCCGCTCGGCCCGGGCCTCGGACCGGTGCTGGCCGCGCTCGTGCTGGCGGACGTCGCGGTGAGCGCGGGGATCGCGGTCCGGCTGGCCCGGCGCGGCTTCTTCACCGGCTGGCGCCGGCCCGGGCTCCCACTGGCCGGCCGGATCTGCGGGTACGGGATGCGCGGTCAGTTCGGCGGCATGCTCGCGCTGCTCAACCTCCGGCTGGACGTGGCCATCCTCGGCGCGCTGGCCGGCCCGGCCGTGCTCGGCGTCTACGCCGTCGCCAGCAAGTACGCCGAGCTGCTGCGGCTGCCCGGACTCGCGGTGACCTACGTGCTCTACCCGGTCTTCGCCCGCGAGGGCCGGGCGGTCGCGGCCGCGCGGACCAGGGCGCTGCTCGGTCGCGCGGCCGCCCTCACCGTGCTGGCCGCGATCCCCCTCGCCGCCGCGGCCGGCCCGGTGCTGCCGCTGCTCTACGGGGCCGCGTTCCGCGGCGCGACGGTGCCTGCCCTGATCCTGCTCGCCGGCCTGCTCGGCGAGGGGGTGGCCGGGCTGCTCACCGCGTACCTGTACGGGATCGGGCGGCCCGGGGCGAACTCGCTGGCGATGGCCGCCGGCGTGGCGGTGACCGTCGCGCTCGATCTGGTCCTGATCCCCCGGCACGGCGCGACCGGGGCCGCGGTCGCCTCGGCCGTGGCCTACCTGACCACGACCGGAGCGCTGCTGATCGCGTTCCGGCGGTTGTCCGGGCAGGCCCGGCAGTGAGGGGGCAGAGGGTCGCGCTGGCCGCGGCCATGGTGGTGCTCGCGGCGTCGGCGTTCGCGGCGGGCCGGTACGTCCGTCCCGGGCCGGATCCCGGCGCCCCCGCGGCGGCGGCCGCGACCGCGGCTCCGGTCGTGCGGGCGTCGTTCCCGCCGGTCTCGCGGTTCGCCAAGCGCCCAGCGCTCGGTCCGATCGAGCGGTACACGGCGGCCGTCGACACCGCGCACCGGGACGGGCTGCGGGTGTGGATCGAGGCCGACCTGCGCAAGCGGTGGTTCTCCGGACGGCAGTCGTTCGACGAGGGCGTCCAGCGGGTGGCCCAGCTGGCCCGCCGGCCCGGGGTGGTCGGCGTGAAGATCGCCGACGAGCTCGGCTATGCCGACGGCCTGCGCAGCCCGGCCGAGGTGAGCACGTTCCTGCACACCACAGCGGTCGCGCTGCGTGCGGCCGCCCCGGGCAAGCTGATCCTCGTCGACATGATCGTCCCGGAGCTCGGCTGCATGCCCGGGCAGCAGCCGCCGCTGCGGTGGGCGACCATCTGTGCGGCCCGGGCCCGCGGCGCCTACCCGCAGCTCGCGCTGACGGCGGTCGACCGCTACCTGGCCAGCGGCGACGTCGACGCGCTCGACCTGAGCACCTCGATCCTGCCGGCGAAGACGTATGTCGGCTGGGGCGCCGACGAGATCACCGCGCAACGGCTGGCCTGGCAGGAGGTCGAGCGCCGGGGCTGGGGCCGGAAGGTCGTGCTGCACGCCCGTCGCGCCCTGGCGCACCCGGGTAGCTACCAGGGCGGCCCGCAGTCGACGGCGGACGAACTGCGGACGTTCGTCGACGTACCGCTGTCCGACGGCGCCGCGGCGGTGAGCGTGTGGACCTGGCGCCAGCTCTACCAGGGACAGATCAACCGCCTGCTCGACCCCGGACTCCGCCCGAACGCGCTGTGGCAGGGGCTGCGGCAGCGGCGGGCGGACGGCGCAGTGCTGCTCACCCACTTCAGTCCCAGCTCCGTCGAGGTGAGCCTCGACGCCGACCTGGCCACGATCGCGTCGGTCTTCACCGACGTCTTCGTGGCCGCCGGGACCGGGTGATGCCCGTGACCACCGACACCCCGCGGCGGCCTCCGCCGCCCGGATGCCCAGCCACCGAAGGAGCCGCCATGACCAGTCCCGCCCACACCCTGTTACGCCGCCGCCTCCCGGCGACGGCAGTCGCGGTCGTCGCCGCCTGGGCCGCCGGGCTCGTGCTCCTGGCCGCACCCGCGTCCGCCGCGGCCAGTGTCCTGTTCGTGGACCAGGGCAACCCTGCCTGCTCGGACACCGGGTCGGGCACCCAGACCAAGCCCTACTGCACGATCGTCAAGGCAGCGGTCGTCGCCATCGGTGGGCAGACCGTGCAGGTCGCCGCCGGGACGTACACGGGAACCGCCAGCTTCGGGCACTCCGGTGACCCCGGCAACCCGATCACCGTCGTCGCGGGGCCCGGTGTCGTCGTGGACGGGGCCGCCAAGGCGTTCAGCATCTCCGCCAAGAACCACATCGTGATCCAGGGCTTCACGATCAGGAACACCACCTCGTACGGGATCTACGTGTTCGGCGCGAACGACATCACCCTGCGCGGCAATCAGGTCTCCACGGCCGGGCAGCCGGTCGACGGCCTGACCCGGCCGGGGATCTACGTCAACAGCAGCACGTCCGTGCACGTGCTCGGCAACACCGTCGACCACAACACCGACTCCGGGATCGTCGTCACCAACGAGTCGACCGGCGTCGAGGTCAGCGGCAACACCGCGGTCGCCAACGCGCGCGGATACACCAGGGCCGCGGCCGGCATCGACATCCGCGGCGGCTCCGGCATCACCGTCGACGGCAACGTCGCGCACGACAACGAGGACTCCGGGATCAACCTCACGACGACGCAGGGCAACACGATCGCCGGCAACGTCGTCTACGCCAACGGGGACCACGGCATCGACGACCGGGACTCGCCGAACTCGGCCATCGTCGGCAACACCGTCGTCCGCAACGTGACCGCCGGGATCAACCTCGAGGGCACCACCGGCTCGTCCGGATGCACCCTGGCCAACAACGTCAGCGTCGACAACGGCATCAACTCGCCGCGCACGTCCTCGAACATCCGGGTCGACGCGCTGTCGATCAGCGGCACGACGATCGACCGCGATCTGGTCTACCTCAGCGCCGGCACCATCCAGTTCATCTGGGGCAAGACCGGCTACACGTCGCTGACCGCGTTCCGGACGGCGAACCCCACGCAGGAGCAGCACGGCCTGCAGGCGAACCCGCGCTTCGCCGGCACCACCGACTTCCACCTGCTCGCCGGGTCGCCGGCCATCGACTCGGCCGACTCCGGCGCGCCAGGGCAACTGAACCCGGACGCCTTCGGCACCGCGCGGGTGGACGACCCGGCGACGACGAACACCGGATCGGGCCCGCGGCCGTTCGACGACCGCGGCGCGTACGAGTTCCGGCCGTGACCCGCCGGGCCGGCCACCGCGAGCAGGAACGGGGGATCTCGTGGAGATAGACGTCCTCTCCGCCGGGGCGCACGGCGGTCCGCGGGTGTTCGACAGCGCCGACGTGCCGGCCGACGCCGCGACGCTGGAGCGGCTGCGCCGCGGCACGGCCGGCGTCGACCTCGCCGCCCCGGCCGTCGTGTTGCCGGACTTCCACCACAAGCCGAAGCTGGAGATGCCCTCCAGCATCGCGGTCGCGACGACGCAGACGATCCGGCCGACGTTCACCAGCTCGTCGGTGAACTGCGGGATGGCGTTGATCGCGCTCGACTGCGAGCGGCCGGACCGGCGCGCGATCGAGGACTTCTACCGGCGGGTGCGGGAGCGGTTCCCGTACCCGCCCGGGACGCACCGGGAACTGTCCACACGCGACGTCGTCCGGTCCGCGGCGGGCGGCGGTGAGTTCGCCGCGGACCGGTACGGCGTGGACGCCGCCGAGCTCGAGCGGGTCGAGGAGGACGGCCGGGTCGACCTGCTCCCGTGGGGCGGCGCCGAGCGGATGCGGGCAGAGCTGCCCTGGCTGACCTTCGCGCTGGCCCGGCTGCGGTTCGGCACGGTCGGGCCGAGCAACCACTTCGTCGAGCTGCAGGTCGTCGAGGAGGTGCTGGACGAGGCGACGGCGAGCCGGCTCGGCGTGCGGGAGGGCCAGCTCACGATCCAGTACCACGCCGGCGGCGGGGTGCTCACCGGCGAGATCGGCCGGATGTTCGGCCGCCGGTTGGACTACCCGCGGCAGTTGCGGGCGGCGATGGCGGTGCAGAAGCCGCTCTACCACCTGGCCTCGGCCCGCAGCCTGGCGGCCTTGCGGCAGCGGCTGGCGCTGTACTTCGCGGCCGCGTGTCCGCCGGTGCCGCTCGACGGCGACGAGGGCCGGCGGCTCATGCTCGCCAACGCGGCGGCGATGAACTACGGGTTCGCGTTCCGGTTGGCGACCTACGCGGGGCTGCGGCAGCTCGCCCGGGACACGTTCGGCGGCGGCCCGAGCCGGCTGGTCGTCGACTCCCCGCACAACTCCGTCTACCTGGAGGAGGTCGGTGGCCGCAACGCCGTGGTGCACCGGCACAACTCGTGCCGGGCCTACCCGGCCGAGCGGATGCGGGCCGGCACGACGTTCGCGGACACCGGTCAGGCGGTCCTGCTGCCGGGCACCAACCGCACCTCGTCGTACCTGGCGGTGGCCGGTGCCGGCGCGCACCGCAGCCTGCACTCCGCCTGTCACGGCGCCGGGACGGTCGTCGCCCAGTACGAGCGGTCCGGGCGGTCCGGGCCGCACCCGGCCGGCCACCGGACCCTGAAGTTCGGCTACACCGACGCGGCGCCGCGCGAGGTGGGCCACCTCGACGACAACGGTGTCGACGGCGCGCTGGGCATCCTGGTCCGGCACCAGCTGGTCCGACCGGTCGCCCGGCTGCGCCCGCTGGCGGTGCTGACGTGACCTCGGCCCGGCCCGTCCGCGTGGTCGCCGGCGTCGTGCTCGCCGTCCTGCTCGGGGCCTGTACGAGCGGCGGGACTCCGGGCACCGCACCGGCGCCGAGGACAGCTGCGGTGCCGGGGGACGGCACGAAGTACGCGCGGGCGGTCGACGCCGCCGTGGCCCGGCATCTGACCGTCTGGCTGGAGGCAGACCTGGTCCGGCGTTGGCAGGACGGCGGCCGCTCGCTCGACCAGGCCGCCGCGACGCTGGCGGCACTGGGCCGGCGGCGGGGCGTGGCCGGCGTGAAGATCGCCGACGAGCTCGGCCAGGACGACGGCCTGAACAGCCGGGACGAGGTGCTCGCCTTCCTGCGGGCGGCGTCGACCGCGGTCCGGCGCGCGCTGCCCGGCACCAAGATCCTCGTCGACATGGTCGTGCCCGAGCTGGGCTGCATGCCTGGCGTGCCCGCGGTCGCCACCCAGTCGGCGAGCTGCGCGGCCGCGGCCCGCTCGCACTGGCCGGGGGCCAGCGTCGAGGTCGCCACCGCGGTCGTCGACAGCGGGTACGTCGACGTGCTCGACCTGTCCACCGGGCTGCGGGACGACGGCGAGTACGCGGCCTGGGGCACCGACCGGGACACCGCTCAGCAGGCGGCCTGGACCGCGGTGGCCCGCCTCGGCTGGGCCAGGCACGTGCGGCTGCAGGCCCGCAAGGCGTTGGCCCAGGTCGGCGGCTACCGCGGCGACGCCGGGCAGGCCGCGGCCCAGCTGCGGACCTGGGTCGACATCCCGCTGGAGCGCGGCGCGCAGGCGGTCGACGTGTGGACCTGGCGCCAGCCGTACCGGGGCGGGACCGCGATGCTGCTGGACTCCGGCCTGCGCAGCAACGCGTTGTGGCGCGGGCTGCTCGACCGGCCGGCCGACCGATCGAAGCTCGTCACCCACTTCACGCCGAGCTCGACCGAGCTCGGGCTGTCGGAGGACCTCGACCGGCTGGCCCAGGCCTTCGGCACCGTGTTCATCGCGGCTGGGACGGGGTGAGCACCGTGCACTCCACCGCAACCGATCGCCGCCACGACGGCGGGATCCCGCCGTCCGCCGCGCGGCGCGCGCTCGACGTTCTCGCGGCCACGGCGCTGCTGATGCTGCTGGTGCCGGCGTTCCTGGCGGTCGCCGCCGCGGTGAAGCTGTCCGGTCCCGGGCCGGTGCTCTACCGGCAGCCGCGGGTCGGCCAGGGCGGGCGGCCGTTCCTGTTGCTCAAGTTCCGTTCGATGCGGGCCGGCTCCACCGGGCCGGCGGTCACCGCCGGCGGCGATCCCCGGGTCACCCGGGTCGGCGCCATCCTGCGCCGCACCAGCCTGGACGAGCTTCCGCAGCTGTGGCACGTGCTGCGGGGCACGATGACGCTGGTCGGGCCGCGGCCGGACACGCTGCAGCTGGCCGCGCGCTACCCCACCGACTGCCGGTGGGTGCTCGACCACCGCCCCGGCCTGACCGGCCCGGCCCAGCTGTACCTGCGCGACGCGGCCACGATCGGCACGGGGATCGACGACGTCGAGGCCTACTACCTGGCTCACCTGGTGCCGCGCCGGGTCGCGCTGGACGCGACCTACCTGCGCCGGCCGACGGTTCGCCGCACCGTCTGGTTCTGCCTGCTGACCGCCGCCGACGTGCTCGGGCTCCGGTCCCGGCCCGGACCGGCCGGCCCCGTCCGGCGGACCGGCTCGATCTAACGGGCCGGCCCGATCTCCCCGACCGGCTCGATCTAGCGGGCCGGCCCGATCTCCTCGACCGGCTCGATCTAACGGGCCGGCCCGATCTCCCCGACCGGCTCGATCTAGCGGGCCGGCTCCGTCTCCCGAGCCGGCTCGATCTAACGGGCCGGCTCCGTCTCCCGAGCCGGCTCGATCTAACGGGCCGGCCCGATCTCCCCGACCGGCTCGATCTAGCGGGCCGGCTCGATCTCCCGGGCAAGCTCGGTCTCCCGGACCGGCGCGATCTAACGGGCCGGCTCGATCTCCCGGGCAAGCTCTGTCTCCCGGACCGGCTCGGTCTGCCTGACCGGCTCGGCCGGGCGGACGGAGATCGGATCGCAGCGGGCGTTGAGGCAGGCCCCACTGGACAGGTCGAACTCGAAGTTGTGCGCGAGGCAGCGCAGCACGCCGCCGGTGATGACCGCGCCCTCGCGGAGGTCCTCTCCGGCGTGCGGGCAGTAGCGGCTGACCTCGTACCGGCGGTCACCCGCGGCCACCTGGACCGTCTCGTCCGGGTCCCGCAGCACCTCGTACTCCTCGACCGCGGCCAGCGCCGCCGCGTCGGCGTGCTTGAGCAGGCCGACCAGGTAGTCGTTGTAGACGTCAGGGTCACGCGCGGCCGAGAACCGCAGCGACAGGAACAGGTCCTCCCAGCCGGTACGGCCGGCCAGCACCGGCCACAGCCACCGGGACGCGACCCGGATCCGGTACGCCGGGCTCGCCGACCGGCCGGTGCGGTCGACGCTGACCCGGTCGGGGCCGAGCCGCACGTCCCACCGGCCACCCTCCGGGCCGTCCACCTCGAGCCGTACCACGAACCCGATCCGTTCCAGGAAGTACGGGGAGAGCTCGCCGAGCCGGGCGAAGTGCTCCTCGGCCAGGTCGGCGAGGCCGATGCTGCCGTCCGGCTCGGGGTACGCGGCGCGGTCGGCGGCGATCTCGCCGGCCCGGCGATCCGCGTAGTCGGCCAGGTAGCCGTCCAGCTCCTCGTACGGCGAGGTTCCCCAGCGCGGCTCGCGGGCGACCGCGCCGGAGCCGACGTCGATGCGGTCGCCGGGCAGCAGGTGCAGGCTGCGCTGGTGCGGCAGCCGCTCCCGCAGCCAGGCCGTGGCCTGGGCCGGGTCGGGGAAGATGCCGGGAGCCGGGATGCCGCGGTTGTGCCGGGCGACCTCGGCGTCGAGGAAACACGGCGGCCCCGCGTACGGGACGACCAGGCGGGGTTTGGTGCTGCGGACGAGCCGGGTGACCGAGCGGAACTTCGAGACCCGCTTCTCCCCGCTGACCCGCGCCACGACGTCGGGCGGGTAGTCGTAGCAGATCGGGTGCCACGACGCGCCGGACATCTGCACGCCGAGGAAGTCGAGCTGGTCCCGCCCGGCTTCCGCGGCGGCCCGGCGCAGCTGGGCGACCGACAGCCGGGCGTCGTTCATGTGCAGCACGGTGTAACCGCCGGCCACCACGAGGATCCCGGAGTCGTGGCACATGGGCGAGACCTCGGGGATGACGGTCAGCCAGTCGCCGCGGTCGTTGAGCGGCAGCCGTTCCCACGCCCGTACCTCGACCACGTGCCGGACGCCGGCCCGCTGCAGGAGCGTGCGCAGGTGGGCGCTCGGGTACTTGGGGATGACCACCCTGACCCGCTCCGGAAGCGATGCCAGCAGCCGCAGGTCGAGGTGGTCCTGGTGCTCGTGCGAGACCGCGACCCAGTCACAGTCGAGCACGCGCTCCGTCCGGAGGAACCGGTTGTCCGGCAGCGGGTACCACGCGCCGAGGAACGCCGACCCCGACAACCACGGGTCGAACAACAACCGCAGATCTGCGGTCTCCACCCGAAGCCCGGCATGTCCCAGTCCGGTGACCAGCGGCGCATCCCCCACCCCACCACCCTTCCGCCGTCCCGGACGGGTCACCACCTGCCGCCACGCGATCCGCACTACGACATCTGCACGAGCCGACCCCAGGCCGGCGTCCGGGGCCCCGACCGCGGACTATCCGGAGGACCGCAGTGCGTCGGTCAGCAACGCGACCAGCGCCTCGAGCTGCACGCCGGCCGACGAGGCGACCTCCTCGTCCGAGCCGTCCAGCGCCCGGGCGGCGAGGCCGGCCTTGCTGTCGAGCAGCTCGGCGATCCGGACGTCGATGGTCTGTGCGGCGAGGATGCGCCAGGCGGTGACCGGTTCGGCCTGCCCGATGCGGTGGCTGCGGTCGATGGCCTGGGTCTGCTCGGCGTCGGTCCAGGACAGCTCGGCCAGCACGATGTTCGAGGCGACCTGCAGGTTGATGCCCACACCAGCGGCGGTCAGCGAGCACACCGCGACCGCGACGTCCGGGTCGGTCACGAAGGCGTCGACGTTCGCCTGCCGCACCTTGGCCGTCTGGTCGCCGCGGATCGACGCGAAGCGCAGGCCCAGCCGGGCGAAGGTCTCCTCGGCGGCGTCCATCACGTCGATGTGCTTGGCGAAGAAGACCACCTTGCCGGCGCTGCGGGCCAGCTGCGCGGCGTAGTCCGCGGCCAGTTCGGCCTTTGCCTGGCCGATGTGTCGCATCATCGTGAACACGTTCTGGCCGGACTGCGCGGTCGTCGCGTCCTTCAGCTCCGACCGGGCCACGGTGCGGACGAGCTCGTGATCGATGCCGTCGACGGCGGCGCCGGCGGATCGGTTCGCCAGCGCGGCTTCGTACCGCGCCACCATCCGGCCGGCCAGCTCCCGCTCTGCCGCCCGGATCGACCGGCCGAGCCGGCCGTCCAGCTCGACCGGGAGGTCGGCGATGCGGCGGGCGGGGATGTCGGCGGCCACCTCGACCTTGCGGCGGCGCACGATGCCGAGGTCGATCACGCACTGCCGGGCCGCGGGGTAGAAGCCGCCGTCGGCCGGCGTCAGCCCGGTCTCCTCGAGCGCGTCCAGCAGGTCGCCGATGGGCTGGCTGTCGTCGATCCAGCCGAGGAACTGCCAGATCGCCCGGAAGTCCTCGATGTCGTTGATCAGCGGGGTGCCGGTCAGCGCCATCAGCAGCGGCCGCACCGTGCGGGACCGGATGCGGTCGGAAAGCGCGAGCACGTGCTGGGAGCGCTGCGACGCCTTGTTCTTGATGAAGTGCGCCTCGTCCACCACCATCCCGCGGAAACCGAAGGCACCCAGCCAGCCCCGGTGGCGGTCGAGCAGCTCGTAGTTGAGCACGACGATGTCGGCGAAGCCGTCGACGGTCTCGCCGTCGCCCTGCACCACGGTGACCGGGCGGTGCGGCGTCCAGCGGGCCGCCTCCCGGGCCCAGTTGATCTTGACGACGTTCGGCACGACGACCAGCAGCGGGTAGGCGTTCGCCGCTTCCGCGGCGAGCAGCGCCTGCGCCGTCTTGCCAAGGCCCGGCTCGTCGGCGAGCAGGAACGTCCGGTGGCCGGCCGCGGCCGCGGCGACCAGCTGCCCCTGGTGCGGCATCAGCTCCTGGCCCGGCGGGGTGAACCGTGCCGTCGGCGCCGGCAGCGCCATGCTTGCCGGGGCTCCCCCGGCGGCGCGCTCGAAGGAGCTCAGCAGCGGGCCGAGCAGTTCCCAGCCGGCCAGCCGGCGCGGGCGGGCGGTGCGCTGCGGAACGGCGGAGAAGTCGGGGGCGAGGAAGGGGTTCGCCAGCTGGCCGGAGATCACCGACCGCGGCACGACCCGGCGCTCCGTGCCGGCGGGAGCGGCCGCGGTCTCCGGCGGCGCGACCTCCTCCGGCGCCGGCTCGATGCCGAGGTCCCGCAGCATCTCCTGCTTGAGCGACCGGGCGGCGTCCGAGACGTCGGAGTCCTCGGCGAGCAAGGCCAGCAGCCCCGGGTCCCGGACGGCGGTCCGGGCGAGGATGGTCGCGATGCCGTCCAGGCGCTTGAGCTGCTCAGCCCGGTGGCTGTCGCTTCCGGGCAGGGCCCGGACGCGGGCATGCTCGTCACGCAGCACCAGGGCGACGGCGTGGAACCTGGCGCGCAGGCCAGGCGTCACGCGGCCGCGCCGGACAGCCGCCTCGATCTCGCGGACGGTCCGGGCGAGCACCGAGACGACGTCGCCGCGGTGGCGGGCTGGTTGCTGCTTCCGCGGGGCGCCACGACGAGCGCCGGTACGGCGCTGGCCTGGTCGAGCCACAGACTCCTCCTCTGGACACCGCGGCACGGTCGCCGCGGAAGCATGCCGCATCGTCCCGCCGGCCGGGCGCGGAACGTCCCGGGCCGAGAGCCACACCCGTCGAATGCCGAGCCGACCTGCGGATCTCCGAAGATCTACGCAGCCGGCCTCAACAGGCTCTCACCCGGACCCCGAACCCGCCGGTGGCTCCGGTCCGGTGACGACGATACGGGAATCCCGACCCCGAACGACCGATCCGCCCCCCGAATGCCTCCCCCACGTCAACGCCCCCCAGCGCCCACCATTCCCGCCCTCCCCGAATGCCGGCCCGGCCACCGCGGGAGGGTGCCTGGCCGCCGCCCCGAAGGCTGGCCCCGCCGCCGCCCGAAGGGTGGCCCGCCCCACGACCGAACGAGGCCCGGCCGCCGCCCCGAAGACTGGCCCCCGCCGCCGCACGAAGGCTGGCCCGGCCCACGACCGAACGAGGCCCGGCCGCCGCCCGAAGGGTGGCCCGGCCTACGACCGAACGGGGCCTGGCCGCCGCCCGAAGGGGGCCCGGCCGCCGCCCGAAGGGCGGCCGGCCCACGGCCGCCCGAAGGGTGGCCGGTCCAGCGGGCGGGGGTCCCCGCCGCTTGCGGCGGGGGTGCGCGCTGGACAAGACAAAGCGAAATCCCCCCGGCTCACCCCAGAAGGGTGAGCAGAGGGATGCCAGGGATGTAGCCCCGACCGGATTCGAACCGGCGCTACCGCCTTGAGAGGGCGGCGTCCTGGGCCTCTAGACGACGGGGCCGTGCGGTCTTGCGATGGCGCTGGGGTACCAGGACTCGAACCTAGACTAACGGAACCAGAATCCGTCGGGCTGCCAATTACCCCATACCCCATTCAGCGCGCCCACCTGCCCGGCGCGCCGGGTGTCGATGTTAGACCATGCCCGGAGCTGCCCCCAAACCGGCCCGCGCGGCCCGCAGCCGCTCCAGCGTCCGCTCGCGGCCGAGCAGCTCGATCGACTCGAACAGCGGCGGCGACACGGTGCGCCCGGTCACCGCCACCCGCACCGGCCCGTACGCGACCCGCGGCTTGAGCCCGAGCCGGTCGACCAGCGCGGCCTGCAGCGTCTCCTGCACGTCCTCGGCCGTCCAGGACGGCAGGTCGGCGAGCACGGACGCGGCCGTGTCCAGCACCGGCGCCGAGGACGGCGTGAGCACCTTCGCCGCGGCAGCGGGATCGACCGAGAAGTGGTGGTCGGGCACGAGCAGGAACCCGAGCAGGTCGGCCGCCTCGACCAGGGTCGCGGACCGCTCCTGCACCAGCGGCGCGGCCGCGGCCACCAGCTCCAGCTGCGCGTCGCTGACCGGCGAGTCCAGCAGCCCGCGGCGGACCAGGAACGGCAGCAGCCGCTTGACGAACTCGCCGGGCTCGAGCGAGCGGATCTTCACCCCGTTGATCGCCGTGAGCTTCTTCACATCGAACGTCGCCGGGTTGCGGTTGATCTTCTCCACGCTGAACGCGGCGACCATCTCGTCGAGCGTGAACAGCTCCTGGTCGCCGCCCGGGGACCAGCCCAGCAGCGCGAGGTAGTTGAGGATGCCCTCGGCCAGGAACCCCTCGGCCCTGACCTGCCGCAGGGAGGCCTCGGGCGTGTTGCGCTTGGAGATCCGCCGCCGGCCTTCCCCGAGAACGATCGGCAGGTGCCCGAACCGCGGCATCGGCCCGGACGCGATGCCGAGCGAGCGCAGCGCCGCGTGCAGCGGGATCTGCCGCGGCGTCGACGGCAGCAGGTCCTCGCCGCGCAGCACGTGCGTGATCCCCATCACCGCGTCGTCGACGGGGTTGGTGAGCGGGTAGAGCGGGCTGCCGTCGGCCCGGGCCAGCACGTAGTCCGGCACGTTCCCGGGCTCGAACCGCACCTCGCCGCGGACCATGTCCTCGAACACGACCGGCTCGTCGGGCATCCGGAACCGGACGACCGGCGTGCGCCCCTCCGCCCGGAACGCGCTCACCTGCGCGTCGGTCAGCCGACGGTCGTAGTTGTCGTACCCCTGCGTCTTGTCGCCGCGCGCGGCCCGGCGGGCCTTCACCTCGTCGTCGGTGGAGTACGAGTCGTAGGCGTAGCCGGCTTCGCGCAGCCGCGCAACCACGTCGCGGTAGAGCTCCAGCCGCCCGGTCTGCACGTACGGCGCGTACGGTCCGCCGACCTCGGGTCCCTCGTCCCAGTCGAGGCCGAGCCAGCTCATCTGCTCGACGACGCCCCGGGAGGACTCCTCGGTGCTGCGGGCAGCGTCGGTGTCCTCGATCCGCAGCACGAACACGCCGCCGTTGTGCCGGGCGAATGCCCAGTTGTAGAGCGCGCTGCGGACGTTGCCGACGTGCAGGTCGCCGGTCGGCGACGGGGCGAATCGGGTGCGGACCGGCTCGGTCATCGCGCCCGCACCGGGTTGCTGAGCGTGCCGATGCCCTCGATGGTCACCGACACGGTCTGCCCGGCGGTCATCGGCCCGACGCCGGACGGTGTGCCGGTGAGGATCATGTCGCCGGGCAGCAGCGTCATGACGTGCGAGACGTACGAGATCAGCGTGGCCACGTCGTGCAGCAGCAGCGACGTCCGCGAGTCCTGCTTGACCTGGCCGTCCAGTTCGGTGCGCAGGGCGAGGTCGGTCGGGTCGAGCACGGTCTCGATCCAGGGCCCGAGCGGGCAGAACGAGTCGTGCCCCTTGGCCCGCGTCCACTGGCCGTCGTTCCGCTGCTGGTCGCGCGCGGTGACGTCGTTGCCGATCGTGTAGCCGAGCAGCGTGTCCAGGGCTCGCTCCCGCGCCACTTCGCGCGCCCCCAGCGCGCCGATGACCACCGCGAGCTCTCCTTCGAAGTGCACCTCGTCGGAGTCGACCGGCAGCCGGATCGCGTCGCCGGGGCCGATCACGGCGGTCGGCGGCTTGAGGAACAGCAGCGGCGCCGCCGGCGCCTCACCGCCGCCCATCTCGGCCACGTGCTCGGCGTAGTTCTTGCCGATGCCGACGATCTTGCTCGGCAGCAGCGGGGCCAGCAGCCGGACGTCCGGCAGGGCCCACCGCTCGCCGGTCAGCTCGATCGTCCCGAACGGGTGCTCGGCGATGGCCGCGACGGTCAGCGCCTCGACCGGCGCGCCGGCCTCTCCTTCCACCTTGCCGAAGCGGACCTGGCCGGCCGGGGTGGCGAAACGGGCGATACGCACGGCTGGACCCTACCCGCGGGCCCGCGCGCAGCGATGCTGGGACAGAGCCCTGAGGGCACCTGTGCCCGCGCGGAGCGCTGGTGGGACAGAACCTGAGGGCACCTGTGCCCGCGCGGAGCGCTGGTGGGACAGAACCTGAGGGCACGTGTGCCCGCGCGGCGCCGGGGTGGGAGACTGCGCTGGTGACGGCGGACAGGGCGCGGCGGCGCGCGGTGCTGATGCTCTCGGCGCTGGCCGGTGCGATGCTGCTGGCCGGGGTGCTGCCCTGGGCGACCGGCGGCGAGTCGACGATCCGGTTCCTGGCCCTGCCGCTGCTGCTGGCCGGGCTGATGGTGCTCGGCGTGACGCTGCGGGTCTGGGCCGCCGGCCGGCGCCCGGCTCCGTCCGCCCCGCCGGTGGAGCGCGGCTGCGACGGCTGCGTGTGCGGCCAGCAGGGCGGCTGCGCGGTCGCCGCCCGACCGGACGCTGAGCCGGACGCGGAGCCGGACGCTGAACCGGAGATTGAGCCGGTCCCCGAGCGGGCCGGCCCGGATCCGGCCGCCGGTCGCGCACCGGCCGGTCGCACGCCCGCCGGCTGACCACCATCGGTCCGCGAGGGCATCGGAACCTGCGGCGTCCCTCCACCGCCGCCCCGGACCGCCGCCGCGGCGGCGTGCGGCGCTGGCTGCTGCCCGCGTACCCGGTGCTGCTCGTCCTGCTCACCCTCGTCCAGCTGGTGGCGCCGCGGCGGAGCGGGCCGCTGGCGCTGACCGAGGTGTTCGCACCGTGGCTGTTCCTGCCGCTGCTGGTGCTGCTGCCGTTCGCCTGGGCGCTGCGGGACCGGGCGCTGGTGATCGCGCTGGTGCTGGCGGCGGCGACGTTCGCGGTGCACCTCGGGCCGGCGCTGGTGCCGGCTGCACGGCCGCAGCCGCCGGCCGGCGCGGCGCCGGTGCGGGTGGCGTCCTGGAACATCTACATCCGCAACCCGGCGGCGCGGGTGGTCGCCGCCGTCCGGTCGCTGGACGCGGACGTGGTCGGGCTGGTCGAGGTCAACCCGCGGCAGGCGGCGCGGCTGAATGCGGACCCGACCCTGCATGCTCGCTACCGCACCGTGCTGACGGCGCCGGAGGCGAACCGCGGGCTGCTGTCCCGGTATCCCCTGATCGACTCCGGCGTGCGTGAGGACCCGTCGGGCCGGCCCGGATCCGGCCTGCTGTGGGCCCGGCTCGACCTCGGCGACGGGCGGCGGCTGACCGTCGTGGTGGCGCACCCGCTGCCGGCGGAAGCGTCGCCGTCCTCGACGTTCCCGCTGCACTGGGACGCCCGACCCCGCGACGCCGAGATCGCGTACGTGAAGGCGTTCGTCGATGCGCGGGTCGCCGCCGGCGAGCGGGTCGTGCTGGTGGGCGACTTCAACGTCACCGAGCGGGAGCCGGCGAACGCCGAACTGTCCCGCGGGCTGCGCGACGCGCACGACGTGGCCTGGGGCGCCGGCGCGTCCTGGGGACCGCTGTCGCTGCGCCGGCACGGGGTGGCGCTGATCCGCATCGACCGCATCCTCGCCGGCCCGGGCACGGCGCCGACCGCGTTCGACACGGACTGCACGTTCCGCGGCAGCGACCATTGCGTGCTGCACGCGACCGTCGCGGTGGGCCGGTAGTCAGGGGGCCGGTAGTCAGGGGGCCGGCAGTCAGGCGGCCGGCAGTCAGGCGGCCGGCAGTCAGGCGGCCGGCAGTCAGGCGGCCGGCAGTCAGGCGGCCGGCAGTCAG
>Ga0207678_10000721_pt1 | contig 30188 bp, 32 predicted proteins | sample KBSC63metaG_FD_184319 | JGI IMG/M metagenome (GOLD analysis project Ga0207678, IMG submission 184319) | Corn rhizosphere microbial communities from Kellogg Biological Station, Michigan, USA - KBS C6-3 metaG (SPAdes) (version 2) | ecosystem: Host-associated > Plants > Roots > Rhizosphere > Soil ... | reverse complement strand
GAAGGCCGGCACTCTCGCGATTTATTCCAGCACCAAGTCAGGTGCGATGAGCGCGAAGCCGGTTGGCCACGTCGCCCTTCCGGCCGGTGATCATCGTGACATCAGCGTCGACCTGAAATCCAAACCGGCGTCCGGTACGAAGCTCTGGGCCGTGCTCGAAAAATCCGGGTCGAAATCGAGCGTCTTCAAAGATCAGGGCACGCCTGCCGAACAGAGTTTCAAGGTGCTGTGATGTGCTGATGCCGATGCTAGGCACATGTTCGAAAATAGCCCCGGTGCAACATACGCCGGGGCTTCAATGCAAGCGCTGGGTTGATTTCATTTTGCGACGCTGCGCTTACCAATAAGGTCGAAAACGCGTTTGCGGCGTCTCAGCTCGGCGGCGTCCAGAAGCATCTGTCCGGCCCAGCGATAGACATTGTGTTCGCGAACGAGGGCGCGCATCAGGCGCATCCGAGCTCGCTGCTCATCGAGCGGCATCGTCAGCGCTTCGTTGATGGCCTCTCCAAGTCCGTGCGGATCGTACGGATTGACGATCAACGCTTCCGAGAGTTCTCGCGATGCGCCTGTAAAGTGCGAAAGGATCAGGACGCCCTCTTCGTCGTCGCGCGCTGCAACGAATTCCTTGGCAACGAGGTTCATGCCGTCGTGCAAGCTGCTGACGACACAGAGGTCGGATGCGCGAAACAGCTCGAAGACTTCGTCGGGTTCGTGGTGCCTGATGACAAGTCTTATTGGCCTGTAGGATTGGTCGCCATGCTTCTCGTTGATGAGGTCGGCCAAGGCCACGGCTTCATCCTGCAGGTCCTTGTAGGTCTCGAGCTTGCTTCGCGTCGGTGCAGCGGCTTGCACAAACACGAAGCGGTTGTGCCACTCCGGATGACGCGTCAGCAACTCATCGACGCCCCGCAGGCGATCGAGCACGCCTTTCGTATAATCGAACCTCTCGACACCAACGCCGAGCATCACATCCTGGCCGATCTCGAAGCGTTCACGTACGGCCTTGCGGCATTCGGCGATCGATTTTTGGGTCGCTAGCGCCGCCGGTGGCCACTCGATGGAAATCGGGTAAGGCCGAACGATGGTTTCATGGCCTCCAAACATCACCGAGGCCCGCTCGCGATCAATTCTGCTCTCGATAAACCGGTCAATAGTCTCGAAGAAATTGTTGCAGTGGAATTGGGTATGAAAGCCCAGCACGTCGCTGCCGAGCAGGCCGTCAATAATCTCTTCCTTCCACGGACAGATGCTGAACGTCTCGGCATTCGGCCAGGGGATATGCCAGAACGTCAGGATGGTCGCGCGCGGCAGGCGCTTGCGCAGAAGCCTCGGCAAAAGCGAAAAATGATAATCCTGGACGAGGATGATCGGATCGCCGTCCTTCGATTCTTCGGCAACCGCGTCTGCAAAACGTTCGTTGACAGACTGGTACATGCGCCAGTCGCTTTCCCGGAAGGTCGGCCTGACGAACGCGATATGACAGAGCGGCCACAAGCCCTCGTTTGCGAAGCCGTAATAATAACCGTTTTGTTCCTCCTCGGAGAGCCACAGCCGGCGAAGTACGTAAGCCGGAGACGCAGGGGGCACGCCGACCCGGTCGTGCGCATCGACGGAGTCGCGGTCAGCCGATCCGCTGCCGTGGGCGACCCAGGTGCCGCCGCAGGCGCGCATAACAGGCTCCAGCGCCGCGACGAGCCCGCTTGCCGGAATCTGCAGCACGACGTCGTCGCCTACGCGATTGTGAATATAAGGCTCGCGGTTCGAAGCGACGATGACATCGGTATCGGGTAGCTCTTTGTTGAGCACATTATGCAAGACTTCGCGCGACCACTCGACATGAATGCTCGCAGGTGCGGATTGTCCGGCGCGGAGTTCGCGCAATACCGTTCTAAGTTCCGGGCCTAAAAGCGTGCTGGCTTCATTCGACAAAACTACAGGTGAGCCGCTGCGCGCATCCTTGATCGACTCTCGCACCAGATTGCGCCACCGCTTGACCAAACCGGAGCCCAACAGCGCCCCAAGTATTCCGAGGCCAATCGTGACTCCGGCGATGGCGAGAGCCCAATAGTAGCGCGCCTCCGAGGCCCGTTCCTCGATGAACGATAGATCATGCAAGATAGCGACGTGACCGCTGGCGTTTTTGACGGAAAGGGGAAACGACGCGACGAAGATATTGCGGCCACCTGTCGTGGTGGTCGAGAAGCTTGGCGACTCGGTGCGCGCAAGCTTGTCGCAAGTGATCGAGGCAGGCATGAGCTTTGTTGCGGCCCTGAGCCGACCGCTGGTATCGCAGAAACCCAGTCCCAACAGTTTTTCGTCGTCGGTCAGACGTTCAAAGAATGCTAGAAGCGCCGCGTCATTTTTGTCGGCGAGATACAAGGCGACTTGATCGCTGATGGAGTTGAAGATCAGCTTCGAACGCAGCTCTACGTCGCTGCGCGACCAGTCGCGGATAAGTACCGAGACGGCAGGCATGACGGCGGACGCAACAAGTATAACCGCGAAAAGAAGTGCCGCTCCGTATCGTAAGTAACTGCGCAACGTTCCTGCCTGACTCGCTCTGTGATCAGTGTGTTGGATAATGCTGGCAACAAGCATCATGCGGGCGCAAAATCAACCGTGAAGCCATATTGACGCGACGCTCCGAAGCTGACTCGCAGGCCGTGGCGCGGGGGACCGACGCGCACGCGCGTGGGCTCTTTGGCGACCGGATAAATTTCTTTACTATAGCAGTCGGCGGTGGTGGCAGCGGCGTTCGCGACTAGCGCTCGCCGCGCGATCGCGTCGAGCCGCATGGGGCCGGATGATCCCTGAGAGCGTTCGCGTGTTCCGGCATTCTTTTGCCGAAGTCCGGCAGGGGTGATCGTCCGGATTTGTGAAATGGTCCGGCACTCACGGCTAGCCCGGCGTTTGAGTGCCCGGCACGAAAATTTGCCACAGGGCCGTGGCCGTGCTATGGGATGTTATATTATATTCGAGACGTCGGGGCAGCTTTACCAGTGGATCGATTTTGATGTCGTTAGGCGATACTTTTCAATCCTCGGTGATGGCGCGCTCCTCCGTCGTGCGGCTTGGCGTCGTCAGCGGCGTGATCGCTTGTCTTTGGCTTGCCATTCTGTGGGCCGTGGTGCTGCCATGAGCGAAACCGCAATCAAGCTCGATAACATTACCGTTGCCTACGCTCGTCATCCGGCGGTGCATCACGTTAGCGGATCGTTCGAACGGGGCAGCATGACGGCGATTGCCGGGCCGAACGGGGCCGGCAAGTCGACGCTTCTCAAAGCCATCATGGGCGAGATTCGGTTGGCCGAGGGATCAATTGACCGTGGCGGCCTGGCGATCAGCGACTTTGGATATTTGCCGCAAGCCGCCGAGATAGACCGGCAGTTTCCGATGACAGTCGCCGATACCGTTTTGCTCGGAACCTGGCGGCAGAGCGGCGCCTTTCGCGGCGTTCAACCTGAAGCTGCCGCCAAGGCCGGGCAAGCCCTGATGGCCGTGGGACTTGATGGCTTCGGACACCGCCAAGTCGGATCTCTCTCCGCCGGTCAATTCCAGCGCGTGCTCTTCGCAAGACTATTGGTGCAGGACGCGAAGGTCATCGTCTTGGATGAGCCTTTCACAGCGATCGACGCGCGGACGACACGCGATCTTCTCGAGATCGTTTGCCGCTGGCATCAAGACGGCCGCACCGTTATCGCGGTGCTGCACGATTTCGATCAGGTTCGGGCTCATTTCCCGCGGACGCTGCTGCTCGCCAGGGAAGCGATCGATTGGGGTCCGACCGACGTTGCGATGTCATCGCGCAATTTGCTTCGCGCTCGAGCGATGGCGGAAAGCTGGGATGAGGACGCTCTGGTCTGCGAGCACGATCGCGCGGTGGCCTCATGACAACGTATTCGGTATTCATCGCGCCATTCGTCGACTATGGCTTCATGCGGCGGGCGCTCGTCGCGTGCCTGGCGCTCGGTCTTGGATCGGCGCCGATCGGGGTTCTGCTGATGTTACGCAGGATGAGCCTCGTCGGCGACGCCATGAGCCACGCGATTTTGCCCGGCGCGGCGGTCGGATTTCTCGTCGCCGGAGGATTGTCTTTGCCGGCAATGGGCTTGGGCGGTCTAATCGCCGGGCTTAGCGTGGCGCTGCTATCGGGGTTGATCAGCAGAACAACGGCGCTGCGCGAGGACGCCAGCTTTGCGACGTTCTACCTGACCTCATTGGCCCTTGGCGTTCTCATCGTTTCGTTGCGCGGCTCGAACATCGATCTCTTGCATGTTTTATTCGGCACAATTCTCGCTATCGACGCCACGGCGCTTTATCTTGTCGGCGGCATAGCCTCGTTCACGCTCATCATGCTGGCCTTGGTTTATCGGCCGCTAGTGGCGGAATGCTTCGATCCGGGTTTCCTTCGCGCCGTAGCGGGTCGCGGCTCCCTTTACCACTTTCTTTTCTTGTTTCTTGTCGTGCTCAATCTGGTCGCCGGCTTCCAGGCGTTGGGCACATTGATGGCCGTCGGCTTGATGATGCTGCCTGCCGCAGTTGCGCGATTGTGGGCGCAAAGCCTTCCGGCGATGTTCGTCACGGCCGCCGGCACAGCCGTCATTTCGGGTTATCTCGGATTGGTGGCGTCGTTCCACTACGGCGTGGCTTCGGGCCCCGCGATCATTCTCACCGCCAGTATCATCTACGGCGTGTCGCTGCTCGTTTCGCCCTCTGGAGCGCTGCGGCGGCTGTTCCCGCGTCCGCACTACGGTGCCTAATAAGGAGCCGACCATGAGGGCTACGAAGGTTCTAATCGGACTTCTGGCGTCAACGGCGTTTGGAGTGGGCGCATCAATGCCCGCGTCCGCCAAGACTCTGAATGCGGTTGCGAGCTTCACCGTGCTGGCCGATGTCGTGAAGCAAGTCGGCGGCGAGCACGTGAATGTAAAAAGTCTTGTTGGACCGAACGGCGATCCCCACGAGTTCGAGCCATCGCCGAACGATGCGAGAGAGCTCAAGGCAGCGGACGTCACGTTCATCAGCGGCGAGGGGCTGGAAAGCTGGTTCGAGAGAATGGTCAAGGCTTCCGGCTACAGCGGCAAGCCGGTCATTGCCTCCGAAGGCATCAAGACGCGGACGATGGACGAGGACGGCAAGACCATCACCGATCCGCACGTCTGGAATAGCCCGGTCAATATCGAAGTGTGGGTCGGGAACATAGAGAAGGCTCTGACGGCTGCCGATCCCGCGGATGCCGCAACCTTCAAGGCTAACGCGGATCGATACACGAAAATCCTGAAAGACCTGGATGCGTACGCGAAAGCCAAGCTCGAGACGGTACCCAAAGACCGGCGGAAAATTCTGACGAGTCACGATGCATTCGGTTACTTCGGCAGGGAATACGGCGTGACGTTTCTGTCACCCGTCGGCCTCTCGACCGAGACAGAGGCTTCGGCCGCCGACATTGCAAAGCTGATTGACCAGATCAGAAAGGAAAAAGTGAAGACGTACTTTTTCGAGAACTCCAACGACGCCCGTCTGGTGCAGCAGATTTCGAAAGCGACGGGCGCGGAACCGGGTGGTGAACTCTACGTCGAAGCGTTGTCGAAAGAGGATGGTCCGGCGCCCACGTACGCCAAGATGTTCCGCTACAACGTCGATCTTATTTCAAAGGCCATCGCCGGATCCTGATAGCAGGAAGCGATAACGCAGTAGCGGCAGGCTTCATTTAGGCCTGCCTTTTCCGCAAATCTGTAAAAGCGTGCAGCATCAGTGGACCGCCGGATCGGCAAAGCATCGGCGCATCGCCTCGCATCGATGCGGACCGGCAAAATGCATGTTGTCGCCTTTTGCGGCAGCGATGAAATTGCAAACGTCATTCAACCCTTGCTCGTTGAGCCAGCCTTCGCGACGGCCGCGCTGGACTCCAAAGCAATCGGCGGTTTCCTCGTCGGGACCGCGAAACTGATGTCCGCACTCGTGCGAATAGATCCACAGCATGACCGGCTGAGGCAGCCGCAGCAGCAACTTCGTGTTCAGGATGATGAAGCCCGGATACGCTGCCCCGTAGTCATCGAGATTGTCGTCGATGACGGTCGCTCGCGTACCGCACCGCATGCGATAGCCGTTGATGCGAAGTTCGCCGGTGGGAACGATGTAAGCGGTTCCGTTCGTGGATGCGACGTACTGTTCGACGGTCGGACCGCCATCGGCAAACGCCGCCGCGCCGGCGGCCGCTATCAACAAGCCGGTATATCTTACGAATGACCTGAATTTCATTTGCGGTGGTTGCCTGATTCGCGATCACGACCTTCGCGCAACGTAATTTTGGCGCCGCGATCCGGTCATAATCCTACGATGGATATCCGATAATATAACATCCACTAAGTGGGATGGAAGTTGTTTTCCGTCACGACCAACGGGGGATCTCATGGGGCAGTCGAGATGCGGCGACGATTTTGATCGTTTGCGTAGCGGGTTGCTCACTCGTGCAGTAGCGGGAGCGTTACTGATCGCCGCGATGGTGTCGCTGATTGGACTGCCGGCCCGAGCAAACGATTCTTCTGCAGCCACGAAATCTCCATTTGGCTTATCCGCCGGATCGCACTCCGACATCTCGGCGCAATCATCCGAGGCGCCGTCGTTGGCGACACGTCTCGTCGATCGCGCCTGGTCGTGGCTGCTTTTCGAGCAACATCGATTTACGCAGGACATGACCGGTGCTGTTCGCAATCTCAAGGACACAACGAGCATCGCCTCGGCTACCGGTGCGCTGGTGCTCGCAAGTTTCATTTACGGAATTTTTCACGCCGTCGGGCCTGGACACGGCAAGGCTGTTATTTCGTCCTACATGCTTGCCGACAAGCAAACTCTGCGGCGCGGTGTCTTCCTGGCGTTTCTCTCGTCGTTCGTTCAAGCACTGTCGGCGATTGCGCTGGTCGGCGGCCTTTATCTGGCTGCAAGAGCTACCGGTCTCGCGACGCGCTTCGTCGAAGCATGGTTGGAGACGCTGAGTTGGGGCTGCGTTGCCGTCCTCGGCGCGTGGCTATCGATCAAGCAGGCATTGCCGATGTTTTCGCGGCGCGGCGACAACGTGGCGGCGGCACATGCCGCACACGCCGACCACCGCCATGGCAACGCGTCACGCAACCATTCTCACGACGATCCTCACGATCATGCTCACGAGCATGATCGGCACTGTGGCCACGTCCATATCGCCGGCCCGGAGCAATTGGCCGGTGAACTTTCCTGGCAAAGGGCCCTCGCCTTGGCCTTTTCCGTCGGCATCCGGCCTTGCACGGGGGCACTTCTGGTCATTGTATTTGCCGTCTCTCAAGGAGCGCTGTGGGCCGGAGTGCTGGCGACGTTCGCAATGGCCTTAGGTACTGCGATAACCGTGTCGACGCTCGCCGCTTTGACCGTCGGCTCGCGCAATCTCGCGATCTCACTTGCTGGAGGTGACGGCCGTTGGGGCGCAGCTATCGCCCGCGGTGCCGGCATCGCCAGCTCGGCGGCTGTCTTTCTCCTTGGCGTCGCTTTTTTCTTCGCGTCGCTGCATACGATGCGACCGTTCTGATCGCCTCGCGACACGTTCGATGAGCTCAGGGTTTTGAGACCACGTACTTGGAGCTTGACTGCAAAAGCAGACTTGCCTCTTGCACCATGCGCTGAATGATTTCGCCGGTCGGCTCGATCTTTCGAATGAGGCCGACGACTTCACCGACGAACGTGTTGCTCTTTTCCGGATCGCCATCAGCCCACGCCTTGCGATATTTGGCGGCCTCTTCGTCGGCGACGGTCATCAGCTCCGCCTCGTGGCCGTGCCAGCGTTCGATGAACTGGTTTTTCAAAACCCTGGCGCTGTAGCGCGTCCGCCACGGCAGCTTGCGCGCCAGATCCATGACCTGCGAGCGGATTGTGTCATCGCCGCTGGCTTTAAGAGCCGCCTGATGCATCCCCTCGCTGACGTTGGCTTCGTGAGAGGCCCACAGACGCGAACCTATCATCACCCCGTCGGCGCCGAGCATCAGGGCCGCCGCGATTCCCCGGCCGTCGCCAATGCCGCCCGCCGCGCAGAGCAGCGTTTCGGGAGACGTCTTGGCGATCAGGTCTGCGACCTCGGGCACAAGGGTCATCGTCGCACGCTTCTCGCCGTGGCCGCCCGCTTCGCCGCCTTGTGCGACGATCACATCGGCGCCGCACTGAATTGCTCGTTCGGCGTCGCGCCGGGTCTGGACCTGGCACATCAGCGTCACGCCGCGCTGTCTGACGCGTTCGGCGAGCGGCGCCGGATCGTCGAACGACAGCAGAATCGCCTTCGGATGTTTGGAGAGCGCCAAGTCGAGTAGCGCCGGCTGTTTGCGTAGCGACCAGGTTATGAAACCACAACCGACCGGCTGGCTTCCGGCGGCGCGAAACTCGCCTTCAAGCCAGTCGCCGTCGCCGTACCCACCGCCGATGAGGCCGAGGCCGCCGGCCGCTGAAACCGCTGCCGCAAGGCGACCTCCCGCGGCAAAAGCCATCGGCGCCGAGATGATGGGATGACTGAGACCCAGGCGTTCCGTCAGTCGTGTCTTCAGCACGTCGCTTCCCCTTTTCAAGCCAGTGTTCGAGACGCTCAGGAGTTATCGGATTGGACGGTCAGAGGCGTCGCTCGTCCGCACGGGCAATCAAGCCCATTGCTCCCTGGCGCCGACGACATTAAGATATAAGCGTTATGCATCTTATCGAAGCGGTCGACAACGGTCCACGCCATGCAAGAGCCACGTCCCAACTCTCCAGGCAGCGATGCCGGGATCGACGAAGACCTGATCGCGACGCTTGTCGATCGCTTTTATGCGGCCGTGCGCCAGGATGCGCTGATAGGTCCCGTCTTTGAAGCCCGGGTCGACGATTGGGACGAACATCTTACGAAACTCGCGGCGTTCTGGTCGTCGGTGGTGTTGAAAAGCGGGCGTTACCGGGGGAGCCCGATGCCCGTACACGTTGCCATCGACGAGATTTCCAGTGCTCATTTCGCGCGGTGGCTGCAATTGTTTGCAGAAACGGCTCGCGCGGTGTGCCCACCTGACGCGGCGGCGCTATTTATCGACCGGTCGCAACGGATCGGCGAATCGCTGCAACTGGGCATCAGTCTGAATCGCGGTGACGGGATCGCGTTCGAAAGGCCGCGCCGGACGCCGTGAGCCTGCGGCGTGTGGCCACCTGCAATTTTTGTCTTGCTCCTGGCATCAGCAGGTGACTGCTGCACGATCTCCGTACCGTCTGAACGTCCGTCTCGGCCCAGTGATTTCGGGTTGAGTGCTGAACGCGTCGCCCTTGTCATGCGGCGGCGCGGGACAACGTCTAGCATCGCTAGACGAGGATATGTGCTTCGGACGACGTGCATCCAGTCGTCGAATAGCGAGAAAGGTTGAGACCCATGACTAAGACTGCTCTCCGCTCGGCGGCGCCGTCTCAAGCCGAAAAATCCGGCCAGTTTAAGATCTGCGGCGAAGTCGAGGTCAATCGTCTGGGCTTTGGCGCGATGCGCGTTACCGGCGACGGAGTCTGGGGAGAGCCGGCCGACCGCGGCGAGGCCATTCGGACGCTGAAGCGCGTCCCGGAACTTGGCATCAACTTAATCGATACGGCCGACGCTTATGGGCCCGACGTATCTGAAAAACTCATTCGTGAAACACTGAGCCCTTATACTGGGCTTTTTATCGCGACCAAAGGCGGGCTGACGCGGCCGGGGCCGGGTTCATGGGTGCCGCTCGGGCGGCCGGAGTACTTAATCTCGCAGGCGGAAAAAAGCTTAAAGCAACTCGGCGTCAAGCAGATCGATCTTTGGCAATTGCATCGCATCGATCCCAACGTTCCCCGCAGCGAGCAATTCGACGCGATCAAAACGCTGCTCGACCGCAAGATCATCCGTTACGCCGGCTTGAGTGAAGTCAGCATCGAAGACATCGAAGCCGCTTCGAAGGTGTTCAAGGTGGCGACCGTTCAGAACCGCTACAATCTCATCAATCGCAGCAGCGAAGACGTTCTGGAATACTGCGAGAAGCATGCGATCGGCTTCATTCCCTGGTTCCCGCTCGGGGCGGGCGAGTTGGCCAAACCAGGCTCGAGCCTATCGAAGGCCGTAAAGCGCCATCACGCCACGCCTGGCCAGATCGCGCTGGCATGGTTGCTGAAGCGGAGCCCGGTGATGCTTCCCATACCGGGAACCTCGAAAGTCGTGCACCTCGAAGAGAACGTCGCAGCCGTAGATGTGGTTCTGTCGGACGACGAATATGACGAACTCGACCGCGCCGCGCGGCCGAGCCTCGGACGAGGGGCCTGATCGCCGCGTTGCCGTTTCTCATCGCCGGGGTGACTGGAAGACCTGGGCTAGCAAAGCCAGCACGATGGCGACCGGCAATGCGAACAGGGCAAGCGTCAACAGCGTCAGCGCAAATCCCAACGTCAAGCAGACCACGACAACAAGTATGACGGCGGCGGCGAGCATCAGAAGCCAAGCCCGCCAGCCCGTGACGACCGTGCGCACGCCGTTCCGGTAAAAGACAATCATCGCAACGGCCTCTGCATGTCGCGTCGGTATCGTTCAGCCGAGTGCATTCTAGCCGCCATCGGCCCCAGCGGGAACCGTGAGCCGTTCAAACAAGTTCCGCAGGTCTATAGTTAGCCAAGTGCATATCGGAGATGTCGCGGCTAACTCTCGATCCAAGCGGAGCCAGATGCCCCATGTCTGAGTTTAAATCGTTCGAAGAGTTTTGGCCGCACTATTTGCGCGAGCACAGCCAGCCGGAAACGAGAGCCTTGCATATTGCCGGCACGTCCATCGCGGGCGCCAGCCTGGCGGCATGGTTGGCCACGCACCGGAGCAAGTATCTGGGGCTGGCATTGGTGGGCGCGTACGGGTCCGCGTGGCTCGGCCATTTGATGTTTGAACATAACAAGCCTGCAACCTTCGAAAACCCTCTGTGGTCTCTTCGGGCGGATCTTTTGATGTACCGCATGTGGCTCGATGGTGAGCTTGACGCCGAAGTGGAGCGCGTCGTCACGCAAGCGGAAAAAAAGAAGGCGATTTCAAAGCGGGCGGCCTCGTAGAGAGCCTTGAGAATTACCGCGACGTTGGGGATCGGGCCGGAAGCGGAACCGGGGCTGCGCAGTGCCGTTCCGATAACGAGCGCTTGTGATTGCTGACAATCACCGGCGTAAAAATTCGCGGTATGGAGCACATGATGGCTGACATAGTTTCACTCAATACGATCCGGCGGCAACGAACTCCAGATCCGTTGCGCGGCATGGTCGAGGAAATGGAAGAGCTGCTCCGGTTGGCAAAGGCTGGCGAGTTGAAGGGGTTCTGCTTCGGAGCGATTACGCACGACGGCCGCAAAGCGCTTTGCGGATTTCTACGGACCAATGCGTGCAATGATATGGAGCTGCTCGGGCTTGGAACGTATTTGCACGAGCACATCGTCAAAACCGCCGGTGAATGAGTCTCCGGCCTGTAACTTCAAACATCCCACAAATGAGATTGCTCTGAAGCCAGAGCGACAACGCCGCTCTGGCTGATTTCGTCGATTACGAAAGAAGACCGGTCAGGTGTAATGCAATGATCACGATGATCGGCACACCTGCGAACCACAAGATGATATCCCGCAAGATACAATCCTCCTCAATCAGAACCCTTTGATTTCCGAAAGGCCGTGCCAGACGGTTCCCTCTTCCCGATGCTTGCCGCCTACATTCGCGGCCCACCAGGCGCTCACGCCGCCGATCAGCAAAATCGACGCGGTGAGAAATCCGAGGACGATGCCGACCTTACGGGCGCGGTCCGCTGCGGCCTTCATCTGATCTAGAGTTTCAGTGACGCGCTTTTCCGCATCCACTTGCGAGAGCCCGGTGCGAGATGCAACAAGTTGAGCAAGATAGGTCCGATCGGCTGTCGATACTCCGGCACTGCCAGCACTTTTCAGGAGAATCCGAGAAACTTCACTTCGCGTATCGGCTGTTGCGGGCGTACCGGTTGCACTACTTGAACGGAAAAGCAGGTCGGTCGTCGCGGTGGCTTGGTCGGCAGCCGATGCGGCACTACCGATCGCAGCCCCAAGGCTCTTGCCGACAGCTGATACGCCGGCCGTTGCCAGGGCCGCTGCACCTATAATAGCGACACCCCAAACCAGAAGGCCGTGCGCAGAATCGCGGAACCTCATTTCCGGTAGGGTGGCGTCACTCCAACGGTGCCGCATGCGTCCCGCCAAATAGCCGCCGAGCGCAAAAGACCAGATCGTGACAAGCAGCATCCAGAATGCCGCTCCTACGCCTACGGCTTTCAGACCGGTTGTTGTGGTCGTCCACGGAGACACCGATGACAGGCCGATGGCGGCCCCGAACGACAGCAAGACGAGCGATACGGCCAACGCGACCGTGGCGCCGGCAAAAACGGCACCCCATTCAACATAGCTTTGTGCTCCGACCTGCGGAGTAGATCGCGTTACAATTTCGGCCATTTCATTTCTCCGATGACGTCAATGCAGCCCGAGAAGACTAAGTACCGCCATGACAACCACGACGAGACCGACCAAATAAATAATTCCATCCATTGCACTCTCCCTTTTCTAAAATTTTGCAGGGCATAGTCGGATAAAATGGCTGGCTATCGCGACCAGCCCATTGGCAATATTTACTGTTAGAGCTTGCGGTTGATTTCATCGGCGGCTTTGTTGGCGCCGTCTTTGACCGTGGCTTTCGCCCTGCCGATTCCGACCTGTGCTTCGCCCTTCAACTTCTGAGCGGCGCCCTTCATTTCAAGCTCTTCCGAGCCGGTCGCTTTGCCGACGGTCTGCTTTACAGAACCGGCGGCCTCATTGGCGTAGCCTTTGATCTTGTCAGATGTACTTCCCATGCAACACTCCATTGGTTTCATGCTGCTGGGCTAACGCGCGTGCACTCACGGATGTTCCGCGTTTTTTGGTAAATCAGCGCGTCGCAGGGCTATGGCCCGGTCCGATGGGCGACCCGGCAAAATAAAGAGATAAAGGGTGAATGCCGATCCGCTGATGCAGATTATGAATATGCGAATATCGTTGGCATTGGATCGGCGCGTAATTCAATTGAGCGAACAGCCATTTTGAAAAATAAGTTATTGCTCTTTTGCGGCTTCTACATGAAGAACCAAAAGAGAAGTAGCAGAATGACCAAAGCGTGCGCTGCGGCTAACCCCATACCAAAAACGAAGCCGCGATAGGTCTCGACATGCGCCTCCAGGTCCCGGCCGCTCGGCGTTGCTGTTGTCATATCGGCCTCGCCCGGCAACAATTCCCTGTGAGGCGAAGCCGTTCCCAGAGATCCCGAGCCAGTTGTTGGAGAATAGGCCATCTGATGCCTCCGGTTTGAAAATCTCCTTTCGAGATAAACGGGCAGGCCGACAGGTCGTTCCAAGGCGAGCTTGCGTTGCTCGCATTGGCTACTCCGCGGCCCGCGGGCGTCGCGCTTCGATGAGGTATCCGATTTCCGCCCGGCATGAACCGCAATTGGTGCCCGCCTGCAGGGCGTTGCCGACGGCCGCGACCGTCGTACAGCCGCGATCGACGGCGGCGGCTATCTCGTTGGCTCCCACGCCGAAGCAGGAACAGACGGTCGCGCCGCGATCGAGCACGCTATTGCTGGGCCGGCCGGCAATGACGGCGAAGCGGGCGCGAGGCGCCGAATGTTTGGAAGTTAGTTGCTCGACTGCCCAATCCCGCGACACGGCGACGGGTTCTGGAGCAAGGAAAAGTGCGCCGGCGAGGCGATCGCCCGCGAAGCAGGCAAATCGGTAGCGGCCGGCTTCGATATCGTGAAACGCTAGTGTCTCGGCTGACGCGACGTCGCCAAACAACGACTTGGCAAAGCACGCCCAATCTGGCCGCTTCCTTGCGAAAGCGAGTTCGACGCGCCATCCACCAGCGCACTTTGCGAGCGCCCAATATTCCGCTTCAATTGCGGATGGTTTTTGCGCCACGACCGCAAATCCGTAGGCGGCTGACATGAAGCGCTCGACGCGCGCGGCGATATTCTTCGAGGCCGGCTGTCCCGATACCGGGTCGGTGAGTGACGGTGCTAGCGCGTCGATGCGTGCAAGAGCGGCGAACTGGTCCGTCCAGTGCATCGGTACGAAAATCGACGCCGGTTGTTGGCGCGGCGAGATCAAGGCGCGGACGAGGACGGCACCGAGGCCCGTCGAGACGCGGACAAGATCGGCGTCGGCAATACCATGACGCGTCGCGTCCTGCGGATGCAACTCGACATAGGGCTCGGCGAAGTGCTGTGATAGCCGCTGGCTTTTGCCGGTGCGCGTCATCGTGTGCCAGTGGTCACGCACGCGGCCTGTGTTGAGCGTCAGCGGGAACGCTTCGGATGTGCGCGACGGAACAGACGCTTGAACCGGCACGAACCTGGCCTTGGCGTCGATGGTGAAATATCCGCCGTTGCCGAAGAAGCGCGATGTCGGTTTGGAATTCGCCGCTGACGGCCACTGGAATGGCTCAAGCCGTTCGAACTGCGCGTCATTGGTCTCTGCGAAGGCACCGATGTCGAAATCGCGCGTGCCGCCGTTCTCGAAGCCTGAGAGCGCGGCGTGTTCGGCAAAAATCTGCGAGGGCGAGACGTACTCGAAGGCGCTCGCAAAACCCATTCGCTTGGCAACTTGCGAAACGATCCACCAATCCGGGCGGGCTTCGCCGGGCAACGGCAGAAAATTCTTCTGCCGCGAAATGCGCCGCTCTGAATTCGTAACGGTGCCGTTCTTCTCGCCCCAAGCGGCGGCGGGTAAACGCACATGCGCATGTCTGATCGTATCCGTCGCGGCCGTGACGTCCGAGACGACCACAAATGGGCAGGCGCGGATTGCAGCTTCGACATGATTTGCGTCCGGCATCGAGACGACCGGGTTGGTCGCCATGATCCAAAGCGCTTTGATGCGGCCGTCGGCGACGGCGCGGAACATGTCGACGGCCTTGAGGCCGGGTTGCGTCGCAATCCTCGGCGCTTGCCAGAAGCGCTGCACGCGATCGCGATGCACCGGGTTTTCGATGTCCATGTGCGCGGCGAGCGTGTTGGCAAGGCCGCCCACTTCGCGCCCGCCCATGGCGTTGGGCTGGCCCGTTACAGAGAACGGCCCCATGCCCGGTTTGCCGATGCGCCCCGTCGCCAAGTGGCAGTTGATGATGGCGTTGACTTTATCAGTGCCGGATGACGATTGGTTGACGCCCTGGCTGTAGACAGTGACGGTCTTCCCGGTCGCGGCGAATAGAGCGTAAAACTCTTCTAGCGCCGCCGTCGTGAGGCCCGTCTGCTGCACGACATCGTAACTGTCGTATGCGTCCGCCGCTTCCAGCGCCTCGTCAAAACCGTTGGTATGCGCGGCAATGTACGTGCGGTCGAGAGATCGGCTCGACTCCAGATGCTTGAGCAATCCGGTGAACAGTGCGACGTCGCCATCGGGCCTGATCGGCAGATGCAGGTCGGCGACGTCCGCCGTCATAGTGCGGCGCGGATCGATGAGCACGATTTTCATCTCGGGCCGCTTGTCTTTGGCGGCGGCGATGCGCTGATAGAGAACGGGATGGCACCAAGCGAGGTTCGATCCGACGAGCACGACAAGATCGGCAAGTTCGAGATCTTCGTAGCATCCCGGCACGGTGTCTGAGCCGAAGGCGCGCCGGTGGCCGGCGACGGACGACGCCATGCACAGCCGCGAGTTGGTATCGATGTTGGCCGAACCGATGAAGCCCTTCATCAGCTTGTTGGCGACGTAGTAATCTTCCGTCAGGAGCTGACCGGAAACGTAAAACGCCACCGCGTCGGGTCCGTGCTCGGCGATCGTCTGCGTGAATGTCGAAGCGACGAGGTTGAGGGCGTCGTCCCAGCTGGTGGTCCGCCCGTATGCTTCAGGGAAAAGCAGCCGGTCTTCCAGGCCGATCGTTTCGGCAAGCGCCGCGCCTTTTGAACAGAGCCGGCCATAATTTGCCGGATGGTCGGGGTCGCCCCGGACGGCAACGTCGCCCCCGGGCGAGACTTCCGCGAGCACGCCGCAGCCCACCCCGCAGTATGGGCAAGTGGATTTGACGATCGCCGGTTGGGCCATCTGGTGCTTCAAGCCGCCTGGCTCGCGGAGGTCTCGAGCGCGATGAAGATTTTATCGCCTTCGATCTTGATTGGGATCGTGCGCACGCATCCCTCGTCGGCGCCCAAGGCATTGCCGGTCTCGAGCGAGATGACCCAACTGTGTAGCGGGCACGTCACCGCCGCGCCGTGGACGATGCCCTGGCTCAACGGGCCCCCCTTGTGCGGGCAGTGGTCGTCGAGGGCGAAGACGCGATCGTCAGCCGTGCGGAAGATTGCAATCCGCCCGATGGGGGTTTCAATACACCGCGCGCCGCGCTGGGGAATGTCGGACGTGTTGCCGATCGGGATCCATCTCATGGCGTTCACTCCGCCGCTTGCACAAGACCGGCCGTCGCCATCGGCCGGAATTCGTGCTTGTGCAGGCCGGAGACACGCTCCGACCAGGGATCGACCTGTGCGAATTTCTGCGAAAAGACGAAACGATCGAAGAAGGCTTTGCGACGTTCGCGATCGTCGAGTACCTGACGGCGAATTTCCGCAACGCCGACGCGCTTCGTCCATTTGTAGATACGTTCTAGATAGCGCGCCTGTTCGCGGTACATCTGAACCAGCGCGACGATGACTTCGAGTGCCTCATCCTCGGTCTTGGCGAGGCCCAATACTTCCGTGCCTTTGATGTCGAGCCCGGCGGCGCCAGCGAAATGGATTTCGTAACCGGAATCTACGCAGACGACGCCGACGTCCTTGCACGTCGCCTCGGCGCAGTTCCTCGGGCAGCCGGAAACGGCCATCTTCACCTTGGCGGGCGTCCACGACCCCCACATGAATTTCTCGATGCGGATGCCGAAGCCGGTCGAGTCCTGGGTACCGAAGCGGCACCAGTCGGTTCCGACGCACGTTTTGACAGTGCGCAAGCCCTTGGCGTAGGCGTGTCCCGAGACGAAGCCGGCTTTGCCGAGGTCGGCCCAGACGGCGGGCAAATCCTGCTTCTTGATGCCGAGCATGTCGATGCGCTGGCCGCCCGTGACCTTCACTGCCGGGATTTCGAATTTGTCGACGACGTCGGCGATGGCGCGTAATTCCTTGGCGCTCGTCACGCCGCCCCACATCCGCGGTATGACGGAATACGTGCCATCCTTCTGAATGTTGGCGTGGGCACGTTCGTTGATGAAGCGAGACTGATAATCGTCGGCGTATTCGCCGGGCCAATCGCAGACGAGGTAATAGTTGAGCGCCGGGCGGCACTTGGCGCAGCCGCAGGATGTTTTCCACTCGAGCTCCTGCATGACCGCGTGAATGGTCTTGAGGCTCTTGGCCTTGATCAGGCGGCGAACGTCGTCGTGACCGAGCGCCGTGCACGGGCACATCGGCTGCACGGCGTTGCGATTGTAGGCGTCGCCGAGCGTCAGCGTCATCAGCTGCTCGACGAGCCCAGTGCATGAGCCGCACGAGGCCGACGCTTTGGTGTGGGCACGCACGTCGTCGAGCGAAGTAAGGCCCTTCGCCTTGATGGCTGTCGTGATCTTGCCCTTGCAAACGCCGTTGCAGCCGCAGATTTCCGCATCATCTGGCAAGGCTGCAACGGCCGCCATAGGGTCCAGCGGCGACCCTCCCTGATAGGCTTGGCCGAAGATCAGAGTTTCACGCATGTCGGAGACGTCGACCTGTTTCTTTTTCAGGTCGTTGAACCACGCTCCGTCGGCGGTCTCGCCATAGAGCACCGTCCCGATGATGCGGTTGTCTTTCAGAACGAGGCGCTTGTAGACGCCAGCGGAAGCGTCGCGCAGCACGATCTCCTGGCGATCATCGCCGTCGGCGAAATCGCCGAGCGAGAAGAGGTCGATGCCGGTGACTTTCAGTTTTGTCGGGGTATCGTTGTGGACGAATCCAGCCACGTCTTGGCCCGCGAGCTTGGCAGCGGCAACACGGGCCATCTCATAAAGTGGCGCGACGAGACCATAGACATGTCCGCCAACCTCGGCGCATTCGCCGAGCGCAAAGATATCAGGATCGGACGTTTGCATGTAGTCGTCGACCACGACGCCGAGATTGACCTCCAGGCCGGCGCTTTTTCCGAGCCATGCGCTTGGCCGGATACCTGCGGCCATGACGACCAGCGTGCACGGGATCACCGTTCCGTCGGCTAGCTCTATTGCCTCGACCTTGCGCTCACCGAGAATGCGCTTGGTTGAGGCCTTGGTGATGACCTTGATGCCGCGAGCCTCGATCGCGCGCTGCAGGAGATGGCCGGCAGCCGTATCGAGCTGCCGCTCCATCAGCGTCGGCATCAGATGCAGCACGGTGACATCCATACCGCGCTGTTCGAGCCCTGCCGCAGCTTCGAGGCCGAGCAATCCACCGCCGATCACCACGGCCTTAGCTCGCGATTGCGCAGCAAGCAGCATCGCCTGCACGTCGTCGAGATCGCGATAGGACAGGACGCCCGCAAGATTGTTGCCGGGAACAGGCAAAATGAAAGGCGTCGATCCTGTCGCGATGACCAGTTTATCGTAGGGGGTAGTTACGCCACGATCGGACGACACGGTCTTTGAAGTGCGGTCGATCGCGACGATCTTGTGGCCCTTGTAGAGCGTGATGCCGTTCTTGATGTACCAGCCGTCGCCGTGGATGATGATCTGCTCGTAGCCTTTTTCGCCGGAAAGAACCGGCGACAGCATGATGCGATCATAATTGACGCGCGGCTCGGCGTTGAAGATCGTGACTTCGTAGCGCCCCGGAGCCGCTTCGAGCAGATGCTCGAGCATTCGGCCCGGCGCCATTCCGTTTCCGACAACGACGAGTTTTTCAGCCACGTGCGGGCCCCTCCGGATCATTCTGCTGCATAGGTAAAGGTCTGACCGGAGACGGGCCGATGACGCTCGATGCGCCGGACCGAGATGTCCATCCAGACGAACAAGCCGGCGACGAGGGCGAAGAGCAGCATGAAGCAGCTCGACCAGAGGCCGGTGACATCGTTGAGAACGCCGAACGCAACTGGCAGGAAGAAGCCGCCGAGGCCGCCGATCATGCCGACTAATCCGCCGACGGCCCCGACATTGTCCGGATAGTACGTCGCGACGTGCTTGAAGACGGCGGCTTTGCCGAGACTCATGAAGAAGCCGAGCACGAATGCGATGGCGACGAAGGCAAGCAGTCCGATTTCAAAGTGAGAGGCGATACCGCCGCGGACGCCGTGCATCACGTAATCGGTCGGCGGCAGGGACAGAACGAGCGTCGCCACGGCGGATACCGCGAGACTCCAGTAGAGGACGGCACGGGCGCCGATGCGATCGGAGAGCACGCCGCCGTACGCGCGGAAAATACTGGCAGGAATAGAATACGCCGCGCCGATCAATCCGGCCGTTTCTATGTCGAGCCTGTAGACGCCGATGAGATAGCGCGGCAACCAAAGGGCCAGCGCCACGAAGCCGCCGAACGCGAAGAAATAATAGAGCGCAAACCGCCAGACGCGGGCGTCCTTGAGCGGCGTAAGCTCCAGGAGGTAAGGCTTCGGCGCAGCGCCGGTTTTCCTTCTCTCGATCAGAACCGGATCGTCAGCAGTCGACAGCCAGAAGACGATTGCCGTGATGGCGAGAAACGCCGCCCACACGACGGCCACGGCCTGCCAGCCCCAGGCGACGAGCGCGACGGGTGCGAGGAGTTTCGTGAGGGCCGCGCCCACGTTTCCGACGCCGAAGATGCCGAGCACGGTTCCTTGCCGGTGCGCTGGGAAAAAGCGCGAGACGTAGGCGACGCCGATGGCGAAAGATCCGCCGGCGAGGCCGATGCCAAGGGCCGCGGCAAGCATCTCAGGATACGTGTGCGCGAAGGCCAGCAGCACCGTCGCCATGCTCGCAGCCAGCATGGTCAGCGTGAAGACGAGACGGCCACCGTAGCGGTCCGTCCAGATGCCGAGCACAATGCGGGCGAGCGAGCCTGTAAGGATCGGCGTGCCGACGAGGAGCCCGAACTCAGTTTCGCTGAGCCCGAGTTCGTCCTTCACCCGCACGCCAATGATCGAGAAGATCGTCCAGACGGCGAAGCAGACCGTGAATGCGATCGTCGACATCCAAAGTGCGCGCCCTTCATTGCTGTTGGGCGTGAGGGCTGTGGCCTCGCGTGCGTGCATCCATTGCTCCCCGTATGGCCCCTGCGGTGCTGCGCCTGATCAGCTCAAAGCAACCGGGTTCGCTGCCATTGACGGCAGAGTGCCTTGAGCGCCCACCGTTGGGCGCTGTCGATCTCGCTAAAAGCAGAGATCGTGCCATCTGAGGAATGCAAAAATTATCAAGTTAAATCAGCGTATTATTGAATTTTTGACGACTCGCGCCGGGCTCGCGCAAGTCCAAAGAATTAGCAATCCGCGGAAGCATCGGCGCAAAATTTGTGCAACGCGAAAGCGGTCACAGCGCTCCGGCTTCGCAATAGAAGCGGAGCTGCCGCTAGCATGATCGCCGATGAAATTTGAGGTGCGCAGCGGGTTCGCTGCGCACCGCGATTAGAATTCGAACCGCTAATCGCTAGTGGGCGACGGCGAGGAATTCATGCCGCGATACCGGATTGTCGCGAAAGCATCCGAGCATCCGGCTGGTCACGAGTTCAGTGCCGTGCTTGTGCACGCCGCGCGTCGTCATGCAGTGATGCGTCGCCTTGATGATGACGCCGACGCCTTGAGGCTGCAGAACGCGTTCGATCGTGTCGGCGATCTGGGCCGTCATCTTTTCCTGGATCTGCAGGCGTTTAGCGTAGGCATCGACAACGCGCGCAAGTTTGCTGATGCCGACGACGCGGCCACGCGGAACGTAAGCGACCCAGGCCCGGCCGATGATCGGCGCCAAGTGATGTTCGCAATGGCTTTCGAAGGGAATGCCTCCGAGCACGATCATCTCATCGTAACCTTCGATCTCCTCGAACGTCTTCTGCAGGAGGAGAGCGGGGTCTTGCCGGTAGCCCGCAAAGTATTCCTCGAAGGCGCGCGTGACGCGGGCCGGTGTTTCGAGGAGGCCGGGCCGATCCGGATCGTCGCCGGTCCAGCGGATGATCGTCCGCAATGCCGATTCGACTTCCGATCTGTCGGGCCTGCTGTCATCGTGCTCGGCCTGCAGGTCTCGAGCCAACGGTTTTACGATTGCGTCCACCGGTATCTCCCATCTCGGCGCTTCTGTTTTACTTGTTCACGATAGTGATCGTGCCGGTCATGTCGGGGTGGGCGCGGCAAAAGTATTTGATCGTGCCGGGCTTGGTCATTTCCTGCCGAGCGGATTGCCCGGCAACGATCATGACATCCCACTCGCCGCTTGTTGCGGTGGCCGTGTGGTCGACGAAGTCGTTATTCACCCATTCGACCGTATCGCCGGCCTTGACCGTGATCTCGGCGGGCGAGAAGGCGAGGTCGTTGATTTTGACTTGTACGACCTCGCCTGCGATCCCGACGTGAGCGCTTGCGATTTGCAGCAGCAGAACCAGGGCCGAGCAACGCATTGCCGTTCGCATCGGGACTTCTCCTTACTTCAACGTGCTTGCGAGATGCTCGGCGTGTTTCAAGTGGCCTTCAAAAATCTTGAGGCCGGTCTGGAGCAGGCTCTTCAATTCGCCGTTCGATGACGAAGGTATGAGTGTCGTCTCAAGCGCGCCGTCCACGGTCTTGTGGAATGCGACCTCGTTGTCGACATATGCCTTGTCAAACGCGGCCCCAGAAAGCTTAGCCAATTCGGCGGACTTTTCGTCGGCCTGCTTGGTCAGGGCTTTGCTCGTGTCGTTGTCTTCGGGCGTTACGTTGAGCTTCTTGACGAGAGCCAACGCCTTGTCATTCACGGCCGTATGATCGCGGACCATGTCGTTGGCGAAAGCGCGCACATGCTCATTCTTCGATATTTGCAGAGCCTGCTGCGCAGCTTTGACGTCGATAGCGCCTGCCGTATAGGCGATGTGCGCGATCTGTGGATCGGACGGCTTGTCGGCCGCGAACGCGGGTACGGTGGCACCGACTAAAATGAATGCCGCGGCCAATCCTAATGAACGGCCGCGTGAATGGATGTGGAGCATCCTCGATACCTCCCTGATAGCGAGCCGAAAGTGGCTCATTGCCTTATCGAGAGATTGGATGCGGGCTCGACTGCAAAGGTTCCCGCCTTCAGGCGGATATTAGGAGACGCTTCACCAAGGCTTCCGTCATACGGCCGCAGCGTGCGCCGTCGAAGGGGAAGACATCACTGAAGAGCGGCCCGATGTGATCGGAGAGAGCGCTCTTCAGAAGTCGCCGCGCGCGGTGCAATCGCGTCTTGACGGTTTCCGGTTTGAGGCCAAGCAGGTCAGCCGTCTCTTCGATGCTCATGTCTTCGATGACGCGTGCGACGAGGACCGTGCGGAAGTCTTCCGGCAGATCGTCGATGGCGCGCTCCATCAGGCGGAATATCTCGCGTTGGGCAATCACGTGCTCAGGGTCCACGGTTCGATGTCCGGCGAATGGGAAGGGTATGACCTGAGACTGCGTCTCCGGCGGCGGGTTTGGCTGGGCCACGGGCTGTTCGACGCGCCGGCGCCGCCTCTGTAGTGCCTCGTTGAACACGATCCGGGTGAGCCACGTCGCAAGACTCGACTCACCGCGAAATTCAGGCAGCGCCGAAAAGGCGCGCAGATACGCTTCCTGCACCACGTCCTCGGCTTCGCTGTCGTCGCGCACGATACTACGTGCAACACGATAGAGACGGCGGTTGTTCGTCTGGATGATCGAACGAATGGCTGCCTCATCCTTGCCGACGGCTCTGCGGACGAGGTCGGCCTCGGCCGCCCTCGGTTGCTCCGTCAATAGCGATTGAGCCATGCTCGATACCTTTTCTGACGCACCACGTTGCTATGGATGCACGGCCCCAGGAAAGGTTCCCGGGGACATCAGCCGAAATAAACAGCGCGGTCCGTGACTATGTAATCCATAGGGATGTCGTGCGGTAACGGGGTGAAATCCGGGAGCCGGCAAAGCTCATAACCAATACCGATGGCGATGGGTTTGGGATCGCGCGCGGCCAGCGTCCGATCGAAGTAGCCGCCGCCGTAGCCGAGCCGGTAGTTCTTGTGGAATCCGATCAACGGTATGATCACGGCCGTCGGATTGACGGGGATGCGGCTTGCCGGGACCGGGATGTTCCAGAAGCCGCGCGTCAGCGGCTCGCCCATGCGCCACTGCCAATATTCGAGCGGGCTATTCTTGGTGACGACAACGGGAAGCGCGGTTTTCATCCCCCGGGCGGCGGCGAAGCGCGAGGCCCAGCGGCAAATTTCAATTTCGCCCTTGATCGGCCAATAGAGGCCGAGCGTCTCGCTTTTGAGGCTCTCGCAGACGCTGGTGAGGTTGGCCAATAGTGTCGACGTCGCATGTGCGCGGGCTTCGGCGCAATGGGTTCGGCGCATGGCCAGCAGTCGCTTGCGCTCTGCACGGCGCCACTCTTTGATATCGAGCGGTATCGCCGCCACGGTCGAATCGGCAGCTTCGACGTTTAGGTGTGAATGATCCGGCTGCCCGCTCGTCACCGCTTGCTTCCAATCGCGAATATCACCGTCCAGCATCGTTGCCTCATATGGTTTGCGAAGGCTCAGCGCACGTCATTTGCGCCGCAATCGCGCTTTCACGTTTCGAACTGCCGTAGCAACTTCCGCAGCGTCGGGCGGATGTTTTTCAATTCTGCGACGTGGATCGCCGAAAGTCCATGCAGGGCGGAATGCCCGCTCTTCGTCAGCGAGACCAATATCCGGCGGCGATCCGTTGAATCAATCGTGCGTTCGACCATGTCGAGATCGACCAGGCGATCGACAAGCCCGACAGCGGTATGGTGACGGACCAGAAGACGCTCGGCGATCTGTTTGATGCTGAGTGCGTCTGTCTCCGGTGCCCCCTTGATAGCCAGCAGGGCCTGATGCTGCTGCGGCGTTAATCCCATTGCCAGGGCGGCTTCTTCGCTGAATGCCAGGAATTTGCGCAGGGCGTAGCGAAACTCCGCGAGCGCTTCGTAGTCGGCGCTGGTGAGCGTTGGTCCTTGTCCCCGGCGAGAGACGGCGGGCGATTTGGCCGGTCTTGTTCGAACTTTAGTCACGTCCTGCTCCCGCTGATCCGGTAGCGTATCGGCTAGCGATACAACTGCAAAGAGCCAAACCGTTGTGTGGCCGCAGGAGCGCACAATCGAAAGGATCACAGCCCCATAACATCATTAGAATTTTCCGCACTGCCATAAATGCGCGCCCCCTTATTGGTTGGACTAGGTTTTTTGCTGCGTCGCTTTGGAGGAGGGGCAAAAGGCCGCCAAAGCTTGCTTCGTTTATATCGCACTGCGATATAAATCATCCGGGTGTATAGCGACCCGGTTCTTTCCGGACGTTCATATGCGGCGGAGCCATTTTTCGAGCGACCGTCGAGCCCAGCGGAACTTTCATGAAACTCGAAAATGCCGAACTTCGCCGACTTGGCGATTTTACCACTGATGCGCGCGTGCTCCTCATTGCCGCGATTTCGACATTGGTCGCCTCGGCCGCTGTTTTAGCGGGGATCGGGCTATTGAGCCTCATCCGGCTCGTCACCAACGTCGCCTATTTCGGAAAATTCTCTCTGGCCACTCCCAACATTGCAGACTCTCCGCTCGGCCTCGCGACCTTTTTCGTTCCGATCGCCGGTTCGCTGATCATCGGATTCATGGCCCGTTACGGAAGCGAGAAAATCCGCGGCCACGGTATTCCCGAAGCCATCGAAGCGATCCTTCTCGGCCGATCCCGTCTCGATGCAAAGGTTGCTGTGCTGAAGCCACTGTCGTCGGCAATCGTCATCGGCACGGGCGGCCCGTTTGGCGCCGAAGGCCCGATCATCATGACCGGCGGCGCCATCGGCTCGCTCATCGCGCAAATGCTGCCGGTGAGCGACAACGAGAGGAAGACACTCTTGGTGGCAGGCGCGGCCGCGGGCATGACGACGGTGTTCGGCACACCGATCGCGGCCATCATGCTGGCCGTCGAACTTCTGCTCTTTGAATGGACGCCGCGCAGTTTCGTTCCGGTTGCGGTTGCGGCGATTGTCGCCGAAGTCGCGCGCACGCTGCTGCACATGCCGGCTCCGCTTTTTCCTTTCAATGGCGGCATGGACGTATCCGTCTCGGCTTTGGGCGCGTGGATACTGATCGGCGCCGCAGGTGGCTTGCTCTCAGGACTGCTGACGAAGCTGGTCTATACCGCCGAGGACCTGTTCTCGAAGCTTCCCATTCATTGGATGTGGTGGCCGGCGATCGGCGGTGTGGTGGTCGGAGCTGGCGGCTTGATCGATCCTCGGGCGTTGAGCGTCGGGTACGCCAGCATTCAGCAGCTACTCTCGGGAACGCTGGTTGAGGGAAGTGCCGCCAGCCTGCTGGCGGTCAAGGCAATCATCTGGTCCGTGGCGCTGGGCTCGGGTACATCCGGCGGCGTGCTTGCACCACTTCTCATCATCGGCGGTTCGATGGGTTCGGTTCTGACGGCCGTCATGCCGGCGGCCAGCCCGGGGTTCTGGCCTCTGCTGGCCATGACGGCAACGATGGGCGGCACGATGCGGGCGCCACTAACGGCCACATTCTTTGCCGTTGAACTCACTGGCGCGACGCACCTTCTGCTGCCGCTGATTGCCGCCTGTGTGACGGCCCACACGGTGACGGTGTTATTGTTGCGCCGTTCGATCCTGACCGAGAAACTGGCGCGTCGCGGCCATCATCTGGCGCGCGAATACCGTGTCGATCCGTTCGCTCTTACGCGCGTATCCGAGGTCATGACGAAAGACGTCGACACGGTTTCCGCTTCGATGACATTGCACGATGCCGTGACTTTTCTAACCAATCCGGCGACACGTCATCCGACATTTCCGGTTATTGACGAAGCCTCGCGCGTTCTCGGCATTGTCGATCCGCCGGCGGTCATGCTTTGGCGTCGCCTAGGCAAGCATCGCAAGACGACGCTCGGCGAACTGCTGACAGGAAAAAAGATAACGGTCGCCTATCCGGACGAATATCTGGAAAGCCTGGCCGACAAGTTGATGACGGCGAACGTGTCTCATCTGCCGGTCATCGCGCGGGAGGATGCACGTCTCGTCGGCTACGTCGGCTGGAAGGATTTGATGCGCGTGCGTCTCAAGCTTCAGTCCGAGGAGCAAACGCGCAAGGCGTTCTTCGGGTTCTTGGTTCGAAAAGGGACCTGAACGTTAGTCGTCAAATCGCAAGCTTTCGACCTCGTATTAGAAAGCAAGAAACGGGATGCGAAGCGCGGCCGGTTTGTGCTTTTCGGGTGTTGGAAACTGACCAGCAGCCGAGAGGACGACCAGGATGCGGAACCTTACGAGACTTCTTGTGTCGGCGTCTTTGAGTGTCGTTCCGTTCGCTTTGCATGCGGAAGACGCATCACTTTTGACTGCAGGGCGATACGAAGTCCGCAGCCGCCTCGAGCTTCCCTATGCCGAGAGTAACGGAGTGACCAAACTGAGTTCGATTTGCATCGTCGTCGGCGCCGACAGCGCGCACGGGCTCGTCGTGCTGAGCGAAAACAATCCATTGGCAAAATGTCCGGCATCGAACGCGCACCAGGACAACACAACGCTGACCTTCGACATCGTTTGCCCCGGAGGCAACGCCGCCACTGCCTCCGCCAAATATCAGCTCGGTCCGCAAAGCTTCGAGGGCCGGATTCAAATGAAAATGGGCGGCAAGAACATGACCATGACGGAGACGCAGAACGGTCGCCGGGTCGGAAGCTGCTCGATGTGACCGCGGGGAACGCCAAACTATTTTTGTTTGAAAGCAAGGATCAGGGTGCGGCCATAGCACGTCACACCTATTTTACGGGTCAAGATGATCGCTAAGGTGAGATCAATGATCCGCACGACGACCAAACCAAAAGAGAGGAGGGGCCTCGACTCCGATCGCTGCTGGGCGGCCGTCGCGGCGCGCGATAAGGCATCGGACGGCCAATTCTATTATTCGGTCGCGACAACCGGCGTCTATTGCCGGCCATCATGCGCGGCGCGACTCGCCAGCCGCAAGAACGTGGCGTTTCATAAATCCTGCAAAGACGCGGAGGCGGCAGGCTTCCGTCCGTGCAAGAGATGCAAACCCAACGAGCCGTCGCTCGCGGCACAGTACGCGCAAAAGGTGGCTGAGGCCTGCCGGTTGATTGAAGCGGCCGAGGAGGCGCCGACGCTCGACGAACTCGCCGCCGAAGTTGGCGTCAGCCCCTACCACTTTCATCGCGTCTTCAAGGCCATCACCGGAGTCACTCCGAAGGCCTACGCCGTCGCACATCGTCAGCAACGTGTGCGTACCAATCTGAAAACGAGCAATTCCGTGACCGAAGCCATCCACGAATCCGGTTTCAATTCCAGCGGGCGTTTTTACGCAAGCTCCGCGGCGGTTCTCGGCATGTCGCCGAGTGATTTTCGCAACGGCGGCGCCAATGCCGACATGCGGTTTGCTATCGGCGAATGTTCCCTTGGATCGATCCTGGTTGCCGTCAGCGACAAAGGCATTTCGGCAATTTTCCTCGGTGACGACCCGGATGACCTCGCGCGCACACTTCAGGATCGATTCCCGAAGGCCAATCTGATCGGTGGCGACCGTGCCTTTGAGGTGGTTGTTGCAAAGGTCATCGGTCTCATTGAAGAGCCAGCGACCAGCTTCGACCTTCCCCTTGATGTCAGAGGAACGGCGTTTCAGCACCGCGTCTGGCAAGCCTTGCGTGACATCCCGGCTGGCACGACGGCCACGTATTCGGAAATCGCCAAGCGCATCGGCATGCCGAAAGCTATGCGCGCCGTCGCAGCCGCTTGTGCCGCCAATAAGCTCGCGGTCGCCATTCCGTGCCATCGCGTCGTGCGCAACGACGGTGCGCTGTCGGGGTATCGCTGGGGCGTCGAGAGGAAGCGGGCACTGATCGCGCGGGAGACTAAAGGATGAGCCGCCCAGCCGCACTCGAAGTACCCGAGGCTAAGCATGCCGGAAGGACGCTTGCAGTCGATTGGACTGTGGCGGCGCAAGATCTCGATGCCAAAGGGTTCGCCGTCCTTCCGAAACTTCTGACACCGGCCGAGTGCAAAGATCTTTCGGGGTACTATTCAGATGATTCGCGGTTTCGCAGCCGCATCGACATGACACGGCACGGCTTCGGGCGCGGCGAGTACAAATACTTTTCCTACCCGCTTCCCGATCTCATTGCCGATTTGCGAACCGCTCTTTATCCGCCGCTGGCGGCAGTGGCCAACCGGTGGAACACGGCGATGGGAATTGCGGTGCGCTATCCGGACGCGCATGCAGAATTTCTCGAACGCTGTCATCGGGCCGGTCAAATGCGGCCGACGCCGTTGCTGCTGAAGTATGTCGCCGGCGACTACAACTGCTTGCACCAGGACGTTTACGGCGAGCACGTTTTCCCGTTGCAGGTGGCCATACTGCTTGCGGAGCCCGGCCGAGATTTCTCCGGCGGCGAATTCGTGCTGACCGAGCAGCGTCCGCGGATGCAATCGCGCGCCTCCGTCGTGCCGCTAGGGCAGGGCGATGCCGTGGTTTTTGCCGTACACCATCGTCCAGTTCAGGGAACTCGCGGGACGTATCGCGTCAATCTTCGCCACGGGGTGAGCGAAATCCGCGCAGGGCTACGCCATACGCTCGGTGTCATTTTCCACGACGCCGCCTGATCACGGATTCCGGAAATTGTCTGGATGTCCGACGGGACTTACAGGCCGGGCAATCGACTAGCCGTCGAGCGTGATCGCGGGAGCCCGGCCGGGGCAGGCTTTCCGATTTCTCGCCTTTGATCTTCCTCAGTCATTTTCCAAGTACAGATACCCGTGCGCGATAGGCGCGGTAGTTTTTGCTGCGCTTCTGGTGGCCGGGAACGCTGATCTGCCAGCTGGACCATAGGCCGGGATCGCTCCCGGCCTTCGACATTGAGGTCGTCACTAAACTTACTTGTTCCAGGCGTCGTCCGTGGCCTTGAAGACGCGCGGCGGCACAGTCTTGCCAGACATCTTGGCCTTCGGATCGAACTTGCCCGTCCTGACGCCGTGGACGATGCCGGCACCAGCCGACGCGTCACCCATCGCCTTGCGTTCGTCGTCCGAGAACGACGCCGTGGCGGCGTACTCTTGAGCGTCGAGGAAGCAGCGCGTACCGGCGTAGGCACGCGACCTGCTGCCAACGGCCGCCATCGTGGCACTGAGCGAGACTTCGTCCATGCCGATGTTGGCAACGCTGGCGGCGCGGATGCCGATGCGGGTGCCCTGCTGGGCGGCATCCAGTCCGGCGCCGAGGAATACGATCAGCCAGCCTTTCTTTTGGCGATCCTCGATCAGTGCCTTGATGCTCTCGTGGCTGTGCTTGCGGCTCGAGTTCTCTTCGCCGTCGGTGACGATGACGAGGACGGCCTTGCTGTCAACGCCGGCTTTCCTATCAAGGCCATCGATGCCACGACCGATGGCATCCAGCAGGGGCGTCCCGCCGCGCGGCTCGAAATCCTCAGCCGTGATGTCTTTGACATCGGCCATCTTGCCGGTGCGGATGGTATCGATCGACGCGTCGTCGAAAATCATCAGCTCGAAGTCGGCGTCTTCGAGATCGTTTGAGGCGCGGGCCTCGAGCAAATACTTGTTGACGGACGAGATTGTCGCTTGGCGGCAGATCTCCATCGAGCCGGAACGGTCGAGCACCATCGTGATGCTCGTCTTGAGGACGGGTTCGGTCATAACTTTTTCCTTCATTTGTCCCAGGCGTCCTTGTCGCTTTTCAGCGCCCGGGTGATCGCGGCTAGTTTATTCTCGGAAACGCTGAGGCGCGTTCGGAGATCGGTCACGTAAGCGTCGACGGGGGCGCCAAGCAGCTGAGCCGGATCAAGGTTCATTTCTTCGCAGGCAACGAGAAACTGGCGCAGCGTCATCTCGGTGCCGCCACTCTCGATCCTCGAATACTGGCTGTTCGATAAGCCCATCGCGTCGGCGACGGTGGTTTGTGTCAGACGCGAAAGGCGGCGCGCATCGCTCAAGCGTTCGCGGATTTCGCTGAGGCGCTCGTCGATCGATTTTGGCTTCGGGTGTTTCGACACTGCTTGCATGTAGTGCAAGC
>Ga0207678_10000720_pt1 | contig 30194 bp, 32 predicted proteins | sample KBSC63metaG_FD_184319 | JGI IMG/M metagenome (GOLD analysis project Ga0207678, IMG submission 184319) | Corn rhizosphere microbial communities from Kellogg Biological Station, Michigan, USA - KBS C6-3 metaG (SPAdes) (version 2) | ecosystem: Host-associated > Plants > Roots > Rhizosphere > Soil ... | reverse complement strand
ACACGTTCGGGCGATCCCGCACGTTCGGGCGAGCCTGCGCGTTCGGGCGATCCCACGCGTTCGGGCGAGCCTGCGCGCTCGGGCGATCCCACGCGTTCGGGCGAGCCTGCGCGCTCGCGCGAGCCTGCGCGCTCGGGTCCAGCGACGGGCGGGGGCGAGGTGATGTTGCCCGGGGCGGCCGAGCTGGCGAAGGCGCTGCGGATCGCCGGGCTGACGGTGCACCTCGGCCCGGTCGGCGGCGCGGACGAGCTGGTCACCGGGCCGGCCCGGACCGCCTGGGCGGAGCGCGGCGCGATCGCCGTCGACATGGAGTCCGGCGTGGTCGCCCGGACCGGCCGGCTGGGCGCCGTGGTCCGGGCGATCGTCGACACCCCCGCACACCCGCTGGTGTCGCTCGGCACACTGCCCCGCGGCTCCCGCGCGCTGCGCGCACTGCGGCGCGCAGCCCCGATCCTGTCGGCCTGGGCCGCTGGCCAGGGCGACGCCGATGTCCGCGAGCGGCAGGCCGCGCACGTCGTTGACATCACCATCACCATGCCGAGAGAGGTCGAGAACTCGTGAGCATGCCGCTGCGCCAGTCGATGCGACTGGGTGCATACCTGGCCAAGCAGAAGATCAAGCGGGTGGAGAAGTTCCCGCTGCTGGTCGAGCTCGAGCCGCTGTTCGCCTGCAACCTGAAGTGCGCCGGCTGCGGCAAGATCGAGCAGCCGCACGACGTGCTCAAGAAGCGGATGCCGGTCGAACAGGCGGTCGCGGCCGTGCTGGAGTCCGGCGCACCGATGGTGTCGATCGCCGGCGGGGAGCCGCTGATGCACAAGCAGATCGACGAGATCGTGCGGCAGTTGCTGGACCGCAACAAGATCGTCTTCCTGTGCACCAACGCGGTGCTGCTGCCCAAGCACATCGACAAGTTCAAGCCGCACCGGAACTTCGCCTGGATGGTGCACATCGACGGCCTGCGCGACCGGCACGACGAGTCGGTCCGCAAGATCGGCGTGTTCGACCAGGCGGTGGCCGCGATCAAGGAGGCCAAGGCGCGCGGCTTCCGGGTCATGACCAACACGACCTTCTTCGACACCGACACGCCGAACGACGTGATCGAGCTGCTGGACTACCTCAACGACGACCTCGGCGTGGACAACATGCAGATCAGCCCCGGGTACGCGTACGAGCGGGCGCCGGACCAGGAGCACTGGCTGGGCACCGAGCAGACCAGGGCGCTGTTCAAGGCCGCGTTCGGCGAGGGCCGGCGGAAGAAGTGGCGGCTGAACCACTCGCCGCTGTTCCTCGACTTCCTCGAGGGCAAGCGCGAGTTCGAGTGCACGCCGTGGGGCATCCCGTCGTACTCGCTGCTGGGCTGGCAGCGGCCGTGCTACCTGCTCGACGACGGGTACGCGGAGACGTACAAGGAGCTGATCGAGACCACCGACTGGGACGCGTACGGCCGGGGCCGGGACCCGCGGTGCTCGAACTGCATGGCGCACTGCGGGTACGAGCCGACGGCGGTGCTGGCCACGATGGGCTCGCTGCGCGAGACGATCCGCGCCGCCGGCGTCATGGCTTGACGGGCGGCCGTCCGGCGGTGCGGCTCAGCTGAACCGGCGGGCCAGGGCGCGGTAGGTCCTGGGGGCGGCTGCCGAGAGCCGGGCCGGGAACGCCAGCCAGCGTGGCTCGACCCGGCGCTCGCGGCCGGTCGCGATCGCCTCGACCACCGCCTCGGCGACCCGGGACGGCGGGATCGGCCGCGGGAAGCGGCGGTCGTACGGGACGCCGCGGGCGACGAAGAAGCCGGTGGCGACCGCGCCCGGCGCGACCGTCGACACGGTCACGCCGTCGGTCTCCTCGCGCAGCAGGGTCGCGAATGTCTCCAGGCCGGCCTTGGTCACCGAGTAGACGGTCTCGCCGGGCACGCCGACCAGGCCCGCGATCGAGGTGACGAGCACCAGCGCACCGGGCCGGCGCAGCACCGGCAGCGCGGCCCGGGCCAGCAGCATCGGCGCCCGCAGGTTGACGTCGACCAGCTCGGTGATCCGGGCCGGGTCCATGGCGGCGAACTCGCCGGCCCAACCGAGACCGGCGTTGGCGACGACCGCGTCCAGCCGGCCATGCCGGTCGACGGCCGCGGCCACCAGCGCGGGCGCGGCGGCCGGGTCGGCCGCGTCGGCCACCACGGTGGAGGAGGCGGCCACCTCGGCCAGCGCGGTCTCGTCCCGTCCCGCGGCGACCACCACCGCCCCCCGCCGGGTCAGCGCCGCACAGGTGGCCGCGCCGATGCCGCGCGACGCGCCGGTGACGAGCACCACCCGCCCGGCCAGTTCCACCGGGGACCGCCGGACGGCGCCGGGTCTCAACCCTGGATCGGGGCGGGACCGCCGGCGGAGACCGAGAGGCGGATGCCGTTGCGCCGCAGCGAGCGCCAGCCCCAGGCAGTGCACACGGCGACCGCGAGCACGGTCAGCAGCGGGCTCAGCAGGCCGCGGGCCCACAGCCCCGCGTCCACGCCGCGATGCAGGAAGCCGAGGTTGAGCGCGACGTCGATGATCCGGGAGAAGCCCCAGATCACCGCGACCTCGGTGAACATCCGGCGCACCCCGCGCTTGTCCAGGATGTCCGCCGGCACGTGCACGAAGTCGCGCGCCAGCCGCAGCGTGATCGGCCGGCCGAACGCGGCGCTGCCCAGGAACAGCAGCGCCATCACCACCGAACCCAGCACCGGTTGCAGCAGGTAGATCAGGATGCTGCCGGAGGCCAGCGCGATCGCCGCCTTCACCGCCAGCGCGGCGGAGCCGAGCAGCAGGGTGCCGGGCAGCCGGCGGTCCACGTACCAGCGGAAGGTGATCGCCAGCGCGCACCAGCCGACCGCCACCAAAATGCTTCGCGTCGTGCCGATGATGTGGAGCAGTATTGCCAGCAGCACCGTCGGCACGACGACGGCTTCGAGAAGGAGCCGGAAGGCGCGCACGACCGTGGCCCGAAGACCGTGGATCTCCAGCACGTCGGAGTGCCGGGAGCGGTCTCTCGGTGGTGCCATCAGGCCTCCAGCGGGTCGTGAGGTGCGGCCATAGTGGCACAGGTCCCCGGTGATCCCGATCCGTTCCGGCGCCCACCCTGAAGACGTGTGGGCCTCCATCATCGTTTCCCCATCGGGCACATTTCCTCACCCAATTCGGGGGGTGAGCAGGGGGTAGTTGCCATCCGTATCGATGAAGTACGCGGTCCGGGCCGCGGCACCGCTGGGAAAAGTTCACCCGATCGGCCGTGCCGGGTGCGAACGGACCGGGGGCGAGGGTGCGCGCGGGGTGAGCGTTCCGGCCCCGCGGAACCGGCTCCGTCGTCCGGAATCGACCGATCCGAGCCCGTGCCGACCGTGGCTGCCGGCGGGTCGGGGCGGGTCCGGCGAACGGCGGCGCCCGGCCCGGCGGCCGGCCGGCCCCGCGGCGGCCCGGCGGGAAGACGCGTTAACAGACGGAGCTGAGCCGGCCGGCCGGGAGACGCGCTAGCGGACGGAGCTGAGCCGGCCGGCCAGGAACGCCCGCTCGGCCGCGTTGCTGGCCAGCTCCAGCGCCCGCTCGTACTCGACCGCCGCCTCGTCGGGCCGGCCCAGCCGGACCAGCAGGTCGGCCCTGGTCGCGTGGAACAGGTGGTACGCGGGCAGCTCCAGCCGGTCGATCTCGGCCAGCCCGGCCGCCGGCCCGTGCACCTCGGCTACCGCGACGGCCCGGTTCAGCGCCACCACCGCGGTCGGCGCGACCGCGGTCAGCTGGTCGTACAGGGCCAGGATCTGTCCCCAGTCCGTGTCGGCTGCGGTCGGCGCGTCCGAGTGCACGGCCGCGATCGCGGCCTGGATCTGGTAAGGCCCGGGGCGGTTGCGGCGCAGGCAGGCCCGCACGATCGCCTGGCCGGTCGCGATCAGCTCGCGGTTCCACAGCGAGCGGTCCTGGTCGGGCAGCAGCACGATCGTGCCGTCCGGCGCGGTCCGGGCCGGCCGGCGGGACTCGGTCAGCAGCAGCAGCGCGAGCAGGCCCGCGACCTCGGGCTCGTCCGGCATCAGCCCGGCAAGCTCGCGGGCGAGGCGGATCGCCTCGGCGCACAGGTCCGCTCGGACCAGGTCCGCACCGGCGCTGGCCGCGTAGCCCTCGTTGAAGACCAGGTAGAGCACGGCCAGCACGAACGGCAGCCGGTCCGGCAGCTGCGCCTCGGTCGGGATCCGGTACGGGATCCCGGCGTCCTTGATCTTGCGCTTGGCCCGGACGATCCGCTGCGCCATCGTCGCCTCCGGGACCAGGAAGGCCCGGGCGATCTCCGGGGTCTCCAGGCCGCCGAGCAGACGGAGGGTGAGCGCCACCTGGGACGCCGGCGCCAGGGCCGGGTGGCAGCAGGTGAAGATCAACCGCAGCTGGTCGTCGCGCACGGGTCCCACCTCCTGCGGTTCGTCGGGTTGGTGCAGCAGCGCCGCCTGGGCGTGCTTGTCCTCGCGGGCCGACTCCCGGCGGAGCCGGTCGATGGCCTTGTTGCGGGCGGTGGTGACGATCCAGGCGCCCGGGTTCGGCGGCAGGCCGGCGGCCGGCCACCGCTCCACCGCGACGGCGAACGCCTCCTGGACCGCCTCCTCGGCGAGGTCGATGTCGCCGAGGACGCGCACCAGGGTGGCCACGCAGCGGCCGTACTCCTGCCGGTAGACCTCGGCCACCCGGTCCGGGTCGGTCATCGGGCCGTCTCCCTCGTCGTCGCCTCGCTGCCGGTGCCCCGGGTCGGAGGTCCTCGCACCGTGTCCCGGCGCCCGGACGGCGACCGTCGACGTTGGCGTCCGGGCGCCGCCGGGATCACCGGGAACCGGCACGGAACCTCTGACCCGCGACACTAGGCCGTGGGCTCGTCCTGGAACGGCCGCACCTCGACGGGCGCCCGGCAGGCGACCGTGGCCTTGCGCGCCCAGTCCAGCGCCTCGTCCAGGTCGTTGGCCCTGATCACCCAGAAGCCGCCGAGCTGCTCCTTGGTCTCCACGTACGGGCCGTCGGTCAGCATCGGCTGGCCCTTCTCGACCCGGACGACCGTCGCGTCGGACGGGTCGGTGAGGCCGCCGCCGAACACCCAGGCGCCGGCGGCCATCATCGCCTGGTTGACCTTGTCGACGTCGTCGAACATCTCCTGCATCACGTCGGGCGGGGGCATGTCGTCGACGGCGCCGTGCACCGACAGCAGGTACTGCTTCATGGTTCGTCTCCCTACTCGGTTGGCCAGATCTTTGCAGTTCGTGGTTCTCACTCCGGCTACGAAGGCCCGCCCGCCGGATCGACACCTCGGCGGAAGAATCTTCGCCCGCTGCCAGAATCGCGGCGTGGACATCGACGCCGGCTTGTTCTCGCCGGTCTCCGCCGGCACCGAGGTGAGCGCGCTGACCTCGGACCGGGCCTACCTGCAGGCGCTGCTCGACGCCGAGGCGGCGCTGGCCCGGGCGCAGGCCCGGCTGGGCGCGGTCCCCGCCTCCGCCGCCGCGGCGATCACCGCGGCGGCCCGGACCGACCGGGTGGACCTGACCGCGGTGGCCGAGCGGGCGCGCGGCGGCGGCAACCCGGTGATCCCGCTCCTGTCGGAGCTGACCGCGGCGGTCGACCCCGCCGCGAGCGGATATGTCCACAGTGGAGCGACGAGCCAGGACATCGTGGACACCGCGCTGATGCTGGTGTCCCGGCGGGCGCTGCGGGTGATCGGTGCCGACCTGGACCGCACCGCGGCCGCGCTGGGCCGGTTGGCGGCCGCGCACCGGGACACGCCTGCGGTCGGCCGGACGCTGACCCAGCACGCGGTTCCGACCACGTTCGGGCTGCGGGCGGCCGGCTGGTACGAGCTGGCCGCCGCTGCGGCCGGCCGGGTCGACGCGCTGGCCTGGACGCTGCCGGTCTCGCTCGGCGGTGCCGCCGGAACGCTGGCCGGCTACGTCGAGCAGGCCAGGCTGCGGTCGGTCGTGGCCGACGACCCGGCGCCGTTCGTGGACGGGCTGGTGACCGCGTACGCGGCCGAAGCCGGGCTGGCCGAGCCGGTGCTGCCGTGGCACACGCTGCGGCTGCCGGTGGCCGACCTCGGCGCGACCCTGGCGGTGGTCACCGGGGCGGTCGGCAAGTTCGCGGTCGACGTGCTCGGCATGGCCAGGACCGAGGTCGGTGAGGTGGCCGAGCCGGCGGGCGAGGGCCGGGGCGGCTCGTCGGCGATGCCGCAGAAGCGCAACCCGGTGCTGGCCACGCTGATCCGGTCGGCGGCGCTGCAGGTGCCGGCGCTCGCCTCGGTGCTGGCGCAGTCGATGCTGGCCGAGGACGAGCGGCCGGCCGGGCCGTGGCAGGCCGAGTGGCAGGCGCTGCGGGACTGCCTGCGGCTGGCGGGCGGGGCGGTGGCGGCCGCGGCCGAGCTGGCAGAGGGACTGGTGGTGTTCCCCGACCGGCTGCGGGCGAACCTCGAGCTGACCGGCATGGCGGTCGTCTCGGAGCGGCTGGCCGCGGTGCTCGGCGCGGCCCTGGGGAAGTCGGCGGCGCGGGACGTGCTGGCCAGGGCCACCGCCGAGGCGGAGCGCCTCGACCGGCCGGCGGCCGAGCTGCTGGCCGAGGCGCTGGCCGCCGAGGACGGGATCGACCTGACCGGGGCCGAGCTGTCCGCGTTGCTCGACCCGGTGCGCTACCTCGGCGCGGCCGGGCACCTGGTCGACCGCGCCCTGGGCCGGCGCGACGGCTGAGCCGCCGGCCGGTCGACCGCTGGCACCGGCCGTCGGCCGCTCGCGCTGCCGGCCGTCGGCCGCTCGCGCTGCCCGCCGTCGGCCACTCGCGCTGCCCGCCGTCGGCCACTCGCGCTGCCGGCCGTCGGCCGCTCGCGCCGGCCCGGCCGTCGGCCACTCGCGCTGCCGGCCGTGGGCCGCTCGCGCCGGCGGGCCGGCACCGGCCACCCCTGACCGCGCCACGTCCTGGACTAGCGTGGCCTGGTGACCCAGTGGGACCTCGAGGTGCTGGCCGCCGAGTTGCGCCGGCGCAGCGACGACCTCTCGCTCTACGCCGGGTTCCTGCTCAGCACGCTGTCGTCCGCGCTGCCAGCCGAGCTGGTCGACGTGGAGCGCAAGGGCAGCGTGCTCGGGCGGCTGCGCGGGGCCGAGGCGCCGGTCGTCGCCGCCACCGTCCGGCTCGGCGACCAGGGCTTCACCCTGCGCCGGGAGCGGGTGGGCGCGCCGGCGGTGGCCACGATCCGGCACGAGTCCGGCGGGATCGCGCTGCGGACCGAGACCGTCGACCTCGACGAGTGGTCGCACCGGCTGGCGGCCGCCCTGGGCGCGTACGCGGACCGGCACGCCGGGGCGGCCGAGGCGCTGCGCCGGTTCACCCTGCCGGAAGCCCCGTGAGCTTCACCAGCAACCTCACCGTCGCCGAGCACCACGCGATCCGCTCGGTCGGGTTCACCCCGGTCGGCCAGGTGCTCGGCAGCTGCGTGTACGTGGTCGGCTGGACCGGCGCCTGGAACTGCGGCCTCGGCTACGGCTGGGGCCGGGGCGGCGGCTCGGCCGGCCGCTGGACCGGCGGCTCCGGTGGGTTCGCCGGCGGCGGCACGCCGGGCGGCGGCATCGCCGGCGGCAGCTACGGCGGCTTCGGCTGGGGCCAGGGGATGGCCCGCACCGTCGAGGCGCCCGGCCTGCGCGACGCGCTCTACGCCGCCCGCGGTGCGGCGATGGAGCGGATGCGGGCCGAGGCGGCGCAGGTCGGCGGCGACGGCGTGGTGGCGGTGCGGCTGACCGTGGCCCCGTTCCAGGGCATCGGGACGGAGTTCCGGGCGATCGGCACGGCCGTCCGGGCCGACGGCGACGTGCACCCGGCCCGGCCGTTCACCTCGGACCTTTCCGGGCAGGAGTTCGCCCAGCTGATCGCCGCGGGCTGGGTGCCGGCCGCGCTGCTGCTCGGCATCGCGGTGATGGTCCGGCACGACGACTGGCGGTCCCAGCCCGGTAGCTGGTCGTGGACCAACCAGGAGGTCGTCGGCTACACCGACGTCACCGCCGCGGCCCGGTCGTCAGCCCGCAGCCGGCTCGCCGCCGACACCGCCCGGTTCGGCGACGGCGCCACCGCCGTCGTCCGGGACATGAGCCTGCGGATCCGCCGGCGCTCCTGCGCGGCCGGCAACGACGCGCACGACCACGTCGCCGAGGCGATGGTGGTCGGCACCGCGATCGTCCCGTTCCGGCACCGGGGCGGGAACGCCCCGGCTCCGCCACTGCCCGTGCTGCGCCTCTCCGGGAGGACACCGTGACCGATCCCGCCGCCGTCGGCCTGCCCCAGGACGCGATGACCAGGCTGGCCGAGCTGCAGCCGGGCCGCCCGGGCAGCATCTTCACCTCGGACCTCACGGTGAACGAGTTCCTGCTGCTGCGGCAGGCCGGGTTCCGCCCGCTCGGGCTCGTGCTCGGCACCTCCGTCTACCACGTCGGCCTGCAGGTCGGCCGGTGGAGCAAGAACCAGGAGATGGACGTGCTGTCGCAGGCGATGTACCACGCCCGGGAGCTGGCGATGACCCGGATGGAGGCGGAGGCGGACGTGCTCGGCGCGGACGGGATCGTCGCGGTCCGGCTCGCGGTCGAGCTGAAGGAGTGGGGCTCGGACATCGCCGAGTTCCTCGCCGTCGGCACCGCGGTGAAGGCCGAGGCGGGTGGCGACTGGCGCAACAACCGCAACCAGCCGTTCACCTCCGACCTGTCCGGCCAGGACTTCTGGACGTTGCTGCAGACCGGCTACGCGCCGCTCGGCATGGTGATGGGCACCTGCGTCTACCACGTCGCGCACCGGTCGCTCGGCAACGTGCTGTCGAACATCGGCCAGAACACCGAGCTGCCGCAGTTCACCCAGGCCCTCTACGACGCCCGGGAGCTGGCGATGGAGCGGATGCAGCGGGAGGCCGAGGCGCTCGCCGCCGAGGGCATCGTCGGCGTGCAGCTGTCCCAGCACAACCACGCCTGGGGCGGGCACACCACGGAGTTCTTCGCGGTCGGCACGGCGGTCCGGCCGATCCGCCCGGACCACGTCGTGCCGGCTCCGCAGCTCGTCCTCGGCCTGGAGCGCTGACCCGCCCGGCGGCCGGGCCGCTGTCCGGTCAGCTCGCCTCGGACAGGTGGGCGACCAGAGCGGCACGGAACTCCTCCGGCCGGTCGAGGTGCGGCCCGTGCCCCGACCCCTCCAGGGCGACCTCCCGGTAGCGGCCGCCGCCGGCCGCGTACGCGTCGAGCACCGCGCGGGTCTGGCCGATCATCGGCTGGGCCGGGTACCGGTCCGGGCCCGGCCAGCCGGGGACCGCGCCGAGCGCGCCGAGCTGGGCCAGGTCGTAGAGGGACGTGTCGGAGACGATCACGTCGGCGGCGCCGCGGATCCACAGCACCGGCGGCTTCGGGTCCACAGTGGACAGGCTGTCGAGCCGGAGGTGGGTGGGCGCGAGCGTGTTGAGCACGCCGCGGTCGCCCGGCGCCGTGCCGGGCCAGGTCTCGACCGCCCTGGCGGTGCCGGGGTAGAAGTCGTCGCCGACGCGGGTGGACAGCATCGACTCGACGAACGCGTCCAGCGGCTCGGGCACGCACGGCGGGGCGACGTAGTGGGCCAGCAGCACGTTACGGGGCGAGAGCGGCGAGTCGGTGCCGCGGTCGCCGGCCGCGAGCCGCTGCACGAACTCCGGGTTGGCCGTGCCGCCGCCGGTGCCGGCGCCGTCCGGCTCGACCAGCGTGCCGTCCGTGCCGCTGGTGCCGCCGAACCCGTACGGCGAGACCGGCGCGACCAGCGTGAGCGACGCGATCCGCTCGGGCGCGTCGATGACCGACTGCATGGCCACGCCGCCGCCGAGGCTCCAGCCGACCAGGTGGACCCGGTCCAGCCCGAGCTCGTCGAGCAGCGCGGCGACGTCGTCCGACCAGTCCCGCACGCCGCGGGTCGCGTCCACCGGGACGGCGTCGGTGTCGCCGAACCCGCGCAGGTCCACCGCCAGCGGCCGGTGCGGCGCCGGCAGGGCGAGCATCGTCGGCTGCCAGAACAGGCTGGAGGACACGTTGCCGTGCACGAACAACACCGGTGGCCCGTCGCCGCGCCCGGTCTCCAGCACGTTCTGGGTCAGCCGGGCGGTCGGCACCCGGCGGGCCGCGATGCCGGCCATCAGCGCCGTCACCGCGCGCTCCAGCCGCCGTCGAGCACCAGCGAGCTGCCGTTGACGAACGAGGCCGCGTCCGAGCAGAGGTAGGCCACCGCGGCGGCCACCTCGGCCGGCTCGATCAGCCGCTTGATCGCCGGCTCGGTGAGCATGATCTTCTCGACCACCTCGTCCTCGGCGATGCCGTGCGTGCGCGCCTGGTCGGCGATCTGGTTCTCGACCAGCGGCGTGCGCACGTACGCCGGGCAGACCGTGTTCGAGGTGACCCCGCGCGGCCCGCCCTCCAGCGCCAGCGTCTTCGACAGCCCCTCGGTCGCGTGCTTGGCCGCCACGTACGCGCTCTTGTACGCGGAGGCCCTGATGCCGTGCACCGAGGAGATGTGCACCACCCGGCCCCAGCCGTTCGCGTACATGCCCGGCAGGACCGCGCGCAGGATGAGGAACGGCGCCTCGACCATGAGCGTGAGCATCCGGTGGAACTGTTCCGGCGGGAACTCCTCGATCGGGGCCACGTGCTGCACGCCGGCACAGTTGACGACGATGTCGGCGGCGAGGTCGAGCCCGCCCACAGCGGCGGTGTCGGTGAGGTCGGCGATCACGGCCTCCCCACCGAGCTTCCCGGCCGCGTCGGCGACCCGCTCGTCCCGGTCCAGCAGCAGCACCCGCGCGCCGTCGGCGGCCAGCCGCTGCGCGCACGCGGCCCCGATCCCCGACGCCGCCCCGGTCACCAGCGCCGTCCGTCCAGCCAGCTCGGTCACGCCGCCGATCCTAGGGCCGGGCGGCGGCATCCCCCGTCCACGCGGGGGGGCGGTGTTCACCGCCGAGGCCGAGCGGCGCGGCACACCCACCGTCCCACTGCGACCGCCGTCGCACCGCGCCCGGTGGCGGTCTGCCTAGCCCAGGTCGGTGACCGTGCCGGCGTTCACCTCGAGGTGGCGGGTGGTGTGCACCACCTCGAGCATGTGCCGGTCGTGGGTGACCAGCAGCAGCGTCCCCTGGTAGGAGTCCAGCGCCTGCTCCAGCTGCTCGATCGCCGGCAGGTCGAGGTGGTTGGTCGGCTCGTCCAGCACCAGCAGGTTCACCCCGGCCGCCTGCAGCAGCGCCAGCGCGGCCCGGGTCCGCTCGCCCGGCGACAGCGTGCCGGCCGCGCGCAGCACGTGGTCGGCCCGCAGCCCGAACTTGGCCAGCAGCGTCCGGGCGTCCGCCGGCAGCAGCCCCGACACCGTGGCGAACGCGTCCAGCAGCGGCTCGCCGCCCACGAACAGCGCTCTGGCCTGGTCGATCTCGCCGACCACGACACCGGGCCCGAGCGACGCGGTGCCCTCGTCCAGCGCGATCCGGCCGAGCATCGCGGCCAGCAGCGTTGACTTGCCGGAGCCGTTCGCGCCGGTGATCGCGACCCGGTCGGCCCAGTCGATCTGCAGGTCGACCGGCCCGAGGGTGAACGGGCCGCGGCGTACCACCGCGCCGCGCAGCACCGCGACCACCGCGCCCGAGCGGGGCGCCGCGGCCACCTGCATGCGCAGCTCCCACTCCCGCCGCGGCTCCTCGACGACCTCGAGCCGCTCGATCATCTTGTCGGTCTGCCGGGCCTTCGCTGCCTGCTTCTGGCTCGACTCGACCCGGTACGCGCGGATGCTGCGGTCCGGCTCCGAGGCCAGGTTCCGGCGCACGTTGCGGACGCCCTTGTCGGCCCAGGCCCGCTGGGCCCGGGCGCGCGCCTCCAGCCCGGCCCTGGTCTCCGCGTACTCCTCGTACTCGAGGCGGGCGTGCCGGCGCTGCATCTCCCGCTCGGCCAGGTAGCCCGCGTACCCGCCGCCGTAGAGGTTGACCTTGTGCTGCGGCAGGTCGAGCTCGAGCACCCGGTCGACCGTGCGCTCCAGGAACCGGCGGTCGTGGCTGACCAGCACCGTGCCGGCCCGCCGCGCCAGCACGAAGTCCTCCAGCATCGCCAGCCCGACCAGGTCGAGGTCGTTGGTCGGCTCGTCCAGCAGCAGCACGTCGTACCGGGACAGCAGCAGCGACGCGAGCCCCGCTCTGGCCGCCTGGCCGCCGGACAGCGCCGCCACCGGCCGGTCGAGCTCGACGGTGAGGCCGAGCTCGGCGGTGACCGCGTCGGCCCGCTCGTCCAGGTCGGCCGCGCCGAGGCCGAGCCAGCGCTCCAGGGCCACGGCGTACGCGTCGTCGGCGCCGCGCTCGCCCCGCTCCAGCGCCACCGACGCCGCGTCCAGGGCGCGCTGCGCGGCCGCCACGCCGGTCCGCCGGGCCAGCACCTCGCGGACCGTCTCGCCGCCCCTGCGGTCGCGTTCCTGCGGCAGGTAGCCGACGGTGGCGGTGGGCGGGCTCAGCGACACCGTGCCCCGCTCGGGCAGGTCGATCCCGGCCAGCATCCGCAGCAGCGTGGACTTGCCGGCCCCGTTCGGACCGACCAGGCCGATCACGTCGCCCGGCGCCACCACCAGGTCGAGCCCCGAGAACAGCTCCACGTTGCCGTGCCCCGCCGCGAGCTGCCGGGCGGTCAACGTCGCGCTCACAGTGTCACGATGCTACTCATCGGGGACGGCATTCAGGACGCTTTCGACCCGTCCCGGACCCGGCACCGCTGATCCGCCACTCGACGTCATGGTGAGTCTCAGGATGGGACAGGGCAGGGCCGCCGGCGCCGCGTAGCGTCGGTCCATGGAACGGTTCCAGATGCTCATCGGCGGCAAGTCGGTCGACGCGCTGTCCGGGCGGACGTTCGAGTCGCAGAACCCGTACACCGGCCGGCCGTGGGCGCTCGTGCCGGACGGCGGCCCCGAGGACGTCGACGTCGCGGTCGGCGCGGCCCGGGTGGCGCTGGACGGCGAGTGGGGTACCGCGACCGGCTTCGACCGCTCCCGGCTGATGCACCGGCTGGCCGACCTGATCGACGCCGACGCCGAGCGGCTGGCGACGCTGGAGGTGAACGACTCCGGCAAGCTGTTCCGGGAGATGATCGGCCAGCTGCGCGGGCTCGGCGGCTGGTACCGCTACTTCGCCGGGCTGGCCGACAAGCTGGAGGGCCGGCAGATCCCGGCGCCGAACCCGGACTACCTCGTCTACACCCGGCGCGAGCCGATCGGCGTGGTGGCCGCGATCACGCCGTGGAACTCGCCGCTGCTGCTGATGACCTGGAAGCTGGCGCCGGCGCTCGCGGCGGGCTGCACGATCGTGGTCAAGCCGTCCGAGCACTCGCCGACCTCGACGCTCGGCTTCGCGTCGCTGGTGACCGAGGCCGGGTTCCCGCCCGGCGTGGTCAACGTGGTCACCGGGCTGTCCCGGGAGACCGGGGCGGCGCTGGCCGCGCATCCCGGGGTGGACAAGGTGGCGTTCACCGGCTCGACCGCGACCGGCCGGGCGGTGGCCAGGGCGGCGGCCGACAACCTGACCAAGGTCACGCTGGAGCTGGGCGGCAAGTCGCCGCAGGTGGTGTTCCCGGACGCCGACCTGGCCGCGGCCGCCAACGGGATCGTGGCCGGCGTGTTCGCGGCCACCGGGCAGACCTGCATGGCCGGATCGCGGCTGATCGTGCACGCGGACGTGCACGACGAGCTGGTCCGGCTGGTCGCCGACCGGGCGGCCCGGATCCGGCTCGGCGACCCGACCGACCCGGAGACCGAGATGGGCCCGGTGGCGAACCGGCCGCAGTACGAGAAGGTCGTCGGCTACCTGGACACGGCCCGGGCCGAGGGGGCGACGGTCGCCTACGGCGGCGCGACCGAGGACGGGCTGTTCGTCCGGCCGACGGTGCTGACCGGCGTGACGCCGGCCTCGACGGTCTACCGCGAGGAGGTGTTCGGGCCGGTGCTGGCCGCGGTCCCGTTCCGGACCGAGGACGAGGCGGTCAAGCTCGCCAACGACACCCCGTACGGGCTGGCCGGCGCGGTGTGGACCAAGGACGTGCACCGGGCCCACCGGGTGGCCGGGCGGATCAGGGCCGGCACCGTCTGGGTCAACGCCTACCGGGTGGTCGCGCCGAACGTGCCGTTCGGCGGCTTCGGCAACTCCGGGATCGGCCGGGAGAACGGCATGCACGCTGTGGACGAGTACCTGGCCGAGAAGGCCGTCTGGGTCGAGCTGACCGGCGGCACCAGGGACCCGTTCGTCCTCGGCTGAGGCTTCCTCACGTAATGGCCTGCCTTGCTGAAGGACAGACCTTAGAGCCATACTCCGACGCAGACCGGGTCGGCTCGGCCGTGCCGGCGGTCGACCCGGGCCCGGAGCGGAGGGAGTGCACGGTGCCGTTCAGCACCAAGGACCGGATCGCGCTCGTCGGGGCCGGCGCGATGGGCGCGCCGGTCGTCGGGCACCTGGTCCGGGCCGGCTTCCCGGTGACCGTCTGCGACCTGAACGCCGACCGGCGGGCCGGCGCCGAGGCGGTCGGCGCCCGCAGCACGTCCACTGTGGACGATCTGGGCGACTGCCGGGTGGCGCTGGTGATGGTGCCGACCGACGACGACGTCCGGCTCGTCGCCGGCCGCTACGGTGCGGTCGCGCCGGCGGGCGCTGTCCTGGTCATCAGCAGCTCGGTGGAGACCGCGACCTGCCTCGCGATCGAGGAAGACCTGCGCCCGCGCGGGATCAGGGTGGTCGACGCGGCGTTGACCGGCGGCATACGCGGGGCCGTGGCCGGTCAGCTCGACCTGCTCGTCGGCGGGTCGGACGCGGACGTGGCCGACCTTGCCGCGGTGTTCGCGCCGTGGTCCCGGCGGGTCAACCACCTCGGCCCGCTCGGCACCGGCCAGGTCGGCAAGACGGTCGGCAACCTCATCCACTGGGGCGAGATCGTCGTGCTCGCCGAGGCGCTCTCGCTCGGTGCGGAGCTCGGCGTGCCGGTGAGCGTCATGCGCCCGGTGCTGGAGGACGGGCCAGCCGACAGCCGCACGCTGCGCGAGCTGCAGGAGATGCGGTTCACCTGGTACGAGAAGGACATCGACATCGCGGTGCGGATGGCCGCCACGGTCGATCGCGAGCTGGTGCTGTCCACGTTCGTGCAGCGACTGATGCGGGACATCGACGTGCCGAAGATGGCGGCGCTGCTGGCCGACCGCGGCACCATCGAGCTGACCGGCGCGCTGGAGGCCGCCCGGCACTGACCATTTCCCCGAGAAGCCGGCCGCCCGGGCGTCCTCAGCCGCCCGGGCGGTCCTTCTCGTCGAGCGGCAGGCCGATCCGCTCGCGCAGCTCGACCAGCGAGATCCCGTACGTCTCCCGCACGGCCACGTCGCCGTCGCCGCCGAGCAGGAAGACCGCGTGGTCGGTGTAGACCCGGCTCACGCAGGCCACTCCGGTGAGCGGGTAGCTGCACTTGTCCACCAGCTTCGCCGACCCGTCCCGGGCGAACAGCGGCATCATCACGTAGACCTCGCGGGCGCCGATCGCGAGGTCCATCGCGCCGCCGACCGCGGGGATCGCGTCCGGCTCGCCGGTGTGCCAGTTGGCCAGGTCGCCGCCGACCGACACCTGGAACGCGCCGAGCACGCACACGTCGAGGTGCCCGCCGCGCATCATCGCGAAGCTGTCCGCGTGGTGGAAGTACGAGGCGCCGGGGGTCTCGGTGACCGGGATCTTGCCGGCGTTGACCAGGTCCCAGTCGACCTCGTCGCCCTCGGCCGCCCTGCCCATCCCGAGCATGCCGTTCTCGGTGTGCAGGGTGACGCCGCTGCCGACCGGCAGGTGGTCGGCGACGGTGGTCGGCAGGCCGATGCCGAGGTTGACGTACGCGCCGGTGGGGATGTCCGCGGCCACCACCGCCGCCAGCTCGCGCCGGTCCAGCGGCCCGCGGTCGAGATGTTCCGTGGTCACGCCGTCACCACCCGGTCCACGTAGATGCCGGGGGTCACGACCGCCTCCGGATCGAGCTCGCCGGCCGGCACGACCTCGGTCACCTGGGCGACCGTGGTGGTCGCCGCGGTCGCCATCACCGGGCCGAAGTTGCGGGCGGTCTTGCGGTAGACGAGGTTGCCGACCTCGTCGCTCCGGTGGGCCTTGATCAGCGCGACGTCGCCCTTGATCGGATATTCCAGCACGTACTCCCGGCCGTCGATGGTGCGCTGCTCCTTGCCCTCGGTCAGCGGCGTGCCGACGCCGGTGGGGCAGAAGAACGCGCCGATGCCGGCGCCCGCGGCCCGCATCCGCTCGGCCAGGTTGCCCTGCGGCACCAGCTCGAGCTCGATCTTCCCGGACCGGTAGAGGTCGTCGAAGACCCACGAGTCGGTCTGCCGCGGGAACGAGCAGATGATCTTCCGCACGTTGCCGGTGGCGAGCAGCGCGGCGAGCCCGGTGTCGCCGTTGCCGGCGTTGTTGTTGACCACGGTCAGCTCGCGGGCGCCGTGCCGGCGCAGGGCGTCGATGAGCTCGATCGGCTGCCCGGCCGGTCCGAACCCGCCGATGAGCACGGTCGCGCCGTCCGGGATGTCGGCGACGGCCTCGTCCGGGTCGGCGAAGACCGCGGTCATCCGGTGTTCTCCAGCACCACGGCGAGCCCCTGGCCGACGCCGATGCAGATCGCGGCGACGCCCCAGCGGTGCCCGTCGGCCCGCATGACGGCCGCCAGCGTGCCGAGGATGCGCCCGCCGGACGCCCCGAGCGGGTGCCCGATCGCGATCGCGCCGCCGCGGGTGTTGACGATCTCCGGGTCGATCGGCCAGGCGTCGAGACAGGCCAGCGACTGCACCGCGAACGCCTCGTTGAGCTCGACCGCGCCGACGTCGGACCAGCCGATGCCGGCCCGCTCCAGCGCGCGGTTCGCCGCCTCCACCGGCGCGTAGCCGAAGTCCTGCGGCTCCAGCGCCATCGCCCCGCGGCCGGCGATGCGGGCCACCGGGTCGCGGCCGATCGTGGCCGCGGCGCCGGCCGAGCCGAGCAGCACGGCGGACGCGCCGTCGTTGAGCGGCGAGGCGTTGCCGGCGGTGATCGTCCCGTTCGGACGGAACGACGGCCGCAGCGAGGCCAGCTTCTCCGGCGTGCTGCCCGGCCGGATCCCCTCGTCCCGCTCCAGGCCGGTGTCCGGCACCGGGGCCACCAGGTCCTTGTAGAAGCCGTCGGCCCAGGCCCGGTCGGCCAGCTGGTGCGAGCGCAGCGCGAACGCGTCCTGCCGTTCCCGGGAGATGCCGTGCTTCTCGCCCAGCTGCTCGCAGGCCTCGCCGAGCGAGACCGTCCACTCCGGACTCATCCGCGGGTTGACCAGCCGCCAGCCCAGCGCGGTGGACACCGCGGTCACGTTGCCGGTCGGGTAGGGCTTGTCCGGCTTGGGCAGCACCCAGGGCGCCCTGGTCATCGACTCGACCCCGCCGGTGACGACGACGTCGGCGTCCCCGGTCTCGATCAGCCGCGAGCCGCCCATCGCGGCGTCCAGGCTGGAGCCGCAGAGCCGGTTCACCGTCGAGCCGGGCACGGAGGTCGGCAGCCCGGCCAGCAGCGCGGCCATCCGGCCGACGTTGCGGTTCTCCTCGCCGGCGCCGTTCGCGTTGCCCAGCGTCACCTCGGCCACGGCGGCCGGGTCGAGCCCGGGGGAGCGGTCCAGCAGCGTCCGCACCGCGAACGCGGCCAGGTCGTCCGGCCGGGACTGCGCCAGCGCCCCGCCGAGCCGGCCGAACGGCGTGCGAACCGCGTCGTAGACGTACGCCTCGGTCACTGCGCTTCCTCCTCGAAGACCTGCCGGGCGATCCGGAACGCGGTGTTCGCGGCCGGCACCCCGCAGTAGACGGCGCTCTGCAGCAGCACCTCGCTGATCTCTTCCAGTGTCAGCCCGTTGGTCCGCGCCGCCCGCAGGTGCATGGCCAGCTCCTCGTGATGCCCCAGGGCGATCAGTGCGGTCAGCACGGCGATCGACCGGCTGCGCCGGTCCAGCCCGGGCCTGGTCCAGACCGAGCCCCAGGCGAACCGCTCGATGAGCTCCTGGAAGGGCCGGTCGAAGGTGGTGACCCGGTCGAGGGCCCGGTCGACGTGCGCGTCGCCGAGCACCTCGCGGCGAGCCCGCCGCCCGCCGTCCCGGACGTCGGCCACCGCAAGGTCGTTGCCCTCCCGCAGCGGGCGGCGCAGGAGGTAGCCGACGATGAGCGCGGCCGTGGCGGCCGGGGCCTCGGCCGGGGCGAGGTGCCCCACCGGATCCAGGACGGCCAGCCGGCCGTCCGGCACCTGCTCGACGATCTCGCGCAGGCCGTCGACCGGCGTCCGGGTGTCGTACCCGCCACCGATCGCGACCAGCGGCGAGCGGGCCTGGCCGAGCCGTCCGGTGACGTCGAAGCCGGCGAGCGCCTCGCAGGCCCAGGCGTACGAGGCGTCGTCGGTGCCGGCGAGGTGGTCGAGCAGCGCACCGGCCACATTTGGCTCCCGGTCGGTGAACCCGGGACCGAACCAGGTCTGCGCCGCGGTCGCCACGACCGCCTTGGTGCCCTCGGCGCGGACCAGCGCGGCGCGCTCCCGCCAGCTCTCCGGGCTGCCGATCTTCGCGCCGGTGCAGACCAGGCCGGCTCCGGCGACCCGGTGGTCGAGCAGCAGTTGCAGCGCGACGGCGCCGCCGATCGAGTCGCCGGCGCAGAAGAACGGCCGGTCGCCGGCCAGCGCGCGCACGCTTTCGGCCAGCTCCCCGACCGTGAACGGGCCGGCCGCCGGCGCCGACCCGCCGTGCCCGGGCAGGTCCCAGCCGATCACTTCGAAGTGATCGGCCAGCTCGGCCGCGCACCGGGCCCACAGGGTGGCCGCGGACGTGCCGAGCGCCGGCCCGACCAGCAACCGCGGCCCGCGGCCGCCCAGCGGCGTCCCGGCCAGCGTGGGGACCGGACTCACGGCCTCGACTCCAGGAACACGGTCTCGCCGGCGCCCTGCAGCACCACGTCGAACGCGTACCCGTCCGGGTCCGCGGTGGCGACCAGCGTGGGCCGCCGCTCGGCCGGCAGCGACGACAGCAGCGGGTCGGCGGCCAGCGCGTCCTCGCTGTCCGGCAGGTAGATGCGGGTGCGCAGCCGGTCGAGCAGGCCGCGGGCGAACACCGTCAGCGCGAAGAACGGGGCCGCCCCCGGCCGGCCCGGACCCGGCCGCAGCGTGCTGAACGACCAGTGCCCGGCGTTGTCGGTGGCTGCCCGGCCCCAGCCGGTGAAGGTCCAGCCGTCCCGGTTCAGCGAGCCGGGCTCCTGTACGACCGCGCCATCCGGACCGGGCTGCCAGAGCTCGAGCAGCGCGTCGGGCACCGGGTCGCCCGCGCCGTCCAGCACCCGGCCGTGCAGCCGGATCGCGCCGGCGGCGCCCGGTGGCACCAACTCAGGGCCGGCGGGGTAGGGCAGCGAGAGCCCGAAGAACGGGCCGACGGTCTGGCCCGGGGTGCCGGGCGTCGGATCGGTCATGACTCCGTCCAGGTCCGGTGCGGCCCGGTCAGCACGATGTCCCACCGGTAGCCGGTGAACCACTCCGGCTGGGTGATGCCGTGGTCGTAGCTGGCCAGCAGCCGCTGCTGGCCGGCGGTGTCCGGGATGGATTGGAATATCGGGTCGAGCGGGAGCAGCGGGTCGCCCGGGAAGTACATCTGGGTCACCACCCGCTCGGTGAAGTCCCGGCCGAACAGCGAGAAGTGGATGTGCGCCGGCCGCCAGGCGTTGAGGTGGTTGCGCCAGGGGTAGGGCCCCGGCTTGATCGTGACGAACCGGTACCAGCCGTCCGCGTCGGTGAGGGATCGCCCGGTGCCGGTGAAGTTCGGGTCGAGCGGGGCCGGGTGCCGGTCCCGGCCGTGCGCGTACCGCCCCCCGGCGTTGGCCTGCCACACCTCGACCAGTTGGCCGGCGACCGGCCGGCCGGCGCCGTCGGTGATCCGGCCGGTGACGACCATCCGCTCGCCGAGCGGCTCGCCGGGATGCTGGGCGGTCAGGTCTGCGTCGGCCGGGTCGACGTCCCTGGCCCCGAACACCGGCCCGGCCAGCTCGACCTCCTCCGGGTCCACCTGCACCGGGGCGAACGTCGGGTGTCGCAGGATGCTGCTCCGGTAGGGCGGGTAGTCCAGCAGCGGGCCTTGGCCGGCCTTCTCGTGCGCGGCCGCGATCGAGGCGATCTCCGCGCTGATCGATTCCTGGGTGTCGGGTGGCGCGTTCTCGGGCACGCCCCGAACGTTACGAGGTGGAGCGCTCCGGTGCGACCATGACCACCCGCCCGAGGGCTTCCGACCGCCTTCCACCGGCCCGTTGCGACGTGGATGAATGGTATTACTATTCGTAAGTCCAGCGTGTAGTGTCCAACGAGTCGGCGCGCCGACCGGGACGGGCGGCGGCGAGAGGCGGTCGGTGATGCTGAAGCAGGACGTCAACGAACTCCTGACCCGCACCGGGCCCGGCACGGAGATGGGCGACCTGTTCCGGCGCTACTGGCTGCCTGCCCTGCTCGCCGAGGAACTGCCGGAGGACGGCTGCCCGCCGGTGCGGGTCAAGCTGCTGTCCGAGCGGATGGTCGCGGTCCGCGACTCCGAGGGCAGGTATGGCCTGCTGGACGAGTTCTGCGCCCACCGCGGCGCGTCGTTGTGGTTCGGCAACAACGAGCAGGGCGGCCTGCGCTGCGCCTACCACGGCTGGAAGTACGACGTGACCGGCGCGTGCCTGGACGTGCCGTCCGAGCCGGAGAACTCGAGCTTCTACAGGAAGGTCAAGCTCACCTCCTATCCGTTGGTGAAGATCGGCGACGTGCTCTGGACGTACATGGGTGACCCGGCCGACCAGCCGCCGCTGCCCGAGTTCGAGTGGTGCCTGGTCCCGCCGGAGCAGACGTACACGTCGAAGCGGTGGCAGGAGAGCAACTGGCTGCAGGCGCTGGAGGGCGGCATCGACTCCAGCCACGTGTCCTGGTTGCACTCGGCCGGGCTGCGCAACGACCCGCTGTTCAAGGGCTCGAAGGGCAACGACTACAACCTCAACGACATGCGACCGTTCTTCGAGGTCGTGGACGCCGACGGCGGGCTGTTCGTCGGGGTGCGCCGCAACGCCGAGGAGGGCCGGTACTACTGGCGGATCACGCCGTGGGTGATGCCCTCCTTCACGATGGTGCCGCCACGCGGCGACCACCCGGTGCACGGCCACTTCTGGGTCCCGATCGACGACGAGAACTGCTGGGTCTTCACCTTCGACTACCTGCCCGCGCGGGCGCTGACCGCGGCCGAGTTGCAGGCCATGAAGGACGGCCACGGCGTGCACAACGAGTACGTCCCCGGGACCTACCGGCCGCTGGCCAACAAGGACAACGACTACCTGATGGACCGGGCCGCGCAGCGGCGCGGCGAGACGTTCTCCGGCGTCAAGGGCATCGCGATCCAGGACGCGTCGCTGCAGGAGAGCATGGGCCCGATCGTGGACCGCTCCAGGGAGCGGCTGGTCTCCGCGGACAGCGGGATCATCAAGGCCCGCCGCAAGCTGCTCACCTCGGCGGTCGCGCTGCGCGCCGACGGCACGGTGCCGCCCGGCGTCGACCCGGCCCACCACCGGGTCCGGTCGGCCTCGATCGTGCTGCCCAAGGAGCGGTCGTTCCTGGACGCCGCCCGGGACGCGGTCAGCGTGATCCCCGGCGTCCCGCAGACGTCGGTCTGAGGCGCGCGATGGCCAACCGACCGATCCTCGCCAACAGCTGTGCGCTGGCGGCGACCGCGGCCGAGGCGCGGTTCCGGATCGACGCGAAGCCGCAGACGCCCAGGGCCTCCAGCGTGGTCGCGCTCGACGACGGGGCGATGGCGCTGGTCCGGGAGCTGGCCGGGCAGGAGTGGAACGCGGCACGGTTCCTCGGCCTGCCCGACGGCACGCCGGCCGGGGAGTACGCGGACCTGCAGCTGCGTACGGTCGACGGCGAAGCCGTCCGGCTGTCCGACGAGCTGGCCCGGGCCGACTTCGTCATGATGATCGCCACCGAGGGCGCCGGCGCCGCGGCCGCGACGACCATCGGCGACGCCTGCACGCTGCGCGGGATCATGACCGCCGGCCTCGTCGTCGGCACCAACGGCGGGTCCGGTCCGGCGCTGACCGCGCTGCGCCCCAATGCCCGCGTCCTGCTCGTCACCGGCGACGAGCAGGACGCGACCGAACTGCTCGCGGCGGTCGGCGCGTGAGCGAGCGGAAGGTCACGCTGGCAGATCTGGCGCGGATGAAGCGCGAGGGTCGCAAGATCGTCGGCGTCGTCGCCTGGGACTACCAGATCGCCCGGATCGTCGACCGGGTCGGCGTCGAGATCGTCTCCGTCGGCGACACGGTCGGGATGAACCTCTGGGGTCACGCCACCCCGTTCGAGGTGACCCTCGACCAGATGGTGACCGTCTGCCAGGCGGTACGCCGCGGGGTCAGCCGGGCGCTGGTCAGCGGCGACTTCCCGTACGGGCCGCTGCAGGAGGGGCCGGACTCCGCCGTCCGCGCCGGCGTCCGGCTGGTCAAGGAGGCCGGGGTCGACCTGGTCAAGCTGGACGGCGCGGCCGACCACCTGGAGGCGGTGCGTGCGGTCGACCGGGCCGGCATCCCGGTCTTCGCCCAGCTCGGGGTGACCCCGCAGGCCGCGCTGCGGCTCGGGCTCGACTACGCCGCGATGGCCGCGCCGGGTGCGCAGGTGCCGGACGAGCTGGCCGACCGGCTGGTGGCCGAGGCCAAGGCGCTCGAGGACGCCGGCGCGGCGCTGCTGGACTTCACCAACTCCGGGCCGGTGGTGGGCGCCGAGGTGGCCCGGTCGGTGTCGATCCCGGTGCTCGGCGGCTTCGGTGGCGGCCCCTGGCTGGACGGGCGGGTCCGGATGGCGCACGCGGCGATCGGGTACGCCGCCGCCGGCCTGGACGACCCGCCGGACACGTACGCCGACGTGGCCAGGATCAGCTTCGACGCGCTGTCCGCGTACGCGGCCGACGTGCGGGCGGCCAACCAGATCCGCGGCGGGATCCCGGTGCGCTGATGCCCACCGCCACCGTCGACGGCATCCCCACCCGGTACGAGGTGTCCGGGGACGGGCCGCCGCTGCTGATGTTCTCGCCCGGCGGGTTCGACTCGACCCTGGACAACTGGACCCGGCACGGCCTCTACCCGCGGATCGAGCTGATGGCCCGGCTGCGCCAGCGGTTCACCTGCGTCGCGTTCGACCGGCGCGAGTCGGGCCGGTCCGGCGGCCGGCTGGAGCGGATCCGCTGGGACCACTGGGTCGCCCAGGGCGCCGGCCTGCTCGACCACCTCGGCATCGAGCGGGCGCACCTGATCGGCGCCTGCGTCGGCTGCTCGACCGCGGCCGCGTTCGCGGTCGCGCACCCCTCCCGTGCCGACCGGATGGTGCTCTACTCGCCGGCCGGCGGGCCGCGCTACCGGATGACCCAGCTGGACCGGTTCGGCGCGCACGCCGCGTACGTGGCCGCGGAGGGGCTCGCCGCGGTGGTCGAGCTGGCCCGGTCGGGGACCGCCGGCTTTGCCGCCGACCCGCGGGTGGGGCCGTGGGCGACCGTGCTGCGCACCGACGACGCGTTCGCGAAGGACTACGCGGCGGCCGACCCGGTGGCGTACGGGCGGATGGTGACCGCGATGGGCCGGCTGCTGTTCGACCGGGACACCGTCTGCGGCGTCGAGCCGGCGGACCTCATGGCGCTGGACACGCCGGCGCTGATCGTGCCCGGGCAGGACACCTCGCACGCCCCATCCGCCGCGCGCTACCTGCAGGAGTGCCTTGCCCGCGCCGAGTACTGGGACGTGCCGGTGGCCGAGCAGACCGCGGACAACGCGCCGGCCCGGGTCATCGAGTTCCTGTCACAGCAGTGACTCGCCGCGCTCCAGTGCCGCGATCATGTCGATGCGCCGCTGGTGCACGCCGCCGCGGAACGCGGTGCGCAGCCAGAGGTCGACCAGCTCGTCGGCCCGCTCCGGGGAGAGCACCTTCGCCCCGAGCACGAGCACGTTCGAGTCGTTGTTCGCCCGGCTGATCTCGGTGGTGAACGGGTCGGCGGCCAGCCCGGCCCTGATGCCGCGCATCTTGTTGCAGGCCACCAGCTCGCCGGCGCCGCTGCCGCCGACGACGATGCCGCGGTCGGCGGGGCCCTCGGTGACCTGCCGGCAGACGTCCTCGCACAGCGGCGGGTAGTCCACGGTGTCGGCGCCGTGCGCGCCGCGGTCGTCGAGCTGGTGCCCGGCGGCGGACAGCCGCTCGACCAGCCGCGCCTTGATCGCGATGCCGTTGTGGTCGGCGCCGATCGCGATGCGCATCAGCCGACCAGGTCCCGGGTGCCGGGCGCGAACATCGCGTCCAGGTCGGGCGCCCGGTCGAGGATGTGCTGGTCGACCGCGGCCCGGGCCAGCTCCTCCAGCACCCGCCGGTTGGGCTCGAGGCCGTACGGCAGCGGGTCCCCGCCGGTGATGTCCCGGACCCGCCGGTGCATCCGGTCGACCGCGGTCGGCTCGGGCAGCGCGTCGAGCTGGTCCACGTACCGGCGCTTGGACTCGGCGAACGCCTCGAACAGGTCGGGGGCCAGGTCGGGGTGCTCGGCCAGCAGCTCGTCGCGGACGACGACGAGGTGGTTGATCGGGTAGTGCCCGCGCTCGGCGAGCGCCGCGTAGCCGGCCGCCTCCGGGTCCGGGATCAGCGGGGCCAGCTCGGGCCGGTCCGGCGGGTAGCCGACCGCGGCGGCCAGCTCGCCGGTCAGCACCGCGGCGGTGAGGTCGCCGGCGACGATCGAACCGGACAGCTGCGCGCCGATCGGCGGCAGCACGTTCGGCGGCGGCACGTACGCCGCGACGTGCTCGTCGCCGGACGGCACCCAGGTCACCGAGTCGAGGTCGAGGCCGTGCTCGTCGCGCAGGATCGCCCTGGCCCAGACGCCGGTCGTGACGGTGTAGCCGCGGTTGACCCCGACCCGCCGGCCGGCCAGGTCCTTCGGCCGCAGCTCCGGCCGGTCGGCCGGGCGGACCATCGCGCCGTGGTGGAAGCCGCGGACCAGGAAGACCGGGATCGCCGTGAACGCCACCCCGTGCGCCTTCGCGGTCAGGTAGGTCGTGACCGCCATCTCGCAGACGTCGAACTCAAGCCCGCGCACCATCCGGCGGAACGCCTGGACGAGTACCGGCACCTCTTCGAAGTCGAGCCGGTAGCGTGCCGGGGTCACCTCACCCGCCTTGAGCGCCCGGTTGTTGCCCTGGGTCCGGGACACCGCCCGGAGGTGCGGCTGCTCCATCGGCCCTGTCCTCCAGTTGCTCGACGTGGTAAAGATAGCAAACTGTATGACCATTCGAGGGTCAGGAGGCGACCCGTGGCCGAGCAGGTCCTTGCCGCGGTGCGGACCGCGCCGGGAACCACGTCCTACCGGGAGTACCCGATGCCGGACGTGCCCGCGGACGGGGCCCTGCTCAAGGTCGAGGTCGCCGGGATCTGCGGCACCGACGTGAAGATGTACGCGTCGCCGCCGTTCCCCGATCCGGTCATCATGGGCCACGAGAACGCCGGCGTCATCGCCAGGGCCGGGCGGGAGTTCGTCAAGCGGCACGGCGTCGACGAGGGCGACCGGGTCTTCGTCGAGCACTACGTCGGCTGCTACCACTGCGCCTGGTGCCACGCGGGGGAATACCGGCACTGCGAGAACACCGACTGGCGCACCAACCCCGACGCCCGCCGGTACGGCTACACCAGCGCCGAGCACCCGCCGCACCTCTGGGGTGGTTTCGCGCAGTACCTCTACCTGCCCTGGAACGCGGTGCTGCACAAGCTGCCGGGCAGCGTCGGCCCGGAGCTGGCCGGCATCGCCACGCCGCTGTCGAACGGCATCGAGTGGGCGCTGGTCGACGGCGGCGTCGGCTACGACTCGACCGTGCTCATCGAGGGTCCGGGCCAGCAGGGGCTGTCCCAGACGGTCGCGTGCAAGCAGGCCGGCGCCTCGCTCATCATCGTCACCGGCACGGCCCGGGACGCCGCCCGGCTGGAGCTGGCCAAGCGGCTCGGCGCCGACCACACGATCGACGTGCAGGCCGAGGACCCGGCCGAACGGACCCGGCAGATCACCGGCGGCGTCGGCGTGGACGTGGTGCTCGACTGCACCGCCGGGGCCGGTACGGCGCCGGTGCTGCTCGGCATCGACGCGCTCAAGCGCCGGGCCGGCACGATCGTCATCCAGGGTGAGCTGGCCGCGTTCCCCGACTTCCCGGTGAAGAAGGTGACCGAGAAGGCGATCACCATCAAGAGCGCCCGCGGGCACAGCTACCGCTCCTGCGAGCTCGCGGTCGCGCAGCTGGCCTCCCGCCGGTTCCCGCTGGAGGCGCTGGCCACGCACAGCTTCGGGCTGTCCGAAGTGGACCGGGCGATCCGCGCGGTGGGTGGGGAGGAGAGTGACGGGGTCGTGCACGTCTCGCTGCTGCCCTGGCTGGAGGACTGAGCCCATGCCGATTGTCGTCCGCAACCCGGTCCGGACCGACCCGGTCGTCGCCGCCGCGTTCAGCCGCTTCGGGGTGGCCACCGTGCACGAGGCGCAGGGACGGACCGGGCTGCTCGACCCGCGACTGCGCCCGATCCACGCCGGCTCCCGGATCGCCGGCACCGCGCTCACGGTCAGCGTGCCGCCCGGCGACAACTGGATGATCCACGTCGCGGTCGAGCAGTGCCGGCGCGGCGACGTGCTCGTGGTCGCACCGACATCACACTCCGAGGCCGGCTACATCGGCGAGCTGATCGCCACCGCGCTGCGGGCGCACGGCGCGCTCGGCGTGGTCATCGACGCCGGCTGCCGGGACGTCGCCGAGCTGACCAGGATGGGCTTCCCGGTCTGGTCGGCCTGCGTGTCCGCGTACGGGACGGTCAAGCAGACCCTGGGCGACGTCAACGTGCCGGTCGTCTGCGCCGGCCAGCTGGTGAACCCGGGCGACGTGGTGGTCGCCGACGACGACGGCGTGGTGGTGGTGCCGCGGGCCGGCGCGGCCGAGGTGCTGGAGGCGTCCCGGCAGCGGGAGGAGAAGGAGGCGCTCTCCCGCAAGCGGTACGAGGACGGCGAGCTGAGCCTGGACGTGTCGGCGATGCGGGACAGGCTGGCGGCGGAGGGACTCGTCTACGTCGACGCCGAGGACGCCCGATGATCATCGACGCGCACGGGCACTACACCACCGTTCCGGCCGCGCACCGCGACTTCCGCGCGCGGCAGCTGGCCTGGCTGTCCGACCGGTCCGGACCGCGGCCGGTGGAGGGCGCGATCGGCGACGACGAGATCCGCGAGAGCATCGAGAACAACCAGCTGAGATACCTGCGCGAGCGCGGCGAGGACCTCATGCTGATCTCGCCGCAGGCCTCGGCGATGGAGCAGCACGTGCCCGACCCGGTGGTCGCCGTCGACTGGGCCCGGTCCTGCAACGACCTCGTGCACCGGGTGGCTGGGCTGTTCCCGGACCACTTCGCCGCGGTCTGCCAGCTGCCGCAGACCCCGGGCGGCGATCTGGCCGAGCCGATCACCGAGCTGCGCCGGTGCGTGTCCGAGCTCGGCTTCGTCGGCTGCAACGTCAACCCCGACCCGTCCGGCGGTCACTGGACCTCGCCACCGATGACCGACCAGTACTGGTTCCCGCTGTACGAGGTGCTGGTCGAGCTGGACGTGCCGGCGATGGTGCACGTGTCCTCGTCCCGCAACCCCAACTTCCACGCGCTCGGCGCGCACTACCTGAACGCCGACACGTCGGTGTTCATGCAGCTGGTCGAGGGCGACCTGTTCGGCCGGTTCCCGACGTTGCGGCTGGTCATCCCGCACGGCGGCGGCGCGGTGCCGTACCACTGGGGCCGCTACCGCGGGCTCTCCGACCGGCTCGGCCGGCCGGAACCGCGCGAGCACGTGCTGTCCAACGTCTTCTTCGACACCTGCGTCTACCACCAGGCCGGGATCGACGTCCTGCTCCAGGTCATCCCGCCGGACAACGTTTTGTTCGCCTCGGAGATGATCGGCGCGGTCCGCGGCATCGACCCGGAGACCGGCTTCCACTGGGACGACACCAAGCGGTACGTCGACGCGGCCGGGCTGTCCGAAGTGGACCGGACCAAGATCTTCGAGACCAACGCGCTGCGCGTGTACCCGCGGCTGGCCGCCCGGCTGGCCGCCCGGACCTGAGGGGACCGGCGTGACCACCTCCGAGTGGATGGACGAGAAGCTGGCCGCGCGCTGGACGGCCGCGGACTCGCTCAAGGAGCTGCTGGTCCTGCCGCGGCGGATCAGCGCGACGGTGATCGCCGCCGACCGCCCCGGCACCGCGCTGGTCGTGGACGTCGGCAGCGGCCCGGGGGACTACCTGTCGACGATGCTCGACACCTTCCCGGCGGCCAGGGGCGTGTGGACGGACGTGTCGCCGGCGATGGCAGAGATCGCCCGGCCGGCGCTGGCCGGGTACCGGGACCGGGTCGAGTTCCAGCTGGTCGATCTCGAGGACCTGTCCCCGCTGCCGGAGCAGGTCGACGTGATCACGACCTCGCGGGCCAGCCACCACTTCGACGCGGACACGCTGGCCCGGTTCTACGCGTCCGCGGCCGGGCACCTCGCCCCCGGCGGCTGGCTGGTCAACCTCGACCACGTGCTCTCACCCGGGGCCTGGGACCGGCGGCTGCGGGACGCGCGCGCGGCGATGATCCCACCGAAGCAGGACGGCACCGGGCACAGCCACGACAAGCCGCTGCCGATGGTCGAGGAGCACCTGGCCGGGCTGGCCGCCGCCGGCTTCGAGGACGTCGCGATGCCCTGGCGGTCCTTCTACACCGTCCTGTTCATGGCCCGGAAGTCTGGCTGACCTCTTGCTGATAGCGGCCACGCAGCCCGCCGCCGTCAGGACCCGACACCGACCGCGAGTTCCGAGCCCCTCGTCCGCGCACCGCCGACTCGGGGATCGATGGCGGCGGAGCGTCCGGGGAAGATGCGGCCGTCCACGCCGCGGCCTCAGCCGTGGCTGGTGCCGCTGATCAACGGCGCTGACCTCAGCCCGCTATCACATCCATCTCGACCGCCAGGACTACCGGGACCCGCTACCGGCCGCCCGCGGCCGGCGTGACCGGGATCCTGGATTCCCGGCGGGAGGCGGACTGCTGCGCTGCGAGCCGGGTTGACCGCCTCAGGTGAGCTGTCAGCCGACGCCGCTGGGCGTTGCGGGCTTCACGGGCCAGCCGCGCCTCACGGGCCTCGGTAATCAGATCCCGGGTGTGCGCGGCGGCGAGCTGCCACAGGATGTCTGGATGCATGGTGTCCTCCTCGCCGGGTCGATCTTCGTCAACCGGGATCGAGCTGGCGTACCGGAATCGGGGGTCGGCCATTGGTGATGGCGGGCCGGGAGTCGCCCGGTTTACCGCCTGCGGGTCGCCGCTCCGCCTGCTGCCTGGATGCGGCCGGCCGCGGCGGATGGGCCGGGGACCTTGCTGAGTCCTGGTATTCGAGGGCGCATTTCCCGGCCAGGATCGCTGCTGCCCGCTATGGCTGCTTCAAGGCTGGTCACCGGGCCGGGAGCGATCGCGGCAGCCCGAACCACGGCAGCACGCCGGCCTCGAAGCGGGTCATGCCGCAGACCCGGTCGCCGGCCAGGGTGAGCACGTAGAAGCCGGTCGCGTGGCGGATCCCGGCTGGGACGCGCAGGTAGGCTCCGAACGCGGGCTGGCCGTTAGCTCGGGTCGGCACGAGGTCGAACATGCGGCCCGCGCCGAACTGGCGCGTCCAGTAGCGGGCCACGTTGTCACGGCCCTCGTATCCGAAGGGCTCCGGAGGCATCGCGATGAAGACGTCGTCGGTCAGCAGGGCTACCAGCGCCTCGAGATCGGCCGACTCCCAGGCGCGGGCGAACATGGCCACGATCGCGTCCTCGGCGGGCGAGCCCGGGACCGGCGGCGGCTGGTGGCCGGCGGCTGGCTGCCGGCGCTGCAGGCTAGCGCGGGCTCGTTTCAGGGCGCTGTTGACCGATTGGACGGTCACCTCCAGCATGCCGGCCACCTCGCTGGCGTGGAATCCAAGGACGTCGCGCAAGATGAGGACGGCGAGCTGGCGCGGCGGAAGCAGCTGCAGGGCGGTCACGAAGGCCAGCGAGATCGCTTCGCTCTGCTCGTAG
>Ga0207678_10000719_pt1 | contig 30220 bp, 24 predicted proteins | sample KBSC63metaG_FD_184319 | JGI IMG/M metagenome (GOLD analysis project Ga0207678, IMG submission 184319) | Corn rhizosphere microbial communities from Kellogg Biological Station, Michigan, USA - KBS C6-3 metaG (SPAdes) (version 2) | ecosystem: Host-associated > Plants > Roots > Rhizosphere > Soil ... | reverse complement strand
GCGGATTGCCGGCCGCCCCGGCGGCGCATCGACGCCTTCCGGTCTCGGCCATCGGGACACCTCGGCGCCCTGGCCGCTCCTCGGCCACCGCGGCCGGCGGCAGCCCTCGCCCCGGAGTGATCAGGGGCCACGCTGCCGTCCTTCGCGTTGGCCGGTACGCGGCGCCGCCCGGGCGGCGTGCCCCCTCGGCCGCGGCCGGGTCCGGTTCGCGCCGCACGCCGGGGCCCTCCGCCGTCACCCTCCGCACGGGGACGGTCCGCGCGGAAGGTGCCGAGCGAAAGTTTCGGCGGACGCGGACCCGCCGGATCGCGGTCGCGACCGGGCGGGCCGCGCCGGGGTCGCGGCATCGTCGCCCACCCTCCGTTCGACGGCGGTGATCGAACGGATTCGACGACCGGCCCGGGCCGGCACCGGACATTTCGTGAAGGTGTCCGGCGACAACCGGGGAATGCGGCCGCGCCGTTCGCGGCCGCGGCCCACCGGTCGACGACCGGACCGCAAGATCCGGAAAGGACATCCACAATGGACTCGTCACGGACCACCCGCCGTCGGCTCCACCGCGTCGACCTCCATGGCCGGCCAAGCACCACGGGCGGGCTCGACCACATCCTCGGCCTGATCGAGCACGGTGACCTCCCGCTCACCCCCGCAGGTCGCCCGCCACCGGGATGACTCTTCGCCCGATATCACCCGAAGTTGTTCTTCACCCATTGAGGCGACGTTGTCCCATTTCGCCGCCCCGACGGCCCGGACTCCGGCCACCCGCTTCCCGCCCCGATGCGGGGAATTACGCCGAACGGACCCGCGCCGTTTCGTCGTGTCTCGAATTTCCATTCCGGCCCGGTTGTGGATACACTTCGCGACGAGCGCCGAACATTGTGCTGTTCGCGTTCTCGAGCGCACATCCACCGGAGGAGCACCCAGTGGCCCAGAAAGTCTCCGTCGAGATCCTCGACGACATCGACGGCAGTGCCGCCGCCCAGACCGTGCAGTTCAGCCTGGACGGCGTCACCTTCGAAATCGACCTCTCGGACCGGAACGCCACCGCCCTGCGCGAAGAGCTGGCCCGGTACATCGGCGCCGGTCGCCGGGTCGGCGGGCGCAAGGTGCGGGTCGCCACCGGCCAGTCGACCACGGCTTCCGACCGCGAACGCAACCAGCAGATCCGGGCCTGGGCGAACGCGAACGGCTACGAAGTGTCCGAGCGCGGCCGGCTCTCCTCGGAAGTCGTCGCCGCCTACGACCGCGCGCACGGCGCCGAAGCGGAATCGTCCGCGCCGTCACCGCGAAAGCGCAAGAAGGTCGCGGCCTGACGCCGACCTCCGCGGCGGCGGGGAATGCGCGCGACCGTTTCCCCACCGCGCCCGAAACCGATCGCGAACCCGGCGCCGAACGGGAATAACCGACCATCGGGGCTGTCGCGGGAAGGAGCCCCGGGGGGTTTCGAACCGTTCTGGCAAGCGCGCTCCTGCTGACCGGCGTCACGCCATCGGACGGCGAGTGCGGCACGCTTCGGGTACCGCTGGACTGGAACGCGCTCCGGGCGGGCTGTCGATTCCGCACACCGGATCGGGGTCCTGCTGGCCGATTTCGGCGGTCCCGGCTCGGCGAGCACGGAATTCGCGGTCACCCCGGGAGCCCCTGTTCGCCCCGGAGGCCCAGGCCATGGTGCTCGACAGCGTCATCGACCACAGCGCCGGGATCGAGCGGTTCCTGGGCGACCGGACGACGACCTGCGCGCAGCGCGCTGAGCCACGGCGAAGCGACGCTGGCGGCACGGCTACCGGTACCCGGTGTCCCGGGCCGGTCACCAGCGGTAGTTGCGGCGCAGGGCCCGCTTGACGACCTTGCCCGTGGCGTTGCGCGGCAGCTCGTCGACGAACACGACGTCCCGGGGCACCGCGAAGCGGGCGAGCCGCTCCCGCACGTGGGAACGCACGGTGTCGGCGTCCAGCTGGGCGCCCGGCACCAGCACGAGGTAGGCCGCCAGGCGCTGGCCGTACTTGGCGTCGCGGACCCCGACCACCGCCGCCTCGCGGACTTCGGGCAACGTGAGCAGGACCTCCTCCACCGGGGCCGGCGCCACGTTCTCGCCGCCGGAAACGATCATCTCGTCCTCGCGGCCCTGGACGAACAGCAGGCCGTTCGCGTCGACGTACCCGCGGTCGCCGGTGTCCATGAGACCGTCACGGACGTCCAGCTGCTCGCCGTCGGTGTACCCGTCGAACAGCAGGCGGTTGCCGACGTAGAGCCGGCCGGTCGCGCCGGGCGGCACCGGGTCGCCCGCGCGGTCGAGGACGCGGATCGCGGTGCCGATCGGCGGGCGGCCCGCCGTGCCGCGGGCCGCCCGGAGGTCGCGCGGCCCGGCGATCGCCGCCCACGACACCTCCGTGGAGCCGTAGAGGTTGTAGAGGATGTCGCCGAAGGCGTCCATGAACTCCTCGCCGAGCCGCCCCGGCAGGCCCGCGCCGGAGCTGGCGACCACGCGCAGCGAGGAAAGGTCGTAGCGGGCGCGGACCTGCTCCGGCAGGTCGAGCAGCCGCCGCAGCATGGTCGGCACCGCGAACAACGCCGTGCACCGCTGCCGCTCGATCATCGACAGCGTCGCTTCCGCGTCGAAGCGCCGGGGCAGCACCAGCCCGGCCCGCAGCGCCATGCCGAGCTGGAGCGCGGCCAGGCCCCAGGTGTGGAACAGCGGAGCGGCCACGAGGATCGGTTCCCCGGCCCGCAGCGGGATCTCCGACAGCACCGCGGCGGCGTCCGCGACGCTGTGCGGGGTCGGGCGGCGCGCGCCCTTCGGCGGACCGGACGTGCCCGAGGTCAGCACGACGAGCCGGCCGGGCCTGCCCGGCGGGGCGATCCGGGCGGGCTCCTGCGCGTCGATCAGTTCTTCGATGGTCGAGCCGTGCCACCCGTTGCCGGGCGGCCACGTCCACAGCTGCGGGATCTCGGACGGCAGGTGCCCGCGCAGGGCGGCGAACTCGGCGTCGGCGAGCACCAGCTGGGAACCGTGCCGCAGGGTGAACTCGGCGGCCTGCCCCAGCGCCAGCCCGGTGTTCATCAGGGCCACGTCGGCACCCAGCTTGCTGCAGGCGATCATCGCCTCGACCATCGCGTTGTGGTTGCGGCACATCAGGAGTACCCGCGACCCTTCGGCGACGTCGTAGCGCTTCAGCACCCCGGCCAGCCGGGTGGTGCGGTCGTCGACCTCGCCGAAGGTCCGCTCGGACCGCTCGTCGCACAGCGCGAGGGACTCCGGCGCGCGGCGCGCCACCGCCTCGTAGCCGCCGGCCAGTGTCGAGCCCCACCGGCCCACCGACCGCAGCTGCCGCAGCGTCCCGGTGGGCTGGGCCGGGGTGAGGACACCCGCCTTGACCAGGATCCGCACGAACTCGCGCTTCGACGGGCGGGGCGGCAGCGGATCCGCCGCCGGGACCCCGCCGAGGTGGCCGCTGATCGCCGCGATGGCGTCGACGATCCGCTGGCGGATCCTCGGGACCGCCGGCGAACGGCCGTCGAGCAGCGTGAGCAGGACGGTGATCGCGCAGCCGCCCGCCACCGGGCGCAGCACGACGGACATCCGGTGCGGCCTGCCCTCGACGCTCGACCAGGCCAGGTGCTCGTCGCGGCGGTGGACGAAGATCTCGGCCTCGCCCGGGTCGCCGGCCCGGAACCGGTAGCGGGCACCGCGGCCGGTGGCTTCCCCGGCCGGCTCGCACGAGGTGATGCCGCGGACGAACCGCGGGTAGAGGTGCGGGCTGCCGACGATCGTCCACACCGCCGCCGGCGGGTGGGGCACGGTGGCGGTGATCTCGATGAGTTCCGGTTCCATCAGGACGTGACGGGAGCTGCCGCCGGCACGCTGGTCATGACTCGGCTCCCCCTCGTCGGTCCGGACGTTCGGCCTTTCGGCCGGTTCGCCGAGCATCCGTTTGCACCGCCCGGCGTGTCAACACACAGCCGCACGATTCGATGTATTCAACCGCGAAGAGCGGGGGAAAACCGGCGAACCGCGAAAATCTTCACGTGCTCCTCACGCCGCCGCAGCTCACCACGGCGGCGGCGCGGTGCTGCCCCGGACCACCAGCGAAACCGGAACGCGTTCCACGGCCGCGGTCCGGACGCCCGACCTGGCCTCGTCGAGCAGCGACCGCACCACCTGGGAGCCCAGTTCGTCGAACGACTGCCGGACCGTGGTCAGCGGCGGCCAGAAGCTCGCCGCCTCGGCCATGTCGTCGAACCCCACCACGCTGACCTCGCCGGGCACCGAACGCCCGGCTTCGTGCAGGGCACGCAGCAGACCGAGGGCCATCTGGTCGTTCGCCGCGAACACCGCCGTCACCGCCTGGTCGTGGGCCAGCACCCGGCCGAGCGTGTAGCCGGACTCGGCCGTCCAGTCACCCACCACCGGCAGCGGCACCCGGCGGTCGAACCGGGTCAGCGTCTGCCGCCACGCGCGTTCCCGGTGCTCGGCCGCGAAGGAATCCGTCGGGCCGGCGATGTGCCAGACGGTCTCGTGGCCCAGCTTGAGCAGGTGCTCGGTCGCCAGCACCGCGCCCTGCGCCTGGTCGGTGTCGACCGTCGGATACCCGGCGCGGGCGTTGGAATCGACGACGACCACCGGGACGTCCTCGGGGAAAACGATTCCCGGCCAGTCGAGGTCGTATTCCTCGACCAGCACGACCAACCCGTCGACGTCGTGCGTCGCCAGTTCCCGGAAGGCCGCGGTCACCGCTTCCCGGGTCGGTTTGCCCAGCGGCATCAGCTTGATCGCGTACCCCTCGCCCGCGGCCGCCCGCGCGATGGCGTCGAGCGTCCGGCTGTTGCCCAACGTCGCCAGCGTCGAGGTGAGCACGCCGATCGAGCGCGCCGGGTGCGGCAGCACGACGGCCGTACCACCGCAGGGATCCCCTGTCGTCTGTTCCAGCACGCTACCCACCCCTCACCGGTCATGACCGCGACGATCTCCGTCGCTTCGAGGTCACCACAATGCGGAACATTGTTCACCTTGACGTGGGCAACACGAAGGTTCGCGACGCTCGTCAGCTGCCCGGCATCCCGCAGCGAAAGCGGCTCTCACCTGCGGATCTGCGCGGCCGGAAACGGCCACCGGGCGACCGCTCCCCCGGCGGCCGGTGAACAAGGTCACTAAGCGCCCGCTCAGTCACCTTCGACGCGGACACTACCACCCGGCACGACAACCGCTCCTCCCCGAGCGGCAGGCCGGCCGACCCGGTGGCAAGTAAGCGTTTTCCCGTTGTGCCGCTGACTCAGTGCGCACGGCGGCTTCAACGCTCGGCCGAACGGCAGCAGGCTTCGGCGAACGGGATGTGCCGGCCACCTCGTGGCCCGGCTTGCGGCGCGGGTGGCGGGCGAAGGTGTCCACAATGGACCTCGAACGTGCGGAAATGCCGGGTCGACGGCCGCTTGCGTGATCGCTTCGCTGCCCACTCTCGGCCTCCGCAAGCTGCCTATACCCAAGTGACACAGCGGCGTGGCACTTGTGGGCCACCACCCCGAAGCCCGATGGTGACTACGGACGGCAGCACCGGGTCAAGGCGGGAAAGTGCCCTGACCCGGCGCTACCACCCCGGCCCCCGGTTGGTCCGGCTCAGTTGACCCGGCGCACGGTCCAGAACTGGTCCGGCGTGTCGATCTCCGTCCACGAGACCGCCTTCGCCAGGTTCGCCGTCGAACCGCCCGTGATCGTGACGAACCGGCCGCTGCCCACGTTCTTGATCAGCGTCCGGTCCCCGCTCGACACCAGCGTCCACACCTGCTGCGCATTGCCCGGGTCGACGGCCGCCTGCGTGATCGCTTCGCCGCCCGCCGGGTGCGTGTCCGTCAGCGCCAGACCGGACTTCGCGTTCACGATCCGGTAGCCGCCGCTCGCCGCGGCGAAGCGCCACAGGTGCCACGGCTGGTTGGCGTACCACCACTGGTCGGCCTGCGCGCCCGGTGCCGTGGACCCCGCCCCGATCTCCAGGTACCTGCCCAGCTGGTTCTGGACGGTGAAGTCGCCGGCCGTGAGGTCCGGCAGCGCCGTCTGGTGCAGCGTCCACCGCTGGTTGCGGCCGTCGGTGTCCGACCACTGGTCCACCGGCGCGCCCGGCGAGGTGGACCAGGCGAGGTCCTCCAGGAGCTTGCCGCTCTTGCGGTTCGCCAGCTCGTACGTCCCGTCCGCCTGCTGGACGACCGCCCATTCCTGGGTCGCCGACCCCGGCGAGGGCGTGCGCAGCTCCAGCCACGCGCCGTCCGTTGTGGACCCACCGACGACCGACAGGACGCGGCCCGCGTCGGCCACCGTGAAGTACCCGCTCGGCTGCCGCGTGATCACCCACTGCCGCCCGGCGGCCTGCTGGACGACCGACGTCCCGTTGACGCCGAGCTTCAGCCCGGAGTGCTCGTTCGTCAGCGTGTACGTCGCCCCTGTCGAAAGGCCCGGGGCGACGTGGTCGAGGGCGAATTCGACGGTGTTGAGGTAGGTGCTGTCGTGCCACCCGCCGGTGACGGACATGACGGTGTTGCCGTCCGGCATCACCATCAGGCCGCGGCTGTAGCCGCCCGGCGCGTTGGACGCCTGCGACCGCCACTGGGCCGGGTCGCCGCCCGCGGTGTTGACCGCGAGCGCGGTCTGGCCGCCGTCGCTGACCACGATCGTCCCCTGCGGCCCGCCCGACGGCGTCCAGACCACGAACGGCTGGCAGCACGGCTTGGTGCCGTCGTCGAGGACGATCTGGTGGTCGTCGGCCTGGAGGAACTTCTCCGGGTCGGTCGCGATGCGGTAGTACACCGGGCAGCTGCCCTGCGGCGCGTTGCAGTACTCGTAGGTCATGATCCACCGGCCACCCGGCAGCTGCGCGACCGTCGCCATGCCGGGCCGGGCCCGCTGCGCGGAGTAGGCGACGTCGTCGACGACCGGCCCCCACGTCCGGCCGTTCGCGGTGACCTGGTGGACGAGCTTCTGCGAGTGCTTCGCGTTGTCGCGCTGGTCCGAGTAGTACACGATGAGCTTGCCGTCGTGCATGAGCAGGACGGGCTCCCAGACCGGCGTGTTCGGATCGGCCACCGACGCCGCGCCGCCCTTGGCCACCGAGCTCAGCAGCTTCCACGTCTTCCCGACGTCGGTGCTGGCGTAGAGCAGGATCTCGGTGGAGCTCATGTCCGCCGGTACCGACAGCCCGGAGACGAGCAGGGTGCCCGCCGGGAGCGTGCCCAGCGGCGCCGGCAGCTCGTAGATCTCCGGGTTCCAGCGCATGCCGTAGCCGTTGACCGTGTCGGTGACCTGGGAGACGTACGTCCAGTTCTTCCCGGCGTCGCCGCTGCGGTACACCGGGAACACCGGGGCGCCCGCGTTCCGGTAGACCTCGAACGTCGAGACCAGCGTCCCGTTGGCTTCGCCGTTGTGGTGCAGGGTGATCGACCGCGCGTACATGACGCCCGGATCGACGTACCCGGCGGCGGCCGCCGGCCGGAAGATCGTCGTCGGGCCGCTCGTCTGCGCGGTCGCCGCCGGGCTCACGCCCAGCAGTGCCGCGACGGCGACGAGCAGCACCACCTTGAAGGATCGGGCCATCTCCTACCTCGCTACTTCCTCGTAGGGGGTCGTTCGACGAAGACGCGGACGTCCCACGGGCCGAGGCTCAGGGCCATCCCCGTCGGCACACTGGTGCCGTCGAGCAGGTCGGACAGCGGCGCGGGCGCGGTCACGGTGGCAGGGTGCCAACTCCAGTTGTGGATCACGTGCACCCGGCGGCCGCCGGGCGCGGTCCCGGTGGTCGCGGTGACGGACTCCGGCAGGTTCGGCCACGCGTGCGCGGGCAACGGCACCAGCCAGCGGGCCAGCGCCCGGGCGGACGCGGCGTCCGGGACCGTGCCGACGCAGGTGACGCGGCCGTCCCCCTCGATCCGGGTGGTGACCGCGGGCCAGCGGCCGAAGTGCGGGTGGTCGTACTCGGCGAGCACCTGGGCGTCGAGGACGGTCAGCCCGTCGACCCAGCGGGTCGCCGCCGCGCCCGCCGGCAGTTCGAGCGGGCTGCCGGGGACCGGCTTGAGCGGGACGTCGCCGCGGAGGTTGCTGAACTCGTCGTACCACACGCCGGCGGCGTCGACGAGCCTTCCGGGTGCCGGTTCGTGCCGTGCCCGGGCCTCGTGGTCGGCGTAGGCGGTCCGGGGGCCGAGGACGAGGTGGCCGCCCGCGCGGCCGTACTCGGCGAGCCAGTCCACGGTGCTGTCGGCGGCCAGGTAGAGCGCCGGGACGACCAGGACGGGGTGGCGACGCGCGGCTTCCTCCGGCGTGACGCCCGCCCGCTCGCCGGCCGGGTCGTGCAGCTGTCCGATGTGGACGATCCGGACTTGGCGGCCCTCGTCGAAGGCGCCCTTGTAGAAGGGGTCGAAGAACCGGTGGTAGGACGCCGCGTCCGGGCCGCCGTCCGGTGTGGACAGTGCCGGGTACTTCTGCATGAGCCACTTGCTCGGCGTCGAGTACACCATCGTGATGTCCGCGTCCGGCTCGAGCCCGGCGACCGCGGCGCCGGCGAGCTCGAACTCCTCGCCGAGCCGGGCGAGCTCGGCGTAGGTGCGGCCGGGCCGCCCGCTGTGCGGCAGGATCCCGCCCCAGTAGGTCTCCGCGCCGAAGTGCAGCGTGTGCCAGTGCCAGTACTCGATCATCCGGGCCCCGCGCGAGACGAGCGCCCAGGCGGCCTGGCGCCACTGGCCGTCGAACGCGGGCCGGTTGTCCCAGGTCTGGCCGATGTGCGTCGCGTTGGTTTCGGTGACCAGGAAGGGCGCCTGGCGCGAAGAGAACATCCAGTCCGCCGTCTGGTACAGCGCCCAGACGCCGGCGGTCTGCCACTGCTGCTCGTGCGCCGCCGGGGTCCGGTCCGGCAGCTCCAGGGCGTCCTGCATGGCGTAGTACGGGTTGCCCGAGGCGATGTCGAGGCGCTCGGTGAGCTCGTCGTCCTCGACCGCCGGCCGCGTGTAGGAGATGCACGTGGTGACGAACTGCCCGGGCCGGGCGTACTGGCGGGCGATTTCGGCCTGCCACGCGATGAACTCGGTGGTCTGGCGGGCCTGGAACTCCCGCCAGGCGACGTCGTACTGCGGCTGCGCGTTGCCGTCCGGGGTCCACAGGTCGGCCCACGTCGAGAGCCGGTGCGACCAGTAGACCAGGCCCCACTCGCGGTTGAGCGTCTCGACGTCGCCGTACTTCGCGCGCAGGTGGTCGACGAACCGCTGGAACACACCGTGGTTGTGGAACAGCTCCAGCCCCGGCTCGTTGTCCACCTGGAACCCGATCACCGCCGGGTGTTCCGCGTACCGGGCGAGGATCCTGCGGATCACCCGCTCGGCGTGGAACCGGAACGCCGGGTGCGTGAAGTCGGCCTCCTGGCGGGCGCCCCAGCCGATGCGCTGCCCGGTGGCCCGTTCGCCGGTGATCTCCGGGTACTGCCGGGCCAGCCAGGGCGGCACCGCGTACGTCGGCGTCCCGAGGACCACGGAGATCCCGCGCTCGTGGGCCCCGTCGAGGACCGGCTGCAGCCAGTCCAGGTCGAAGCGGCCGTTTTCGGGCTCCCAGGTGGACCAGACCGACTCGCCGACGCGGATCACGCTGAACTTCGCCTCGGCCATCAGGTCGAGGTCGGTCTTGAGCCGGTCGCCGCGGTGGTACTCGTGGTAGTAGGCGGCGCCGAACAGGACGCGGGCGGGCAGGTCCGCCATGGTGCAACCTCCAGGAAGGATCGGGGTCACTGCTTGACGGCGCCGGCGGCGAGCCCGCTCTGCCAGTACCGCTGCAGGAACAGGAACGCCACGACGAGCGGGATGATCGAGAGCAGGGACCCGGTCAGGACCAGCGGCAGCATCTCGCCGCTGGAACCCGCCCCGCCGTTCTGGGCCTGGGCGGCCCAGGAGGCGAGCCCGACCGTGACCGGGTACAGGCTCTGATCGTTGAGCATGATCAACGGCAGGAAGTAGTTGTTCCAGGTGGCCACCAGGGTGAACAGCACCACGGTGACCAGCCCCGGTGCCAGCATCCGCAGCGCGATCCGGAAGAAGATCCCGGCCTCCCCCGCGCCGTCGATGCGGGCCGCCTCGATGACGCTGTCCGGGACGGCGTCCTCGGCGTAGATCCGCATCAGGTAGAGCCCGAACGGGTTCACCAGCGACGGCAGGATCACCGCCCACGGCGTGTTGACCAGGCCCACCTGCGAGAACAGCAGGTACGTCGGGATGGCCAGCGCGGTGGCCGGCACCATGACCGCGCCGAGCACCAGGTTGAACCCGGCGCCGTGCCAGCGGAAGCGGAACTTCGCGAACCCGTAGCCCGCGGCGGCCGCCAGCAGCGCCGCGCCGAGCGCGCTGACCACGGCGTAGAGCACCGTGTTCAGCAGCCAGTGTCCGAAGATCCCGTCGCCGTGCGTCAGCGTGTCCCCGATGTTCGTGAACAGCTGCGGTGCCTTGGAGAACCACAGCCCGAAGGAGGTGAACAGGTCCTGGGTGCTCTTGGTCGAGGCGATCACCAGCCAGAACAGCGGGAGCAGGAAGTACGCGAGCGCGGCCAGCATCGCGATGGTCAGCGGCACGCTGCGGCGGCGCGTCACGGCTGCCTCCGACGGTTGGCGGTGATCAGGATGGTGTAGGAGATGACGACGATCACCGCTCCGAGGAGAAACGACACCGTCGCCGCGTAGTTGACCTGCTGGCCGGTGAAGGCCAGCGAATACGCGTACAGGTTGGCGGTGTAGGAACTGTCGATGACGTTCGGCGCGATCGTCTGCAGCAGCTTGGGTTCGTTGAACAGCTGGAAGCTGCCGATCACCGAGAACAGCAGCGTCAGCACCAACGCCGGCCGCAGCGCGGGGAGCTTGATCGACCACGCGGTGCGCCACGCGCCGGCACCGTCCACTTCGGCCGCTTCGTAGAGCTCGTGCGGGATGGTCCGCAGGGCGGCGTAGAGGATGATCATGTTGTAGCCGACGAACTCCCACGTCACGACGTTCGCGAGGCTGCCGAGCATCCAGCTCTCGCTGAGGAACTTGGGCACCGGCAGCCCGAAGGTCCGGCTCAGCTGGGCGAACGGCCCGTAGTCCTGCCCGTAGAGGTAGCCCCACATCAGGGTGGCGACCACGCTGGGGACGGCGTACGGGACGAAGACGCCCAGGCGGACCACGCGCGAGAGCCACATCAGGCCGCTGTCGAGCGCGAGCGCGAACAGCAGCGCGAGGAACAGCATCACCGGCACCTGGATCAGGAAGAACGTCGCCACCCGCAGCACACCGCGGAGGAACTGCGGGTCGGCGACGGCCTTCGCGTAGTTGTCCAGCCCGACGAACACCGTGCCGCCGATCAGCTTGTGCTGGAAGAAGCTGAGGTAGGCGGCGTAGCCCAGCGGGGTGACGAAGAACAGCGCGAACAGGATGAGGAACGGGGCGACGAACCACGGTCCCGCGGAACGGGGCTTCATCGCGCTCACCCGCCCTGGACCGTGAAGCCCTGGTTCTTGGCGAACGTGGTGAGCCGCGTCTGCCACTGGCCGAGCGCGGCGACCGGGTCCGTCTTGTCGGCCAGCGCCTTGCCCACGGTCTCGGTCCAGTCGGTCACCGCCTGGTCGAGGAACGGCGGCCACTGGAAGTCCGGCGAGACGGTCTCGCCGATCGCGCCGAACACCTCGTTGACCTTCTGCCCGCCGTAGAACGCGGGCGCGTCACCGGCGAAGGACGGGTCGGCCAGCAGGGCCTTGGTCGCCGGGAAGAAGAACTGCTTGGTGGTGAACATCTTCGTGGTGCCCGGGTCGGTGTTGAGGAACTGCGCGAAGACCGCCGCGGCGATCGGGTTCTTCGTGCTCTTCAGCACCGCGGTCGTCGAGCCGCCCCAGTTGCCGGAGCTCGGCTTGGCCGCGTCCCACTGCGGGAGCGGCGCGGCGCGCCACTTGCCGGCGGTGGCCTTGGCCGAACCGGAAAGGAAGGCCGGACCCCACGCCGCGGTCAGCCAGGTGGCGTACTTGCCGCTGTTGAGCGCCGCGTACCAGCCGTCGGTGAAGTCCGTCTCGGTCCCGATCACGCCTTCCCCGGCGAGCCCGCCCCAGTAGCTCGCGACCTTCCTGGCCGCGGCGCTGTCGACGGCGATCTTGATGTCGCTCTTGCCCGACAGCGTGTAGGGCTTGTCGCCGGCCTGCCACACCAGGCCGTGCCAGGCGGCGGCCTGGTTCGCGGCGAAGTTGGTCAGGTAGACGTCGGGCGCGGCGGCGTGCAGCTTCCGCGCCGCGGCCGCGAACTCGTCCCACGTCTTCGGCACGGCGATGCCGTGGGCGTCGAAGATGTCCTGGCGGTACAGCATTCCCATCGGGCCGGTGTCCTGCGGGATCGCGAAGACCTCCCCGTTCGGTCCGCTGACCTGCCCCCAGGTCCAGTCGACGAACTTGGCCTTCAGCGCGTCGGCGCCGTACGGCCGCAGGTCGAGCAGGCTGTCGAGGACCGTGAAGGTCGGGATGTACTGGAACTCGATCTGGGCCAGGTCGGGCGCGCCGGTGCCGGCCTGCAGCGCGGTCCGCAGCTTCGTGTACTGCGGTGTGCCCTGGCCGGCGTTCTGCACCTTGACCTTGATCGCCGGGTACTTCTGCTGGAACAGGGCGACTTCCTGGTCGATTTCCGGCGCCCACGTCCAGAAGACCAGTTCGGTGGGCGTCGCCATCGCCTTGTCGATGTCGGCCTGGCTCACCCGCTCGGCGGCGGGCGCGGCGGTTCCGCCGCCGCTGCACGCGGCCAAGGCGGCGCCGAGCGACGCCGCGCCGGCCGCGGCGAGGAAGGTCCGGCGGCTGAGGGCGTGGTTCGGGACGAGTTCGGGCATGACGGAACTCCTGGTGGAGGAATGCGGCGTGCCGGGCACGCCGGTGGGGAGTACGGGGAATTCGCGAAGCCGGGTTCCGGACGGTCAGCCCGGGTTGACGGCGGGGCGGGCGGTCGAGGCGCGGACGACGAGGTCGAGCGGCGGTTCCTCGGGATCGAGGTCGCCCGCCCGCGGCTGTTCGACGGCGTGCACGAGCAGGCGCAGGCCCGCGGTCGCCATCGCGTCGAACGGCTGCCGCACGGTGGTCAGCGGCGGGGTCACGTAGGCGGAGATGGGCGTGTCGTCGAAGCCGACGACGCTCACGTCCTCGGGGACCCGTCTGCCCGCCTCGAGCAGCGCCCGGATCAGCCCGATGGCCATGTCGTCGTTGGCCGCGAAGACCGCGGTGACGTCGTCGGCGGCCAGCACCCGCCCGGCGGCGTGGCCGGACCAGGCGGACCAGTCACCGTCGACGACCGGGGGCTCCACGGCGCCGCGCTCCCGCAGCGCCTTGCGCCAGCCCTCGGTCCGGTCGCGGGCCGCGTACCACCGCCGCGGGCCCGCGATGTGGTGGACGGTCTCGTGCCCGAGGTCGAGCAGGTGGTCCGTGGCGAGCCGGGCGAGCTCTTCCGAGACCACGCCCGCGGTGATCAGCCGGGGCGCGGTGAGCGACGGCGGGGCGCCGAACACCAGGACCGGGACGTCCACCTGAAGGGCCAGCGGGCCCTCGTCGATGGGTTCGGAGATGACGATGCCGTCCACCCCCTGCTCGAGGAGCGACTCGACGGCGCCGGCGACCCCGGCCGGGTCGCCCTCCAGCGTGCTGACCACGCGCAGGGCGTAGCCGGCGTTCTGCACCGCCCGCTCGATGCCGACGAGCAGCGACGCGGGTCCGTAGAGCCCGGTGCCGAGCGTGACGACCCCGATCGAGCGGGTGCGGCCGGACGCCAGCGCCCGCGCCGCGTTGTTCGGCCGGTAGCCGATCTCCTCCGCGGCCGCGAGCACCCGGCGGCGGACGTCGGCGGAGACGTACTGCTCGTTGTTGAAGACGCGGGAGACGGTCTTCTGCGAGACGCCGGCGGCCAGGGCCACGTCCTTGCTGCTGGGTGCGGACGAACTGCCGCCCCGGCCCGATCGCGTCATTGCTTCTCCCGGTCTCCGCTCACCAGGGCATCGTGCCTGGTGAGCCGTGTGACTGCGCTGACATGTCTACGCAGTCATACCGGGCGTCGTCAAGAGTGTGACCCGTTCGGCCCGGTAACGAATCGGCCCGTTCGACGGATTCGACGGTCGCCGGTCCACGTTTCACGGGGGCCCGCGCCGGGTACCGCCCCCGGTGCGGACGTCTTCAGCAGCGAGGACGAGAGCCCGGGAAGGGTGATGTCGTCATGCCCGACGGAATGACGGGTGACGGCGCGTCGCCGGCCTGGTCGTGGGATCTGCGCGGGACCTCGGCCCCGGTGCTGGTGCAGGTCCGCCGGTGGGCGTCCCGCACGCTGACCGGCATCGACGACGCCCACCTGGGCGATGTGCTGATGGTCGTCACGGAACTGGTCACCAACGCCTACGACCACGGGCGGGGACCGGTGGAAATCCGGCTGGGCCACACGCGGACACCGTGCCTCGTCCACGTCGAAGTCGACGACAGCAGCCCGGACCACCCCGCCGTCGCCGCTCCGTCGCAGACGACCCCCGGCGGCCGGGGCATGCTGATCGTGGCGAAGCTGGCCACCGCGTGGGGAGTGCGGGAACACCCCGGAACCGGCGGCAAGACGGTCTGGGCGGACGTGCCCTGCGAAGCGGCCGACACCGAGCCGCGCACCCCATGAGGGCGGCTACGACACTCCCGGTCCGGACGCCGGCCCGGCGAGCTCGAGGAGCCAGGCGCTCCAGGCCGTGTCGGCCCGCCGGTCGGGCAGGTCGAGTGCCGCGGAGACCGTCTGGACGAGGCCCGTGGCGAAGAACGTGCGGATCCGCCGAGCGTCCGCCCCGGTCAACCGCGCGATCGACGCCATGAGCGCGAGGTGCCGCCGTCGCACCGCTTCCCGGACCGGCTCGTCCGCCGCCGCCGCGTAGCCCTGCAGCACCACGAGCCCCACGGTCGGATCGTGCTGCAGCAGCCGCACGTAGGCGGCGCCGAGCGCGGCGAGGTCCGGCTCGGCGCCGCCGAAGGCCGCTTCGATGCGGTCGAACGCGGCGTGGACGACCTCGAGGAACAGCTTCTGCTTGGACCCGAACACCTGCACGATCCGCGGGTGCGAGATCCCCGCGCGGCCGGCGATGGTTTCCAGCCGCGTGCCCGCCAGCCCGGTCGCGGCGAACTCGACACCGGCCGCCTCGAGGATCCCCGCCCGGCGCGCCGCGGCAGGCAGCCTCGCCCGGCTCGCGTCGCTCACCGCTCCCCCGCACCGCCACCGAGCTGGCTCAGCACCAACTGGTTGTCGTACAGGCAGCGGTACGCGTGGATCAGCCCGTCCTCGCCCAGCTCCAGCCGGTCGTCCCCGTGGAACTCGACGACGGCGCCCGTCTTGGCAAACGTGCCGGTGAAGCGCCACGCGACGAGCACGGCGCGCCGGGTCACCTCGGTGTAGAGCCCCACGCGCGTGAACGAGTAGTCCGGGTATGCGCGGCCCATGCGGGTCACGAACTCCCGGATCGAATCCGGTCCGTGCACGGTCCGGCCGAGCGCGGGTTCGTCGTAGACGAGGTCGTCGGCGCACATCGCGGCGACGGCGTCGGCGTCGTGGCCGTTCCACGCCTGCTCCCACCGGGCGCTGAGCGCCTCGGCGGTGTCGGTTGCGAAAGTCGTCATACGTTCTAACTTACAAGTAAGTAAGGAGACGCCGCAAGGAGCTACCGGGGTCGGCCGGACCAGCCGCTTTCAGCGCCGCCGGAACGTCTTGCGGTACGCGCTCGGGCTGACCCGCACGGTCTGGGCGAACTGGACGCGGAAGTTGCTCGGCGACGGGAACCCGACCTGGCCGGCGATGCGGTCGATCGTGTGGTCGGTGAGCTCCAGCAGTTCCTGGGCGTGCCGGATGCGCACCCCGGTCAGCCACTGGATCGGGCTCTGCCCGGTCTCGGCGTGGAAGTGCCGCGTCAGCGTGCGGGTGCTCATGCCCGCCGCGTCGGCGATGTCGGCGAGCGTGAGCGGGCGGTGGGCGTTCTCCTCGATCCAGAGGAGGGCCTTCTCCAGGGTCGCGGTCCGGTACGTCGGGCGGTTGCGCAGGATGTACTGGCCCTGTCCGCCGGTGCGTTGCAGGGGCGCGACGGCGAGCCGCGCGGCGTCGGCCGCGACCGCGGCACCGTAGTCGCGCTCCACGATGTGCAGGCACATGTCCAGCCCGGCCGACGCGCCCGCGGACGTCAGGATCTGCCCGTTGTCGACGTAGAGCGCGTCCGGGTCGACGTCGACGGCCGGGAACCGGCGGGCCAGCTCGTCGGTGGCGAGCCAGTGCGTGGTCGCCCGCTGCCCGTCGAGCAGCCCGGCCTCCGCGAGGGTGAAGGCACCGACGCAGATCGAGGCGACCCGCGTCCCGCGCGCCAACGCGGCCCGCAGGAAACCGGCGACGGCCGCCGGCACCGGCCGGCTCGGGTCGTTCCGCCCGGGAACGACGACGAGATCGGCGTGCGCCACGTCGTCGAGCCGCGCGTCGACGCCGATCCGCACCGGGCCGGCGCCGACCACCGGGTCCGGCCCGGCGACGACGATCCGGTAGCCGCCACGGCCGTCCGGCAGCCGGACGCGCCCCAGCGTTTCGATCGGAGTGGCCAGATCGAAGGCGATCACATCGTCGAGTGCCAGCACGGCAACCGTGTACATCCCGCAAAAGTACTCCGCCGACGGGTGGCGAGATTCAGGCGGTCGAGGGCGTACTAGCCCAGGACGGTGTCCATCGAGCGGCTGGGCACCGCGTCCAGCGCGGCCAGCGTCTCGCCGTCGAACGCGATGCCGGCGGCGGCGATGTTGGCTTCGAGGTGCGCCGCGCTCGCGGTGCCCGGGATGAGGTGGACGTTCGGGGCGTGGTGCAGCAGCCAGGCCAGGCCCACCTGGGCCGGCGTGCGGCCGAGGGCCTGCGCGGCCGCCCGCACCGCCGGCTCCTCGGTCACCTTCGGCAGGTGGGGGAAGGCGCCGCCCAGCGGGAAGAACGGGACCCAGGCGATGTTCTCGGCGACGCAGAGCGCGAGCATGTCCTCGTCGTCGCGGCTGACCAGGCTGTAGGCGTTCTGCACGCAGGCGATCCCGGCCGGGACGGCCCGGCGCAGGACGTCGAGGGTGACGCTGCTGAGCCCGATCGCGCCGATCTTGCCCTCGTCGCGCAGGGCCGTCAGCACCGCGAGCTGGTCGTCGAGGCCGACGACCTGGTCGCCCTCGGCGAGCAGGCCTGGGCGCCGGTCGGCGCGGCGCAGGTTCACCAGCGGGATCCGGTCGAGACCGAGCGCCCGGAGGTTGTCCTCGACGCTCGCGCGCAGCTCTTCGGGCCGTTGCGCGAGGCGGAGCGGCATCGGGCCGCCGCGGTCCGGGTCGGCGCCGACCTTGGTGGCGATCAGGACGTCGTCGCCGGGCCGGACGGCTTCGCGGAGGACCTCGTTGACGAAGCCGTGGCCGTAGAACTGGGCGGTGTCGACGTGGCGGACGCCGAGCTCGACCGCGCGGCGCACCAGGGCGACGGCCGCGCGGCGGTCGTCGTGCAGCCGCTCGAGCTGCATCGCCCCGTAGCCGACGCGGAAGACGGTGCGGCCCGCGAGCGCGCCGTGTGCGGTGGAAGGCATGGGTGTCCCCGTCCTCGTGCGATGATGGCGAAGCGGAGGAACCTCCGCTCAAGCCGACCGTAGCACAAACGGAGGTGCCTCCGCTTTGCCTTCGCCCGACCCCGCCCGTTCGGTGCGCTCGGACGCGCGCCGCAACCGGGACAAGCTCGTCGCCGTCGCCCGTGCGGCGTTCGCCGCCGCCGACGGCACCGTCGCGCTCGAAGCCGTCGCCCGCGAGGCCGGCGTCGGCATCGGCACGCTGTACCGGCACTTCCCGACCCGCGAGGCGCTCGTCGAGGCGGTCTACGCGGCGGAACTCGACGACGTCACGGCCGGCGCGCCGGCCCTCCTCGAACAGCTCCCCCCGGAGGAGGCCCTGCGCGCGTGGATGGACCGCTACGCGGCGTTCGTGGCGACCAAGCGCGGCATGGGAGACGCGCTGCGGGCGAGTGTGGCTTCGGGCCGGATCGCTACCCCGGCCACGCGGCAACGCATCACCGCGGCGATCGGCGCGATCCTCGACGCGGGGGTGGCGTCGGGCACGCTGCGCCCCGCCGACCCGGAGGACGTCACGCTGCTCCTGCTGGGCACGTTCCTGTCCACCTCGGGCGACGAGGACGCCGAACGCACCGGCCGGATGCTCGACCTCATCGCCGCCGGACTACACGCCGGCCGCGAGGTCGGCTACGCCGCTCCGCCGCCACAAGCGAAATGACCGCCGGCGCGGTGTCGACCGCCGAGATCGCGATGGTGACCTTCGCCGCCCCACTGCGCGCCTTTTTGTGGTCGCGGCCTCGGCCCCGCATCGCGGCGAAGTTCCGCGGAGCGGGGAAAAAAACTACCGGCTCCCGACCCGCACGGTCACCACGCCACCCACGGGCCGGACGAGCGCCCCGTCCGCGGTCGGCTCGACCGCACCACCGGACACCGCCACCTCGTGCACCCCGACCAGCAACACCCGCCAGTCCGCCGCGGGATCCGGCGTCTCGAACCGCAGCCGGTCGCCCCGCCGGTCGGTCACGAACTCCGTTTCGCCCACGGTCGTCGTCCGGGTTCCCTCGATCGGGTCGTACACGCGCAACGTCACGCCGTCCGCGTAGTCGTAGTCCGGGCGGGAATCGACCGCTCCGAACGGGAGGACCGTGCCGGGGCGGACCAGGACCGGGAGCTCCAGGAAGCCCCGGCGGTCGTGGACCCAGCGGGGCCCGGCCACGGTCCGGCCGGTCAGCAGGTCCGTCCACCGCCCTTCGGGGACGTAGTACGAGACGGCGCCCTCGTCCGAAAACACCGGGGCCACCAGGAGGCTCTCCCCCAGCATGTACTGCCGTTCCAGGTGCGTGCACGCGGGGTCGTCCGGGAACTCCAGGACCATCGCGCGCATCATCGGGACGCCCTCGGCCGCGGCCTGGCGCGCCACCTGGTCGAGGTAGGGCATCAGCCGCGCCTTCAGCTTGGAGAACCGGCGCAGGACGTCGACCGCCTCTTCGTCGAACAGCCACGGCACCCGGTACGAACGGCTGCCGTGCAGCCGGCTGTGCGAGGACAACAGCCCGAACGCGATCCACCGCTTGAACAACGCCGCCGGCGGCGTTCCCTCGAACCCCCCGATGTCGTGGCTCCAGAACCCGAACCCGGACAGGCCCAGCGAAAGCCCGCCGCGCAGGCTCTCGGCCATCGCCTCGTACGTCGACTCGCAGTCGCCGCCCCAGTGCACCGGGAACCGCTGGGACCCCGCGGTCGCCGAGCGCGCGAACACCACGGCCTCCCCGCGCTCGCGCAGGAGGTCGTGCACCGTCTCGTTGTAGAGGTAGGTGTAGTAGTTGTGCATCCGCTGCGGGTCGGATCCGTCGTGGTAGACCACGTCCGTCGGGATCCGCTCGCCGAAGTCGGTCTTGAAGCAGTCCACGCCCTGGTCGAGCAGGACGGCCAGGTGGGCCGCGTACCACTCCCGCGCCGCCGGGTTGGTGAAGTCGACCAGCGCCATCCCGGGCTGCCACTGGTCCCCCTGCCAGACGTCGCCGTCCGGCTTCCGCAGCAGGTACCCGCCCGCCACCCCCTCGGCGAACAGCGCCGAGAGCTGCGCGATGTACGGGTTGATCCACACCGAGATCCGCAGGCCGCGTGCCTTCAGCCGGGCGAGCATCCCGGCCGGATCCGGGAACGCGGCCGGATCCCAGGTGAAGTCGCACCAGTGCAGCTCGCGCATCCAGAAGCAGTCGAAGTGGAAGACGCTCAGCGGCAGGTCCCGCGCGGCCATGCCGTCGACGAAGCCGCTGACCGTCGGCTCGTCGTAGGACGTCGTGAAGGACGTCGACAGCCACAGCCCGAACGACCAGGACGGCGGCAGCGCGGGCCGGCCGGTCAGCGCCGTGTAGCGGCGCAGGACGTCCTTCGGTGCCGGGCCGTGGACCACGAAGTACTCCAGCGACTGCCCTTCGACGCTGAACTGGACCTTCGACGTCACCTCGGACGCGACCTCGAAGGAAACCCGGCCGGGGTGGTTGACGAACACGCCGTACCCGGAACCGGTCAGGTAGAAGGGGACGTTCTTGTACGCCTGCTCGGTCGCCGTGCCGCCGTCCGCGTTCCAGATGTCCACTTCCTGGCCGTTGCGGACCAGCGGCCCGAACCGCTCGCCCAGGCCGTACACGGTGTCGCCGACGCCGAGGCTGAGCTGCTCCCGCACGTGGTGGACGCCGTCCACCGTCAGGAGACCCAGTCCCTTGCCGTCACTCGCGGTGAGCACCTCGCCCCCGGCCCGGAACTCGATCCCCCACGCGTCCTCGCGGACCCGGGCGGACAGGCTCCCGGAGGTCAGGACGGCGGCGCCGTCCTGACGCGAGACCTCTCCGCCGGGTCCGCCCTCGTCGATCGCGAACCACGGCCCCGGGTCGGTCACGCCCGCGAAGTGCGTGACGCGGACCCGGACGACGCCCGGCAGCGGGGCGGACAGCGTGACCGTGACCAGCGGTCCTTTGAGGAGGTCGCCCCGGCGCCGGACGGCGTGGGTGAGCGCGTGCACGGTGAGGGTGCCGGGCCCCTCGGTGATTTCGCGGACGTCGACCGGGTGGGCCGCCGTCACGCCCGGTTTGAGCTGCCAGTACCCGTCACTGAACTTCATCGCGTCACGGCAGCGGGCCGGCGCTCACGACGCGGAGACGGAATAGCTGTTCGAGGTGAAGTTCAGCCCGCCCGAAGAAGAGGTGATTTCGAAACCGAACTGCACCTCGCCGAGGGTCACGTCGCCGAACCAGCCGCGGGCCTTGATCCAGTTCATGATCGCCAGGACGTCGACCGTGCCGGCGTTGGTGTTCGACGTGCGCAGGAACGAGAACACCGCGTTGGCCCCGTTCGATCCCTTGTAGACGTCCCAGGTGTGGCCGCCGACGCTCACCGTCGTCTGCTTGGTGCCCAGCGGGCCGACCGCGCCCTGCTTGTTCACCCACAACATGATTTCGTAGGCGTTGTTGTTGGCCCAGATGTCATAAGCCGTTTCGTAGGCGCCGCTGCCCGGGCGGCTCACGTTGAAGCTGCTGGAAACCTGGCGCAGCGAACTGAGCGTCCGGCCGACGTTCTTCGCCGAATGCGGGTACGACTTGATGCCGCCCGTGTTCGGGTGGTCGGCCCAGACTCCCCAGTTGCCGTAGGAATTCGCCCAGATCGACTGCGGCCCGGCCCCGCTGCCCCAGACGTCGTTGCGGACGGTGTACCCACCGTTGGACCAGGTCGCCCATTTGTCCGAAGACGACCAGGCGGCCGCTTCGGCCACTCCGGCGGTGGTCGCCACAACGGCGGCCGCGGTCAGTGAGACCAGTAAAGAGCGCACGACTTTGTGCATCGGTTCGTCCTTTCCCGGGAATCGAGCGGGAGTGTTGACGACTATCGCAGGAGAGTCTTGTACCGGTCAACGAAAAACTGATCATCGACGATTTCAACTTTACCCGCGGCGTCGATTTGGTCGAATCGACAAGGCACTACTCACGGGAAAGCGCTTGCCGGTGTTCGGCATCGCCGGCGAGCATCAGGTAGGCGGCCGCCGTCCACGTGTAGGCGCGGTCACGCAGGCCGTCGCCGGTCACCGCGTCGAAGTTCTCGGCGAAACCCGACTTTTCGCACACCGCGCGGAACCGGGCGCTGACCCGGTCGGCGAATTCGCCCGCGCCCGCGCGGCGGAGACCGTCCTCGATCAGCACGGTGACCGGCGCCCACACCGGCCCGCGCCAGTAGCCGTCCGCCTCGTAGTGGGCGGACGAGGGTCGCTCGGTGGCCAGGCCGATGCCGGTGAGGTGGGCCTCCAGCCCGGCGACGACCTTGTCCCGGACGTCCGCCGGCAGGTGTTCGCCGAGCACGATCGGCATCAGCTCCAGCAGGCTCTCCCCGGACTGGACCGCTCCGGTCGCGGCCGAGCGGCTGACGAACCGCGTGCCGTCCCACAGCTCGTCCAGCAGCGACGCCAGCATCCGCTCCGCTTCGGCGTCCCACCGCGCGGCCGCGCCGGGATCCCCCTGACCGGCGGCCAGCCCGGCCAGTTCCTTGAGCTGCAGCACCAGGAACGCGGCGAGGTCGGGCGTCTGCACGAGCCGCCGCTGCGCGAACGGGGTCGCGTTGTCCCAGCCGCTGTCGTTGCCGTGTTCGTAGTGGGCCAACGGCCCGCCGGGCACGCGGCGGCGCTCGAGCCAGAACGTCGTCCACGCCGCCAGCTGCCGATAGGCGAGCTCCGGTTCGGGCAGGCCACCGGGAAGGCGGCCGCGCAGGCGGTTCAGCGCCCAGCCGTGGATGGGCGGTTTGACGAAGTTGCGCAGCACCTCGGCGTGGGTGATCGAGTCGGGCAGCGCGCCCCGGTCGTCCTGGTGGTCGAACACGACCTGGACCTGGTCCCACGCCAGCCCGGGCCGTCCCCCGGCCAGCGCGAGCGCGGTGAAGCAGTGGTCCCAGCTCCACACCTTGTCCATCCAGTGCTTCGACATCAGCACGGCCGGACGCCCGACGAACCCGGCGGGGGCCACGATGGCCGACCAGAGCACGTAACAGGCCGGCTCGGCCGCCGGCGTGCGCTCGCTCCGCCACGGCGCCACGGCGTCGGCGAAAGCGGCGAACTCCGTCCGGGCCGCCGCGACCACGTCGTCGAACGCCGACGCCGACGCGTACGGCTCGCGGGCGCCGGGGAGTTCCTCGATCGCCACCTCCCAGGCATCGCCGCTCACGACGACGGCCCGCTCGGCCGTCCCGAGCGCTTCGGCGCCGATGTGCCGCACCTGTCCGGAAAGGACGGTGACGCGGTAGCGGTGACCGGTTTCGTAGGAGGTGAAAACGGCGGCGCCGTCGACCGGGTCGGCGAAGAAGTACGTGCCGGTGAACGGGGTCAGCGTGAGCTCCGCCGCGCGGATCCGGAACCCGAGGCCGCGCCCGGCGATCCGCAGCACGTCCGGTGCCGCGAACGCCGCGGTGATCCGCCGGTCGCCGGTGCCCCAGGTGAGCGCGGACGGCGTGGCGGCGGCCGGGACCGCCGCCCGCGTCCCGCCGCGTTCGGGGATCAGGGCCAGGACGGCGTGCATGCCGTGGCGGTGGGACACGAGGTGGAGGTCGTCCGCGTAGGTGGCCTCGGCCACCACCGGGGACACGTCGAACCACGATCCCGGGTAGCTGAACGGGATTTCCCGCAGCGAGAATTCCTGGTCGCCCGTGGGCACAGGGAGTCGTCCTTTCCGAAAGCGGGCTCAGTCCTTGACGGCGCCCGCGGTCACGCCGGCGGCGACGAACCGCTGCGCCAGCACCAGAAGCACGGCGGCGGGCACGGAAGCGACCACCGCCGTCGCCATGATCGAGTTCCACTCCTGGTTGTTGTTGCCGATGTAGCGGTAGATGCCCAGGGTCAGCGGCCGCATCGAGCCGCCGCCGTCGAGCGTCGCCGCGAACACGAAGTCCGACCAGGCCCACAGGAACGAGAACAGCCCCGCGGTCACCACCCCGTTGCGGCTCGCGGGCAGCACCACCGACCAGAACGCGCGCACCACGCCCGCCCCGTCGATGGTGGCGGCCTGGACGAGCTCGTCCGGCACCGAAGCCATGAAGGAGGTGAGGATGAGCACGGCGAACGGCACCGCGATCGTCGAGTCCGCGAGGATCAGCCCCCACGCGGTGTTGGTGATGCCCAGCGCCACGTAGATGCCGTAGAAGCCGAGGGCCATGATGATGCCGGGGATCATCTGGGCGACGAGCAGCACGAAACCGAGCGCCCGGTGGCCGCGCGGGCGGAGCTTGGCCAGCGCGTAGGCCGAAGGCGCCGCCAGTGCCAGCGTCAGCGCCACGGTGCCGAGCGCGACGAACAGGCTCGTGGCGAAGTACGGGAGCTGCTCGTGCAGGACCCGCTCGTAGCCTTCGAACGTCGGCGAGGCGGGGAACCAGTCGGGCGGCGACTTGCGCATCCGCCCGGCCGGCGTCAGGGACACGTTGACCATCCAGTAGACGGGGAACAGCATCACGGCGGTGAGCAGCAGCCCCACCGCGGTGCGCCAGCGGCGGATCACGCTTCCTCCTGCCTGCGCTGCGCGCGGATGTAGAGCAGCCCGGCCACCACGGCCAGCAGGATGAGCACGTTGCCGACGGCCGCGCTGGGCCCGAACCGCGGGAGCATGCTGCCGAACCCGAGCTGGTAGGACCAGGTGGCCAGGGTGGTCGACGAGCCGCCGGGCCCGCCCTTGGTCATGATCCAGATGACGTCGAACACCTTCAGCGTGTAGACCAGTCCCAGCAGCAGCGTGATCGCCGAAACTCCCCGCAGCAGCGGGAAGGTGACGTGCCGGAACCGCTGCCACGCCCCGGCGCCGTCGAGCGACGCCGCTTCGTACACCTCCGCCGGGATGTTCTGCAGGCCGCTGTGCAGCACGACGAGGTTGAACGGCACGCCGATCCAGATGTTGGCGATGATCACCGAAACCAGGGACCAGGACGGGGAGGTCAGCCAGTCGATCCGGCCCGCGCCGAACCAGCCCAGCACGGAGTTGACCACCCCGGACTCGCTGTTGAGCAGCCACGCCCAGGTCGAGCCCGAGACGATCAGCGGCAGCAGCCAGGGCACGAGGAACAGCGCCCGCAGCGTCGGCCCCAACCGGAAGTGGCGCGCGAAGAACACCGCCATCGCCAGGCCGATGCCGTACTGGAACAGCAGCGACGCGGCCGTGAAGACGAGCGTGTTGAGCAGCGCCGTGCGGAAGGTCGGATCGGTGAACACTCCGGCGTAGTTGTCGAACCAGACCAGCGGCGCGCCGCCGTGGACGAAGGTGCGGACCGTGTAGTTGCGCAGGCTGAGGTCGACGTTCGTCACGAGCGGGTAGCCGTAGCACAGCACGAGGTAGGCGACGAGCGGCAGGAGGAACGCCCACGCGAGGAGCTGCTGCTTCCGGCGCCACCCCGCCCGCCCGGGCGCTCGCGCGGCCGGACGGGCGGTGACCGGCTCACGGGTGTCCAGCACGAGCCGGCCTACTTCGCCGAAGCCGCGGTCGCCTGCGCGGCCGCGAGCGCCGCGTCCGGGGCTTTCGCGCCGGTGAGCGCCGCCTGCACGGCACCCCAGAGCGGTTCGGAGATCCGGGGGTAGCGCGTGCCGAGGTTGTCGCCGGTGCGGCCCTTCGCGACCTTGACCGCGTCGACCCACACCTTCAGCTCCGGCTGGGCGGCGACCTGCTTTTCCTGCACGGACGGCACGGCGGAGACGTAGGTCAGCGCGGTGTCGGAGTCTCCGACGTTGGCCGGGCTGGTCAGGCAGGACGCGATCTTGCCCGCGGTCTTCTCGGCGTCCGGGCTGCTTTGGGCGGGCACGGTGACGAACTCGCCGCCGGTCGGCGCCGGGGCCGCTCCCCCGGTGCGGGCCGGGATCGCCAGGACGCCGTAGTCGAAGCCGGCCGTCTTCGCCTTCTGCAGCTGCCAGGTGCCGTTCTCGGCGAAGGCGTACTCGCCGGTCGCGAACTCCTGCCAGCTGGTGGTCTGCGTGTTGCCGATCACCGAGTTCGGCGCGTAGCCCTTGTCCAGCCAGGACTTCCACTGCGCGAGCGCCGCAACCGCGTCGGCGGAACCCAGGTCGGTCAGGTTCGCGCCCGAGCCCCAGAACCACGGCAGGAACTGGAAGCTGCCTTCTTCGGTGCCGATGGCGGAGAAGGTGATGCCCTTCTTGCCCGCGGTGTGCACCTTGGCCAGCGCCGCGTCGAGACTCGCCCAGTCCTTGACCGACGCCGGATCGACGCCGGCCGCGGTCAGCACGGCCTTGTTGTAGTAGAGCGCGAGCGTGTTCGCCCCGATCGGCACGCCGTACACCTGGCCCTTGACGTCGGCGGCGGCGAGCAGGTTCGGGGCCACCTGCGCGGCGTCGAGGCCGGTGTCCGCATTGGACTTCAGGACCCCGCCCTCGGCCAGGGTGGAGACCACCGGGTTGTCCACCACCAGGACGTTCGGCGCGGTGTTCTGCTGGGCGGCGAGCAGCACCTTGTTGGTGAGGTCGGTCGTGTCGAACGCCTGCCGCGTGATCTTGACCCCAGCGTCGGCACCGCACTTGTCGACGACCTTCGCCCACGCGGAGGTCGCGTCGAACTGCGGGTAGGGATCCCAGACGGTGAAGGTACCGCCGGCCGCGGTGGGGGCCCCGCCGGAGGAGCAGGCGGCCAGTGTCGTTGCGGCGACGGCCACCGACAGCAGCCGGATGAGGGGGTGACGCTTCATGGGAGGTCCTTCCCGTCGTCGAACCGGTTCGATGACCGAGGCCGCGTCACCGTAAACCTCGCGAGCACTCCTGCGCAATACTGCGTGCACTACGATCGAACCGGTTCAGGACGACGGCTCGGGAGTGGCATGAACATCGGGGAGATCGCGCGACGCGCCGGGGTTTCGCGCAGCACCGTGTCCTACGCGCTCAGCGGCAAGCGGCCGGTGTCGGCGGCCACCGTGCAGCGCATCAACGACGTCATCGCCGAGCTCGGCTACCGGCCCAACGCCAGCGCCCGCGCCCTCGCCGAAGGCCGCACGCGCACCCTGGGCCTGGTCGTGCCGCCCGCCAGCCGTCGGCTGACCGACGTCCAACTGGGCTTCGTCGGCAGTGTCGTCGACGCGGCCGCGGCGCACGACCTCGACGTCCTGCTCTCCCCCAGCGGCGGCGACCACGACCGCTCGTTCGAGCGGATCGTGACCGGGCGGCGGGTCGACGGCGTGATCCTGATGGAGATCCTGCTGGAAGACCCGCGGGTCGGGCGGCTGAGCCAGGCGAGCCTGCCGTTCGTGACCATCGGCCACGTCGAGCACCCCGGGGCGTCCTGGTGGGTGGACGTCGACTACGGCGGCCTGATCACGCGCTGCGTGCACCACCTCGCCGACCTCGGGCACGAGGAGGTCGTGCTGATCAACCGGTCGGCCGAGCTCGTCGCGGCGGGCTACGGACCGGCCCTGCGCTCGGCGACGGGGTTCCTCGAGGCCACCGCGGCCCGGGGCCTGACCGCGCGCACGGTGTGCTGCGCGGACGACGCCGCGGCGGGCCTGGCCTGCTTCGAGCGGCTCCGGGCGGAGTGGCCCGCGGTGACGGCGGCGGTCACGATCAACGAAGCGGCCCTGCCGGGCGTCCAGCGCGCACTGCACCGGGCCGGCCTCGAGGTCCCCCGCGACTTTTCGCTGACGGGGGTGATCGCCGAGCGGCTGGCGGAGGACTTCCACCCCCCGCTCACGGCGGCGGACGTCCCCGCCGTGGAGCTGGGCAAGCTGGCGGTGGACCTGCTCCTGGCCCAGATCGCGGACGCCGGCGCGGAACCACGGCACGCCCTGCTCGAGCCCCCGATTTCCCTCCGGTCGAGCACCGGCGCCCGCCGGCACCACGGCTGACCACCGCGGGCCGCGCACACCTCGGTCGAACCGGTTCGCCGTTCCCGCGAACCGGGCGCGTCCCGCCGGGTTTCGAGCCCCCGCACCAGGGGTAGCTCAAACCCGGAGGGGGCCGGCCGAAGCCGTGGAGGTCTCGATGACACTGGACCACCTGATCGTCACCGTCCTCGGCGCCCGCCGGGCCCGGGCCCGCGAGACCCGCCCCGCGCCGCGGCCTTCCGGCAACCCCGGCCGCCGGCCGGCCACACCCCCCGCCGACCAGCGCTCCGCGGAGTCCCGCACCCGGTAGGCACGGCCGCTCAGCGAGCGAACACCCTCAGATCGATCGACTCACCCAAGAGCCGGTCCCCGGCCGCGTTGGGGTGGTAGCAGTCGGTCCGCCAGTCCCCGCGGATCACCGTCGGATCCGCCGGGTCGCGTAGCACCGCGTCGAAGTCGAGCACCGCGTCGAACGTTCCGGACGTGCGGATCCACTCGTTCACCGCGAGCCGGGCCTGCTCCTTCGCGCTCCCGGCCGCGTTGCACATCGGCAGGATCGTCGCACCGACCATCCGGCGCCCGGCGGCGTGCACGCGCCCGGCGATGGTGCGCATCGCGTCGATGACCTGCGTGGCCGGCGCGGGAGGCGCGTAGTCGCCGCCGCCGAGGTCGTTCGTTCCCTCCAGGAGGAGGACGTACCGCACGCCGGGCAGGGAGAGCACGTCGCGGTCGAGCCGGACCGGCGCGGGCGGGCCGCAGCACTGGCCGGTGGGGTCGTACGGGTTCGGCTGGACGCTGACCGTGTTGCCGCTGATCCCCGCGTTGGCCACCGACAGCCGCCGCGACGGCGGGAGCGTCCCGATGCGCTCGGCGAGCACGTCGGTCCACCGCGGTCCGCCGCCGAAGGCGTTGTAGCCGTCGGTGATCGAGTCGCCGAGGGCGACGATCGTGCCCCGGGCGGGCGACGCGGCGCTGATCGCGTCCGCCCACCACAGGACTCCGGGCGCGAAGGGCCCGTACGCGCTGCCCGACTCGTCGGCCCCGGCGTCGCCCGGCCCGGCCGAGGTGAACGATCCGGGCGTGAACGTCTCCGGCGGCGGGAAGGTGTGGTCGTTCACCGGCGCGCCCGGCGCGTACACGCTCACCGCGACGTGGTCGCCGCGACGGACCGACAGCGGCAGCGGGTCGGTCCACGCGCTCGCGCCCGGCGGAATCGTCACCGCGTGCCGGAAGCGGAAGGTGGCGCGGTGGTTCGACCCCGGCACCAGCGACGGCGAGCCCGTCGACGGCTGCCGGCCGACCCACACCGACCGCACGGTCATCGCGGTGCTGCCGAACGGGTTGCTCAGCCGCACCCGCAGCGCCGCCCCGGTCGCCGTCACGGTCAGCACGTTGCGGATCGTGACGTCGGGCGCGGTGCCGTGCACCCCTTGCAGCGCGGACTCCGTCAGGGTCACCGACCCCGGTGGAGCACCGCTCGACGAGGCGGCCTCCGCCACCGCCGGGCTGAGCAGCGACGCGGAAACGGCCAGCACCACAGCGGTTCGGCGGATGCGCATCCGAGCGTCCTTTCGTCGGGTTGCCGGGGGAACTAAGGCGACGGCCGGCCGGGGTCTTCGAAGCGGGGAGCGCGGTGATCAGCACTGCCGCCACGGCGGAGAAAGCCGCTCGAGCGGACGGCATGCAGCCTCCAACCGGGTCGTGTCCAAGGACAACACTTTCCGCTGGAGCGCTCTCGACGGAGCGTAACGCAGGCTCGACGGTCCCGGCAAGACGGCCGAGAAAGCGCTATCACGTGCCCCCGCCCGGGCGGGAGCACGTGACGGCCGTTCCTGGGTCAGGACGCCCACGGGGAGCTGACGAGCCAGCTCACGTCGTCGCTGTAGGCGTTGGCGCTGTCGAACGTGTTCGACCCGCCGTTGGCGGCGATGTAGACGATGTTGTCGTAGTGGCGGACGTACCGGTCGGCGTAGTTGAGCGATCTGAGCGAGGCGCCTTGACCGTTGCGGCCGGCCTCCGGGCAGAAGGTCGCGTCCTGGGCGAACAGCGCGCTCCCGTCGTTGGCCTGCAGGGACAGCCGGTAGTTGTAGTGCCGCAGGTACTGCCCGGCCACGTTCTTCGACTCGAACGACACGCACGAGCTGCTGCCGAGTCCGGTTCGGACGGTCCAGGACGCGTTGCCCTTCTCCGTGGCCGAGCTGCCGGATCCGATGACCGCGGTGTCCACGTTGGAGCCCGTGTGGTGGATGTAGCGGTCGGTGCAGCAGGCGGTGGTGGCGCGCAGCGAAACGGACGTGCCCGGCGTGAGGCCGGTGCCCGCGGAACTCGTGGCGTAGCCGGCCGCGGTGATGTTGGCCTGCACCGCGTTTTCCGTGGCGTCCGACGGATACCCGGACGTCATCACGCCTTCGTAGAAGGTGCCGCGGGCGCTGATGCTGTTGTCACCGCCGATGCCCAGGATGATGGCCCCTTCCTTCTTCATCGGGTTGTAGCCCGAGACGTTCGGGCGCACGCCGTCGTAGAAGGTGGACACGCCGCCGGACTGGGCGTTGCCGCCGCGGATGGCCCACCGGTTCGGGCCGCCCTTGACGATGGCCGTCAGGAAGCGGTGGCCGATGCTGGGGTCGTTGGCGTTGTAGCGCTGGTTGACCCCGGAGAACAGGCCGTTCTCGAGGTCGGCCATGATCCACGGCCCGTTGCCGGCGCCGTAGCCCCAGGACTTGCTGTTGCCGAAGTAGATGGCTTCCATCGTGCCGTTGCCGTTGTCCCGGCTGTTGCGCTCGGCGTTGCCGTAGTCGAAGCAGCAGCC
>Ga0207678_10000718_pt1 | contig 30232 bp, 22 predicted proteins | sample KBSC63metaG_FD_184319 | JGI IMG/M metagenome (GOLD analysis project Ga0207678, IMG submission 184319) | Corn rhizosphere microbial communities from Kellogg Biological Station, Michigan, USA - KBS C6-3 metaG (SPAdes) (version 2) | ecosystem: Host-associated > Plants > Roots > Rhizosphere > Soil ... | reverse complement strand
TGGATATTCCGCAGAGCAGGTGGCCCTTGCATGGCCGGCGAGCATTCCACCGCAGGTACGCGCAGAATCGCTATCGCTGGAGCAAATGGCGGAGCTATACCGCTCATTGCCTCGATAAAAGATTCCGAACAGACGCTCCCGCTCCTCACCGGCTGTTTCGCTGAGGAGCGGGAGTCGATGAGCGAGGGCTGGGGGCAGATTGCGGTGCATCCGGACGGGGTGGCGGTGGCGCGGACCGCGGCTGGGCAGGTTGCGAGTAACGAGGCTGAACCTGCTGCTGCGGCTGGGGTCGGGACATCTCGCGCTGCTGCGGTCGCTGTACATTGTTGTGCGGTTCAACCGGGCGCGAGTAACGAGGCCCAGACTCAGGTGGAGCAGGCCTCGCCTGTTCCTGCCGGGACGGAAACTGGCGCTGTGTTGCGGGAGCTTCAGGACGCATTGATCTGGCCGGCCCTTCCCTTGCCTCCTCTCCAGCGCGAGGATTCACTGGACGCCCGCCTTCAGGACGCGTGCTGCCCGCGGGCATCGCAGTACCCGCCGTAGCCGACCTTCCCAATACCGGTCTGTGATTGGTACGGTCCACCGGGAAATCCCGTCGCAGCGCTCCCCCGGCAGCACGCCCAACCTGTCGATTTTCCGTACGTCCGACCGGGCGCAGCGGCTCAACCGTATGTCCCGCAATCGTGCGAGGCCCTCTTCCTGGACGTGGGCCTATCGGACGTACAAATGGATGGCCAACCCTTATCGGATGAACTCCGCCCGGGCTGTGCACCGGAATCGGGCGTAGACGATAACCGCGGGGAGGCCGCACGATGTTGATGACATAACCGCCACCACCAAAAAAGCCCGCTCGGCCATAACCACAGCCGGTTCCAGGTACCCATCCCCAGCCAAACCCGTTCCAGTAGGACCAGTTGCCACAGTGATAGGGCGTCCATCCCCAGTTATAGCCCGAGGCCCACACGTAGCCTCTGCCGGGATACCACACCCAGCTTCCATAGCCGTAGGGGTCGAAGTTCGGATCGGACGCCTCATCTGGCTGCCATACCTCGCCCTCTCCCGGAACGTTGTACCAGCTTCCATTCGCATCCAGATCGGACCACCCATAGCCCGCTTCCCCGGCGTAGTCATCACGCACATCGGTTTGGTCTGTCGCCTCGTCTGCCGCTGCCTGGTCGCGGTCGTCATTCCATTTGTCCCAGGAATTCTCAGCTATCTCCTGCGTAATGGAGTAGCGTCCATGATCGGAAGCATTGTCGGTCAATGTTTCGCCTGAATTCACGGTGACACGATAGCTTCCCCCACCTTCCGCACCGGCATGCACGACCTGAACTGTTCCATCCAGCACGGAGATTGCGGCGGGCGGCTGGTCCATTGCAATGCGAACAGTTGCATTCGCAACCGGTGAAACGATCTCGCCTCCCGCATCGACGTTATATGTAAATTTGTCCGCGGCGCGCAGTTCGGCATAAGCAAGTCCGTACATCAGCGTGAGTTTAGTTTGGAAATTGCCGTCCGCATCCGCCGTCAAACTGGTCAGGCTCAAAGAACTGTTCGGCGTAAGCCGCATCAGGCTTCCGTCCTCGAACTCAATCTCCGCCTGACCATCGTTGGCCGTTGTTACCCGTACTCCTTCAGGCAGCGGCATATTCATTTGCGCTGGGTCGCTTGCTGTGTTGTCCACGTGATCGACCGTGACAGTGCCCTGGAGATAACTGAGCCTAGCTGCCCGGGGCGGCGTATCGGCTGCCCGAGCAATTGTTGCTCCCATAATGAGCAAACAGCACACCCCGGCCGCCACGATCCAGTACGTATACCGGCGACGCAACCGAAGAAGATCTCCCATGAACATCATCACAACCTCCGGGCCTTCCGCACCCCTTGCATTAGACGCTCAATCTGCGATTGCCGCTTCTCTTCAGGTAATGAGAGAACTCCCTTCGAATCTTCATCTGAAGCACAGGCGGATCACTTGCTGTCATCTTTCGCCTGTTCCAATAGTTTCGCAGCCGATAACCGTACCCGCTCGATTACTGCCGGATCAGCGGCAATTGAGGCCAGCACCGGTGCAATGGTGCTGAGTTCGCGGGCATGATCTGCCACTACCGCCTCTTTGAATGAGTTCATCTCGGCATCGAGCCCCAGCCGATCGTAGCGATGCAGATACTCCAGCCTGCGTCCCTCGTCCAAAGTGCAGGCGATCGCGAGAAAACGATCCGTTAGCCTTTCAACAGTTTTGTTTTCAGAGTAGTTATAACTACATGATCCCGTGCCATCCGGTCCCGCATAGCTCAGTGTCTTTTTTCCAGTATCGGCTATATTTTTCGCTTTGGAGGCGCAGGCCATGTCAAAACGTCCAAGCTCCCGCGCCGCCCTGAATATTCTGGCGACGGTGGCTGGATTCAGTTCAATTGGGCGATCGATAGCCTTTCCGGCCGCGTAGTGCACTGCGCCTTTATCGGCAGGGCCTTGCATCTCTTCCGCCTGGTAACGCCCAGTTCCATCTTCACGAATGCGGAGAGTAAAGCGTGGGACCGGCAGCCCGGGCCGCTCAAGCTGAAAAGCGACCTCAGCGAGTTTAGAGGTTGATACCTGCGACTGAGCGGCAGAAATCATTCCAGAACACCCCGCCAGCACCGCCCCAAGCACGATCCGTGAAGCCATTTTCATCGCTTTGCCCCCTGTAAAAGAAGCGTCTGCGCGTTATGAATGTGGCAGATCGCAATCGCAAGGGCATCCGCCGCATCCGCCGAATCGGGCGCCTGTTCCAGTTCGAGCAAGCGCATCACCATAAACTGCACCTGCTCCTTCGCGGCAAGTCCATAGCCAACGACAGAGCTTTTAATCGACAGCGGCGCATATTCCACCACAGGAATTCCGCAAATCGCAGCAGCCAAGATAGCGACTCCGCGCACCTGGCCCAGCTTCAGCGCAGATTTTGCGTTCGCAGAAAAGAACACCTCTTCTATCGCAATCACCTCCGGCTCATGCAGAGTGATAAACCGGGTCAGTTCACGATAGACCTGCGCCAGGCGTTGAGGAGTCTTCTCCTTCTTGCTGAGCCGGATTGTTCCGGCAGCAAGATGCACCAGCCGTGGCATTCGGGCCTCAGAATTCACTTCGACAACCCCGTAGCCCGTAAACTCCGTGCCGCAATCGATACCAAACACCCGCATGGGCGAAGTTTACTGCATTTTCTGCACTCTCTCGCTGGCAAGATTGAGTCCCGGCCCTCAGATGTCATCGGGTCATCTGTTAAGATTAGCCAGCTAACCTCCATGCGATCCATGCTTCCGCTAACCTTCGCCCTTTTTGTAATTGTGACCGGAGCATTGATCTCTCTTCGCCTGAGTTGGTCTCGCATCTCCACAAGAGGCCATCGAATTTTAATCGGCTGCGCCTGCGCGGCGCTCTGTATCTACGGGTTCAGCTTCGTTACGGGTTGGAGCACCATCTCGAACCATCTCAATGCAGCGCTTTACTGGTTTGCCATTGCGGGATGCGAATTCTTCCTCCTCCTTTTCACTCTGCTGCGGCCCCGCTGGCTCACCACCATCATTGCGATCATCCTCATGGTTCCCATCCTGTCAGCCAGCCCTTTCCTTCCTTTGACGGAACTCTTCAATCCCGCCCCTCATACTATTGTTTCCATCGGAACCAATCTGGTAAGCGACCGCGCCCCGTGGAGCGAGGGGTCTTCCGCCAGCTCTGGTTTTGACCTCACCATCTATTCCTATCCGTCCTGGACACATCTACTCCGGCACCGCCGGCAGGCATCTCATTATTTCAACAGACAATGCAATGCGGCCCAGGCCACGGCCGCCCTGCAGCCCGACCAAAAACATGTCCTGATGTCCTGCCCGGCTGCTCCCGGCCAGCCCCCCGGCTCTGCCCGGAATCTTGTCGTCAAGCTTTATTGATTTACGCCTAAAATCACCACATAGGAGTTTTCCGCCATCTCGATGATTTCAAACAATCAGGCTCTCCTCCAGACCAATCTCGGCGACCTGCCCCTCCTCGCCCGTGGCAAGGTGCGCGACATTTACGATCTCGGAAGCGACCAGCTTCTCTTCGTCGCGACCGACCGCATTTCCGCCTTCGATCACGTGCTCGCCACCGGCATTCCCGATAAAGGACGCATCCTCACCCAGCTCTCTCTCTTTTGGTTTGATCTGCTCAAGGACACGGTCAAAAATCACGTTTTAACCTCAATCGCCACGGAATTCCCTGCGCCATGCACAGCGTATCTGGACCAGTTGGAAGGCAGAAGCATGCTGGTAAGGCGGGCGAAGATGTTTCCCGTCGAGTGCGTGGTGCGCGGTTATCTCTCCGGCTCCGGCTGGAAGGACTATCAGGCAAACGGTTCAGTCTGCGGAGTTAAACTCCCCTCCGGTCTGCGCGAATCTGAGAAACTCCCCGGACCTATTTTTACCCCCGCAGCCAAAAATAACGTTGGCCACGATGAAAACATCTCCTTCGACCAAATGACCAACGCTATTGGGCAAGAATCGGCAGGAAATCTTCGCGAACTGACGCTGCAAATCTATGAAAAAGCGAGTCGATACGCGGCCAGCAAAGGATTAATTCTCGCCGACACCAAGTTCGAGTTCGGGCTGATCGATGGCGAAATTACGCTGGCCGATGAAGTTCTCACTCCCGATTCCTCTCGCTACTGGCCAGCCGAAACCTATCGGCCCGGCGGTCCTCAGCCGTCATTCGACAAGCAATACGTTCGCGATTATCTCGAGTCGATTCACTGGAACAAGCAGGCTCCGGCTCCCGCGCTTCCCTCCGAAGTAGTTGAAAAAACAAGAGCTAAATATCTTGAAGCTTTCCGGCTGCTTACCGGCCGCGCCAATCTATGAGCCTGAACCTCTTCGACTGGTTCCTAATAGCGGTCCTCGCATGGTCGACGGTTGCCGCCTTCATTCGGGGACTCCTGCTCGAAATCTTCTCGCTGTGCGGTCTGATCGCCGGAATATTTCTCGCCGCATGGAACTATCCCCTGCTGGCCAACCTGATCGAGCGGCTCATTACCGCAAAAGCAGTCGCTAACACGATCGCTTTCCTCCTCATCGCGATCGGCGTTATGGTGATTTGCACGCTCCTTGGAAGAGCACTCCACCACGCCGCAGACGCCATAGGGCTCGGATTTTTCGATCGACTCTTTGGAGCCGTCTTCGGCTTTTTCCGCGGGTGCCTGCTCGGAGTGGCCATCATTATGGCGATAACTGCCTTCCTGCCGCCGTTTCCCACGATTTCAAAATCTTCTCTAACTCCCTATTTCCTTGCCGGTGCTCATGCTGTATCCTTCGTTGTACCTCACGACCTTCGGCAACTCATTCTGGACGGTGCGACTCGGCTCAAGCACACCGCACCCGATTGGATCAAACAGCACGGATAGAGTGACAATAGAAATGCACCCCGACCCTGGACCCTTAAGCGAGGAAACTACCTTGAAGCGCGAAATGGACGGCCTCATTACGCAGATGCACAGCGCCGGCATTCCCTATGCCGATGCCATTCGCCAATTCAAGAAGCGTTACATTCTCGAAGTGCTCGCACACCATAAGGGCAACCAGTGCAAAGCCGCAGAAGAGCTCGGCATGCACCGCAATACACTCAGCCGCACGCTTGCGGAACTCGATCTGGACACCGCGGCGATCCGCAGCGGCATGCGCCGTCCGCCCAGCAGCGAACGTCCGCGTATCCAGAGTATTGCGAGTATGCGTTAATTCCTGAACCTATCGAATCGACCCCCGTCTAACCGCAGTAGATGACGTATTCCATCCAGTCCCGGCTTGCTTCAATCGCCCGAAACGCAGCCGCTTTCGTAATCGCGGGTCTCGCCGCCTCAGGCCTCGCGCAGACTTCTGCTCCCAAATCCATACAAGCTGCAACTTCGTCCCAAGAAGCCGTGGCTCTTCCCACTCCGAGTGCGGGTCAGTTGCGCGAGGCCGAAGACGCTTATCTCGCCGGTGCTCGCCTCCTTGATCACAACGATCTCGCCGGCGCCCAGGCGCAATTTGCCAAGGCCCTCAAACTGAATCCCGGCAAACACGATTACGAGATGGCGGCAGCCATTGCACGCGAACATCGGGTCACCGATCTGGTTCAGCAATCCGGCAAAGCCCGACTGCTTGGACAGACGAAAAAGGCGCAAGCCCTGCTTGCGGAGGCCAGTCTTCTCGATCCACAGAACCCGATCGTCACCCAGCATCAGGCTTCCGGCGCGCTTTCCCAATCAGCCGATCCAGAGATGAGGTCATGGCTCAAAGAGGGTCCCGCCATCGCGGGTCCCATCACATTGCTGCCGAATTCCAGCACCCACAGCTTTCATATCCATTCCGATATCCAGGCCGTACTCCAGCAGGTGATGTCGAACTACGGCATTCGTCCTATCTTTGACGATTCTGTCCCCCATCAATACATTCGGTTCGATCTTAACGATGTCGGTTATAAGCGAGCTGTTCCCATCCTGCTTCAGATGGGTGGCCTCTTCAGCGTTCCGCTCGATTCAACAAGTCTCATCATCGCCCAGGATACCCCTGAGAACCGGCAACGGCTTGAGCGCCAACTACAGGAAACGATCAGCATTCCAGGCATGACACCGCAGGAGTTGAACGATCTGGGAAACGTTGTTCGGAATGTCTTCGATGTGAAGCAATTAGCGATAGAAAAAAATCTAGGCGATCTCGCTCTGCGCGCCCCTGAAGAGACGATAAAGGCAATCAATTTGACTCTCGCCGACCTCCTCGATGACAGCAGCGAGGTGATGATCGAGGTCAAACTCTACGCAGTAGATAAACGGCGCCAGAGAAATATTGGAGTGCAGCTTCCTCAGCAGGTAGGGCTCTACAGCGTGAGCGGCGAGGCGGCCAATATCGTCAATCAAAATCAGACGCTCGTGAATCAAGCCATCGCTCAGGGATTGGTGCCGGCGGGGGCAAGCAATGTCGAAATCGCTCTTGCTCTCATTGGCTCCGGTCTGGTCCAAAGTTCGCTTCTTTCTTCTACGGTCGGATTTTTCGGGGGTGGACTTACCCAGACCGGAGTCACGGCCAATATCTTTCCAACACTCAATCTTGCGCTCAACTCCAGCGAGAGCCGAGCTCTCGATGATATACGAATTCGGGTTGGCGACCGTCAAACCGCCAACTTCCGTGTCGGCACTCGTTATCCAATCACCACGTCGACGTATTCCTCAGGCGCCGTCGCAAGTGGATCCTCACTTAACGGCATCAACATCAACGGCGTGAGCGCTTCCAGCCTGCTCTCGCAATATCTGGGTGGCTCAAACGGAGTAACCATTCCACAGATTCAATATGAAGATCTCGGTCTGACCCTGAAGACAACGCCCACCGTACTGAAATCCGGCTCAGTCAGCATGCATCTCGATCTCAAGATCGAGGCATTGGCGGGAACCGCATTAAACAACATTCCCGTACTCGACAGTCGGCAGTTCGTCTCCGATATTACGGTGGGCGATGGCAAGACTGCTCTGTTCATTAGCACTCTCAGCGGATCAGAATCGGCGGCTGTCAGTGGAATTCCAGGACTCGGCGAACTGCCCGGATTCCAGACTGCAACTGCAGACAAGGTAAAAGAAACGGACTCGAGCGAGCTTGTTCTAGTCATCACACCGCGCGTCGTCCGCCGCCGTTCGAGTCTCGCTGCCGGTCCGCGGATCGCCCTCAACCTGCCCCCGCAGTCAGATTAACGCCGCCATCGATTGGTAGCCATACGGTAAATACGGTTCCGCGAAGAATGCCGCGCCGTGTCCGCGTTCGAATTCTGCCGCAGTGTTTCTCGACAATACCTTTGCTGACCCACAAACCGAGACCGGTGCCCATCAACTCCTTGGTGGTCTGAAACGGCTCAAACAGATGTGCCATAATCTCCGGGCTGATTCCCTCCCCGGTATCGGCTACGGTCATTCGAACGCCTCTGCGTCCATTTACCCAGCCCGTCTGCGGATGTAGCCGTACAAGAAGGCGTCCTCCTCCGTTCATAGCATCGAGCGCATTTCTTATGAGATTGTTGATCACCTGGCGGATTTCGCCTTCGAGGCATACTACCGGCGGCGAGGCTATCAGCTTCACTTCCACATCAAGATTCCTCACCAGCAATCTCCCGGTATAGAGCGCCAGTATCGCGCGCAGCAGGTCGGCCAGATCGATCTCTACGGGCTTGCTCTGCTGCCGGTGGAAGCGCAGGGTTTGCAGGGTAATCTCAGTGACTCGCGCCAGTTCTTCCTGCGCCGTCCTGGCGTATTCCTTCACCTCATCTAGAGAGTCCGACTGCTGCATGAGATAGAGTAGATTAGTGATTGACTCCAGAGGGTTATTGATCTCGTGCGCGATCGACGAGGCCAGTTGTCCCACCGCCGCCAGCTTCTCCGATTTGCGCAGCGCTTCGTCCTGCAGTCGGGCCTGGGTCACATCAGTATTGACCGCGACTCCGCCGGTAATTCTGCCTCTCTGCACGATTGGGGCAGCCACGCTGCGAATCCACCGCCCGGGTGTACGCACAGTTTCGGTTGAAGGCTGCCCCGCAAGCGCGCTTTCCAGCGTCTTCAGTTCCGGAGGAAACCGCTCTCCGCTCATACTTTGCGCCCACTGATTACTTCTTACTCTTCCATCCGATGTCGCAATGTATATCCCATGCGGCATGCTTTCAATGACTGCGTTCAGTTCTGCTGTCCGTTGCTCCGCAAGCTCATACGCCTTTCGCACATCCTCTTGCTGCTGTTTTAATCCGGTCATGTCACGGAGCGTAACGACGACACCTAGAACTTCACCTTCGACCGAGACCGGCTGAGCCGAAACCTCCGCGATAAAAGAGCTTCCGTCCTTGCGAAACATTGTCTCCGACAAATTCTGAAAGGGAATGTTTTGCCGAAGCACATGATAGATCGGACACTCGTCAGCAGGAAAAGGCCGGCCATCCGGGTACTGATAATGGACCAGCTCATGCATATCGGCCCCAAGCAATTCCTCGCTTGAGAATCCCAGGATCGTTCCTGCCATTCGATTGGCGAACGTACATCTTCCCTCAAGATCCAAACCCCAGATGCCTTCGCCTGCAGAATCGAGAACTGCTTGCCACTGCCTCAACTGCCGCTGATCCTCGGGCGATGGTATAGCCATATCCTCCACTCCACACGCATTCACTTGGATGTACGCTCCCGTTTCCAATTCAGATGCAAAATTCTTCACACTCGATCCCCCTTAGCGGTTTCAATACCCGAATAAACTGATCTCAATGCGTTGACCATCTTCAACATGACCGCTATACTTGAACCTGTGAGAGCGGGAGTAGCTCAGTGGTAGAGTGCTTCCTTGCCAAGGAAGATGTCGCCGGTTCGACCCCGGTCTCCCGCTCCAGAACAGCCCTGTCTGCGGTACACTTCACTTACAATTCAGCGGGCTAATTCGAGAGCCTACCCAAAGGCGCGGTACCCAAGTGGTAAGGGAGAGGTCTGCAAAACCTTTATGCGTCGGTTCGATCCCGACCCGCGCCTCCAACTTTAGTCATTTAGAAACAGTTAATTGTGGCTAATGAAGGAAGAATTGCACTAGTTATACTGCGAGGCATGTCCACCGACTCGCTTACGGCCGCTCTCTCACTCTCCTCAGTTTCCCTCATGATCGAATCATGAAGTGGACCGAACGCGATGGCCTGCCCATTTTTCGTCAACCCGCCTCCAGTGCCAATGGCGGCACAACCGATCTTGAGGACCGCCTGATATTGTGCCTAACTACCAGCCGATCAGTGGTGCGTCTCGAACACGACGGGACTCTGACGACCGTAGCGGACCGCTATTGAGGTGGCCGCCTTACCTCTCCCAACGATGTTGTGGTCAAGTCCGACGAATCGATCTGGTTTACTGACCCGGACTACGGATTTCTGTACCCCATCGACTTCGGGCATGGCGACAAACCCGAACAGGACAGAAATCGGGTATATCGGATGGAGCCTGAAATTGGCGTCATAACAGCGGTGTCGGAAGATTTCGACAAACCGAATGGACTGGCGTTTTCACCCGACGAGTCGATGCTTTACGTTGGGGATACCGGAAGGACACACGGCGCATTCCGGCCTCATCAAGTCATCGCGTTTGACGTTTCCGAGAATCGCACCACATTGGCAAATCCGCGCGTCTTTGCGGTCATCGAACCCTGGGTCCTGATGGCTTCAGAGTGGATGTCGATGGAAATTTATATATCCCAGCAGGAGACGGGATACAGGTGTTCAATCCCATGGGCGAGATGCTGGGAAAGATTCTTACACCCGAAGTAGACGCGAACTGCTCCTTTGGGATGTCCGATAATCAGATCCTGTTTATCGGGGCGACCACTTCGATCTGGAGCATTAAACTGAATACGTCCGGAGTTACCAATAAAACAAGAAGGAAGTAGCGTCAAAAGATTTTTCTTGCTGTTTTGGCCGCTATTGCTGTCCGAACGAAAATCGAAGTGGCCCCATACCATCCGTTTTATGTGTTGGTCGGGGCGACGGAAGTCTGCTTGCTTTGGAGGGTTGGGTCTACGCTACAAAGATCGATCTTTCGCAACTAGCTTATCCGCCAAGAAGCGTAGATAGTACCTTTAGGGCTCTGGCAATCCGAGTCCCGTCCAACAACCTAAAGTTTCCGTTGGCTTAGCAATGGGGCCCGTGCCGGAGAGTCAACGCGCATTGCTATAGTTCTTTTTCAGAATTGCGATCAGGATAAGAATTGAAGCGAGCAGGCGCACAAGATATATCCAGGGACTGCCTTCATTCGGTTTTTCAAGCAGCAGTACGGAGGCGCGGCTGCATCCTTCGATGATGAAAGCAATGGCGAATGCGATAAACAGGAAATCTCTCGTGTGCTTCCAGAACTTCAGGAAGAAGATGCCTGCCATCACCGAACTTGTGGCAATGATACCTAACAGAAATCCTTCAATCATCGTCACTCCCCTTCCCATATGAGACCGTAGAGCAACAGCAGCATAGCAACGGCAGCGGTCGCAAGCCGCCAGATGTAGAGGTCCACGTCCGGCAGAACCACGAGATCGAGAAATAAGAGAAAGTTTGAAATCGCGAGTCCGAAAAAGCAAAGGCTGCTCCATAGCAGCAATCTTTGCTTCATACGCCAATATCCGCGTAAAAGCAGGACCGCACACGCAGTGAACGTTAAAGCACTTAGGATGTAAACGGCTGGTCCCATGTCACTCCCGGTCCTTGGTAAAACGGAATGCTTCAGCGAAGTCCCGTATACCCGGGGCCGCTTTTGAATGAATCATTCTGGATATGCGAATGAGATCTCTTCGATACGTGGCATCGACAGCTTTGATCAACTTGTCCCGTTTACCGGATTCATAACGGTACCACTCGGAGGCGCCGCGGTCGCTGGCCAAAAGCCCACGTCTGGTTAAACCTTGCAGAATATTGCGAGCCATTGCGGAGGACACGTACAAAGCATTTGCCATCTCGTTCACAGACCATTGCTTCGGCTGGCTATTCCATAGCAGCAGCAAGGCCTCCAGATGAGGGACAGTGTCGATTTGTTCCAGAATGAACTCATCAACTTCTTTGCTATATGGAGTTTCTTCATTCATCAAACAAGCTCGCCCCCAGTATAAAGGCGATGGGACTCTCACTATCTCCAAATGCACTTCGGTTCGCGTTAGAGAAGATCTCGCATTCAAAAGACAACCGGCGTTTGAATATCAAGGCGGGCATGGCCCTCAAAGGGTGTAACCATAAGCTGCCAGCACCTCACTGATTGTTTCAAAGAGGAGCTCCGGTCCCCCGACTTTGCTGATAAAACGATCCGCGCAGCTCGCGTCGGCAGGGATTTCGTTCACCCCGGAGATCAAGATGACCGGCATGGACGGGCGGCTGGCCTTGATGGTCCTGGCGAGTTCGGTACCGGTCATGCTCGGCATCATCTGATCGGAGAGGACGAGATCGATGCCCCCATCGGCGAGCAACTGTAGAGCTTTCCTGCCTGAATCCGCCGCTACGATCTGGTATCCCTGTTTCTGCAGAATGAGACAGCGAAGCATACGCGGAACGTTCTCATCATCGACAACAAGGATGGTGATGCGATCAGTGGTCATCAAAATCTCCGGCCATGTCCTCTGCCGGAACAGTCATGGAAGCAAAGGCCGGCTCTTTTATCTTCTGGAGGTCCACGTCGGGCAATGTTACCTGGAAACAGGTGACATTACGACCCGCACGAGAGAGGGTTCGGAAGCGAATTGATCCGCCATATTTCTGGATAATGCCCTTGCTGATCCACAAGCCCAGGCCCGTGCCCTTGGTAGATTTTGTGGTGAAGAAGGGCTCGAAGAGGTGCTTTGCGTTCTCCGGCGCAATCCCGGTTCCGGTATCGCAAATTGAGATACAAACGGCGCCAGTGCGGTTGCGTCTTCCCCGGGACTCGAAGACATGCAGCCTTAGCCTTCCGCCTTCAGGCATTGCCTGAGCTGCATTTCCAATCAGGTTGAGAAACACTTGCTTTAGTTCAACTGGAAAGCCCTGGACCGTGCCTATGCTGCGATACTGCTTCTCCAACTGAATGCTGCTGAACTCCATACGACGCATCTGCAGTTCAAGAATCTCATCGAGCAGACCGGAGATGGAAACCTGGACAGGATGCCTGGATTCACGATAGAACCCAAGCGTCTGGCGGGTAATGTGCGCCACACGAAGAAGCTCCTCCTCGCCGAGTTTCGCATAATATCGGGCTTCATCATCGAGCGAGGGATGATCGCGGAGAAGATAAAAAGTATTGGTGATCGCCTCGAGAGGATTGTTGATCTCGTGCGCGATAATACCGGCAACTCTTCCCATCGCAGCCAGCCGCTCGGTCTTGCGCAGCGCGTCTTCCGTCTTTAGTTGAGCCGTGATATCGCGATTGATCTCCAGAATTGCATTGCCGTCCGCCTTGAGCGCCTTTCGACAGGCGACAATTACTTCGTGTCCGTCGCGAGTGATTTGAGTAAGATTTCCTTCCCACTGACCTGTCTCGTGCAGTTCGGTCTGGATGGTGCTAAATTCCGCGGGAAACCTGGTCTGTAGAACTTCGTGAACCGACTCACCTAAAATCTCTTCGCGCCGCCAACCGTAGAGAGCCTCCGCCCCGGAATTCCAATACAGAATAGCCCCGTTCATATCTCGCACGATGATGGCTTCAGTCGCAAGTTCGAGCAGGTCCGCGCGCTCGCGAAGCAGGTCTTCATTCTCCCGTAGCTGCGCCGTTCGTTCCTCAACACGCTTTTCCAATTCACTATTGAGACGTTCAAGTTGACGGTTCTTGCGATGGAGTTCCGCAAATACGCTTACTTTGGCGCGAAGCAGTTCAGGAATTACGGGGACCGAAATGTAATCGACTGCGCCGCTTCGGTATCCTTTAATCCGGTCTACGTCGGTGAGATGAACCGCGGAGATGAAGATGATGGCCGTCTTCTGAAAGCGAGGGTGCTGACGCATCATCTCCGCGAGCTCAAAGCCATCGATCTCCGGCATGCTTACATCCATCAGAACGACTGCAATGTCGTTGCGCAGCAACTGGTCCAGAGCTTCTCGCGCCGACCTTGCCTTGATTAGGTTTTCCCCCAGTGTGCCGAGTATGGCTTCGTAACTCATCAGCTTGCCTGGCTGGTCGTCTACCATCAGTATGTTTGCCAGATCGTGATCGTTCATTTCTTCCCTTGTGCTGCCGAGGCTCGCATGATGTGCGTCCTTCTAAAGGTGCGGTTCCCTGGGTAAAGTTATCTGTGAAGCCACATGCGAAGGGCTGACAATAGCTGCTCTGTATTGACAGGTTTCGCCAGATACTCGGAGGCGCCGGCTTCAAGACACTTCTCGCGGTCGCCTTTCATCGCCTTCGCGGTCAGCGCAATAATTGGCAGACGCCGGAACTGCGGATTTCGCCGTATCACTTGCATCGTCTCATATCCGTCCATCTCGGGCATCATGATGTCCATCAGAACAATACCAAGATCGGGCGTCGAATCGACCGTAGCGATGGCCTCACGTCCAGTTCCGGCGGTCAATACCACCATTCCACGGCGCTCCAGAACACTGCTGAGCGCAAAGATGTTTCGAACGTCGTCATCGACGATCAAGACCTTGCGTCCGACCAGCGCTTCATCGGACCGGTGCAGGCGATCCAGCATCTTTTGTTTCTCGATAGGAAGGTCGGACACGACGCGATGGAGAAAAAGTGCTGTTTCATCGAGCAGCCGTTCCGGCGACTCCACATCTTTTACGATAACGCTGCGCGCAAGCATGTGCAGTCGAGCGTCTTCTTCGGGCGACAGATCTTTTCCAGTGAAGACTACAACCGGCAGGTCTCTCCCGCTTTGAACTTTGCTCAATTTCTCAAGCAGCTCGAAGCCGGTCATATCTGGCAGGCGGAGATCGAGAACGGCGCAGTCAAACTTCCCATCGGCCACAGCTTTCAGAGCATCGGCCCCCGTAGAAACAACCGAGACATCAATATCGTCGTGACCCAGGAGAGCTTCAATGCTGATCTGCTGCGCGGGTTCATCTTCGACCACGAGAAGCCGCTTGCGGCGTGGGCTGGAGTATTCGCGAACGTGGGCGATTGCGGCCTTCAGCCCCTCTTGCGTTGTGGGCTTCGTGACGAAAGCGAATGCCCCGTGCGAGAGGCCATGATGCCAATCTTCGTCCACTGTCAACATCTGGACCGGAATATGCCGGGTCGATGGATCCTGTTTCAAGTGATTGAGCACCGTCCACCCAAGCATGTCGGGCAACGCCACATCCAGCGAAATTGCCGTCGGATGGAATTCCCGCGCCAATGCAAGCGCCTCGGCCCCACGCAGCGCGACCAGGACCTTGAAGCCTTTCTCTCGCGACAGATCGCATAGAATCCGTGCGTAATGGATGTCGTCTTCAACGATGAGCAGAACGGCGTCGCCCAATTGAATATTGTGGCGGTCATCCTCAAGCTGCTCCATTGGCTCCTCCATTGCTGTAATGGCGGAAGCCGGCAACTCGAAGCCGGGCCGATGCTGGGGACTGCCAGACGTGCTCACACCCGAAACAGAGGGCCCAACATAGGTTTGTGGTAGGTAGAGGGTAAAGGTACTGCCCTCGCCCGGGGTGCTTCGCAATTGAATCTCGCCTCCCAGCAGGCTAGCCAGTTCGCGGCTGATCGCGAGACCAAGTCCGGTTCCTCCGTATTTGCGGCTGGTGCCGGCGTCTGCCTGCTGGAATGCCTCGAAGATGATTCTCTGCTTTTCCGGCGGAATACCGATTCCGGTATCGGAAACCTCGAAAGCAATCACTGAAGCCGCACTGCTGAGAATCTGATGACGCTCCGTCCAGCCGCTGGTAACGGCCGAAACGGACAACCGCACCCTTCCCTGCTCCGTGAATTTAAAGGCATTGGAAAGGAGGTTTTTGAGTACCTGCTGCACGCGCTTAGAATCAGTGACCAGGCTGCGAGAGAGGTGCGCATCGCTGCTCACCTCGAAGAGTAGCTTGCGGTTTTCTGCCTCGTGCCGGAACGGGCGCGCGACCATCTCGATAAGGCTGCCGAAGAAGACCTCTTCCGCTTCGACAGAGACGGTGCCGGACTCGATCTTCGACAGGTCGAGGATATCGCTGATGAGATTGAGAAGATCGGTGCCTGCGCCGTGAATTGTGCGGGCAAACTCGACCTGCTTACCTGTGAGATTACTGTCCGGATTATCGGCGAGCTGCTGGCCGAGAACAAGAATACTGTTGAGCGGCGTGCGCAGCTCATGCGACATGTTGGCCAGAAATTCGGATTTGTACTTGGAGGTAAGGGCAAGCTCCTTAGCCTTCTCTTCCAGCGCGCCGCGGGCCTGCTCAATCTCCTGGTTTTTGCGTTCTACTTCGGCATTCTGCTCGGCAAGCTGCTTGGCCTTCTGAGCAAGCTGTTCGTTTGTCTGCTGCAATTCTTTCTGCTGGGTCTGAAGTTCGACCGCCAATTGCTGCGACTGCTTCAGCAAGCCTTCCGTCTGCATGGTGGCTTCAATACTGTTGAGCACGATACCGATACTGGACGTTAACTGCTCAAGAAACCCGAGATGCGAGCGAGTGAAAGCGTTCAGGCTGGCCAGCTCGATGACTGCTTTTACGCGATCCTCAAAAAGAACCGGCAGAACAATAACGTTATGGGGAACGGCTTCGAACAGGCCAGAGCGAATCGGAACCGTGTGGCTGGGCAGATCGGAGATCAACATGCGCCGTTTTTCGAGAGCGCACTGTCCGATAAGACCTTCTCCAACCTTGACGAGCTGCGGATGACCTTCAGTCGAGTCCGCAAACGTAGAGAGAAGGGTCAGGTTATTCGGGTCGTCCGCCTCCATCTGATAGAGAACACCCTGCTGCGCATTCACCAGGGGCGCCAGTTCAGATAGCAACATTCGTCCCACGGTCGTCAGTTCACGCTGGCCCTGCAACATTCCGGTGAAGCGGGCAAGATTCGTCTTCAGCCAGTCCTGTTCCGTATTGCGGTCAGTGGTCAGCCGCAAGTTGTCGATCATGGTGTTGATGTTGTCTTTCAGTTCCGCCACTTCGCCGCTTGCATCCACCTGAATCGAGCGGGTCAGGTCGCCTTTAGTGACGGCAGTGGCGACTTCGGCGATTGCACGAACCTGATTGGTAAGATTGTCGGCCAGAAGATTGACGTTACCCGTGAGGTCTTTCCAGGTGCCGGAGGCGCCCGGCACATTTGCCTGACCACCCAGACGGCCCTCCACGCCGACTTCGCGGGCGACCGTGGTTACCTGGTCGGCGAAAGTGGCGAGGGTGTTTGTCATGTTGTTGATGGTCTCTGCCAATGCTGCCACTTCGCCCTTGGCGTTCACCGTGAGCTTTTGGGTTAACTCGCCATTCGCTACAGCGGTCACGACCTTGACGATGCCGCGTACCTGCTCCGTCAGGTTCACGGCCATAACGTTGACGTTGTCGGTTAGGTCTTTCCAGGTACCAGCCACATCGGGGACCTGCGCCTGACCGCCCAGTTTGCCTTCCGTACCGACCTCGCGGGCGACGCGCGTCACTTCGGCGGCGAACGCGTTCAGTTGGTCCACCATCGTATTTATGGTGTTCTTCAGTTCCAGAATTTCACCCTTCACGTCGACGGTGATCTTGCGCGACAGGTCTCCGCGAGCGACGGCTGTTGTCACTTCGGCGATGTTGCGCACCTGCCCGGTCAGGTTTCCTGCCATCGAGTTCACTGAATCGGTAAGGTCTTTCCACGTACCAGCGACACCGGGCACATTGGCCTGTCCGCCCAGTCTTCCTTCGGTACCCACCTCGCGAGCCACGCGTGTCACTTCACCGGCGAACGCATTGAGTTGATCCACCATGGTGTTGATGGTCTCTTTGAGCAGCAGAATCTCGCCGCTCACGTTCACTGTGATCTTCTTGGAAAGGTCGCCGCTGGCAATCGCGGTCGCCACTTCGGCAATATTGCGGACCTGCGCAGTAAGGTTTCCCGCCATGAAGTTGACGTTATCGGTAAGGTCTTTCCACGTACCAGCCACGCCGGGCACCCTCGCCTGACCACCGAGCTTGCCGTCCGTACCTACTTCGCGGGCGACGCGTGTCACTTCGCCGGCAAAGGAGCGAAGCTGGTCCACCATGGTGTTAATGGTGTCCTTGAGTTCGAGAATTTCGCCGCGAACATCGACCGTGATTTTGCGGGAGAGATCGCCGCGAGCGACGGCCGTCGCAACCTCCGCGATGTTGCGCACCTGAGCCGTAAGATTTCCGGCCATGAAGTTGACCGAGTCGGTTAGATCCTTCCAAGTACCGGCCACGCCCGACACTCGGGCCTGGCCACCCAGCTTCCCTTCCGTTCCGACCTCGCGCGCTACACGCGTCACTTCGCCGGCGAAGGCGTTGAGTTGATCGACCATCGTGTTGATAGTGTTCTTCAGCTCAAGAATTTCGCCCTTCACATCGACGGTGATCTTGCGGGAAAGGTCGCCGCCTGCAACAGCCGTCGTAACCTCGGCGATATTGCGGACCTGGCCAGTGAGGTTTCCAGCCATTGAATTGACCGAGTCCGTCAGATCTTTCCATGTACCGGCGACACCGGGAACATTGGCCTGTCCGCCCAGCCGCCCTTCGGTTCCAACTTCGCGAGCCACACGCGTCACTTCACCAGCGAACCGGTTGAGCTGATCGACCATCGTGTTCAGCGTTTCTTTAAGCTGGAGAATCTCTCCCCGCACGTCAACCGTGATCTTGCGGGAAAGATCTCCATTCGCAATCGCGGTTGCTACCTCGGCGATGTTTCGGACTTGGCCCGTTAGATTGCTGGCCATGAAGTTGACGTTGTCGGTGAGATCTTTCCACGTGCCGCCCACGCCCAGCACCTGCGCCTGGCCCCCAAGTTTGCCTTCGGTTCCAACTTCGAACGCAACACGCGTGACCTCGCCAGCGAACGCATTCAACTGGTCCACCATCGTATTGATGGTGTCCTTCAGTTCCAGAATCTCGCCTTTCACGTCGACGGTGATCTTGCGCGACAGGTCGCCGCGGGCGACGGCGGTTGTCACTTCCGCGATGTTGCGCACCTGGGCTGTCAGATTCCCGGCCATCGCGTTCACCGAGTCGGTGAGGTCTTTCCAGGTTCCAGCAACGCCGGGCACAACGGCTTGACCGCCAAGTTTTCCGTCCGTACCGACCTCACGCGCGACGCGTGTGACTTCAGAGGCAAAGGAGCGCAACTGATCGACCATCGTATTGATGGCTTCTTTGAGCTGGAGAATCTCGCCGCGCACATCCACGGTAATTTTGCGGGAGAGGTCGCCGCTGGCAACGGCGGTAGCTACCTCGGCAATGTTGCGGACCTGTCCAGTCAAATTGCTCGCCATGGAATTCACTGAATCGGTGAGATCTTTCCATGTGCCTGCCACTCCCGGTACCTGCGCCTGGCCGCCTAGCTTGCCGTCTGTTCCTACTTCGCGGGCAACGCGCGTGACCTCGGCGGTAAAGATGCCAAGCTGTTGAATCATCGTATTGACGATGTTGGCGGAACGCAGGAACTCACCTTCAAGCGGTCTTCCACCCACGTCGAGCCGCACGGTCTGCGTGAGATTTCCCTGAGCGACGGCGGCGATGGCGCGAGTTACCTCTGTCGTTGGCCGCAGCAGATCTTCCACGAGGGCATTGACCGACGCTTCCATCCTGCCCCAGGAGCCGCGGGACTGTTGAAAACGGGTGCGTTCGCGTGTTTTTCCTTCTTTTCCGACGGCCTGCCCTACACGGTTAAGCTCGTGTGCCATCTGCTCATTTGCCGCGACGATGTCATTAAAAGTGTCGGCGATCTTGCCTTCAAGTCCCACCCAGGCGACCGGAAGACGGACAGAAAAATCACCGTCCCGCATGGTTTGAAGGCTCGCAAGGATGAGTGCCAGACTATCGTCTTGAGAGAGGGAACGGCTCTTCGCAACCTTCCCATTTTGTCCATTTTGAGGCGACTTCAGCTTCTTAGTCTCTGCGGCTGTAACGGTGGCGGGCGTCGCCATAAATCAGGATCTCCTGTCTAAACGTGTAAGTCAGATACCAGATTTCAGCTCTTCCAATCGACTGGTGGCACAGTTGTGTTGAAAAGTTTAGATAAGCCCACTTCTGCGAGCAAGAGATTTATTTGCATTGCAAACTAATGAGATAACGGCACCTCGAACGAGGCGGATTATTGGATGCGGAGATTGGATATAGAGATGCTTGCGGCGTCCTTTAGAGCAGACGAATGTGAACTTGTCCCTGGGGCGTATCAACCTATTCGGAGCGAATAGATCGGGCCTTCAGCCCTCCAATCGCCTGCCTTTATACTTCCATGGGGCTGTCCCATGCCGGTAAAGATCGTGCCTTCAGCGCAGATTGCTGTGGAGCGCGCATTACCACTCATACGATCAATGACTCGACTCGGAGAACATGTCGATATCCTAATCGCCCAGCCTGAAGTTCCGCGGCGTAATGGCTCAACTCGACGTCGTTTAGGAGGCGGCCTGATGGCGTTGGGGCGTTGCCGGTTCTTTCGTTAGAAATTGAGGCACTTTTCCCAGCAATTCAGCTGCACGGCGAATGAGCCGACTCGGTTCTGGCGAGCTGGTGCCATCCAATTCCATTGCTTTATGGAATCGCTCCTGCGAGAGATTCGATACGACGAGAAGAATCTTAGTTCTTGGCCACCGCCGGCGAATCACACCCGCAATTTCATCTGCCTGATTTTCTGAAAGCGAGTGACACAGGACAACCAAATCGAATGTCTCGCGCTCCAATATCTTCAGAGATTCGGTCGTATCCTGGCAGATCACCGCAGCTTGAACCTTGGCCAGCACTGCAGCCCGGGTTTCCAAGAGACGGGGGTCTTGTCCAACCAGAAGAATCTTAGGCATACGCATCCCTCGCAACGAAACACTGTCGATCTGAACCTTGGCAGGTGCGTGTTCAAAAAAGCAGAAAACAGGATACCCAGTCTGGTCAATCTAATAGCATGGTGACTAAAGTTCTGTAAATAACATAGCGGAGGTATTTGTCGGGAGTTATCCACAGCATCCGCTCATAGGAAGACGTAACTATTTCGTAACATTCACACGCCAACATTATCAGCCTCTTACGATCTAGAATTTCGAGCCGTCCGCGGGTGTAAGCGATCAAGCCAGCCCGTTGGAGGTCTCCCGCCGCGACCGTTACGGTGGATCGTTGAACGCCGAGCGTTTGTGCCAGAAACTCATGAGTCAGATTCAGTGATTCCGATTCCATCCTGTCGGCCGACGTCAGAAGCCATCGTGCCAACCTTGCCTCGACCTGGTGCAGCCGGTTGCAAAGCACGGACTGGGTCATCTGTACCATTTGTAGATAAGCAAACGAATGCACCAGCTTCTGAAACATACCGCCCTTTAGAAACTCTTCGCGCGCTATAGATGAGCGAATCCGTAATCCATTACCCTGTCCCTGAATAACGACCATATGCGACATCTGCGGCTGGTTCAGCAGCGCGGGTAATCCGGAAAATCCTTCTCTTCCGATGAGGCCAACTTCTACCGACTCGCCGCTTGCTGTCAGTGCATCAGTTGAAATTAAGCCGCTGTTCAGAAAATAGAGGTATTCGATCGGCTGGTTTGGCTCGGAGAGGCGCTTTTCCAATGGAAGATCCGTTGGAGACAGGTACTTCGCGAGTGCCGCATATTCATCATCGGGCAATTGTGACAAAATCGCGTTTTTCGGTCGCCTCGATGAGGCCAGAGACCGTTCGGCAGCCATCTCATTGTCCTTTGCGCGAGAGTCCCCTCTCTGGCCGCACAGACTAGTTGCCCGCAACGATCATGGGATCGGGTTATGCGCTTAGCCCCAAGTTACTCTTTTATACAGAAAAGTCTGTCGCTTACAGCACATAACCATCAAAAAGCCTTTCGCTTATCTGTCGCTTTCGCGTAAACAATCGTACCCGTCAGCGCACCTCTCTCGCTCCGGTTAGAATGAAGACTCATCTCTCACAGCCCGCACAACTCACACAAGCGGGCCGGAAAGTGCTCTTTACATGCATCGCTGGTCTCAACTGTTCATTCCAACTCTCCGCGAAGCCCCAGCAGACGCCGAGGTTGCCAGCCACAAGCTACTCCTCCGGGCCGGCTACATCCGCCAGCTCGGAGCTGGCATCTACAGCTATCTCTTCCTCGGAAACCGTTCTATTAATAAAATCGTCGCCATCATCCGTGAAGAGATGGACAAGATCGGGCAGGAGTTCCTTCTTCCCGCCCTCAATCCGCGTGAAATCTGGGAGGCCAGCGGACGATGGACCGGCATGGGCGAAAACATGTTTCGCCTCAAAGACCGTAAGGGCGCAGAGCTCTGCCTTGCCATGACTCACGAAGAGATCATGACCGATATCGCCCGCAAAGAGCTTCGCAGCTACAAGCAGCTTCCCCAGATCTGGTATCAGATCCAGACCAAATTCCGCGACGAGCCGCGCCCTAAATCCGGACTGCTCCGCGTCCGACAGTTCACAATGAAGGATGCCTACTCCTTTGATATCGACGAAGCCGGTCTGGATGTGAGCTATAACAAGCACTTTGAGGCTTATTCGCGGATCTTCAACCGTTGCGGCCTGAAATTCGTCGCCGTTGATGCCGACTCCGGCGCAATGGGTGGTTCGGGAAGCCAGGAGTTCATGGTCTACACCGATGCCGGCGAAGACCTCATCGCCAGTTGCTCCTCGTGCGGATATGCGGCGAACCTTGAAAAGGCAATATCCTGCCTTGAACCGTTGGAAGAGCTTGCGGCTACCGGAAATGGCTCCCCTGAACTGGTCCATACGCCCGGAAAGGGCGCCATTGCCGATGTAGCGGAGTTTCTACAGATATCTCCAAAGCAGGACATTAAAACCGTTGCCTACATGGTGGCCAAACCCGATGCAAAGGGAACGACGGTCTGGCTTCCGGTTTCGGTCTTCCTTCGCGGAGATCATCAGGTGAACGAAACTAAGCTGCTGGGGCTGTTAGGTGGTACCGAACTCCGCTCGATGAATACTGAAGAGCTGGAGACCTACTTCCATGCGCCCGCCGGATTCTTGGGCCCCGTGGGCCTGAGTCCCGCAAAAGATATCCGGTCAGCTGATTCCGACACTCTCATCGTCATACTCGATCAGGGGCTTGCCGGCCGTGAAAACCTGATTTGCGGCGCGAACAAGCTGGATTATCACTACCGCAACGTAACCCCAGGTGTCGATTTTCTCTTTACCGTCACCTCAGATGTGCGCAATGTCGTCGAAGGCGAACCTTGTCCCAACTGCAAGCATCCGCTGCGTCTCGGCAAAGCCGTCGAGATAGGCCATATCTTTAAATTGGGTTACAAATACTCCAAATCCATGGGTGCGACCGTGCTCAATCGTGATGGCAAGGAGGTCACTCTGATCATGGGCAGCTATGGCATCGGAGTGGAGCGTATCCTCACTTCGGCCATCGAGACCTCCGCCGCGGCAAATGATGGAACGGCCTATGCTCTCCATCCCACCATCGCCCCGTTCCAGGTTGTTGTCACCATCACGAACGTTAAGGATTCCGTGCTTCTTGCTGAAGGGGAAAAGATCGCCCTGGAACTCGAAGCCGCTGGCCTCGATGTTCTCCTCGACGACCGCGACGAGCGTGCCGGAGTCAAGTTCAAAGATGCGGACCTTGTCGGTATCCCCTATCGAATCAATATAGGTAGAGGAGTGGCGGAGGGGAAAGTCGAATTCGTTGACCGCCTTCAGAATCAGAGCCAGGATGTTCCCCTGGCCGAGTTGATCGGGCAGGTAACTACTCGAATTACCTCAATCCCGGGTTCCGTGCTCTCCGCTGTCATCTAACAAGCGTCCAAAGAAAGAGCATCTTTGCCAGTCAAACTCAAATACGGCAGCCGCCCCCGCCCCAATACCGGGAAATCCCGCTTTGGCTCTCGCCCCATGCGTGTTTTTCTGCTGACCGTGCTTGTCTGTGTCGCAATCGGGGCGGCGGTGTTTGGCTTTTTTTACGTTCACTATCAGCATGTGGTCGATGATCGTCTGGCTGCAGGCCCTATCTTTGCGAGCGTCTCGCAGATCTACGCTGCTCCGCGTGAAGTCCGCCCTGGCCAGAAGCTTACCGCCGATGCTATCGCCAGCGACCTTCGCCGCGCCGGCTATAACAATAATCCTCAGCTAGGCACCTTCAAGCTCACCGGGGAGAGCATCTTTATTAAGCCCGGTCCGGAGAGCTATCACAGCACCGACGGCGCCACGATCAACACCGCCGGAGGGGTGGTCCAGAAGATTACCGCCGAAAATGGCGCCGCCCTGGCCGCCTACGATCTTGAACCACAGCTCATCACCGCACTCTCTGAAGATAAGAGCCGTACAAAGCGGCGCATGGTGACGTATCAGGATATTCCTTCTCAGATGGTGCAGGCCGTTACCGCTATTGAGGACCGCCGCTTCTTCGAGCACTCCGGCGTCAACTTCGTCCGTATCGGTAAATGCGCAATTGAAGATCTGATGTCTCACCACCTGACCTGCGGTGGCTCAACCCTTACGCAGCAGCTCGCGCGCGGTTTTTTTCTTTCTCCGGACAAGAAATTCGTCCGCAAGTTTCGGGAGGTGATGATCACCTTCCAACTCGAGGCCCGCTTCTCAAAACAGCAGATCTTTGAGATGTATGCCAACGAGATCAACCTCGGCCAGCGCGGAAGCTACGCGATCAACGGCTTTGGAGAGGCCGCGCAGGCATACTTTGGAAAGCCGCTCCGTCAACTCGATACTGCCGAATGCGCTCTGCTCGCCGGCATGATTCAAAGTCCAAACCGTCTCAATCCTTACCGGCATCCAAAGCGCGCTATGGAGCGGCGCAATGTTGTTCTGGACTCGATGGTCGAGACCGGCGCGCTTACGCCCAGCCAGGCTGCCCATTTCAAAGCTGAGCCAATCCGTCTTGCGTCTTCAGATATCGATGCGAGCGAAGCTCCTTATTTTGTCGATCTCGTTCACGATCAGCTGGTTCGCCGAATTGGCGACCAGGACCTCAGCCATCAGAACCTTCGCATCTATACATCGCTCGATCCCGATCTCCAGCGCGTCGCCTCCGAAGCCGTTGATTTCGGGATGAAGCGAGTCGACGAACTTGTTCGTAAGCGGCACAGAAAAAGCGATGCGCACATCACGTATCCACAGGTCGCCCTGGTTGCGCTTAATCCCCACACGGGGCAGGTGCTTGCCTTTGTCGGGGGCCGCAGCTATAGCGCCTCGCAGCTCGACCATGCCATGGCGGAACGCCCTACCGGCTCCATATTCAAGCCCTTTGTCTATGCAGCCGCCTACAATACGAGTCTTAACGGCCTTCACGTCGACAGCAACGGTCCCTTCACCGCGATTACCAAGCTCAACGACGATCCGCAAGACTTCGGCACGGACGGCAAGTCATATATGCCCGGAAACTTCGTCAAGGGTGAATTCCCTGGCATGGTCACTGCCAATGAAGCTCTGGAACATTCTCTCAACATAGCTACCATTGCGCTGGCCCAGCAGGTTGGCTATGGGAACGTCGCCGCACTCGCCCGTTCCGCCGGAATCGTGAATGCCCGGGCTACGCCGTCTGTCGCCATTGGCACCTATTCCGCTACTCCCATCGACATGGCCGGCGCTTATACGATTTTTGCAAACAACGGCGTCCACATCGATCCGTGGATGCTGGCCTCTGTCCGTAACGCGAACGGCGATATTGTCGCGGACTTTTCCCCCCAGGCGCGCCAGGTCCTTGATCCTCGCATCGCCTATGTCACTCAATCGCTCATGGAGAACGTAATCAATCACGGCACCGGCGCGAGCGTGCGGGCGCTGGGCTTCACTGCTCCAGCCGCAGGCAAGACCGGTACAGAACACGATGCCTGGTTCGCAGGCTATACATCCAATCTCCTCTGTGTCGTCTGGGTAGGAAACGACGACTATACCGATATCAAGCTCCAGGGCGCCGATGCCGCCGTGCCCATCTGGGCAGAGTTTATGAAGCGGGCGATTCGACTGCCGGAATACTCCGACACAAAGCCGTTTACACCGCCGGAAGGAGTTACGGTCGTCAAGCTCGATAAAAATACGAACCTGCTCGCTGACGCATCCTGCCCCGACGATTACACTGTCGCTTTTCTTGACGGCACGGCTCCGCAGAACTTTTGCAGCCAGATGGGTGAAAGCCCCCAGAACTTTCTTCAGCGCCTCTTCAATATCGGCGGTTCCAAATCTATCCCCCAGCCGAATGCCCAGCCGGAGAACGGCACTGCATATCCCGGGTATCAGCCAGGCGCTGTAAACCATCCGCAAACGCTTCGTCGACCCAACGCAACCCCAGCACTTAATACTCCTCCTGACGGCGATGCTCCCGATACCACGCAGCCCCAGAAGCCCAAAAAGAGAAATTTCTTTCAAAAGCTCTTAGGAATCGGCGACGACGATAACAACAAGCAACAGCAGTCGCAACCCTCCACACCACCTCAGTGATAACCATCTCATTGGTTGCGCAGTAGAGAAGCCACTATATTTAGTCTTCCCTCTTAGGTGCGCAGCCATATCAACTGTAAAACTGCTCAGCTTCGTCTGAGATCCAAGGCTGACACACCGGACACCAGTAAGTTGACCGCGCCTGAGATCCCTGCTTTCTCATCATCACTGTAGCGCCACACCTCCGGCATTCCTTATTCTGCCGCCGATACACCCACAATCCTTCTCCACGATCCATTGCATGGGTGGTGCTTCGGCTTCCTGAGTAAGTTACGATTCCACTGCCCTTCCCTTCTGCGATGTTTGCTGTCATGTAGCGATGCGCATGCTCCACTATTCTCTCCATCTCCTTCAGCGTGATCGTACGCATTGCCCGAAACGGGTTCACAGCGGCAGCAAACGCCACTTCGCTTTTGTAAATATTCCCCAGCCCCGCCAGGACTTGCTGATTCAATAACACCACGCCGATTTCCGCCTCTGGATGCTGCTCGCGACACCGCTTCAGCATCAAAACTCCCTCCGCGATCTCAAAGTCGATGGCGAGAATGTCCCTTCCCAGCTTTGATACCGGACTCCTCTCCAGCGTGCGCTGCGTGTGAAATTCCATAACCGGCACATTGAATGCCACCGCTTCCCATTCTTCCGTCCGGATCAACGCGCGCATCCGGTTCCGTCCCATCTGCCACCGCTCGCCGATTCGGTAAAGATGCCAGCTTCCGCTCATCAACATGTGAGTAGCCAAAATCAAATCTCCGGAAAAATAAATCAGAAGCCATTTTCCGCGCGACTCAACCTTGTCCACTACTCTGCCTACCAGCGGAGCATCGTCATTTACCCGCGCGAGCTTTGCCAATCCGGTCTCAAATCCCGTGACCACCTTGCCCGCGATTGCTCGCTGCAAGGCCCGCGCAGCCCGATAAATTGTGTCTCCCTCTGGCATACAACTTCCCTCCAGGTAGATAACCCTTCCAGGTCTATCCGCTCCCCGAATGTGGAATTCTAACAACCTGCTTTCCTGGCTACTCTGATTCAGGTAATTAATTACGCAATCTATTCAGTAGTTTCCAGGGAGTTAGTACCGATGTATAAGCTCAAGCTAGGCGCACTTATCCTCTTTGCCTCCACGTTCGCTGGAGCCCAGTCCGTTACCGTCGGCACGATGTCATCTGTGCAGAATGGTACAACAACCACCATTACTGTTCCTGTGTCGGTAGCTGTACCTCCAACGAGCGCCGTCACAACCGCTCCAGCGCTTGCTTCGTTCTCCGCAAACGTCGCCACCCGGAGCAGCATGGATGGAAATGGCCTTCTCACCGTGGGCGCTGCATTCACGACGATTCCAATAGCCAACATCGTGACGGACTCTGCTTCCGCTTGGAACCCGACAACTAACTCCTATGTCATTCCTACAACGGGCAATTACCTTATTGTCTCCCATGTCCGCCTGATGGATTCCGCCCCCAAAGGCATTAATTATGGCCAGGGTGTCAATTCGACGAACACAGATGACGTCAATTTTGTGTGGTCTACTACTGGCACGAACAGGAACTCAATTGCAAATACCAGCATTGTTCACCTTGATGCCGGCACAGCCGTAAGGCTGTTCATGTATGCCGATTCTTCTACTCCGGTTTCTGTGTATAGCGCAACCCTCAGCATTCAGCAACTCCCCTAAGAGGCCACTCCAATGAAATCGCTTCTGGGGTTATTACTCATCGCAGCAGCTATGCCCCTCACTGCTCAGACCTCAACGCCTCATACGCTTGTTTTCAACTTCGTAGTTACAACCGTTACTGCATCATCTGGACAGAATTCTTCGGGATCCAGCTCGGGTCAGACCTCCGGAACAACTACTGGAACCACAGTAACTATTCCACCGGATAACTCCTCGACCAATTCAAATACTGGCTCGAATTCGAACCCGTCCACTGACTGTGTCAGCTTCTATTCGGATGCGGTCACTGCGATGAACGGAGTTTATTCAAAGCTGATAGAAGTGCAGCAGAACTATACGGCTAAGCAACAGGCGAATTCGGCAACCACCAGCGCCTCCGTAGCCAAGAATGACTCCGTTGTAAAGATGCAGCTTTATAGTCAGGATGTTCGCGACATCATCCGTCTCGGCGGCCCGCAAGCAGTAGTCGGCACGGGAGTCGCAGCGATCTCAACAGAAGTTATAACGCTTCCTGGACTGCTCGTGAACACTTCGCAACCCTTGGTTTCTCTGGTTAGCAACATGCAAACTGGCCTTAAAAACGTCAGCGATTTAGTCGACGCAAGTACGTGCCCGCAGTCTACGCCCTAACTGTTATCTGCAAATGGCACGTGTTTCATAGTAGTAGGTTGAAGAGCTCTAAGAACTCTTCAACCTACATCATCGTTGGTGGGATGTGCGGGGATTTCGCGCTTATGCCTGGCGTCACTCTCTATCGATAACGATCGAGGCAGATGAAATCCCATGGCTCCAGCCATAAATCCCGCGTCGAGCAACAATTGAGAGAATGGATGCTCTGCCGCTGTTATTCCATTCACCGTCGCAATCAGCATCCCTGTCCTTCCGTGCTCCTCCTCGTTAGTCCGGGCTTTCGTGACCAGAAACTCCGCCAGACTCCGCATTACATGAGACCGCTGCGGCTCCTCGTCAGGCAGAATCACCTGCACATTCGGATTTCCACGCCGTAGATAAGCGACCAGTGAGCCGTCACACAAGATCACTCGCGCACCTACGCTCCGAGTCAACGATGAACCCGCATCCGGCGCCGAAGGCCAGCGCAGCAGAGCTCCGTAAGGATTCGCCGGATCGGTTGCCGCTAACTGCAACATCTCCGATTTCTCCGATTCAGCCTGGATTCTAAGGGAACGCAATAGATCCACAGCAGCAGGCAGGGCAAATTGGGTCGCTCCTAAGTCAACGGCGAAATATCCCCGGCGGATTCTGCCGCTCTCTTCCAATGCCTTCATCACGTCATAGATCGCGCTGAACCCTCCAGGAAGGTTTTCAGCATGGGCCGTCTCCCGAAACACTAGACCATATCGGGTCAACAACTGCTGAGCGATAGCATGGCTCCACGCTGTGGCCGACCAAGGAATCTCTGATAGCTCAGCTGCGAACGCTGCACCCTGCAAGGCCCACCTTCCCTGTGCCGTTGGCGGAGTCGTCCGCCGCGAACGAAATCCGGTCTGTTGATGCACGCGCCGCTGCTTGCGCGCGCTCTCGGCCGGACGTTCGCAATAAGCCCGTAGCGGAGCCATTCCATCGTTAGTTACGAAACCTCTCCAGACCATCTCCCACAAAGCATCCAGCGTTTCTCCCGGATATCCACCGCCGACCCCGTCATGCAGCTCCTGGAAAAAAGAAGCTCCTCGAACTCGCAGATAGGCAAGAATCTTTTCTGCCCGCTCGCTGAGCGCGCTTGCTTGATTTGTGTTCCCCGCATTCCATAGCTCCGGCAACTTCTCTGCCAGATATAGCCCAATTCGCCCGTCGCGCTCGCCAATCGGCTCAAGTCCGACCCACACTACCTCGCCCGCTGCAATCAAAATATCCAGATCGGATGGCTTATACCCAACCAGCCGTGCCGGAAGAATCTCCGTCTCCAGAATGGAAGCCGGCAGCGGAGCGCCCTGCAGATTTTCAATCACATCCAGCAGAGCATCCAGCCCGCGGCGTGGCTGCACCACTCCCTGCCAACGCGTCAGCAACCGGACAAGCGTTCGCTGCTCTACTGGCTCAACTTCCTTCCGCAACCGCGCCAGCGACTTCCGCCGAATTGTGCGTAGTACCTCGTTGTCGCACCACTCGCGATGCACTCCTCCGGGGCAAAATCCACCTTCCACCACTCTGCCCGTCTGCACCAACCGATGCAGCACCGTCTCCACAGTCGTCACCGGCAGATCAAATCGTCCTGCTGCTTCATGAGTAGTAAACGGCCCATGCGTTCGCGCATAGCGGCGCAGTAAATCCATCATCGAATCGTGAGCAGGTTCCAGAAATGCCGTCGGCAATCCAGGCGGCAGCGGAACCCCAAGCGCGTCGCGATACCGCGCCGCATCCTCCACCGCAATCAGCCGCTTTTCCCCTGCAAACTGCACCTCCAGCACTCGCCGAGCCCTTATTAACCTGGCGGCGCTCTCCGCAATCTGATCGCTTACACATCGCGCCCGCAACTCGGCTCGCGTTAAATCTCCAAGGCGCAGCAATAGATCGTGCACTCCATCCAT
>Ga0207678_10000716_pt1 | contig 30304 bp, 26 predicted proteins | sample KBSC63metaG_FD_184319 | JGI IMG/M metagenome (GOLD analysis project Ga0207678, IMG submission 184319) | Corn rhizosphere microbial communities from Kellogg Biological Station, Michigan, USA - KBS C6-3 metaG (SPAdes) (version 2) | ecosystem: Host-associated > Plants > Roots > Rhizosphere > Soil ... | reverse complement strand
GCCGCCGACGCGCCCTATCGCTAGGCGGCGGCATCCTCGTGAAACAGGGCTCCAGATTCATGCACTCAGCCGTCATGCTGAACTTGTTTCAGCATCCATTTTTCCGGTGCTTCGCGGCTCCGGCATGGACCCTGAAACCAGTTCAGGGTGACGCGTGGGAGGGCGTCTCCGCGTGATCGCCGTCCTCGCCTTCTACCTCTTCGCGACGCTCACCATCGCTCCGGCGATCGCGGTGATCTTCTCGCGCAACCCGGTGCACAGCGTGCTGTGGCTGATCGTCGCCTTCTTCAACGCGGCGGGCCTGATGCTGCTGGTCGGCGCCGAGTTCATCGCGATGCTGCTGGTGATCGTCTACGTCGGCGCGGTCGCGGTGCTGTTCCTGTTCGTGGTTATGATGCTCGACATCGATTTCGCGACGCTGCGCTCGGGCTTCACCAAGAACCTGCCGTTCGGAATCATCGTCGCGCTCGTGCTCTTGGGCGAAGTCGTCGTCGCGAGCTTCTCGTGGGAAGCTGGGCCGACGCTCAGCGGCCGCGCGATTCCGGCCGTCAGTCAACACAACATCGTCGCGCTCGGGCAGCTGCTCTACAGCCGCTATTTGTTCGCGTTCGAGCTCGCCGGCCTGATCCTGCTGGTGGCGATGATCGGCGCCATCGTCCTCACCCAGCGTAACCGCCGGGACACCCGGCCTCAGAAGGTGTGGAAGCAGAACGCGCGCCGCCCATGGGAGGCGATCCGGATGGCCGACCCCGAGGTCGGAGAGGGGATGAAGCTGTGATCGGCCTCGCACATTTCCCCTCCCTTTCAAGGGAGGGGAGTCAGGGGTGGGTGGCTGCCGAGACGGCTCGATGCCGGCGAGGAAGCATCCTCATGGACATTGAGCCCATTCAGATGCACCCCACCCCTTGCCTCTCCCCTGCAGGGGAGGGGAGATGATCGGCCTGGGCCATTACCTCACCGTCGCGGCGATCCTGTTCACAGTCGGCGTGCTCGGTATCTTCCTCAACCGCAAGAACGTCATCCTGATGCTGATGGCGATCGAGCTGATCCTGCTGGCGGTGAACATCAACCTGGTCGCTTTCTCGGCCTATCTCGGCGACTTGACCGGCCAGGTGCTGGCGATGTTCGTCCTCACGGTGGCGGCCGCCGAAGCCGCGATTGGCCTTGCGATCCTCGTCATCTTCTTCCGCCGCCGCGGCTCGATCGCGGTCGACGATGTCAACCGGATGCGCGGATGATGTCCGCTTCGCCAATCGTCATTCCCGCGAAGGCGGGAATCCCGCTTTTCCTCTCGGCTGCCACAATTGAAGGCAGCGGGACCCCCGCTTTCGCGGGGGTGACGAGGTAAGTCATGCACCCCCTGGTCATCATCGTTTTCCTGCCGCTCATTGCCGCAATCGTGGCCGGGCTGTTCGGCCGCTGGATCGGCAAGACGGCGGCCAAGGTCGTCACGACGGGCGCGCTGTTCATCGGTGCGTTATTGAGCTGGCCGATCTTCCTCGAGTTCATTTCCGGCAGCGCGCAGGCGGGGGTGGTTCCGGTCCTCACCTGGATCCACTCGGGCGCTCTGACCATCGACTGGTCGCTTCGACTCGACAGCCTCACCGCGGTGATGCTGGTGGTGGTCACCACCGTCTCTTCGCTCGTCCACCTCTACAGCTGGGGCTATATGGAGGAGGACCCGAGCCAGCAGCGGTTCTTCGCCTATCTGTCGCTGTTCAGCTTTGCGATGCTGATGCTGGTGACGGCCGACAACATCGTGCAGATGTTCTTCGGCTGGGAAGGCGTCGGCCTCGCGTCCTACCTGCTGATTGGTTTTTGGTACCACAAGCCGAGCGCCAACGCCGCCGCGCTCAAGGCGTTTGTGGTCAACCGCATCGGCGATTTCGGCTTCATGCTCGGCATCTTCGGCACCTTCCTGGTGTTCGGGACGGTGTCGATCCCGGCGATCCTCGCCGCCGCTCCCGCGATGGCGGGCTCGACCATCGGCTTCGCTGGAATGCACGTCGGCACGATGACGCTGCTGTGCCTGCTGCTGTTCGTCGGCGCGATGGGCAAGTCGGCGCAGCTGCCGCTCCACACCTGGCTGCCGGACGCGATGGAAGGCCCGACCCCGGTCAGCGCGCTGATCCACGCAGCGACCATGGTTACCGCGGGCGTGTTCATGGTCTGCCGCCTGTCGCCGATGTTCGAAGTGAGCGCGACCGCGGGGCACGTGGTCACTTACGTCGGCGCCGCGACGTGCATCGTCACCGCGACGATCGCCTGCGCGCAGAACGACATCAAGCGCGTGATCGCTTATTCGACCTGTTCGCAGCTCGGCTACATGTTCTTCGCCGCCGGCGTCGGCGCGTACGGGGCGGCGATGTTCCACCTGTTCACGCACGCCTTCTTCAAGGCGTTGCTGTTCCTCGGCGCCGGGTCCGTCATCCACGCGATGAACCACGAGCAGGACATGCGTTTTTACGGAGCGCTTCGAAAGCAAATCCCGATCACCTTCTGGGTGTTCATGATCGCGACGCTGGCAATCACCGGCGTCGGCATACCCGGTCTCGGATTTGCCGGCTTCTGGTCGAAGGATGCGATCCTCGAATCCTCGTGGGCGGCCGGGTCCGTCCCGGGAACGATCGCCTTCTGGATCGGCGCGCTCGCCGCGCTGCTGACCAGCTTCTACAGCTGGCGGCTGATCTTCATGACCTTTTACGGCCCCGCCCGCTGGGGTTCGTCGGAGCACGTCCAGCACGCGCTTCACGGAGTGCCCGATTCGGCCGGCGAGGAACCCGTCACCAACACGGACCCGGCGCACGCGGCGCATGCAGGAAGCGGCGGCTATCACCCCCACGAAAGCCCCCTGACAATGCTGGTGCCGATCGGTCTGCTGGCAGTCGGGGCGCTGCTCGCGGGCCAGGTATTCCACAATATCTTCGTCGATGCCGAAGCCGCGCCCGAATTCTGGCGGCAGAGCATCGCCTTCAGCCAGCACCTCGCCCATGCCGCGCACGAGGCGCCATTGTGGGTCAAGCTCACGCCGACGCTCGTGATGCTGATTGGACTGTGGATCGCATGGAACAACTACATCCGCAGCCCGCAAGCACCGGCCACCTTGGTGCGGCATTTCCCCGGAATCTACGGTTTCGTCTTGAACAAATGGTATTTCGACGAGCTGTATGACCGAATCATCGTCCGTCCCGCGCTGTGGCTCGGCCGGCTCTTCTGGAAGGGCGGTGACGTTGGAGTCATCGACCGCTTCGGGCCGCACGGCGCCGCCCATGTCGTGGGCGTCGGCAACCGCATCGCCTACCGCTTCCAGAACGGCTATCTCTATTCCTACGCCTTGGTCATGCTGCTCGGTCTGATCGGCGCGGCGAGCTGGGCCATCTGGTGGGCCAAGTGAACAGTTTGCCGTTGCTCACCCTCCTGGTCGCAATCCCCCTAATCGCGGGAGGGCTGTGCCTGTTCGCCAAGCCGCAGGGCGCGCGCTGGATCGCGCTCGTCGCGACCCTGATCGACCTTGCGATCGGCGCCTACATGTGGATCGCCTTCAATCCCGACGGGCCGCAGTGGCAGTTCGTCGAGAAGATACCGATCGGCGCCGGCGTCAGCTGGGCGATGGGCATCGACGGAATCGCGCTGATGCTGATCGTGCTCACCGCGTTCCTGATGCCGATCTGCATCGTCGCGAGCTGGCGCTCGATCCAGACACGCGTGCCCGAATACATGGCCTCGTTCATGCTGATGGAAGCGCTGATGCTCGGCGCCTTCGCGGCGCAGGACCTGTTCCTGTTCTACATTTTCTTCGAAGGCTGCCTCATCCCGATGTACCTGATCATCGGCATCTGGGGCGGCGTCGAGCGCATCAAGGCGAGCTACAAGTTCTTCCTCTATACCTTCCTCGGCTCGGTGCTGATGCTGATCGCCATGCTGTACATGGTGGCGACGGCGCACACGACGTCAATCCCGGCGCTGATGGCGTACAACTTCGCGCCGCACGTGCAGGTGTGGCTGTTCTTCGCATTCTTCGCGAGCTTTGCCGTCAAGTTGCCGATGTGGCCGGTCCACACCTGGTTGCCCGACGCGCACGTCCAGGCACCGACGGCGGGTTCGGTCATCCTCGCCGGCGTGCTCCTGAAGCTCGGCGGCTACGGCTTCATCCGCTTCTCGCTGCCGATGTTCCCCGAAGGCTCGGCGCAAGTGATCCCGTTCATGTTCGTGCTGTCCGGCGTCGCCGTCATCTACACCAGCCTGGTGGCGCTGGTGCAGCGCGATATGAAGAAGCTGATTGCTTACTCGTCCGTCGCGCACATGGCGTTTGTCACGTTCGGTCTGTTCGCGATGAACCGTCAGGGCATCGAAGGGGCGATCATCGTGATGCTTAGTCACGGCCTCGTCTCGGGCGCTTTGTTCCTTGTCGTCGGCGTCATTTACGACCGGCTGCACACACGCGAGATCGTCCGCTTCGGCGGCCTTGCCGACAATATGCCCGGCTATGCCTTGCTGTTCATGGTGTTCACCATGGCGAGCATCGGCCTGCCCGGCACCAGCGGCTTCGTCGGAGAGTTCCTGAGCCTGCTCGGCACCTATCACGCGTCGACCTGGGGGGCGATCGCCGGGACGACGGGGATCATCCTGTCGGCGTCCTACATGCTGTGGCTGTACTGGCGAATCTGCTTCGGTGCGCAGCGCAATGCCGATGCGGCGGCAATGCCCGATCTCAGCCTGCGCGAATGGTGGTGCCTGGGACCGATCGCGCTGGCGGTGCTGTGGATGGGCGTTTACCCGGAGAGCTTCCTCAGGCCCGTGCGCAACGATGTCGGGCGGCTGGTCACACGGCTCGAGCGTGTGGCGCCGGCTGGCGATTCACGGCCGACGCTTGGAGAAGGCGCGATTCACTTGGGCGATCACGATCATTCGGGGGCCGGGCACTGATGAGCCGCTTCGCTCCCCTGCTTCCCGAAATCATGCTGGCAGTCGGCGGCCTGGTGCTGATGATGCTTGCCGCGTTCACCGGGCGCCGCGGCACCGCGCTGGTCAGCTGGCTCGCGGTTGCGTTGCTGTTGGCCGCCACGGTCGCCTTGATCGGTCCGCCGTCGCACGCCGGCCCGCTGTTCGACGGAATGGTCTCCGCCGACCTGTTCGCGAGCTTCGGCAAGGCGGTCATCTTCCCCTCGGCCGCGGTGGCGATCATCGCCGCTCACGGCTGGTTCGACCGCGACCGCGAGCACGCCTCGGAATATTCGGTGCTGATCGTGTTCGCTGCCGTGGGCATGGCCGTGATGGTCTCGTCGACCAGCCTGGTGTCGCTCTACGTCGGGCTCGAGCTCAACAGTCTCGCCGGCTATGTGCTCGCCTCCTATCACCGGCACGACGAGCGCTCGGCCGAAGCGGGCCTTAAATATTTCGTTCTCGGCGCGCTCGCGAGCGGCATCCTGCTCTACGGCATTTCGCTGCTCTACGGCTTCACCGGGACCACCAGCTTCACCGGCGTCGCCGCCGCCTTCGGCCGCGGAACACCGACTTTGGGGCTGCTGTTCGGCCTCGTCTTCGTGCTCGCCGGGATTGCCTTCAAGGCGAGCGCGGTGCCGTTCCACATGTGGACGCCCGACGTCTACGAGGGCGCGCCGACGCCGGTCACCACCTTCTTCGCCTCGGCGCCGAAAGTTGCCTCCGTTCTGCTCGGGGTGCGCCTGTGCATCGAGGGCCTCGGCCCGGCTACAGACGCCTGGCGCCAGATCGTGATCTTCGCCGCGCTTGCGTCGATCTTCCTCGGAGCGATCGCCGCGTACGGCCAGACCAACATCAAGCGGCTGCTTGCCTATTCCTCGATCAACAATGTCGGCTTTGCGCTGATCGGCCTTGCCGCCGGCGATCGCCAGGGCGTTTCATCGGTGCTGTTCTACATGACCGTCTATGTCGTGATGACGGTCGGCGCCTTCATTTGCGTGCTGTGGATGCGGGGCGAGGACGGCGAGCCGGTTGAGAGCATTCCCAGCCTGTCGGGTTTGTCGCAGCGCCAGCCGGGTTTTGCCGCCGCCCTCGCGATCTTCATGTTCAGCCTTGCCGGTGTTCCGCCGCTGTTCGGCTTCTGGCCCAAGCTGCTGGTGTTCAACGCTGCGGTCCATGCGGGCTATGTCACGCTCGCTGTGGCCGGCATTCTCGGCGCGGTGATCGGGGCCTATTATTACCTCAAGATCGTCAAGGTGATGTACATGGACGAGCCGGCGCCGGCCTATTCAAAGGTCCGGGCTCCGGTGCAGGGATTTATCGTCCTGGTCGCCGCTCTCGCTGTTTCCCCGCTCGGCTATTTGTTCATGGGCCCGCTCGGTTCGCTTAGCGATCGCGCCGCGGGAACCCTCTTCTGAGCCGCATTCGCTTCGTCGAGCGGACGGGCTCGACGAACTCGGATGTCGCCGCCGACCCGCAGGCGATCGAGGGCGATTGGCTGATCGCCCGCGTCCAGGACGCGGGAAGGGGGCGCCAGGGGCGCAGCTGGCTCCCGGCGGCCGGCAATTTTTACGGCAGCACGCTGGTCCAACTTCGGCCAAGCGATCCTCCCGCACAGACATTGTCGCTCGCCGCTGGCCTAGCCCTGATCGAAGCGCTCGACGTTCCCCCGCGCTCTCAGCCGCTGATGCTCAAATGGCCCAACGACGTGCTGTTCAATGGGAGGAAGCTAGCAGGTATTCTTCTTGAACGCAGCGGCGACCGGGTCGCGGTCGGTTTCGGCGTCAATCTCGCGAGCGCCCCGGAGGTGCCCGGCCGGCAGACCGCCTCGCTTGGCGGGCAGATCGAAGGGGCAGCGTTCGCGCCGCTGCTGGCGTCCAGCTTCGCCCGCCTGCTCGACGTCTGGCGACGGCACGATCCGGGCTTGCTTGCGCAAGCGTGGCTCGCGCGCGCGCATCCGTTGGGGAGCCGGCTCAGCGTGCACTCGGGCAGTGATGTGACGATCGAGGGTGCATTCGATGGCCTCGAACCGGATGGCGCGCTTCGCCTGCGGCGCGACGACGCGTCCGTGGAGATCATCCGTGCCGGGGACGTCGAGTTGTGAACGCCGCCCGAGCGGGCTAGGGCGCTGGCATGATCCTGGCGATCGATGTCGGCAACACCAACCTCGTCTTCGCCCTGGTCGACCGCGGCGAGATCAAGGCGCGCTGGCGCATCGCGACGGACCCTCGGCGCACCGCCGATCAATATTCGGTCTGGCTCCATCAATTGCTCGAGCTCGAGGGTTTCTCCCGGGACGATGTTGAGGGCGTGATCATCGGCACCGTCGTTCCGCGCGCGCTTCACAATCTGCAGGTTTTGTCGGAAAAATATTTTCGCAAGACACCGTTAGTTGCGGGGCAGGGCAGCGCGGCGTGGCCGCTGGAGTTCGACGTTGACGAGCCGCACAACGTCGGTGCGGATCGCGCGCTCGATGCCATTGCGGCCCACGCGAAATATCCCGGCGACCTCCTGATTATCGACTTCGGGACCGCGACGACCTTCGACGTGATCACTGGCACAGGCGCCTATGCGGGCGGCATTATCGCGCCGGGGATCAATCTTTCGCTCGATGCCCTGGTCAATGCTGCGGCCAAGCTTCCGCGCCTCGCGATTGAGGAACCGCAGAGCGACAGCGTGATCGGCCGCACGACCGAAAGTCAGATGCTGATCGGCATCTACTGGGGCTACGTGGCCATGCTCGAAGGCCTGGCGGAGCGCATCCGGCGCGAGTGGGGCCAGCCGCTCACGGTGGTGGCGACCGGCGGCCTGGCACCGCTGTTCGACAAGCGCACCCGGTTGTTCGACGCGATTGAACCCGATCTCACCATTCAGGGTTTGAGTATTTTGTACGACATGGCGACGAACGCATCTCAATGATTCCCGGAGAAGAACTGCTGTTTGTCGCGCTCGGCGGCTCGGGCGAGATTGGCATGAACGTCAATCTCTACGGCTGCCGCGGTCAATGGATCATGGTCGATCTCGGTTTGACCTTTGCCGATCCGAGCTATCCGGGCATCGAGCTGGTGCTTCCCGACCTCGAGTTCATCGAGGACCAACAGGAGCGGCTCGCGGGGATCGTCCTGACCCACGGGCACGAGGATCATATCGGCGCGCTGCCCTATCTTGCCGAGGAGCTCAAAAGCCCGCTGTTCGCGACCCCGTTCACCGCCGGGCTCATCGCGGGAAAGCTCGAGGAAGAGGGCCTGACGGGAGCGGTGAAGCTCAACACCATCGAGCGCGGGGGGAGCGTCGAGCTCGGTCCGTTCCGGGTCAGCTTCGTCGCGCTTTCGCACTCGATTCCCGAAGGCAATGGCGTCCTCATCGAAACACCGTTCGGGAACGTCTTCCACACCGGCGACTGGAAGATCGACGAGACTCCCGTGATCGGCGAAGCGCCGAGCGTCGAGACACTGAAGGCGATCGGCGACCGCGGCGTTCTCGCGCTGGTGTGCGATTCGACGAATGTGTTCCAGGAGCATCCGTCGGGTTCGGAAGAGAGCGTCCATGCCGGCCTTCTCGCCAAAGTCGCCGAGGCGAAGGGGCGGGTGCTGGTGACGACGTTCGCGTCCAACGCCGCGCGGCTCCAGACGATCGGCCGCGTCGCTCGTGAGACCGGCCGCCAGGTGTGCATCGCCGGCCGCTCGCTGGACCGGATCCTGCGGGTGTCACAGGCAACCGGCTATCTGCTCGATTTTCCCGCGCCGATTGGCTTCGACGAAGCGATGCGCCTGCCGCGCTCCGAGGTCCTGATCATCGCGACGGGGGGCCAGGGCGAGCCGCGCGCCGCGCTCGGCCGCATCGCCGCCGGCAATCACGACTTGAAGCTCAGCGCCGGCGATACGGTCATCTTCTCGTCGCGGATCATTCCCGGCAACGAGGTCGCGATCGGCCGGATCATGAACCAGCTGTCGGATCTCGCCGTGAAGATCGTCACCGAGCGGCAGGCGCACGTCCATGTTTCGGGTCACCCCGGCCGGCCCGAGCTGATCGAGATGTACAACTGGGTCCGTCCGAAGATCGTCGTTCCGGTTCACGGCGAAGGCCGCCACATGGCCGAGCAGGCGCGGCTCGCGCTCAGCCACGGCGTGCCCGATGCCGTCGTCCAGAAGAACGGCGACGTGGTTCGGCTGGCGCCGGGCGATCCGAAGAAAATCGACGAAGTGCGGGTCGGCCGGCTCGTCCTCGACGGTGATGTGATCCTTCCCGCCGACGGCGCGACGGTGAACGAGCGGCGGCGGATCGGCTATGGAGGACTGATCACGGTCGCCCTGCCGGTCGGCGACGACGGTGAACTCGCTGGAACGCCGCTGATCCGGCCGTTCGGGGTGCCGGTCGAGGAGGATCGCGACGACTTCATTGCCGACGCGACCGACGCGGCCAAGCGCGCGTACACGCCGCGAGGAGACGAAGAGAAGGTCCGCGAATCGGTCCGCCTCGCCGTTCGCCGCTGCGCGACTCTGTGGACCGGCAAGAAGCCGCTGGTCGAAGTCATGATGCTTCAAATAGCCCGCTAGGCCGCAATGTACCTGACCTCGATTGTCGCAATCTATTTCCTGTTCTTCGCCTTCAGCGCGTTCATCCTGCTGCCGTTCGGCGTCAGGACGGACGAGGAAGCGGGCCTGCCGAAGGTTCCGGGCCAGGCCGAGAGCGCACCGCACCGCTTCGATCTCAAGCGGCATCTGTTGAAGGCGGTGGTGCTCGCCGCGATCCTGTTCGCTCTCTATTATGTGAACTGGACGTTCGGCTGGATCACGCCGGACGATCTCGACATCTACGATCGGCTCTGAGGCTTCCTACCTGAGCTTGTCGATCGCTTGCGCCAGTGCGGCATAAAGCTTGCCCATGTCCGACGACATCAGGGTGACGGCGATGACGCCGCCGTCGCGCTCTGCGAGCACGCGGCGCAGCATCGATTCGAAGTCGTGAACGTAGCGATTGACCGAGTTCTGGAACTCGGCGTCGCTCTCATAATGCATCCGGATCGCCCGGCTTTCGCTTCCGCCGATCAGGCGCACCGCGCGACTGGTGAACACGCCGCGATTGCCCTTGAGATAGGCGTTCCAGGCCTTGTCGTCGATTTCGTCGGCCATGATCTTGCCAACGTCGATTGCCGCGGAGTGCATCGAGTCGATGAGCAGCGAGACGCGCTTGGCGAAGGCTTCGCTGTCCTTCTCGCGCTGTTCCTTGCTGGTCTGCTGAATGTGTGCCTCGAGCGCCGAGGCGGTCTGTCCGAGCGTGATCATTTGCTGGGTCAGGCGATCCGACGCGGTGCGGGCGGACTCGACCGCTCTTTCCGCCACGACCTCGACGTCGCGTAGCCGGTCTTCGATGCTCTCGCGGATCACGCGCTCGAGCGCCTGGGCCGCTTCCTCCGAGAGCTTGCCGGCGGTTTCGGGAATGACCCCTTGGATCGCCTCACGGGCGCGGTCCGCGGCATGGGCGGCGGCGTCCTTGACCTGAACGAGTGAGGCGATGAGCGCGGGGCCGGTCTCGCCGCTGAGGCTGGCAGCCTCGCGTTCCACTTTCGCCAGCGTCGACGCGAGATCGGCAAGCTTCGACTGCGCGTCCTCGACGCCGGTATCGACGCTGGAGATCAGGCTCGCGAACCGCTCCCGTTGTTCACCGATTGCCGAAGCAGTCGCGGCAAGCTTCTCGCTGGTTTCGACCGTCGCGTCGCGCAACCAGGCGATGTCGGGACGCGCCGTCGCCGCCGCCGTGGCAAGCCGGTCGGCTCCGCCCTGCGCTTCGCCAATGGCGACGCCGACATTGTCCCGGATGTCGCTCGCAAGCCGCTCGATACTCTCGCGCAGCGCGCCAGTGCGCTCCGCGAGCGAACCGATCGCGTCGTCCTGGCTCGTCGATTGTGCCGCCAATGTATCGAGCTCCGCGCGGGCGCGGGTCAGCGACTGAAGGAAGCGGGTGGCGCGCTCGTCGCCGCTGGCGGCGAGCTCGGTGAACCGTTCGTCGATGAGCGCGAGCCCGCGCTCGATCTCGGCGATCATCCGCTGCGACGCGCGGTCCTGCTCGGCGACGCGGCCGGACAGACCCTCGATCGAGCTATTTGCCCGGTCGATATTGACGGCGAGCGATTCGGCGGCCTCGGCTCCGGCCTTGCCAAGCCCCGCGGAAGCCTGTTCAACCAAGGCTGCGACGGCGGCGGATTGAACGTCGATGCCCGCGCGGATCTGTTCGAGCGTGCTCGACGTGCGGTCGAGCAGCGAGTCGAGCGTGCCCGAATACGCTGCCTCGGCTTCGCTGACGCGGGTGGCGGCGGCTTCGCCGGCGGTCTCGATTTCGCTCAGCCTGGCTGAAAGGCGATCGCTCGCTTCGGCGACCAGCGCATCGGCGCTGCGCGTCCGTTCCGCGAGTTCACTCACCTGCCGGCCGAACTCGGCGGACTTCTCCGCCGATTCGCTTCCCACCGCGCGAATGTGCTCGGCGACGGCGCGCGCCGATTGTTCGGCGCGGGGCAAATCCTCGAGCAGCACCGCGATGTCGTTGCGCGCGGACTCGGCCGCGCGATCGAGCGCTTCGCCATGGCGCCTCAAGATTTCGCTGCTGTTGTCGAACTCGCGCGTGATTCCGCCGAGCTTGCCGGTGGTGTCGTCGCCAAGCTGCATCAGATGAGTCGAGATCATCGTCAGGTCGGACCGGCTGTCGTGGATTCGCTGACCGAGAACTTCGAGCAGCGCTTCGAGGCTGCGCGCTTCGTTGCGCATCGCGACGACCGAGCGCGTGAATCGCTCCGCTTCCTTGCGCCGAGTGCGGCCGAACATCAGCCAGACCAGGCCGAGCAGCGCCAGCGGGCCGGCGGCGATCGCCACCCATTGCGCGACCAGCGGAGACGAAAGCGCCTGCCCCGAAACGGTGCGGCCAGCAGACCAGGCGGCGTAGGCTAGCCACAGGCCGGCGATGATCGCCAATGCGGTTGCGAGCACCTGACGTCCGCCGGTGCCGCGCTCGTCGGCACTCTGTTCGCGCCACTGTTCCTCATCGAACGTCGGCTCGACAAAATCGACGCTGCTCGCGAGCAGATTGGTGGGCTCAGCCGCGTCCGTCGAGGGAGACAGCTGTTCGGCGCGCTTGGGAGTGGGAGTCATCGCAAGGGTCAGTTTAACATCTTTGACGCTGCACGAAAGCGATTAGAAGAAGCGGCTTCACTGGGGGAGGGTTCATGGCCGTCGGCGGGCTGATCGGCGCCTATCAGGAGGACGACAGCGGCGGACTTCGCGCGCTGCTTCCGCTCGCCGGCAGAACGCTCATCGAATATCAGGTGCGGTGCGCCGCCGCAGTGGGCGCGGCACCGATCGTGGTCGTTGTCGAGCGCGTTCCGCAAGCGCTTCAGGATGCATTCGAACGCCTGCGTCTCGACGCGATCGGAGTCTTTCCGGTCAGCGACGTCAATGAGGCCGTGAGCCGGTTTGAGGCCGGATCGACGATCCTGCTGGTCGGCGACGGGGTCGCTCCGCCGGTCGATGTGGTGCTGGCGATGGCGGACGAACCCGAAGCGGCGGTCGCGATCGTTCCCGATGACGAGGAGCACGAAGGCTACGAACGGATCGACGGCCAATCGCGTTGGGCCGGCGTTGCGCTGGTCGATTCACACTTGCTCGGCTCGACGGCGGCGATGCTCGGCGATTGGGACCTGCAATCGACCCTGTTGCGCCGCACCCTTCAGGAGGGCGCGAGGCGAGTTCCCGCAAGCGCGCTCGGTGGGGAACCGCTGCTCGTCGAGACCGCCGACGATCTTGCGGATTTTCAACGCCACCTGGTGCGCTCGTCGCGACCGATGCGCGACGATGCGGCAAGCCGCTTCCTCCTTCCTGCAATCGAGGATTTCGCCACCGAGCGGCTGATGGAGACGTCGCTCAGGCCTGGATGGCTGGTGTGGGCGGCGCTTCTCCTGACCATCGGCGCCGCCATTTGCTTCACCCGTGGCTGGCTCGGAGCGGGATTGGTCTTGCTCCTGATTTCCAGCCCGCTCGACCTGATCGGCGGCCGGATTGCGACCCTTCGCCTCAAGCCGCTGCAGACCAACATGCTCGCGCGGCGGCTGATGTGGTCGGCGGGCGGGCTGGCACTGCTGGCGATCGGCTGGTGGGAACTGCGGCACGGCACCGGATGGGGTTCGTTCGTAACTGCCGCGAGCGCGTGCGGCTTCGCCGAGGCAGCCCGGCTTGAAAAGGCGCAAATGCCCGCGGAGAACGGGTCGTGGCTGCTGTCGCGCCGCAACGCGATCTTCCTTGCCGTCCCCTTTGCGCTCGCCGGTGTCTGGACCGCTTATCTGCTAGTGATGCTTTCCTACGCGGCCGCTTCCTTCTTCATCGTCCAGCGGGTGCGGCATTCTCCAGCAAGTTGACGCGAAGTTAACCGAAATCGGATAAGCCGGATGCCGATGATGCCGGAAGAATGGCCCATTGCTGCTCCAGCAGCCGACGGGGACGCGCCCGCGCGCCTCGCGGGCCGCGGCCGTTTGGCGACCGTGCGCCGCGATTTCTTCCTCGATCCGGCCAAGCGATTGACCGAGCAGGAGCGGGCGCTGATGACCGCCATGCTCCATTGTCTCGTGAGCGATGTGGCGGATGCCATTCGCGCAGCGCTGCCGAACGGCCGTCTAGCCGCGAACGACGAGGGCAATGCGGCGCTGATCGAGACGCTGACCGCTTCGGGACTGCTCGATGAACCCGGATTGATGGCGCTGCTTTTGCGCCGCGCCGACGAAGAGCGGATTGCGGCCGCGGCGAAGGCACGCAGCGGCCGCCGTGAAGCGCGCGTCCTCCAGGGGCTGGTCAGCCATGACTATGGCGCCGTGGCCGCTGCCGCGATGGCGCTGATCCTCGCGCGCGGGCGGCGCCGCGACCGGTTCGGCCAGTGCCTTGTCGATTTCGACGATCTGTCGGCCGCGAGCGCCGAGGCGCTAGTCAACGCCGTTGCCGCCGGCCTGCGCCGTGAGATGCTCGGAGGACGCGCCGCTTCGGCCGCTGATGTCGAGCTGGCACAGGCAACGGAGCGCGTTCTCGACGAGCGCGACGAGGAGCGCGGAATCGACGCGCTGACGGCGGCGCTTGTCCATTTCCTCCACGAGTCGGGCAGCCTCACCGATGATCTGGTCCTCGCCGCCGCGAACGAGGGCGAAACGGGGTTCGTCGGCGACGTCCTCGCGCTTCGCGGCGGATTGCCGACAGATTCGGTCGTCGAAGAGCTGCTCTCAAGTGAGCCCAAATCGGTCATGCTGCTCTTGCGCATCGCCCACGTCTCGCGGGAGCTGGCCGCGGGTCTTCTGGCCGGGGTGGGCGACCTGCTCGGTATTGCCGACGTGGGCGAGGCGATCGGCATGTTCGACCAAATCACCGATGCCGAAGCTGCCGCTGCACGCTCCTGGCTGGTAACCAGCCCGGCTTTCCGCGCTGCGCTCGAAAGACTAGGCCAGGGCCGTGGCTAGCGCGCCGTCCGAACCGCGTGCCGTACTCGGCCGCCTCGACCGGGCGGGACGCCTGGTCGCCGCCGATCCCGAGCTCGAGGCACTCCAGCGGGAAGCCGGCTCAAGGCTCGGTCAGCCGCTCGCGCTGCCCCAGATCGCCGCGGTCGCCCAGCTTGCGCGCAAGCTGAGGACTCCCGTTTCGCGTCCGGCGCTCGCCGCGTCGGCGGAGCACGACATCGAGATGTGGGTGCAGGCGACCCCCGAGGGCGAGGATATCCTGCTCTCGCTCGAAGGATGGACGAACCGTCCTCCTGCCGGGCCGCGTCTTGCCGCAATCCTTGGCGGCGGCAGCGAAGCCGAGGCCGGCGGCACGCGCAACGAATGGGCCGCCGACGAGGAACTTCGCATCATCTCCCTGTCGCCGGATCTTGCCGAGTTGCTCGGGGTCAGTCCCGACGCCGTCGCTGGGCAACCGTTGACGCGCGTGGTCCGGCTTGAAGAGGATGAATTTGGCGAAATGCCCTTGATCAGCGCGCTCGCCGCGCGGCGTGGCTTTTCCGGTCAGCCGGCACGCAGCCGCAGCAACGAAGGCCGCACCGTCGTACTTAGCGGCGAGGTGGTGACCGGCGCCGACGGAAGCTTCGCCGGCTTCCGCGGCTCGGTCGAAGCGCAGGGTGGAGCGCCGCAGGTCGCCACCAGCCCTGCCGCGGCATTCGACCTTGCCCTCGACGAGGCCCTCCGCTCGCCAATCGACCGCATCATCGAGAGCGCCGAGCGGATCGTCGAACGCGCCGACGGCCCGCTGCGCAGCGATTATGCGAGCTATGGCAGCGATATCGCTGCTGCAGCACGCCATCTGCTTTCGGTGCTCGGCGCCATGAACGAAGAAGCCGCCCTCTCACCCAGCGTCGTCGATCTGGCGGAACTCGCCGGCGAGGCAGCGGTGATGCTCGATTCCACCGCCGAGGAACGGCAGGTGATCATCGATCTCGAGCGCCAGGACGCGCTGCCTGCGAAGGGCGAGGAGCGCGCAGTCATCCAGATTCTCGTCAACCTGATCGGGAACGCGATTCGTTATTCACCCGCCGGAGCGACGATCCGGGTCGAATTCTCGCGCGACCAAAGAACCGCCTCCGTCTCGGTAGCCGACCAGGGACCCGGCATTGCAGCCGCCGACCAGCAGCGCATTTTCGAACGGTTCGAGCGCGCGCACCCGAAGGAGGAGGGAACCGGCCTAGGTCTCGCAATCTCGCGACGGCTGGCCCGTTCAATGGGCGGTGACGTCACCCTCGATAGCGCGCCGGGCGAAGGCGCCCGTTTCACGCTGCGGCTGCCGACCGCCTAGCGTTTGTCGAGCGGAACGTAGTCCCGATAGGTGGCGCCGGTGTAGAGCTGGCGCGGGCGACCGATCTTCTGCTCGGGATCGGCGATCATCTCGTTCCACTGGGCGACCCAGCCGACGGTGCGGGCGAGCGCGAACAGCGCCGTAAACATGTCCGTCGGGAACCCGATCGCGTTGAGGATCACGCCCGAATAGAAATCGACGTTCGGATAGAGCTTCTTCTCGATGAAATATTCGTCGTGCAGCGCGATCTGCTCGAGCTCCTTGGCGACATCGAGGACGGGATCGGACTTGCCGAGCTCTTTCAGCACCTCGTCTGCGGTCGCCTTCATGACTTTCGCGCGCGGGTCGAAATTCTTGTAGACGCGATGACCGAAGCCCATCAGCCGGAACGGGTCGTTCTTGTCCTTGGCGCGGGCGATATATTCCGGGATGCGCTCGGGCCGCCCAATCTCGCGCAGCATGTTGAGCGCGGCCTCGTTGGCGCCGCCGTGCGCCGGGCCCCACAGACACGCGATGCCCGCAGCCATGCACGCGAACGGGTTGGCGCCCGAGGAACCCGCCAGGCGCACCGTCGACGTCGACGCATTCTGCTCATGGTCGGCATGGAGGATGAAAATCCGGCGCATCGCGCGCTCGATCACCGGGTTCACCTCATAAGGTTCGGCCGGCACCCCGAACGTCATTCGCAGGAAGTTGCCGGTGTAGCTGAGGCTGTTCTGCGGATACACGAACGGTTGGCCGAGCGTATATTTGTAGGCCATCGCGACCAACGTCGGCATCTTGGCGATCAGCCGGTGTGAGGCGATCATCCGCTGCTCCGGATCGGTGATGTCGGTGCTGTCGTGATAGAAAGCCGAGAGCGCGCCGACGACCCCGCACAGGACGGCCATCGGGTGCGCGTCGCGCCGGAAGCCGCGATAAAAAACGGCGAGCTGCTCGTGCACCATGGTGTGCCGGCTGATCGTATAAGTGAAGTTCTCGAGCTCGTCGCGCGAGGGAAGCTCGCCGCGGAGCAGGAGATAGGCGACCTCCATGAAGCTCGAATTCTCGGCGAGCTGGTCGATCGGGTAGCCGCGATGGAGGAGGATGCCTTTCTCGCCGTCAATGTAAGTGATGGCGCTTTCGCAGCTCGCGGTCGACGTGAAGCCGGGGTCGTAGGTGAACATGCCCGACTGGCCATAGAGCTTTCGGATGTCGACGACTTCCGGACCGCACGTGCCGTCGAGGACCGGATAGGTATAATCACCGGTCGGCGTGTTGAGCGATGCGGTCTTGTCGGTCATTCGTTCGGCTCCATCTGGTCGGCGATGCGGGCGAGGCTTTCGTCCCGGCCCAACAACGCCAGCACATCAAATATCCCGGGAGATGTCGTGCGCCCCGTGAGGGCGGCGCGAAGCGGCTGGGCAAGCTTGCCGAGCTTCACGCCACTGCCCTCCGCAACCTCGCGGATGGCTGCCTCTAACGAGCCATGGTCCCATTCGGCAAGGGCGCTGAGCTTCTCGTGCGCCGAGCGTAACATGGCGCGGGTCTCGCCAGTGAGCAGCGCCGCGGCCGCTTCATCGACATCGAGCGGCCGCCGCGTGAACAGGAATCGCGCGCCGTCCGCGAGCTGATTGAGGGTATGCGCGCGCGCCTTGAGCTCGGGCATCGCCTTCACCAGCAGAAGCTTGTCGCTATCCGACAGGTCCAGCCGCGCCGCGACGAGTTCCGTGAGCCGTTCATCGTTGGCTTCGCGGATGTAATGGCCGTTCAGATTCTCGAGCTTCTTGAAATCGAACCGCGACGGCGACTTGCCGACATGTGGCAGGTCGAACCAGGCGATCGCCTGGTCGCGGCTGATGATCTCGTCGTCGCCATGGCCCCAGCCAAGCCGAAGCAGGTAGTTGTTCACTGCTTCCGGAAGCAGGCCGAGTTCGTCGCGATAGGCATCGACGCCCATTGCGCCATGGCGCTTGCTGAGCTTGGCCCCGTCGGGACCATGGATCAGCGGCACATGGGCGTAGGTCGGCTCCGGCCAGCCCATCGCGCGGATGATCGCGAGTTGCCGGAAGGCATTGTTCAGATGGTCGTCGCCGCGGATCACGTGGGTGACCCCCATGTCGTGATCATCGACCACGACCGCAAGCATGTAGGTCGGGGTACCGTCGGATCTCAGCAGAATGAAATCGTCGATCTCACTGTTCTGAACGGTGACCCGGCCTTGTACCTGGTCGTCGATGACGGTCTCGCCGTCGCGCGGGGCTTTCAAACGGATGACGAACGGCGTGTCGCCTTGTGGCTCATCGACGTCCCGCCACGGGCTCTTGATCCGGAACGGCTTACGCTCGGCCTTCGCCTTCTCGCGCTGCTCCGCGAGTTCCTCCTGCGTCATGTAGCAGCGGTATGCGGCGCCCTGCGCGAGCATACGGCGGGCAATGTCTGCGTGCCGCGCCCAAAATTGCGACTGATAATATTCGTGCCCGTCCCAATCGAGGCCGAGCCAGCGCATGCCGTCGATGATCGCGTCGATTGCCTCAGTCGTCGAGCGGGCGCGGTCGGTATCTTCGATCCGCAGCAGGAACTTGCCGCCGTTATGGCGGGCGTAGAGCCAATTGAACAAGGCCGTGCGCGCGCCGCCGATGTGGAGATAGCCAGTCGGGGACGGGGCGAACCGGGTGACGACGGGCCTTGGCGCGGGACTTTCGCTGGTCAAATTTTTCTCGCTTGCGCTGGAGCGCGCATTCCTCTTCTGTTCATGCTGCAATGCAATGGACGAGCGCCCCTAACATAGGGGAAGCGCCTCTTCCACAGCGTGCTCGGGGCTATTGGAAGACGCGGTTTTCCGCGGCTGCGGAGGAGCTGGAGAAGTTCCTCGAGGCCGAACGCGGGCAATTGCCGCCGTGGTTCGTGGTCGGGTTCGCCTGCGGGATCGCGGCCTGGTTCGCCCTGGACTCGCCGATTCAGTGGAGAGCGTTCCTCTGCCTTGCCGGGGCGATTGGCGTTGCCGGCGTGTCATTCGGGGGCGGCAGGGCCGGGCGCGCGCTATGCTTCTTGGCACTCGCGGCAATCCTCGGGTGCGCGCTGGTTTGGGTGCGTTCCATCATTGTCGCCGAGCCACGACTTGAGCGCCCTGTCGTGACCGCAGTGACTGGCAGGGTCGCAAAGGCCGAACATTTGGCCGCGCGGGGGACGGTGCGGCTGCTCGTCAACACGGATAGAGCCGGAGTGCCGCCGCACGTTCGCGTCTCGCTTGACCAGGAGGATTTGCCCGACGGTGTTGCGCCCGGTGCGCGCATTCGAGTGCGTGCGCGGCTCGCCCCGCCGCCGCCGATGGCGCTTCCGGGCACATATGACTTTGCGCTCGACGCCTGGTTTCGGGGCATCGGCGCGGTCGGCAAGACCCTCGGCGACGTCACCGTGGTCGAACCAGCGCGGCCAAGTGGATTGAACGGGGTGCGGGACAGACTGCGGGCACACATCGCTTCCCGCCTCCCCGAGGGCCCGTCGGGTATCGCAATCGCCTTGGCGACGGGGGATCAGAACGCGGTCGACGAAGCGGACGCCGAGGCAATGCGGCGTAGCGGCCTCACGCACCTGCTCTCCGTCAGCGGACTCCACATCGCTGCCGTGGTCGGATTCGCCATGCTTCTAACCCTTAAGGTGCTGGCGCTGAGCGAGCGTCTGGCGCTGCGTTTCAACCTGGTGCTAGTCGCGGCCGCAGTCGGGGCGGGCGCCGGGATCGGCTACACCGTTCTGACCGGGATGCAGGTGCCGACGGTCAGGAGCTGCGTCGCGGCGCTGCTGGTGCTCGCCGGTATCGCGCTCGGCCGCGACGCGATCAGCATCCGGCTGATTGCTACCGGTGCACTGATCGTCCTCATTTTTCGTCCGGAGGCGCTTGCCGGGCCGAGCTTCCAGATGAGCTTCGGGGCCGTGACCGCAATCGTTGCGCTTCACTCGACCACATGGGGACGCAAGCTATTCCAGCGCCGCGACGAAGGCCTGATCGCGAGAGGCCTGCGCGCGCTTGCGGGCATCGTCGCGACCGGGCTCGCGGTCGAGCTGGCGCTGATGCCGATGGCGCTGTTCCATTTTCATCGCTCGGGACTCTATGGGGTTGCCGCGAATATCGTCGCCATTCCGCTGACCACGTTCGTCATCATGCCGCTCGAAGCAGCGGCGCTGCTGCTGGATGCGATCGGCATTGGCAAGCCGCTATGGTTGCTGTGCGGCGCCTCCATCGACTTCCTCCTCCGGCTCGCCCACGCAGTCTCTTCGGCGAAGGGCGCTGTGGCGCTGCTCCCGTCGATGCCGACGTGGGCGTTCGGCGCCATGATTGCCGGGTTCCTGTGGCTGTGCCTGTGGACGACGCGCGTGCGCCTGCTCGGATTCGCGCCTGTGATCGCCGGGGCGGTTGGCGCCGCGCTCGCGCCCGCGCCCGATCTGCTGGTGACCGGCGACGGCCGCCACCTCGCCGTCATCGAGGACGGACAGCCGCGAATTCTGCGTGATCGCGCCGGTGATTACGTTCGAAGCCTTCTCGCCGAAGCGTCCGCTTATGACGGCGATCCGGACCTGCTCGACGGACAGCCGACCAGCGACTGCTCGCGCGACGCATGTGTTGCGCTGCTGCGCAAAGGGCCAGCGCAATGGCGGCTGCTTGCGACCCGGTCGAGCACGCGGATCGACTGGCGTGCGATTACTGATGCCTGCGCCGGGGCCGACATTGTCGTATCCGACCGGCGTCTGCCGCGGGGATGCACGCCGCGCTGGCTCAAGCTCGATGCCGCTGCGCTCGCGCGGACCGGCGGCGTCGCAATTTACCTTCGAGACAAGCCGCGCGTCGAAACCGTCGCCGATCGCGTCGGCGCCCATCCGTGGGCCAGCTTCGCGCCTTAGGTTTCGCTCCAGACGGCAAGCTCGCTGCCCGATGGATCGACGAAGTGAAAACGGCGGCCCCCCGGGAAGCTGAAAATGGGCTTGGCGATCACGCCGCCGGCCTTTGTGACGGCATCGAATGCCGCTTCCAAGTCGTCGACGCGGATCACCGGTAGCGGTGCCGAGAGCGCATCGGCCGGATCGCCCTGCAAGCCCACATCGGTCGTGCCGTTGGTGGTCGCGGCGTAGGTCGGTCCATAATCGGTGAACGCCCAACCAAATGCCCTGGCGTAAAAAGCGCGGGTCAGTTCGTGCGCGGTGGCGCTCGGCAACTCGACATAATCGATCCGCGCCATATCAGTAGCGCCGGATCAAGCCGGCGAGGCGGCCCTGGATTTGCACCCGGCGCGGGTCGTACCGCTGGGGCTCATAATTGCGGTTGGCCGGATCGAGGCGGATCATGCTGCCCTCGCGCCGGAAGGTCTTGAGCGTCGCTTCCTCATTATCGATCAGGGCAACGACTATTTCGCCGTCGTGAGCCGTATCCACCTTGCGGATCAGGGCGAAGTCGCCGTCGAGAATGCCTTCGTCGACCATCGAATCGCCCGCAACCTCGAGCGCGTAATGATCTCCCGGACCGAGCAGCGCCGAGGGAACGGCGAAGCTCTCCGTGCCCTGGAGCGCCTCGATCGGCGTGCCGGCGGCGATTCTGCCGTGCAGCGGGATTTCCAGCGTATCATTGGCCGGCGCCGGGGCGACCGGGCGGATGGGTGCGACGCTCGCCGACGGCTTGGCTTCGGGGACCTTCACCACCTCGAGCGCGCGCGCGCGGTTCGGAAGCCGCCGGATGAAGCCGCGCTCCTCGAGCGCCGAGATGAGGCGGTGCACGCCCGACTTGGACTTGAGCTCCAGTGCCTCGCGCATCTCGTCGAAGCTCGGGCTGATGCCGCTCTCCTTCAGGCGATTGTCGATGAAGAGCAGCAATTCACGCTGCTTGGCGGTGAGCATCGGCCATCACTCCCCCATAGAACGAACAGGGAACGTGTAGGCAACAAAGCGACCGAGGTCAAGCGCTCCGAATCAGCTACCGCCGCCGGTCAGCAGGCGGCTGCGGAACGCCTCGATCGCGCTCTCCTTGCGCTTGGCCTTCATCGTCCGCCGGATGTCCGCGAGGAACTGCTGCGCATAATCCTGCGCGGTTGACTGGCTCAGCTCGCTTTCGACCTGGCCGATCAGCCCCGGTTGGAGGAGGGCGTTGCCGGGGATGACCTTGGTGACCTTGACCACGAAGAACCCGCCCGCGGGGTTCGGCGCCATGCGGCTTTTCCCGGCGGCGGTCGAGAACATCATCCGCAGCGCGGGGGCCCCGGCAGCCTGAGCGTTCGACAGGTCGATGCGGCGAATCGAGATCGGGCGCGGCGCGGGGAGGGCCACGCCGGCGCTCTTGATCGCATCGGCAAGCGATGTCGTCCCGCTTGCCTTGGAAGCGATCTGCGTCGCGGCGGCGCGCGCGCGTTCGGTCGCCTGGTCATCGATCCAGTCGCTCGCAACTCGGTCGCGAATGCTGGCGAGCGGCGCCGGCGCGGCGGGCGTCACTTGGCCCGGCGAGACCACGGCATAGCCGGCGTCGCCCGTGAGTGCGACGATCTCGGGCTGGTCGTTGGGCGCGATCTCGAAGCCGGTCTTGAGCACGGGCGCGAGCTCGGGCGGAAGCTTGTACGAGGGGTCCGCCCGCGACGTGCCGTTGGCCGTGATCGGCGGCGTCGTGGTCACCGGCAGCTTGGCCGCGGCGACCGCCTCGCTGAAGTTGCTTCCCCCGTCGAACGCCGATTGGACCTTGTCGACGAGATCCTCGATCGCGCCCTTGCGCTTGTCGGCATTCAGCTTGTCGGCGATTTCGGCGCGTGCCTGATCGACGGTCTTGCCGCCGATCGCTTTCACCGAATCGATCTTCGCGACGACCCAGCCGAAATCGGATTGAACGGGACCAACGACCGAGCCGGCCGGGGCGGAAAAGACCGCAGCCGCGGTCTTGTCGCCGGCGACGTCCGCATACGCCTGCCGGCTCTGGTCCTTGAGCGTCGTTACCGCGGCATTGTTGCCCGCGGGCGCGGCGGCCGCGGCAAGGGTGGCTCCCCCCTTCGCCCGCGCGGCGATCGCGTTTGCCGTGGCCTGGTCGGGCACCACCACCTGGGTCAGCGAGCGCTGCTCGCTCGGCGCGTAGCTGGCTTTGTTGGAATTGTAATAAGCCGTGATCTCCTGGTCGGAGGCGGCGACGTTGGCGACCTGCTCGGGGCTGATCCGCGCAATCCTGAGCGTCCGCTGCTCAGGAATCATGTACCGGGCGCGGTTGGCGGAGTAGAATTGCTGCAGCTGCGCGTCGGTCGGCTGGAGGCCCGCCTTGAACGGCTCCAGGGGAACGATCGCCGCTTCGCCTTGACGCGCCTCGAGCAGCATCGACGCATATGGCGTCGCGATGCCCGCTGGGATGCGCGCGTTTGTCGCCACAGGCGTCAGGATCAGCCGTTGCAGGAGGCCGCCGGCGAGAACGGTTCGCACCTCGGCATCGGTCATCCGCTGCTGGGAAAGGAACTGCTGATAGGCTTGCTCGCTGAATTGACCGTTGAGGCCCTTGGTCGCGGGAATCTGCGCGATCTCGGCGTCGATCAGACGCTTCGACAGCGGGAATCCGTATTTGTCGGCGAACGCCATCAGCGTGCGTTGATCGAGCAGCGCCTCGACGATCGGGTTGAGGTCGCCGATGATGCTCGCATAATCCGCCTCCGCGCGCTGCTGGCGCGCTTCCTGGAGCCGGCGCTGCATCGCCTCGCTCGCCTCGCGCTCGGTCACCTGCTGGTCGCCGACGGTCGCCAGCGCGCCGCTGCTCGCGCCCAGGCCGAGATTGCCGGTGCCGAAATTGGAGAGGTCGGCGAGCGCGAAGCCCGCCATGATCGCAGCGCCGACGGCGCCGACGACCCACGTGCCGATCTTGGATTTGGAGAGGCTACGGAAGAAGGAGAGCATCGGGTTCCCGGTGCGAGTGAAAGACGAGCGCCGCTTTAGGGGGCCATCTGGCGCGCATCAAGCCGCGCGGCTAGGGCGCTCGAAAAGGGGAACGTGGAATGGGATTGAAGAAGCTCGTCGCCGGAAATTGGAAGATGCACGGACTGACGTCCGACCTCGAGGAGATCCGGGCCATCGCCGCGGCTACGCGCGATTATCCGCAGGTCGACGTCGCGCTGTGCGTACCCGCCATCCTCGTCGAGCGCGCTGCGCGCGCGGTTCCCGGCTTCGCCATCGGTGGGCAAGACGTTCATCACGCGGAGAGAGGGGCGCACACCGGCTGCACCTCGGCCTTGATGCTGCTCGACGCCGGTGCGGTGCTGACGATTGTCGGGCATTCCGAGCGGCGCGACGCGCAGCGCGAGAGCGACGCGGAGGTCCGCGCCAAGGCCGAGGCCGGACTGTCCGTCGGCCTCAACGTGATCCTGTGTGTCGGCGAGAGCTTCGAGATGCGCGAACACGGGAACGCAGTCGCGACGGTCTTGTCGCAACTCGACGGATCGCTGCCGCCGAGCCTTGGCGGCGAAGGCGAGCTTGCCATCGCTTATGAGCCAATCTGGGCAATCGGCACCGGCAAGATACCGACGATCGGCGAAATCGGCGAAATGCACGCGGCGATTCGCGGCAAGCTGGTCGAAGCCTACGGAGACGAGGGTGCGGGCGTCCGCATCCTCTATGGCGGTTCGGTAAAGGGTTCCAATGCCGGCGAAATTTTTGCCATAAGGGATGTCGATGGCGCGCTGGTCGGCGGAGCGAGCCTCAGGGCGGCCGACTTCATTCCCATCGTCGCTGCGGCGGCAGCTAAATGACCATTCATTCTGGACTCAGAATTCGTCGGTCATATCAAAGACTTAGTTGAGGAAGGCACTTATGAGACTGATTCTTGGAAGCTTTGCGGCCCTTGGTCTGGCGCTCGCCGCGCCCGCGTTCGCGCAGTCGGTCGGCATGCAGGTGGTGGACACCGCCGGCGCGTCGGTCGGCACGGTGACCGCGATCAAGGGCGACAACATCCAGATCAAGACCGACAAGCACGAAGCGCTGCTGCCCAAGGCGAGCTTCACGGCGCATGAAGGCAAACTGCTGTTCGGCATGACGCAGGCGCAGCTCGACGCCAAGATCGAGGCCAGCGCGGCCGCTTCGCAGGCGGCGATTACCGCTGGCGCGACGGTCAACGGCACCGCCGGGACGGCTGTCGGCAAAATCGAAACCGTCGCCAACGGACAGGTCACCATCGACCTCACGTCGGGCAAGCGCATCGAAGTTCCGGCGACGGCGCTTCGCGGCAATGCGGACGGCACCGTCACCATCGGCTACACTGCCGAGCAGCTCGAAGCGCTGGTCAGCGGCGCCAGTGGCGGCGCGAACGGGCAGTAAGCGCGGTTGAATCGATGCGCGGCGCCGACTAAGTCGCGCCGCGCATTCTTTTTTCGAAAGCCCGACATGTTCGCATTCCTCCTGATCGTCCAAACGCTCATTGCCGTCGCACTTATCAGCGTCATCCTGATGCAGCGTTCGGAAGGCGGCGGCCTCGGCGTCGGCGGTAGCTCGTCGGGTTTCATGACCGCGCGCGGCGCGGCCGATTTCCTTACCCGTTCGACGGCCATGCTCGGCGGCGCCTTCATCGTGCTCTCGATCGTCATGGCGGCGATTGCCGGCGCGACGCGGCAGCCGGTGAAAATCGACACCTCGCTCGCCGGCAAGACGGGCGCGCCTATGGAGCAGACCCAGCCGGTCCAGCCGGCTCCGGCGCCCGCGGCCAATCCGAACCAGAATCAGCAGACGCCGGCGGTTCCGCTCGCCCAATAAGCGGCGCGAATTGAATTTTTTTCGCCGGGCGGGTTGCGTACCTCGGCTGAACATCCCTAAGCCCCAAATCCCATGGCGCGGTTCATATTTGTCACCGGCGGCGTGGTCTCTTCGCTTGGGAAAGGGCTCCTTTCAGCGTCCCTCGGGGCGCTTCTCCAGGCGCGTGGCTACAAGGTCCGCATCCGGAAATTCGATCCCTATCTCAACGTCGATCCGGGGACGATGTCGCCGTATCAGCACGGCGAAGTCTATGTGACCGACGATGGCGCCGAGACCGACCTCGACCTCGGACATTACGAGCGGTTCACGGGCGTGTCCTCGCGCCAGTCGGACAACGTCACGACCGGGCGCATCTATCGCGACATCATCGCCAAGGAGCGCCGCGGCGATTATCTCGGCGCAACCGTCCAGGTGATCCCGCACGTCACCAATGCGATCAAGGAATTCGCGCTTGCCGATACCGGCAATTGCGATTTCGTCATCTGCGAGATCGGCGGCACCGTCGGCGACATCGAGAGCCTGCCGTTCATCGAAGCCATCCGCCAGCTCAGGAACGACCTCGGCCGCGACCAGACGGTCAGCGTGCACACGACGCTGGTGCCGTGGATCGCGGCGGCCGGAGAGCTCAAGACCAAGCCGACGCAGCAGTCGGTTCGCGAGCTGTCGAGCCTCGGCGTCCAGCCCGAGGTCCTGCTGTGCCGCAGCGATCGTCCGCTGCCCGATGCGGAACGCGAGAAGATCGCCTTGTTCTGCAATGTCCGCAAGGAAGCGGTGATCCCGGCGCTCGACGCGCGCAACATCTACGACGTGCCGCTGCAATATCATGAAGCCGGTCTCGACGGGGAAGTGCTGCGCGCCTTCCGCATCGACGACGCGCCCGAGCCCGATCTCGTTCGGTGGCGCGAGATCATGGACCGGATCGACCATTATGACAGCGAGGTGACGATCGGCGTCGTCGGCAAATATGTCGGCCTTCCTGACGCCTATAAGAGCCTTCGCGAGGCGCTGGTCCACGGCGGAATCGCCAATCGGGCGAAGGTCAATATCGAGTGGATCGACGCCGAGATTTTCGAGCATCCGGAAGCGGACATCATGACCGAGCTCGAGCCGCTGCACGGCATCCTGGTGCCGGGCGGGTTCGGAGAGCGGGGAAGCGAGGGCAAAATCGCCTCGGTCAAGTTCGCGCGCGAGCGTGAAATCCCTTTCTTCGGAATCTGCCTCGGCATGCAGATGGCGTGCATCGAGGCGGCGCGGAACCTCGCAGGCATCAAGGAAGCTTCGACGACCGAGTTCGGCGAAACTTCCGAACCGGTAGTCGGCATGATCACCGAGTGGATGAGCGAGGAAGGCCTGCAGAAGCGCGCGGAGGGCGGCGATCTCGGCGGAACGATGCGGCTCGGCGCCTATCCCGCCAAGCTCGACGGCAATAGCGTCGTCCACTCGCTCTACGATGCCGATTTGATCAGCGAGCGTCATCGCCATCGCTATGAGGTCAACATCCATTATCGCGATGCGCTCGAGAGCAACGGGCTGATTTTCTCGGGCATGTCGCCGGACGACCAGCTGCCCGAGATCGTCGAGCGGCCGGACCATCCCTGGTTCATCGGCGTCCAGTTCCATCCCGAGCTTAAGAGCCGCCCGTTCGAGCCACATCCGCTGTTCGCCGGATTCATCGAAGCCGCGGTCAAGCAATCGCGTCTCATGTGACCTGCCGGGGGCAGGTCACGCGCACGCGATCGGTTCGTCTGACCTCCCCTCATTTGAGTGAAGGGCTGCGGCACGGAACAGGCGCGCTTCTAAGCTGTTACGCCTGCGTTCCTTAAGAACCAGGAGACTCTGGCATGCTTCTCACCATCGCGATCATCTTGCTGATCCTGTGGGCGCTGGGCTTTTTCGCCTTCCACGTCGCGGGCGGCCTGATCCACATCCTGCTCGTCATCGGCATCATCGTTCTCATCTGGAACTTCGTGGCCGGCCGCAGGGCGGTTTAATCCCGGCTAACGGGAGCGTTGCGGGCGGCCGGGACCCGCCCTAGATGCCTGGCATGACCAACAACCTTTCGACGCGGGTGGCCGTGCTGGGTTCGGGGCCCGCGGGCCTCACAGCCGCCATTTACGCAGCCCGCGCCGGGCTCAGCCCGATCGTGATCCAGGGCATCCAGCCGGGCGGCCAGCTGACGACGACCACCGACGTTGAGAATTATCCCGGTTTCCGCGAAGTCATCCAGGGCCCGTGGCTGATGGAAGAGATGCAGGCGCAGGCCGAGCATGTCGGCACTAAGATCGTCTGGGACCACATCAGCGCGGTCGACCTCTCGCGCCGGCCCTTCCGACTGACCGGTGACAGCGGCACCCAATATATCGCCGACGCTTTGGTCATCGCTACCGGCGCGCAGGCAAAATGGCTCGGACTGCCGTCGGAAGAGCATATGAAGGGCAGGGGCGCCTCGGCCTGCGCGACCTGCGATGGGTTCTTCTATCGCGGCAAGAAGGTCGCGGTGATCGGCGGCGGCAACACCGCGGTCGAGGAGGCGCTGTACCTCACCAACCATAGCCACGACGTAACCCTGATCCATCGCCGCGATTCGCTGCGCGCCGAGAAAATCCTGCAGGACCGGCTGTTCGCGAACCCGAATGTGAACGTCATCTGGGACAGCGAGGTGCTCGAGTTCGTCGGCGACGGCGAGCCCGAGGCGCTGGTCGGGCTCGACATTCGCAACAAGCGTACGGGCGAAATCAGCCGGGTCGAGGCCGAGGGCGCGTTCGTCGCGATCGGCCATCAGCCCGCCACAGAGCTGTTCAAAGGGCAGCTCAGGCTCGACGAGGACGGCTATATCCTGGTCGAGCCCGGCACCACCAAGACCAGCATCGAGGGCGTGTTCGCGTGCGGCGACGTGATGGACAAGATTTACCGCCAGGCGGTGACTGCGGCCGGGACCGGCTGCATGGCCGCGCTCGACGCGGAAAAGTATTTGGCGGCCCAGGAATATGAGGCGATCGCCGCCGAATAGGGGTCAGCAAGCGAGAGGGGCACTCGCGAATGAAACCGACGGGACCAATTCCACCTTATTTCGCCGCTGGCGAAGATGGCCAGCTACTCATCGGCGGCATTGCCGCCGAGGACCTCGTGGCCGAGGCTGGGGGGACCCCGCTGTTTGTCTACGACAATAATATCGTCGGTGCGCAGGTTGCGCGCTTCAAAGGCGCGATGGCCGACGGAATCGCGCTGCATTATTCCGTTACGGCAAACCCATACGAGCCGTTGCTGGAATTCCTTGGAAGATATGTCGACGGCTTTCGAATCGTCTCGCTCGGCGAACTGAAACGGCTTCAGACGGCCCAGCTCGCCGGTATCCCGATGAATTTCGCAGGACCGGGAAAACTCGACGCGGAGCTCGAAGCAGCGGTCAAGGCGGGCGCCACCATCAGCATCGAAAGCGAAGCCGAGGCGGCACGCACCATCCGCGCGGGCGCAAGGGTCGGCGTGCAGCCGAAGATCTCCGTCCGGGTGACTCCGCCTTTCGCGATTGAGCAGGGCGGCGTCTCCATCGGCTCGCGCCCGAGTCCCTTCGGGGTCGACGCCGATCGAGTTCCCGGGCTCGTCGCGGGGCTCAACGAGGCGGGAGTTGCCTGGCGCGGGCTGCACATGTTCGCCGGCGCGCAATGCCTCGATGCCGAGGCGTTGGCCGAGGTCCACCGGGTGACCGTCGCGCACGCCGGCGACATCGCCGAGGCGATCGGCGCCCCCATTCCCGAGCTTAATCTAGGCAGCGGCTTCGATGTCGCCTGTCGCCCTGGCGACGAGCCGCTCGACATCGACAAGGTCGCGATATCGTTGAACCAGACCTTGTGCAGCGCGCCGCGGCTGCTTGCTACCACGCGCTTCACGATCGAGCTCGGCCGCTGGCTGGTCGGCGAATCGGGCGTCTATCTGACCCGAGTCGTCGACCGCACCGAAAGCTGCGGTCAGACCTTTCTGACGACCGATGGCGGCGGCCATCACCTGATCGGCGCCACCGGCAGCCTTGGCGAGCGGGCCGCGGCCAATTTCCCGATCGCGGTCGCGGGCCGGTTCGGCGCGCCGCCGACCGAGGAAGTGACTGTCACCGGCTGCCTGTGTACCCCGTTCGACGTGCTCGGCGACGACGTTTCCCTGCCGCGCGCCGAGGAAGGCGACCTGATCGCGGTCTTTTGCGCCGGCGCCTACGGCTTCAGCGCCAGCCCGCAGGCGTGGGAAAGCCGTCCGCTCGCCCGCGAAATGCTGGTCTAGGGGTAAATCGCCTCGACGAAATAGAGCCCATGCGGCGGCGCGTTGAAGCCGAGCGCGGCGCGATCGCGGGCCTCGAGCGCCTTGCGCATATCGTCGGGCTGCCACTGGCTGCGGCCGACCATCGCCAGGCAACCCACCATCGAGCGGACCTGGTGGTGGAGAAAGCTCCGCGCCGCCGCCGTGATGTGGATTTCTTCGCCGACGCGGCTGACTTCGAACCGGTCCAGCGTCTTCAGCGGGCTGTCCGACTGGCATTGAGCCGAGCGGAAGGTCGTGAAGTCATGACGTCCGATGAGGTGCGCGGCGCCTTGGCGCATGGCGTCGAGGTCGAGCGGAACGGCGATGTGCCACACGCGCCCGGCATCGAGCGCGGGCGGCGCTCGGCGGTTGAGAATCCGGTAGAGATATCGTCGTCCGACGCAGGAGAAGCGCGCGTGCCAGTCGTCGGTGACCGCCTCGACGTCGAGCACCGAGATTGGATGCGGCCGAACGAGTGCATTCAGTCCCTCGCGCAGCCGGTGCGGCGTCATCTCGCGCGCAACATCGGCGTGCGCGCTCAT